>Ga0256843_1000886_pt1 | contig 24625 bp, 20 predicted proteins | sample AlvinellametaG_FD_191572 | JGI IMG/M metagenome (GOLD analysis project Ga0256843, IMG submission 191572) | Pompeii worm associated microbial communities from hydrothermal vent at the East Pacific Rise, Pacific Ocean - Alvinella | ecosystem: Host-associated > Annelida > Integument > Unclassified ... | reverse complement strand
AGCCTTTAACGTTCCAAAAATCTTAAATTTAACGCAAGAACCTCTTATGGGTATTGCTGCTTCTAACGTGATTGTCGTTAAATTTTATTTATGTTAGCTTCCTTTTTCGTATTATTACATTTAAAGTAGTCTATGCCTATATTTATTAGGTGACCTATTGTTGAATACAGGAAAAAGTAAAAATATTGATTAATTACAAAAAAAAATAATTACTGTAATTGTCTAAATTCCAAATCACTCATATTTTTCAAATCGCTTTCAAATTCTTTCAAGTTATCCATTAATATCTGAGACACATGATTGAGTTGTTTCATCAAAGTATCCAAATGGTTTTGTTTTTCATTGATAGCTTTGTTTTTTGACACAAAAAAGCCTGTTTTAAGTGGTTTTTTTCTGGCTTTAAACAATTTCATATAAGTTTGATGCAACATTTCATGAGGCTCTTCAATGGCTTGATACGAATCCATTTCAGAGAAAATTTGTCCCTCTCCATAATACCATTTTCCAAAAGAACATTCAGTTTCCATCATGGGGACCGCATCTTGGTCTACTTTAATACCCATGTGTATGGCCTTAGCATAAGACATCCATTTTTTATGCCCTGTTTTTGCTTTTCTTACTTGCTCTATGGCTTCTGATTTAGTCATAACTATTTTTTTTAGAATACAAAAATATAACTTTTGTTACTTTTATAAATAAAAAATCAATTATTTATTTTTATACTTGTTATAAAATAAATTTATTACAAACTTTGGAACTCACTAACTAAACTACTGAAAGTCAGCGTGGTTTTAATAATTTATTCTCGTAACCCATTTAAAATTTGCCGGCGTCTTATTTTACCGTTACCGGCACGCAAAAAACGGTCTATTTCAATAATCTTTTTAGGACGTTCAAACTTGTTTAAAACCTTGTCAAAGGCTTTTTGTAACAAAAATTTGTCAACTCTGCCTTCTACAAGCATAACTATTTGTTGTCCAAGATTTTCATCGGGCAAGCCGGCAATAAAAAAGGCATTGGGTAACAAATCTTTTATTTTTTCTTCTATCTGTTCAGGTATAAATTTTATACCACCGCTATTAATAATATTATCATAGCGCCCCAACCACTTAAAATGTCTTTTATCAAGTATTTGAACCAAATCGTTGGTAACCACCCTTTCATTTGACAAATGCGGTGCTTCTATAACCAAACAACCTCTGTCATCTTTTGATATGGTAATTGAATCAAACACTCGATAACTATCCTTTTGCAAGTCTTGATTATAAAATTGTTCATAGGCCCCGTTACTCAAAGGTTTAACAGCAATATGGGTTACAGTTTCAGTCATCCCGTAAGTGGCAAAAATTTTATTAGAAGCACTTGATATAAAATCAAATAATGATGGGGAAACCGCTCCACCTCCAATAATCAATTGATTTATTTTATGTAACAATTGACGATTATAATTGGCTTGAACAGGCACCATGGCTCCAAAATCATAAGTATTATTAAGCAATTGTTTATTGATGATTTTATTTTCCGGAGAGATTACATCGAGCTGCCAACCACCTGTTAAAGCCCTCACCCACATCATTTTACCGGCAATATAGTCCGGTGACAAATTTAACAAAGCCCTTGTGCCGGGATCTAGTCCAAAAAAATCAATGGTTTGCCGCGCACTATTGAGCATAAAAAGCTTTTTTATTTGTATTTCTTTTGGCAGACCGGTTGACCCTGATGTATATACTTTGATATATTCATTTGTATTAAAAAGATCTTGTAAAAAAAGATAATGAGAAGAAAAATATTTCTTGACATAAGATAAAACAGTCCCTGAAGAAGAAAATTTCTTTCCGTTTAAACGAAATTCGGGGTGTATTTTAACAGATGACATGAGTCTAATAGATTAAAATATTATTTCAATAGCAAATTGATTAAAAAAAACCGCCCGGACAATACCGGACAGTTTTCTAATAATAAAATTAATATGTTTTATTTTCCTTCTCCGGCGTTGTCATTAAAGATCTGCATGACTTCATCACTAATTCCCATTTTTGAGAAACCTCCATCGTGAAATAAATTTTGCAAGGTTACTTTTTTGGTCAAATCGGAAAACAAGGTAATGGTATAATCGGCACATTCCAAAGCGGTAGCATTGCCAAGTGGCGACATTTTTTCTGCATAATTTAAAAATCCGTCAAAACCTTTTACGCCACTACCTGCAGTAGTAGGTGTCGGTGATTGTGAAATGGTATTGACACGCACCTTAAAATCGCGTCCGAAAAAATAACCGAAACTACGTGCTACGGATTCCAAATAGGCTTTGTTGTCAGCCATATCATTATAGTCGGGAAAAACGCGTTGCGCTGCTATATAAGACAGTGCAACAATACTTCCCCATTCATTCATCGCTTTTTTATTATATAATACGTTCATCACTTTGTGAAATGATAAAGCAGATACATCCCAACCTATGGTTGTATATTTATAATCTTGATTGGTATAATGGTTACCGCGTCTTACATTGACAGACATACCTATGGAGTGCAATACAAAGTCAATTTTACCGCCCAATTCTTTGAGAGCCTCATCAACTAAATTGTTCAAATCTTCCATTGAGGTGGCATCTGCAGGTATAACTTTGCTACCTGTTTTTTCCGCTAATTCATTTATAGTTCCCAATCTTAAGGCAACGGGAGCATTGGTTAAAACAAATTTTGCACCTTCTTCGTGAGCTCTTTCCGCTACTTTCCAAGCAATAGAATTACTATCCAAAGCTCCAAAAATAATCCCTCGTTTTCCTTTCAATAAATTATAAGCCATATATGTTGTGTTTTTAAAAATTTAAACAAATATACATCATTTTTTTAATTTGTTTTGCTTCTATTTGTTTTACAAATGAATTACTTCTCCGTAAGCATCGGCTACCGCTTCCATAACAGCTTCACTCATAGTAGGGTGCGGATGAATACTTTTTAACAAAGTGTGTCCGGTAGCTTCCGCTTTTCTGGCTGCTACTATTTCTGCAATCATCTCGGTAACGTTAGCACCAATCATATGAGCTCCTAAAATTTCTCCGTATTTTTTATCAATAATAATTTTGACAAAACCTTCGATATGCCCGGCAGCTTTGGCTTTACCACTGGCAGTAAACGGAAATTTGCCAACCAAAATTTCATGACCGGCTTCTAAGGCTTGCTTTTCGGTATAACCGGTTGAGGATATTTCAGGATTGGTATAAATAGCGCCCGGAATATTATTATAATCTATACGTTCAGGGTCTAATCCGGCAATTTTTTCAATACAAGTAATACCTTCGGCCGAGGCTACATGCGCCAAAGCCGGTGTGGCTATCACATCGCCAATGGCATAATAGCCGGGTATGTTTGTTTGGTAGTAATCGTTGACTACAATTTTGTCTTTATCAACAACAATACCAACTTCTTCCAAACCTATATTTTCAATATTAGACTTTATACCGACTGCTGACAAAACCACGTCGGCCTCTAATTCTACCTCTCCTTTTTTGGTTTTTATCACAGCCTTAACTGTTTCTCCGGATGTATCTACAGATAACAATTCGGAAGAAGTCATTACTTTAATTTTAGATTTTTTAAAAGATCTGGTCAATTGTTTAGAAACTTCTTCATCTTCTAAAGGCACAATTCTGTCAAGATATTCGACTATGGTTACTTGGGTTCCTATTGAATTATAAAAATAAGCAAATTCGACCCCAATGGCTCCCGATCCCACCACTATCATTGACTTGGGTTGCTTGGACAAAGTCATGGCTTGCCGGTAACCTATCACTTTTTCACCGTCTATAGGCAAATTTGGCAACTCACGAGCACGTGCTCCGGTAGCAATGATAATGTGTTTGGCACTAATTATGGAAGTCAATCCGTCTTCATGAGATATTTCCACTTGTTTCTCGGGTAACAGTTTGCCAAAACCTTTGATTACGGTAATTTTGTTTTTACGCATCAAAAATTCTACTCCATTACTCATACTGCCGGCTACCTCACGACTGCGTTCTACCATTTTGAAAAAATCTGCTTGTGGTTCCGCAACATTAACACCAAAGTCTCCGGCATGTTTAATATAATTAAAAACCTGTGCACTCTTTAATAGGGCTTTGGTAGGAATACATCCCCAATTTAAGCACACTCCTCCTAAATTTTCTTTTTCTACAATAGCGGTTTTAAAGCCTAACTGAGCAGCTCTAATAGCCGTAACATAACCGCCCGGGCCACTCCCTAATATAATAACATCATATTTCATTTTAATATTTTATAAATGGTTATACATTTTTAAATTTCGATTATAAAATCAAACAAAGATAATCATTTCTGCCAGTTTAACGACTTACTTATATCATGAGAAAAACAAAAAAAATGATCGAAATCATTGTTTTTGCCATATTTGACATTGTAATTTTAATTGGAATCCTAAAAAATTATAACTTATGAAAAGATTTACCTTTATTATTTTATGGATTGCTTGGGGTAATATTTATGCCCAAAATCCTCAAATTCCCAATCACAGTTTCGAAAACTGGATGACTGCACAACTCAAATCGCTACATGAATATTTTGACTCAAATGATGAAGGCTTAAATGACAATAACATTCAGCAAATGACCGATGCTTACAGCGGTCATTATGCGGTAAAACTGGAAAGCTCTTTGGATGCAGACAATGAAGTGCAAGTCGGTTATTTTATCAATTTTGACCCCGATCATTTTGTGGGTGGCAGTCCTTATACAGAACATGTAGATTCTATATGCGGTTATTACAAAGCACATGTAGTAGATCAAGATTCGGCACTTTTAGTAACTATTTTTAAAAATAACGGTAATATGATTGGAGGAGGCGTCTATAAATTCGGTGCCGATAAAAATACTAACAATTGGACACGCTTTTGTTACCCCACCCACATGCCTACAGGTATAATACCAGATACCTTAATGTTAGGCGCCGCCAGTTCCAATGCTATTGAAGAAGTTAATATGGAAACCGGTAGTTGGATACAGTTAGACAGTTTATTTTTTAAAGCTGGCAATCAATTGACGACACTACCACCCAATCATAGTTTTGAATTATGGGATTCAAGAGAGATAAATTCTCCCGATAGTTTTGAAACATCACTTCAATGGGATATTACAACAAATCCTCTGAGTATAGAAAAAGTCAGTGATGCCACAGATGGTAATTATGCGATTAAATTAAATACGGTGATAAATCAAGAACAAGATACCATTATCGGGGTTTTATCTAATGGTCACATAGGTTCATGGCCTTTTGACGGAGGCATGGCTGTAACCACTATTCCAACAGGAGTTTCGTGGGATTATAAAGTTAACATTGCCGGTTTTGCCCGTTTTGAACCCAGAGTAGCTGTTATATTTAAAAACAACGGTCAAGAAGTTGACGAATTCGGACAAAGTTATAATCAATCTCAAACCGGTTATCAACATGTTGATTTGCCAATTAATTTAAACAGTCCGGTAGATACTTTACTATTTGTAGCCTTTTCAGGAGGCTACCCCGGCAATAGTTTATGGCTTGACAATGTTATGTTACATTATCCATCCGGAACTACCGATAATTTAAATATCCAGAGAAGTATGGCTTTTCCGATACCGGCCAATAACCAATTAAATTTTAAAATAAAAGCTATTAAACCGGAAGATATTAAAATACAAATCATGGATTTAAAAGGTAGGATTGTTACTAAACGAACATTTAATTTGCATAGCGGAGAAAATCAACTGCAAATAAAGCTCAACGACTTATCAAAGGGTGTATATTTTTATAATATAAAAACGAAAGACCAAAATTTTACTCAGCAATTTATAAAAAAATAGAATAAAGCTGAGATATTTATAAGAGGCTGTCTCAAAAATGTTTATATTCAGATAATTTGATAAAAAGCAAATTATTAAGGTATTGACTTTCAAGTTAATGAATTCACTTATAATAACAAATAATTCATTCTCTTGAGACAGCCTCTTATTTCATTTTATAATGTTTATTGATTAATTTTTCAAAAAAACGACCCGGCAAAATACATTTAATATAGGGTGTCATCCGTTGTAAAAACAAACCTATATTATAGCGTAACTTAGGCGAAGTTATTGTTGTCATTCTATATATTTTTTGTCCCAACACATCAGGTTCAAGGCCATTATTAACTTCATCATCTATCATTCTCAAAACCCGTTGATAATCGTCAAAATAAGGTGATTCGGGATTTAAGCCGGTATAAATTCGTCCTTGTGCAATATTGGTTTTAAAATCACCGGGAGCTACATCAACCACTTTTATTCCAAACTGTTTAACTTCACTACTCAAAGCTTCGGAAATTCGCATCACGGATGCTTTGGTGGCTGAATATACACCTCTAAATGGCAATCCCGTATAACCGGCTATGCTACTAACATTGATAATTAAACCAGACTTCTGTTGACGCATCACCGGCAAAACATGTTGTATAACATCAAGCAATCCAAAAAAGTTGACTTCAAAAACCCGTCTTATATCATTCAAACCGGTTTCTTCAACACTGCCTGTTATACCAATACCGGCATTGTTAATGAGAATATCAATTCGTTTTTCTTTTTTCAAAACATAATCAACCGCATTTTGGACAGTATCTCTATCTGTTAAATCCATAGGAATCCATTCAAAATTATCAGAATCAATTTTTTTTCTGCCTGTTCCGTAAACTTTATAGTTGTGTTGAGATAAAAAACTTGCAATGGCAGAACCTAAACCTCCGGTAGCTCCGGTCAGAAAAACAATCTTAGGTGAAGTATTCATTATAAATATTTATAAAATCTAAATTAGATAAAAAGTGCCACAATGGCAAGTTTAAAGCAAAAAAAATGGCAAGCTACCTACATCGCACTGCTACAACCTCCTACCCTTGCTGCATTCCTGCCCTGGGGGATTCAGAGGGAGCTAGTCGTGTAGGACTTGCCGTTGCAAAGATAAGAAATATTATTAGGGATTTGCAAATTAAAATAGGATTTTTTTATTTAAAGAACTCAATTTACTTAAAGTCAAAAACTTAAATAAAAATTAAAATATTTTTCATATAAAAAGGTTTTTATTTAAAAATATTTTCTAAATTTGCACTACTTTTTTCGGGATGTAGCGCAGCCCGGTTAGCGCACCACGTTAGGGACGTGGGGGTCGCAGGTTCAAATCCTGTCATCCCGACCATTTTAATAAAAAAACCATTTTACGCTTGTAAAATGGTTTTTATTGGTATATTTGAAAAGTATAATAACTCACATCAAAAGACAAATGCTGTCTTATGTATGTTCTCCCTCGGGATGTAGCGCAGCCCGGTAGCGCGCTTCGTTCGGGACGAAGAGGTCGCAGGTTCAAATCCTGTCATCCCGACTAATCTCCGCTACTGATTTTATTAAATCGGTGAAAATGTTTATGACAAATGCATTTAAATATTGCAAAAAAATATTAAATCTAAAGTTATAGATTTGACATCCTTTTAAGCCGGAATAACCTTAATAATTATCATATAATACCTCTTAACAAAAAAGGGAAGTCAAAAATATTGACTTCCCTTCTATATTTAAAATTCTATATTTTATTTGATAATCAATTTATTGTTATATTTTTTATTGTTTGATTTTACTTCTAACAAATAGACACCTTTAGCTACCGGAGCTTTAAAACGTATTTGCCTTGCGTTTGTAGTATTATTATCAGCATAGATCTCTTGTCCCGTTAAAGCATATAATGCTATATAATCAATGGCTTGTTCCTTGTTATTTAAAATCACTATTTCTTGGGTATTGGCATCAAAATAACTGCTAATATGATTCAAAGACAAAATATTATCTGATAACACTGTAGGGTCTTTAAAGACTAGTTCAAATCTACTGTCGTAAGTGCCGGCTTTTAAGAAAATTTCATAATAATCTGTAGTTGAAATTTCATTGTAAGTTCCCATATATGTATCATGAATATAAAAACGTGATATATCTGAAGGTAAATTATCTGCACTATCAATATTAAAAGTTACAACATCATCTGTTGCCATAACCACTTTTAAAGGGAATCCGGAGTATTCGGTAATTTGTGGTACAGCTTGTATTATAAAATCTCGGTTATTAATAATCCAATACATATCTGCTCCAGGATAATCACCATCAAAGTTAGGGCCGTCCCAACCGGTATCAATACCGTCGGTAGTATTTGGTCTTGCTGCCAACAATAATTGCCGGTGATAATCAAGTGGTGTATTTAATCCCAAACGGATGTCAGTTAGAGTTACCGGTCTGATAAAAACACTGCTGTCAGCTTCCTTTTTAAATTTTCTTTGGGCATTATTAAATAAAATTTCGCCGCCATCATTAGAATCTTCTGCCCATACTGTAAAACCTTGTCCTACGGGAATATAACGCTCAGGTGTTTTTGTACCAACCGTATTACCACTACCTGTCCAAGAAGTGGCTGCAACCCCGCCTGATAAAGTATAAGTAGCATAGCCCCCTTGATAATTTGCGCCAAAATGATCATTACCACCTGTATGCTCCCAATAGTACAAAGTTCCGTTAAAAATATCATCGGTGTTATTACCACCGTTTGCACTGGAAATATTATCTTTAATAAATTGATCAGCATCCAATGCACTGGGATAAGGATTTCCAATCAAATAATCATGGGCAGGATCGATATGCAAACTATAATCACCGTCATTGGGTAATCCGGCAAAAGTCCAGCTGTCATATTCCGTCGTATTGCTTCCATTGGCAGAATTTAAATTGGCATCAACTCCGGGGCCTTTCATGGTATAACCTTCACCAGGATTGAGCGCTCCGTTTTGTTTGATATGAACCCAACCGGTATAACTACCATCGGGGCCATTAGGAAACGACCACATCCAGTAAGCATTTAAATAAACCGGATGACTCTGGGCCGGCAAGTCACTGGTAGCATTCCTATTATCAACAATATTAATTAAAGGATATTTGCTTTGATCAGTATCATCACCTTGGGCGCCGTCACGTAACATACGCACTTTCCAAACGCCATTTTGATTGACCGGTGCCGACCAATAGTTATACCAATACTGATTGGTTGTCCCTTGCTGATCTATCCAAATATACTTATCTCCTGTATTAGCTGTTGTTCCGGCATGTGTTTGCAATAACTGTGAAGTGCCACTCAAACGTAAATCTCCGTTTAATGTAACATTATCATTTACAGTTAAAGAATAATCGGTAAAAACTCTATAATCAAAATCTGCCGCACCGTCATTAAGGGTCAAATTATCTGCATCAACAAAAGCTTCTTGAAAAACAGAATTATTAGCATTGCTAATATTCAAGTTATGAAAATAAGCGATTTCACTGCCTAGAATATGTTGCAAATTAGCACCACTAAACTCTGTTGTGCCTGTACCATCGGCATCCATTGTGCCATTGTTGGTAAAATTATCACCTTTAAAAATAAAGTTACCGTCATTAGACCAAATATGATTGGTTCCGTTATCATTGGTAACATCAATACCGGATACGTACAATGTAGTTCCCGGCATAATTTTCAAATCTCCCTTATTAACTAATTGAGCTTGTAATCCTAAACTTAAAAATGATAAAAAGACAAAATATAAAATTTTCATATAACCTTTTTTATTAATAACTTACAAAAATACAAATATTTTTTATGCAAATAACATTTACTGTTAATAAATTTTAAATTTGTCCCAATCCATACCTACTTTAAATTGATTTCTGTAATCATGTATTTGATTAAAATCAAATGAAAACGAAAGTATTTTTTTGGTTCCTGCCGGCGCTATGGTCATCATATTACCAAACATATCAACTGCCTGTGTATCACCGGAGTGCATGTTGTTTTGAATGTCAGTCCCTATCCTGTTTACCCATAATATCAAGGCTTGGTTTTCGATAGCACGGGCTTTGAGCAGGTTCATGTAGGCTTGTTTGCGACTTTCGGGCCAATTGGCAATATAAATTATGGCATCATAATCGTATGTAGCCGTTTTTTGGTCAAAATTATTTTTGCTCCACACCGGAAAACGCAAATCGTAACAAATTTGCAATAAAAATTTAACATCATTATAACGAACAATGGTTTTTTGTTGTCCGGCGGTCATCACTTTATCTTCACCGCCTTGATGAAACAAATGGCGTTTGTCGTAATATTCAAAATTGCCGTCGGGTTGCATCCAAAACATACGATTGTAATATCGTCCGTTTTCTTCATACAAAACACTTGCCACAATGATTTTTTGCCATTCTTCGGCTTTTTCTCGCAACCATTGAAAAGCTTTGTGCCCTACGGGTTTTTCGATATTTTGAACATTCATGGTAAATCCGGTCGAAAACATTTCGGGCAGAATAACAATTTCGGTTTCGGAGGGCACTTGTTTTAATAAATCATTAAACATTTCGAGATTGGCGCGGGTATTTTCCCATACCAAATCGGCTTGAATTAAAGAGAAATTTATTTTCATTGGTTTATTTTTTTTTCGGTCACTTTTATACTAATTTTATTCCTGCATCATAAAATTCACTCAGCAGCCTACTTTTAACTTTGCACTTTTAACTCATATAACCACCTAAGACACCCAAGAAACACCCAAGGTATTACCCAATAATCTGCACTCCCCCCTTTTAGCTTTCAACTTTTACCTTTCAACTATATAGCATTCAAAATTTCAGCAGCTTTTAACAAGGTTTCTTCTTCTTTGGGAAAAGCAAATCGCAATATTTGTTGGTTTTTCTTGTCGTGATAAAAAGAGGAAGCCGGAATACTTGCCAGTCCTTTTTCTTTGGTCATCCATACGGCAAAGTCAAATTCGGGCATGTCCGAAATGGCACTATAATCCAGCAATTGAAAATACGTGCCATGGGAGGGAATTACTTTAAACCTCGATTTTTGAACATGACGAACAAAAAAGTCGCGTTTGGATTGGTAAAAATCGGGTAAACTCAAATAATTTTGTTCATTTTGCAAATATTCCGCCAGGGCATATTGCATAGGCGTATTGACCGAAAACACGTTGAATTGATGCACTTTTCTAAATTCGCTCATCAAGTTTTCGGGTGCTACTACGTAGCCTGTTTTCCAACCGGTTGCATGAAAAGTTTTGCCAAAAGAATATACGGCTATGCTGCGTTGGTACAGCTCATCAAATTTTAAAGCACTTTGATGTTGCAAGCCGTCAAAAATGATGTGTTCATAGACTTCATCACTGATGACAACAATATCCGTATCGCGGGTTATTTCGGTTAAACGCAGCATATCGTCCTTTGAAAAAACAAAGCCGCCGGGGTTATTGGGCGTGTTGATAATGATTAATTTGGTTTTGGCGGTAATGGTATCGGCAACTTTGTCCCAATCAATTTTAAAATCCGGTGCCGACAGCGAGATATATTTGGTAATACCGCCGTTTAATTTGATAGCGGGGTCGTAAGAATCGTAAGCCGGTTCAAAAATTATAGCCTCGTCGCCTTTGCCAACAAAAGCCGTAATGGCGGTAAAAAGCGCTTGAGTAGCACCGGCGGTTACGGTTATTTCGGTATCGGGATTGAGTTTGCGTTGATACAATTTAAAAATCTTATCTGCCAGTGCTTGACGCAATTCGGGTACGCCGGGCATGGGGGCATATTGATTTTTGTCAGCCAACATATATTTATTGACCAAGGCAATCAATTCTCTTGACACTTTAAAATCGGGGAAACCTTGCGACAGGTTTATGGCGCCGTATTGATTGGCCAATCCGGACATCACGGCAAAAATAGAAGTTTCGGTTTGCGGTAGTTTACTGTTTATGTGCATAAGTAATTTTTGCCATAAAGATAAGTAAATTAAAGCAAAAAAAATAAGATGTTAATACAATGTTTTACAGCTCCCGCAAGCGGTCTTTGAGCAACTTGGCTTTTTCGCGCGAAATGGGTATGACAAATTCTTGACTTTGGGATTGCAAATAACACCTGCCCAAAATTCGATTGACTTTTTTGACAAAATTCAAATTGATGATATAAGAACGATGCAGTTTAAAAAAATCGTCTGCCGGCAAACTACTTGCTATTTCGCCAATGTTTTTGGTTACTATGATTTGCGAGCCGTCGGTTAAATGTATTTCGGTGTAAGATTGTCCTTTAACGGTTTCCAAATAAACAATTTCATCGGGGGCAACTATTTCAAAACCTTCTACCGTGTTAAATATCAGTTTTTTGTGTGTTTGCAGAAGTTTGTGATAACTGCTGTTAAAATCGGTATTGTCAAAGCTGTCAAAAAAACGTTGCAGGGTTTGTTGCAGTTCTTGCCGGTTGATGGGTTTGAGCAAATAGTCAAAAGCGGCGTATTTAAATGCCCGCCCCATATAGTCGTCATAAGCCGTGGTAAAAATAACTTTCGGATTGAGCTTGATATGACTGATAACATCTAAAATTTCGAAAGAAAGCCTTCCGTATAAATTGATGTCCAAAAAAATTAAATCGGGTTTGTGCAAAGTAATTACCGCTACGGCATTATCGACATCGCGGGCGGTTGCCACCACTTGCAGTTGCGGATAGTCCATTAACAAGTTTTGCATCAAATCCAAATCTTGCGGTTCGTCTTCTATGATAATGGTTTTAATTTTTTGCATGATAATCAAAGTTTAGCGTGTCTTTTTGTTATTTTGACAAACAATATCAATGACCGAACGAGTGCCTTGTTGTCCCAAAGCATATAAATCGACCAATTGGTAATAAATTTGGCAAGGATGGTTTTGGTTGTGTATTTGATAAATTTCGTTCATGATTTGAATACCCTTGCCGGTGCCTTTGGCTTTTATTTTACGGGCTTGTTCAATACCTATACCGTTGTCTTCAATGATAATTTGCACACCTGTTTGGGTTTTTTGTATGGAAATACGAAGTTTTCCGCCTTGTTTTAAAGGTTCCAAACCGTATTTAACGGCATTTTCAACATAAGTTTGTAGGGTCATTTGCGGTATCAATCTGCTCAAATCTACTTGTTTATCAATAAAAATTTCGTAATCGAAACGTTCTGCAAATCTGATTTTTTGCAAGTCGAGATAACTTTTTACAAATTCGATTTCGTCTTGCAAACTGTGATACAATTCGGTTGTTTTGTTTAAAGCTTTGCGCATAAATTCGGACAGTTTGACCACAAAATCATAAGCCGTATGTTTGTCTTCTTTGTAAATAACCGAACCGGCTGCCGAAACGGCGTTAAACAACAAGTGCGGATACAATTGCGATTGCACCGATTGAAGTTGCAAGCGGTTTAGTCTTTCGGACAAGTAAGCTTTTTTGATTTTGCGTTTATACATAAAAACAGATATGGACAACATGGCCAAAAACAAGACTAAAAGTGCCGTTGCTTTAAACCACATTTGTTGCCACCAAGCCGGCATTATCATCAGATGTTTACGAACCGGTTGCTTGTTCCAGACATTATTATTGTTGCCTGCCACCAATTCAAAGGTGTAATCGCCCGGTGGCAGATTGGTATATGTTACATAACGTTCTTTGGTGGGTTTGCTCCAATTGTTGCCAAAACCTTTTAAGCGGTATTTGTATTTGACCATATCGGGGGCGGTGTGCGAAATACCGGTAAAAGTAAAACGAACGTTATCAAAATCATAGTTCAGTTTTTGCACGCTGTCGGGCAAGTTTTGCCAGTTGATGTTATCTTTGGACACTTGCACTTTTGTCAAATATGTATAAGGCGGTTTGAAATTCTTTTTTAAATCTTTGGGATGAAACATTACCACATTGTTATTGGTAGGCACCCATACGCGTCCTTTACTGTCTTTAAAAATGCCCGCTTGCCCTACTTCTTCGCCAAAGAAACCATGTGATTGGGTATAATAATCGACAAAAGTTTCGGCTTGTATTTGATTTTGATTTTGCAAATTGTCATAAGCATCATAAAATTTTTTAAGGTCGAATATGCCGATACCCCGCAAACCGCCATATACAAAGTGCGTGCTGTCTATGGGTTTGACAGAACCTATCATGGTTTGCAATTCGGGGTGTTTAATTTTTATAAAATGCTTGTAATCAAACAAAAACAGTCCGCGGTCGGAACCTATCCACAAGTTGTTTTTGTAATCGCAATACAAACACATGGCACCTTTTATGGTATCGTTGTGCAAAACCAAAGTGTCTTTACGATTGATGATACCGTAAGACTTCCGGCTGACAAACCAAAGTTCTCCTTGCCGGTTGCGGGTCATTGCCAGCACAATTTCGTCACGGTCTTTGACAAATCTTTCATTGCGACTGATAAGTCCTTTATTATCCTTGACAACCAGTCCGCCAAAAGTTCCGAAATAGCGTTTGTGCGCCACAGTATCTTCAAAAACTGAAAAAACCGCTTTTTTGTATTTCAAGAAATCTTTTGTGAATTTTTTTCCGTCATATACATACACACCGCTTTCAAAAGGAAACAACACCTTGCCGTTTTGCAAACGGGCAGCACCGAAAAAGAAAGCATTGTTATTAAATTTTACAGGATATTTATGCAACCGGTAATCTTTCATATAATACAAATACGGATTGCCGTAAGACGAAAACCATATTTTACCGTTGTTGTCTTCGACCACCGACCAAACATAGTCGAGCATACCGTCTGCGCGGGTAAAATTGTTAAACGGCGTAAGTTTATACAAACCTTTTTCGGAAGCCAGCCATAAATTGTTTTCGGTATCTTGTAAAATATCATTTATGTAGTCAAAGTGCTTGGGATTTTTTTGCAATTTGCCATTGATGACAAAATACAACGGCATGTGGGTTTTAAAAGCTTGAGTAGTAAATACAAATGTGCTGTCATTCAAACGCTTAATTATTTCTATATTTTTATCAAAACTGAACAACGGAAGCGTATCCTTATTTTGCAGGCGATACAAAGCAAGGTGGGTTTTAGAGCTTCCAAGCCGGTATTTTAAGACCAATTTTTGGTCATATTTTACAAAAACATCTTGGTTGGAAGGCAAATTGTGTTTGATTTGGTTATGAAAAATTTCAAATTTTTGACTTGTCAAGGCACTTTTCAACGAAAAATAAATTTTATCCTTGCCGGCATCGTAGCTCAAATGTGTTACAAAGCGGTCCGGTTTACCGGATGCAGCATAAAAAGTTTGATATTTACCGTTTTCAAATCTAATCAGACGGGTATTAGGGATACCTTCGGTTAGCCAAATGACGTCATTCTTATCTATAACGACTTCCGAATTGATAAAAATATACGGTTTTAGTGGCGGATAAAAAATAAATTTGTCATTTTGAAACATGGACAAGCCCCTGTCGGTAAGCACCCAAACATGTCCTTTGCTGTCTTCAATTATTTTATAAATACGATTTTTGGGCAAGCCGTCGGCTACGGTAAAATTTTGAAATTTAATCCCGTCATATTTACTAACTCCGCCTTTGGTTCCTATCCAAATATAACCTTTGCTGTCTTGAAACAAAGTCATACATTGCATTTGCGGCAGACCGTCTTTTACGGTATAGTGCACATAATTGGTTTGAGCATGCAAATACAGATGCACGAAAAAAAGAGATAATATGTAAATTTTTTTAATCAAACACCTTTGTTTTAAATACCGTTTCAGTAAGATAACAAATAAATTTCCTGCAATTTATAAAAAACCGCAGGAAATTTTTAGGTTAACAACTTGACAATCTGTCATAATTTAAAATTAATTTAAGGCTTCCCAAACACTTCCGGTATAAACTTTTATTTTATCGTCGTTGCTGTCATAATAAATAGTTCCCTTGGCGGGTGAAGCCGGCGGCGTATCTCTGGGTTCCAACTTCATAAAGTCTTTTATGTGCAAAGGGGCTTCGGGGGTTGCGGTATTTACCCCTACATTCCCGTTTTCGCCGATACTAATAGCAGCATCTTGAAGATTTCCGGGTTTGTAAATATAGAAAGGCTTGGCGGTTTGTGTGCCGTAATTTCTGGGCCAAATATAAAATTTATCATTATTGGCAACCAAAGCCAGCTGTCTGCCGTTTGAAGCATCGGCAAGCATATCGGTTCCGAATATAAAAAGATTACCGGAATTGCCGTTTCCCTTGGGCAAAACGATCAATCCGCCCGAAGTATTATTACTTACAGGTTGAAATGTTCCGTAAGCACCGGTTACTCCCACTGTTTGATCTGCCATAAATTTTATGGCTTTGCCCGGCGTGTTTAAGTTTTCAAAAACAATTCCGCCATCTTGGGGAACGTAATTTAAGGTTATATTATTTCCGTTTTTCCATTCTTGAATATGGTTTGTGTTTGACGTATTGGTCTTTACGATTAAACCTACGCGATTGCCGTCCGCATTGATTTCCAATTTGGCATTAGGGCTTACATTACCAATTCCGATATTGCCGTTACTCAAAACCAAATCACGGGTTCCCGGACCACCACTACCACCAAAAGTAAGCCAACCGTAAGTGTCGGTAGCCCCAATTCCTACCCATTTGCCATTCGGGTCGCTTCCTGTTGCTGTTCTAAAAATGGCGGTATAGTCGTCCCAAGCATTGCTTCCGCCATATACATTTAAGTATTGTTCTCCCAAGATAATACGGGCTCCGTTGCTACCCACTACATCTAATACACCTGCGGGATTAACGGTGCCTACACCAATTTTTCCGTCCGTTTTTAAAGTCAAACTTTTTTGATTGGTTCCGGGAAAAAATCTAATATCGTGCGATGTTTCGGTAGAAATATTAAACGAACCGGTAGTGTTCCACAAATTTGCCGTTACACCGCTGCCTTCAACAAAAAACCTATGGGTATTGTCCACACCCGAAATATGCAATTTGCCTTGCGGGGCGGCGGTGCCAATACCTATTGAACCGTTTTCATAATACAAATCACTACCGTTTTGTATCCATTGCGTATCTTTTCTGACAAATTGGGTTGTCGTATCAATAACCACTGTTATACTGTCTATGATTTGCGGTTTGTTGATTAAATCCGAATAATTTTTATCCCAAGCCGCAAAAACAGGATCGGTTTCATCGGCATTGGTAAAGTGATGTAAATCGGTGATTTGACTTTCGTTGATATTTATACCCGAACTTTTGTCCCATGCGTTAAATACCGGATCGGTTTCATTGATGCCCCCCGTTATGCTTTCGGCGGTTTGGGCATGTAAGGCATAAGGAACCGAAAGCAACTGCGCGGTGCCTGTGATGGTATAATCAGTGCCCCCTTGCAAATCGATTTTGGTTTCCAAAAAATAAGGTCCGGCTGACCAATCTATCGTATCAAAACCGGCTTGACCACCTATTTGTGTGGTAAACAATCCGTTTTCATTGGTGGTAACACTTTGTGTTTCGGTATAAACAACGGTTCCGTTTGGAGTTGATTGATGAATGTCTATTTCCAATCCGATGGGACTGTTTACTTGCAAATTTCCGTTTGCATCTCTCACAACTGCCTGATACGACATGGTTTGCGGTGTTTGTGCCCAAATGGAAGTATGAATAATAAATAATATAATGTATAAGATTTTTTTCATGACCATGTTTTTTTAGTATTAATATTTGATTATTTTAAAGGTTTTCAACACTTGATTGTTTTTCACTATACGCAAGAAATAAACGCCACGAGCATAAACACGCATATCTATTGTCGTGATTTTGGATACTTCTTGTTTTTGCCGGAGCAATTTTCCGTAACTGTCAAAAAGTTGAAGTTGCAGATTACGGGTTTGTTCATCGCCAAAATTTACATTTAAAAGATGCCTGCTCGGATTGGGATAAACCGATACCGTCATCAGAATATTATCGGTTAGTGCCGAAACTTCCGATATTTCAAAAGCTTGCTGCACTCCGGCAGTTACCGAATTGGCATCTGTATCATTAATAAGTAAATAAAAAACTTGTCCCACCGAGTAACTCACCGAACCGTCGGAACCGGCAATTTCTCCTCCGGCAGTTACGCCTGTTGTTGTTTGTCCGCTTACATAAAAACTTATAAACATCAACAACAACATTAAATTTTGTTTGAAATATTTATTCATAATATCATGTTTAATAGCCCCCAAATTTAATATCCCGTTAAGGCTAAAACCAAGAAAACCGGCAACTGCTAATTGAATACACAAAAATTGAAGTTGAAAACCTTATTTGAACCCGTGAATAAGCGCAATAAAAAAGACATCTGCTAAAAAAACAGATGTCTTACAATTTAAATTGAGTTGATTTCGGTTAATCCAAATCGAATTTAATACCTTGTGCCAAGGGTAAATCGGAGCTGAAATTGACCGTTGTTGTTTGACGGCGCATATAAGCTTTCCACGCATCGGAACCCGATTCGCGACCGCCACCTGTATCTTTTTCACCACCGAAGGCACCACCTATTTCGGCACCCGAAGTTCCGGCATTGACATTGGCTATACCACAATCGCTACCCATAGCCGAGTAGAATTTTTCGGCTTCTTGCATATCTTGCGTAAAGATGGCCGATGACAATCCTTGCGGCACATCGTTGTTTATGGCAATGGCGTTTTCTACATCACCGCTGTATTTGATTAGGTAAACAATCGGTGCAAAAGTTTCTTCTTGCACTATTTCAAAATGATTTTCGGCTTCGGCAATGGCAGGCACTACATAAGTTCCGGTTTCAAATCCGGGACCTTCCAATATTTCGCCGCCGTAAATCATTTTGCCGCCTTCTTTTTGCACTTGTTCAATGGCATATTTAAACTGATTAACCGCATGAATATCGTGCAAAGGCCCTACCAATGTGTTGGGGTCGAGCGGATTACCGATTTTTTCTTTGATTTTTTTGTAAGCATCGACCATTTTGTTTTTGAACTCGTCGTAAATATCTTCGTGCAAAATGATGCGTCGGGTCGATGTGCAACGTTGTCCGGCGGTTCCCACGGTGCCAAATACGGTGGACATCAACGCCATATTCAAATTGGCTTTGGGAGTTACAATTACGGCATTGTTACCGCCCAATTCCAAAATGGTTTTACCCAATCGTTTGCCTACGCGTTCGCCTACCCGTTTACCTACGGCGGTTGAACCGGTCATGGAAATAAGCGGGATACGTTTGTCGTCTAAGAAATTGTCGCCCATTACCGACGAACGACCGATAATTAAATTAAATACGCCTTCGGGCACATTGTTTTCTTTCAATACTTTTTCAATAATTTTGTGCGAAGCGATAGCTGTCAAAGGCGTTTTGGACGAAGGCTTCCATACCACTACGTCGCCTGCAGTGATAGCCAAAGCGGTATTCCACATCCAAACGGCTACCGGAAAGTTAAAAGACGAGATAATCCCCACAATTCCCAGCGGTTGATATTGCTCCATCAAACGGTGCATGGGGCGTTCCGACTGCAAATTAAAGCCGTTCATGGTTCGGGCTTGTCCTACGGCAAAATCACAGATGTCTATCATTTCTTGCACTTCGCCCAAACCTTCTACATAAATTTTTCCCATTTCGTAGGTTACCAAAGCGCCCAAATCTTCTTTGGCTTCGCGCAGTGCATTACCTATTTGACGCACCACTTCGGCACGCACGGGGGCGGGTGTCATTCGCCATTCTTTAAAAGCCGCTTGGGCGGTTTGCATTACTTTTTCGTAGTCGTCCATAGTGGCGGTTTTGACGCTGGCAATCAGCGAGCCATCCACCGGCGAATACGATTTGTTTATTTTTCCTTCGGTGTCATACCAAACCGTTCCGGTGCTGACACCTTCGTTAATCTCTTTTAAGCCGAGACGTTTCAATACGTCTTGTATGTTGATTGTTTTGCTCATTATTTTGGTTTTTATTATTTTCTAATTCTTGGTTAATTTCTATAATAATTTGGTCAATTTGTTCGTCGGTAAAGCCTTTTTCTTTACAAGCATCTTCAATAGTGCCCCAAATAGGCTCGCCGCAGCGAATACATTTAATACCCTTGACACGCAAAAATTCTTCGGCAAAGGGATAGTCTTCTACCAAATCTTCAATGGTCATGTCTTTTTCTATTTCCATAAACATATTTGTTTTAAGTTGTTTTTTTCTGTCATTCCGAAGCGAACTTGTGAGCGAGGAATCCGTTACCACAAATATTAAGATTCCTCATTGCTTCGCTTTCTTCGGAATGACCTTTTTTTTGGTGTGGTAAAAATAAGCATTTTTTTTCTAAAAACTAAAGACAAAAAACAGCTCTTAAGTATGTCATTAATATGGGCGTGTCCCTTCCTGATACCAACCGCCCAAGTCCCCGGGCCGGGCTATCCGCTCGTAGTTGCCAAAAGTATCAGCCACAAAACCTACGCCCTGTGCGAGCTTCCTCCGGTCGCTGCACAAGACTTGTTTTGTATGGCAGCCCCTTATGGCAAGCTACCGCTACTATCCCTCACGCCATAGTTATACCCAATCGATTTAATGATTTTATAATCAGTAAGTTATATTGTTTTAAAATTTTTGTTATATCGAACTCACATTAAATACAATCAAATAAAAGAAACAACTATTAATCGGCATACAATGATACTTATAAAAATTGTGCTTGATTTAAAATGTCTTTAAACTGCATTTTTATATCTTGCGCAGCATCATAAATCATTTGCTCCGAAGTAGGAAAAGGTATGCGACGTTCTTTTAAAAAGTCAATATACTCACGGCGTATGGCTCTCTTATCACCCGAATAGGTTGCAAAAGTATGTTCAAAGACATATTTGCTTTGCAAAGGAAAATTATCTATCCGTTGACCTGTGCGGTTATCAATAACTTCAGCTTGTGCCACAACTTGTGCTTCTTTATACTGTTGGTATAAATGCACCTTACTGCGTATCTTAACCATACGCGGTATTTTGATAGGATTGCCTAAACTGTCTTTGACTATACGGCCATTGGCATCTTTTTGATAGGTATAGCCATCTTGTATCTCTTTTTCTTCAATCACTTCTTTATCACGCTCTTGGTCTGGAGACAAATTAATTTGTTTAAATTTTAATTTGATAGTATAATCATATTGCCTGCCCCCCTGTTTTTTATTATGATAGTCCACCCAAAAATTACTGGCCCCGTATGAACTGAAATTGAGTAATTCGTCTTGCAATTTTTTGGGAATTACTTTATTGGTTTCATTGACAATTTTTACCAAAGCATAAGTCATACCGCGCTCATGTGCTTGCTGCATTAGTTGCGATACATCTTTATAACCGGTATCAATTCTGTCAAGTTCGTCCAATATATCATAGGCTTGCCGTATATCCGCTTTATTATGACTTTTAAGCAGTATTTTGGCTTTTTTATACAAATGTGCTACCAAGTGCTGTTTGGCATTAATGATTTTATCGGTATAGTCTTCCATGGCAAAAGTCACTTGCTTGTTTTGCTTGACCAAATACAAAGGTAATACCGGCTTAATTTTATCTTGGCGCGTATCGAGTAATAAATAAGTCTCATAAATTTGTCGCCATTTATCCGGATTGGGATCTTTAGAGAGTTTATTAATCAGATCCTTATCACGTTCAACGGCCTTATCATAAGCTTCTTTAAGCAATTGCACATAAGGATCGGCACTTTTTTTACCTTTTTTCTTTTTAATTTTTTCCAGAGATAAATCGATAGCTTGGTCAAACTGACCCGAATAAATGGCATTTTGAATTTCTTTGACATTACCACATGATGATAATAATAAAACCATCAAGCCGGATAAAATAATTTTTTTCATAAGATTTAATTTGGTTAAAGTCTTTCAAAGATAATACCATTTATGTTAAAAAACAAAAAACCGTTTGATTGATTTCAAACGGTTTAAAAATTTAAGATATATACTTTTTAGAAATAAAAAACAATATCGATAGCCAAATGTTTGGGAATTATTTTCACTTGATCATCGGCACTAATGTCGGTAAAACCTAAATGATAAGAGAGTCCCAAACCTATGCTGCCAAAATCCAAATCATATTCGGCGCCGGCACCTGCCATAAAACTCATACCAAAGGTATTGATCGTATCTTTAACATCAACTTCGTTACCTTCAGCTTTAGCTTTGGCGGCTACATTCAAATCAAAAGTGCCACCAAAAAAACCGGTAATATGCACATTGTCAGTCACCTCTTTACTACGCAATTTTAAAGCCAAAGGTATTTCCAAGGTAGTCACTGACATATCGGTTTCGTCACTATCAAAAGATTTGCTGTGAATCAACAAACCCGAATGTAAATAATAATTATCGGCAAATTGATAATCGGCCAACAGACCACCTTTCCAGCCCAATCCGCCTGAGCCGTCTTTGTCGGTCACCCATTTGTCATCGGCATCTTTATATTGCAACTTATTAAAATTAATAGTCGGCGCCAGTGTCAATCCTATTTTAAAATCTTGTGACCATGCCGATATACTTACAAACAAGGCTAACAATACAACAATTTTTTTCATATCTTTATTTTTTTAAATGATTAATCTCTTAACAGCAAAGATGCATATTTTTTTATAATTATACAACCTATGGACTGGGATTCTGCTTTACAACAATTTAAATTATTCTTAAAATTAGAAAAAAAACTGTCGGACAACAGTATAGCTGCTTATTTGAACGATGTTCAAAAATTAAAAAAATACAGTCAAAATTTTGACAAAAAACCTCAGCCAAATGATTTACAATCATCTGATATACAAGATTTTATTTACCAAATTTCGGAATTTATATCACCACACACCCAAGCACGACTGATTTCCGGTTTGCGTTTATTTTATAAGTTTTTAATGCTAGAAAACGTCATTGCAACCAATCCTGTCGATTTACTGGAATCGCCAAAACTGCAACGCAAATTGCCCGATGTATTGAGTTTGGACGAAATAGACCGGCTTATTGCAGCTATTGATTTATCTACCTCAGAAGGAGAACGCAACCGCAGTATTATTGAAACCCTGTATGGCTGTGGTTTACGCGTTTCGGAATTGGTCAATTTAAAAATATCCGATTTATTTTTTGACGAAGGTTTTATCAGGGTAACCGGCAAGGGTGACAAACAACGTTTTGTCCCTATCAGTCCTTATACTCAAAAATATATAAATCTTTATTTGACACAAATACGGGCACAGCAATTTATTCACCCCGATTTTTCAGATATATTATATTTAAACAGACGCGGTAAACAACTCACACGTGTCATGATTTTTCATATTATAAAAAAATTGACAGCTTTGGCCGGTATTGATAAAAATATCAGCCCGCATTCGTTACGGCATTCCTTTGCCACGCATCTGCTAGAAAACGGCGCCGATTTGCGGTCTATTCAGTTATTATTGGGACATGAAAGTATTACTACTACCGAAATTTACTTACACTTGGACAAGCAACATTTACATCAAACCCTACAAAAATATCATCCGCGGGGATTTAATTAATATCCCTAAATTCTTAACTTACAATTTTATACCAATTCGATTTATAAAAAGTCAAAATGTTTGTAATCAAAGTTTTGAGCAAGGTATTGGACTAATTTGCACATCGTTTTGGTATTTAGTTCTTATATACAAGGACAATTACCACCGCTAATTTAAAAAGTATAACGCAATGACAATGCTCCGCCATCACCGAAAAAATGAGAATATCCGATTAAATTAATATAAGGTTTCCAGTCTAAACCTATGGATATAGGTGCCCCCGGTATGTCATATTCAACGCCTATGATACCATCTACACCAAGAGTGGTATAAGTGCCTTGGGCATCCCATCCGGTATATACGGCATCATAAAAACCAATATGAGCTCCGTAACCGAAAAACCAGTATAAATTATCAACATCAACTATTGGTTTGTGGTGTTCTATCAAACCTACCAATTCCCAACCATGCCAACGGGTGTGCAAAATACCCTCGACGGCTGTATGGTTATTAAAAAAATTTTTATATGTAAAACCACTATGTAAACCACCTCGCAAGCCAACGGCTTGTTTATAATCTTGTGCTTGTCCCCATAAACTTATCAATAAAAATGCTGCAATCAAATATCTTTTCATAATTGTTTTTTTGAAATCACTATCAAAAATTATTCCAAGTAAACTAATTTTAATAAGGTTAATATGTTTTAACATAAATTACACTTAAAAAGGACAAAATACAAAGATCTTAATGGCACCTTTAGGAATTTTCATCATAAAAACAATTTTTTTACCTTAAATATTTTACATAATTTCGTGATATAAAGTTTTAACATGTCCGAAATATTAGTATTACTTGAAAACACGCGCATTTTGCAACGTCAAAAACCGGTTTTAACCGGTGTCAATTTGGAAGTTAAACGCGGGGATTTCTTTTATTTGATTGGTGCCACAGGTAGTGGCAAAAGTAGTTTACTCAAAACGCTATACGGCGAACTGCCCTTAGATTCTGGTAAAGGCATAGTAGTTGATTTTGATTTGCGAAAACTCAAACCGAAACAGATTCCTTATTTAAGACGAAAACTCGGTATTGTGTTTCAAGATTTTCAATTATTAAATGACCGGACGGTTTTTGACAATTTAAAATTTGTATTGAAAGCCACCGGTTGGAAAGACAAACAAAAAATTAAACAACAAATAGAAAAAGTGTTACTACAAGTAGGCATGTTGGAAAAAATATACCGGTTACCGCATCAGTTGTCCGGTGGCGAACAACAACGCGTCTCC
>Ga0256843_1000885_pt1 | contig 24627 bp, 25 predicted proteins | sample AlvinellametaG_FD_191572 | JGI IMG/M metagenome (GOLD analysis project Ga0256843, IMG submission 191572) | Pompeii worm associated microbial communities from hydrothermal vent at the East Pacific Rise, Pacific Ocean - Alvinella | ecosystem: Host-associated > Annelida > Integument > Unclassified ... | reverse complement strand
TCTTCTTATCTCTTTCATTCAACAATAACTTTTTTTTATTAATTATATCACTTTTTAGAATATTTTGCTAATTTTAATTAAATTTGATGTAAACTTATAAAAGGAGAGGTAAAATGGATAGTTCAAATAAGAAAAAATTAAAAAACTACATTAAAAGAAGCTTTGAAAAAAATATTACCATTAAATTTGATACCTTAGTAATTAGCCATTTTTTTGGTAGATGGATTCCTTATGCAATTGCAGTAGGAATAACAACAGGTGCATTAGCCGCTTTTATGGATTTATTAATTGTAGATATAAACCACTTCTTAAGCACAAATATAATAATGTTAATAATCTATCCTGTAATAATATCTGTAATTGTGGGGTTTGCTATTCCAAAAGATAAAACTGTTGCTGGACCTGGTATTGGATTTTCTGTTTTTCATTTAAAACATAAAGGTTACCTAAAATTAAAATCAATGTTTACAAAATTTGTTTTGGCTGTATTTGTTTTATCTGGTGGCTTTATAGCTGGTAGAGAGGGTCCCTCTTTCTATTTAGGAGTTGGCGTTGGAGAGTGGATAGGAAAAGCTTATGGCTTAGGAAAAAGATTTAAAGCAAATATGGGCTTAATTGGAGGTGGTGCATTTACAGGTGCTTTGCTTAAAGCTCCTCTTGGAAGTTCTATTTTTGCAATGGAGCTAGAGAATATGTATGATTTCGATTATCGCCCATTTGCACCAATGATTATAGCAGCAATTGTTAGTTATTTAACATTCTCTTTTTTTAGAGGAACACACCCATTTATTTTATTGATAGATAAACCAGAGTGGACACTACTTAGTATTCCCTACATTGTTATTATGGGACTATTTATATCATTTTTGATATATATCTATACCTTTTTATTCCATTTTTGTATAGATATCTCAAAAATATTTAACCAGTATAAAGCACCAATTATTGGAACTATAATAGCTATGCCTTTTCTTATAGCACTATATTATATAACAGGTGATATTGATATTTTATCAGCTCCTGCTCATATGAATATTTTATCAAAATTGGCTCAAAGCCCATTTGAAATAAAAGTAGATTTAGCAATAATATTCTTTACAATTATTGTTACAAGTTTTACTATAGGCTTTGGAATACCAGGTGGATTGGTTTTGCCAAATCTAATAATTGGTGCAGCTGCAGGAAATATGTTTGGGCATATGTTTCCAAATGAGATGGTAATATTTACACTAGCTGGAATGGGAGCAGCTTTATCAGCAGGAGCCAAAACACCACTAGCGGCAATTGTAATGATTACAGAGATGAGCCATGCTGATGTGGTAATACCTATGACAGCAGCGGTAATAACAAGCTATATAACAAGTTTTGGATTTAGTTTATATTTAGGACAAGAAACAGGTATTAAACCACTTGCAAGTAGCAAAATTGATAAGAAAAAAGAGTAAGTATAGCTTTGGTAAATAAAAAAATTTATAATTTTTTTTTAAAAGAGTATCTTTTTGTAATTACTCTTTTAATCTCTATTTTAACTATTTTTTTTACAAAAAAAATACCTCAAATCTCTATTGATGATATAAAAATTATTGCAATTTTATTTATGCTCTTTGCCTCTATTAAAGCTTTAGAAAATAGTGCTATTATAAAGGCAATTGCTTATAAAATAGAGAAAGGCTCACTAATTGCTTCAAAATTAATTATTGGCACTTTTTTTCTATCTATGTTTTTAACAAATGATGTAGCTTTAATTGCAATTGTTCCATTAACTCTATCTTTAAATATAAAAAACAAAGCCTCTATAGTTATATTTGAAGCAATTGCGGCAAATGCTGGTTCTGCATTAACCCCTTTTGGGAACCCTCAAAATCTCTATATATATATCTTTTATCATCTTAAATTTTTAGAGTTTTTTAAAATTATACTCCCTTTTGCAATATTTAATTTTATTTTGCTTTTAGTAATTTCTCTTTTTATAAATCCAAAGCAAAATATTAAAAGAGAGTATAAAAATAAAATCTTTATAGATGAAGCTCTCTTAGGAGCTTTTGCATTAAGTGTAACCATACTAACAATTTTTCATATTTTGCCACTTAATATTAGCTTTTGGCTTGTTTTGGTAGCACTTATACTTAAGCCAAGAAGTTTAAAAATAGATTACTTTTTACTTTTAACTTTCTTACTATTTTTTGCAATTACAAACTCTTTAGAGCCAATTTTGGCAAATTATATTCAAAAAATAAGAGATATTTTTTTATACTCTGCTATAAGCTCACAAATAATTAGCAATGTTCCAACAGCCCTGCTTTTTGCAAAATTTACAAGCAATTATCAAGCACTACTTTGGGGTGTTAATGTAGGTGGATTTGGTTTTATTGTAGGCTCTTTGGCAAATTTAATTGCATACAAACTCTTTACCTCAAGCCAAAAACAAAAAGGCTTTTTTATTAAGTTTAATGCAATAAATATAGCTTTTTTACTTATTAATATAATATTTTACTATATACTCTAAACCATTTTAGCTACAATATCTTCAATATAATTTGAACATACTCTAAACCTTTTGGCAATATCTCTTAGCTGAAAGAGCAACTCTTTATCTAAAAATACTATATTAAAATTTTGATTTTTTGATAATTCATACATATACTCTATATAAAAATTTACAGCTTGATTATATTGAACTCTTATAGATTCACAAAGCTCTATTATTTCATTGTTATTTTTAACTTTTAGAGCTTTTAGGGAATTTAGTATATTTTCACTCATCTCAACTAAAGTATTTAAAAGTAATTGATACTCTTTTAAGTTATTAATTTTATATGTTTGAGTCTCTATTAAAAAATGGTTTATGCTAATTGCAATCCAGTCTAGTTCGTTTATTACTCTGTATATAGACTCCCTATCAATTGGAGTTATAAAGGTAGAAAATAGTTTTTTAATATTATCTTTTCTCATTTTTTTAGATAACTCTACATCTCCCATAACTTTTTGGCAACAGATTTGTTCTTCTTGTAAAAAACAGCAATTTAAGTTTTTTGACATTTGATTAATAATTAATGAGTGTTTATATAATAGATCAAAAAAATCTATCTCTTTGGGCAAAATATATTTTTTAATAAATGAAACCATTATAAAACCTTTAGTAATAAATATGTATATAAGCTGCCAAGAGCCATTGATATAGGAATATTAAATATCCATGCCTTAATAATTTTATTTGCTACATTCCATTGAGTTCTTCTTGGGTTTCTTGCTGCTCCATTTCCTAGTAAAGATGAGGTTACAACTTGTGTTGTAGATGTAGGCGCTCCAATTATTGTAGCAATAGAATTAACCAAAGCAGCACTAAACATATTTGCAACAGAATCTAAAAGCCTTATTTTATAAATTTTAAAACCAAGAGTTTTAATAATGCTCCAGCCACCAAATATTGTCCCTAATGTAATTGCACTTGTGCATGATAAAATTACCCACATTGGAATTTCAAAAACTTGAGTTTTTCCAATTGCTAAAAGCATCATTCCAATAATTGCCATTCCCTTTTGGGCATCATTTGCGCCATGTGTAAAACCAAGCCAAGCAATACCAAAATATTGAGAAAATATAAATATTGGCTCAACTTTTATAGTTAATCTTTTAAATAGATATAAAAAAAGTTTTAAAACAATAAAGCCAGTAATAAAAGCAAAAATAGGTGATATAAATAGCCCAGAAATAACTTTCATTAAACCATCTAGTTTGCCATTTAGCAGAGCCTCTATTCCCCAATTTATATGACTACTCCCAATACCCATTAAACCAGCTCCAACTAAACCTCCAGCTAGAGAGTTAGATGTTGAAGATGGCAAACCAAAATACCATGTGCTTATATTATAACTAATTGCTGCAAATAATGCGCCAATTACAACACTTTGTGCTACTGCTTTATCTACTGTTTTAATATCTACAAATGTTCCAACAGTATCAGCCACTGCAACACCAGCTATTATTGGTCCTAAAAATGTAAATAGTGCTACTACAAAAATTGCTACAGATGGTCTTATTGTATGTGCAGCAATAGAAGTTGCTACCATATCTGCAGTATCATGAAAACCATTTGTAAAATCAAATAGTAAAACAGAAATAAAAACAAAAATAAAAAGTGTTTGAGTATCTAGCATATGATAATCTTTTTATTATTTATTATGCTCTTTTAAGCTCCTAAAGTAGTGATACATAGCAATTTCTCCAAAAATTGCACCAAAAATATTTAAAATTGGAACTAAATAAAAAAGAACTGTTGCAAGGCTTATTGTATATATGCCAACTCTATGCTCTTTTATAAATGTTTTATCTAAATTTTTATCTACTAAAGATAGAGCATCAAAACTTATTGTATCTTTTACAAGCCAACTCCATAGCATTAGTTGAACTATTAAATTAACTCCTGGCACAAAAAGTAGTGGAAATAGCAGAGTTGATAATATTAAAAATATAATACTATCTTTGATTGTATAACCAATTGATTTAAACATATTACCTTTTCTTATATTTGAACTTTCAAAGTAGTTCTCTTCAATCATTTTTAAAATAGGTTCACTAAATATACTTGTTATAAATAGTAAAGTAATAATTATAGCAGTATAAATAATATACACACCCACTATAAATGCTAAACCTTTTTGGAGAGTTTCAAATGGTAGCCAAGTTAAGAGCTTTAAGAATTGATTATATATATAATCTCCTGCAAAAAACCAAACTATACCCCAAAATACTGCACTAATTGCAATTGTAATAAATGTAAAAGAGCTATATTTCTCTTTTGATAAAGCTCTTAAAATAAAGTTGCCAAAAAAAGCATAAATTAATGCAAATGTAATTAAAACCAACTGAAACCATAAAAATACAGAAAGCATAGTAGCACCATTTGAGCGAATCATAGAAAAAGGAATATACTCTATTATCTTAGATGATAAAAGCATAATATTATCCCATAAACTATATCCAATAAAGCTCCAAAGAGCAGTTACTATAATGCCACTAATAAGTGCTAATTTAATACTTTTCCACTTTAAAATTTCACTAAATGCAACTATAATTGAGTGTATTGCTTCTCTCATTTTTAATCCTTTAAACTCTAAACATAAATAGGTTAAATACCCCACCAAATAGCATTGTTAAAAATGCAAAAACAAAATATATTACAACCATTGCTGGAATTGAAGCTAATGCTAACTTTATAAGTAGAATAACCAAATCCATAAATGGTATATCAACACCTTTGATAATTACTTTTTTAAACTCTTCCATAATAGTTATCCTTTAATCTGTTTTCGTATAACTCTTTTTGTTATTAATCTTAAGCTAACTTCTATAATAAAAGCTAAAATAAAAGCTCCAGCTAAGTAGTAACCAATATTATTAAAATGTTTTGAACTATAATGCAAAGCCAAAATAATAACAATAGCTATTGAAATTATAGCTAAAAAAATAAGTGCCTTTGATGCTCCTGTTTTTTTAATTTTAAAAAGATGTCCAATATGCACCAAGCCATGAATAAATAGCATAGATATTGAACCAATAGTTGCAATTTGAGTTAAATTTAGTGATAAAACCAAAAGCACAATTAAAATAGTGCTAATTACAAGCCCTTGTGTGCTATGCCAAACATTTCTCTGATATACCTTTGGTAACTGCCCATCTTTTGCCATTTGATAAGTTACATTTGTAACAGCATATAAGTTTGCATTTATAGATGAAGCAGTAGAAACCAATGCAGCAATTGACATTATAATAAACCCTTTCTCTCCAAATGCTGGTTTGGCAGCCTCTGCTAGAGCATAATCTTTTGCTTTTACAACTTCATCAAGTGGTAAATTTCCAAATACTGCAAATGTTACAGAGATATAAAGTGCCATTACAAGTAAAATTGCAACTATCATAGCTTTTAATACGGTAGTGCTTGGATTTGGCATATCTTCTACTGTATTTGTAATTACCCTAAACCCCTCATACGCAAAAAAAGTTAAACCAATTGAAGAGAGTATATTAACTGCTGGTGGCGCATCTTTTAGCTCTAAAAGATTTGGATTTATATAAAAAAATGCTGCAACTGTAAAAATAACTAAAATTGAGAGTTTAAAAATAACTATAATATTTTCACTCTTTGCAATAATTGAACTGCCAGATAAATTTATAATCATAAATAAAAACAATACTCCAATTGTAAAAATATCTACCCAAAAAATAGAGTATTTGTTAAATATCATCATAGAAGCATAAGTTCCAAAAGTTTTTGCCACCATTCCAAGAGCTACAAGAGCCGATATATAAAAAAGCACAGATATTGTTCCAGAGAAAAATCCTTCTCCATAGCATTGAACCAAATATTCAATAATTCCACCTCTGCTAGGATAAGCAACTGCCAATTTACCAAGTGAATATCCACTTAAAAGTGCAACTACTCCACCTAAAATAAATGAAATCCATACTAAATTACCAGTAATTGCACCAGCCTCTCCAAGCAAAACAAAAATACCAGCTCCAACCATAGAGCCAATACCTAAAAATACAGCACTCCATAATCCAAATGCTTTATTATGGTTCATAATTTTCCTTATTTTATATAATTTTTATAATTATAGCAACAATAGCACTAACTAATTGTTACTTAAGTTACATATAATTATTAAAATTGATTATACAATTGCCTAAAAAAATCAGGAGTAAAATAATGAAAGCTTTAAAAAAAATAGTAGTTATTGGTGGTGGTTTTGGTGGTTTTAGAGCAGTTTATAAATTGCAAGATTATGATTACCATTTTGAAGTAACACTAATAGATAAAAATTTATACTCAATTGAAAAACCAGCACTGCCAGAGGTTGCGATAGAGGGTAAAAGTGAAGATGAGGTTGAAATAGAGATACCACCAGTTTTAAGAGATGCAAACACAGCTTGGGAAGAGGCAGAAGTTGTAAAAATTGACCCTAAAAATCAAATTGTATATACTAATAACAATAAAGAGTTTGAGTATGACTACTTAATTGTTGCAAGTGGAGCTATTAAAGCTTATGATGAAATAAAGGGCTATGAGGAATATGGCTATTCTGTGTGCAATTTAAAAGAGGCTAAAAAACTCTATGAAAAATTAAAAGATTTCAAAGGTGGAAATATTGTAATTGGTGCTGCTAAGAGCGAGTTTGATACTCATGAAAATATTCCAAATTTAAAAGCACCATGTGAAGGACCTGTGGGTGAAGTGGCATTTATGTTACAATATAAATTAAATAAAGAGAAAATAAGAAACAATATCTCTATCTTTTCACCATCTGAGATTTTATTTGAGGATGTAGGAGAAAAGGTTAGAGAAGAGGTTGGAGAAATTTTTAAAAAAAGAGCTATAGAAGTTTACGCAAATAAAGAGCTGGTAGAGATTAAAAAAGATAGTGTAATATTTAGTGATGGAAGCACACTAAAATCTGATTTAACAATAGTATTACCACCATATAAAGCACCTGAATTTATAGCAAATAGCCAACTTGGTGATAAAAAAGGATTTATCTATACAAATGAAAATATGCAACACCATTTATATAAAAATATCTATGCAATAGGTGATGTTAATGCCATTACTCAACCAAAACTTGGACATTTGGCAATCTTACAAGCAGATGTTGCAATTAGCTCTATTTTAAACCAAGAGGCTATTGTAAATGAGCCAAAAGAGTATAAGCCAGAAATCTTTTGTATTATGAATATGGGTGGTATTGAAGCTACACTAATTTTCTCAAATGTATTATATGGTGGAAAATATGATATTGCTTGGCACTCACCAATAGCAAAAATGATGAAGTTAAGTTTTGATACTAAATATAATTATACACAAGGGCATATGCCACCAGATTTTATAGATAATGCACTAGAAGATATTATTAAAAAATTAGCTTAAAATTGTAGGAATATCTACACAATAGATATTCCTATTTTAGTTAAGCTTCTAACTTTTTGCCATACTTTAACTCATGTAAAGCATTGCTGATGTCATCTTGGCGCATAAAGTGTTCGCCTACTAAAAAGGCATCTGCTCCTACTTGGCTAAGCTCTTTTACAACTTCGTGGCTATTTATGCCACTCTCTGCTACTATAATTTTAGAGTTTGGAATAAGTGGAATAAGCTTATGGCTAAGTTGCATATCCATTTCAAAAGTTTCTAAATTTCTATGATTAATTCCAATTATATTAGCTCCGGCAAATGTAGCTTTTACTAAATCTATTTTATCATGAATTTCAACTAAAACCTCTAATCCTAAATGGTGAGCATACTCAATTAACTCTCTTAACTCTTTTCTACTTAGAGCCTTTGCAATTAGCAAAATATAATCAGCTCCATAAACCAAAGCCTCTAAAATTTGATACTTATCTATAATAAAATCTTTTCTTAAAATAGGAATAGATACATATCTTCTAACCATACCTAAATACTCTTTATCACCCTTAAACCAATGAGGCTCAGTTAAAATAGATAGAGCATCTGCTCCACCTTTTTGATAAGCTTGTCCTATACTCATAGGGTCAAAATCTTCTCTAATAATACCTTTGCTAGGACTAGCCTTTTTAATCTCTGCAATAATTCTATATGGATTATCTTCAGTTGCTTTTAAAGCACCAATAACATCTCTTGGAATAAATGGATTAAACGACAATGAACGCCCCAACCACTCTAACGGAAAATCTTTTTTTCTCTTCTCTAAATCAGCTTTTGTCTTTTTTATAATTTCATCTAAAATATCAGCCACTACTTCTCCTTGCAATTTAAAATCTTTTTTTCATGTTCTATAATATCATCTTCTAAATTTTTAGCTTCTATTCTTTTAATCTTTTTCATTATATCTTTTGCTTTTTTACATTGATGTAATTTATAATATCCCCAAGCTAAAGAGTCAAGATAATATATATTATCAGGCTCCTCTTTTAAGGCTTTTTTTACCAAGTTTATACCCTTTTTTACATCTTTGTCATAATCTATTAATGTATATCCATAATAGTTATAGTAACTGCTATCTTTTGCTCCTTTTTTGATTGCTTTATCAAAAAGTTTAGAAACTCTTTTTATTACATTATCATCAACAGCTTTATAAGATTGTGTAATTTCATAAGTTAAAATCGCCTTTTCAGCATACCACTTTGGATTTTTAGAATCTTCTTTTATTAATCTATTTAAAACTTTATAAGCCTTAACCATTTTATGTTTTGATAAATATAACTCATATAATAATTTATCATCATATCTTGTTGCTTGAAGTAGTGTTATGATTGAGTCATAATCTTTTTTATAAAGAAATAGACTAATTAATTGCTTTATATATTTTCTATCTTTTGTCATAGCAAAGAGTTTTTTATAGGCATATAGTGCTTTATCTGTATTTTTTTTATAATCTATTAAACCTATATAAACTAAATAAGCCTCTTTAGGCATTTTGTTATTTTTTGCATAGATTGCTTTCCATAGCACATTTGAAGCCTCTTTAATCTTTTTCTCTTTTGCTAAAATTGACAAAATCCCTTTTAGGGCATCCCAACTCTTATTCTCTTTATAAATTTTTTTATATATTGCAAGAGCTTTCTTATCTTTGTTTTTAATAGTATAAAGGTATGCTAAATCATACATTGCATCAGTATCATCAATAGATAGATTCTCATAAGTTTGCATCAAACCATCGGCATCTCCCTCTTTTGTATAGAGATTTGCTAAAAGCTCATACAGCTCTTTATTCTTCTTTTTATCAAGAGTCTGTTTTAGCTCTTTAATAACATCTTTTATATCTTTATATGCTAATAAAGCATAAAAATATTCAACTAAATACTTTTGATTATTTGTCTCTTCAAATAACTCTTTCCAAATCTTAGAAGCCTCTTTAGGATTTTCATTTTGACTGTAAAAAAGTGCTTTTACAATTAATTCATCTTCATTTATCTCTAAATTATTGGCACTAATGGTGCTTATTGTAAAAATAGCAATTAAAACTATTTTAAAAATTTTTTTCATCTAATATTACTCCTGGACACTCTTTTATTAACTCTTTTGTGTCATTTTTAAACTGTTCCCAAAATGGAAAAGTTCTACACTGTTTTGGGCGAACATCATAAATTTTACATCCTCTTTTTTCTATATCAAAAAAGATACAAGCATATCCTAACTCTTTTACCTTAAACTCTTTTAAAGAGTATCTATTTTTTGCACGAATTAAGTAATTTTTAGCAAACTCTTGAATATCTAAATTCAAATAATTTGCAATTGCTTCAATTTCTGGATAATTTACCCAAATATAGCCACTCTCTCCAATGCAACAAGCACCACCACAACTTGCACAAGCACTGCTATTAAAGCTATATGGGTATCCATCTTTTTTACTTATCATAAATTGCCTTTATTGAGTGCGTATTTGCTCTTTTAAATGCCTCTTTTGCCTCTTTTGTGTAATTACCATTACTATCAAATGTTATTAAAGCAGGTAAAACTTTGCATCTTGCCTTTGAGCCTTTTCTAGCTATAATCATAACAATTTTTGCCTCTTTATTGGCTTTAGAGTGAACAAATTTTATAAATTCAGCTTGTAAATTATTATCTTTTAATTTTATCATAATATCATCAATTTGCCATGCATCATAACAAAATATAAAGTATCCTTTTGGCTTTAAGAGTTTGCTGCTTTTTGAAATAAGCAAATTTAGTGGCATATGATGCTCATATCTAGCAATATTTTTAGATATATTTGGGCTTTGATTTTTATCTACTTTATAAAATGGAGGATTTGAAATAATATAATTAAAATAGACATTTGGAGTATAATTTTTTAAATCACAAAGTTCTAAATTTATATCTAAACCATTAACTTCAAAATTTTTTTTAGCATATTTATACATCTGCTCTTGTTTCTCAATGGCATAAAAATTTGCTTGATAATCTTTTGCAAGTAAAGAGGCCAAAACCCCCACACCACACCCAATATCTAATACATTGCCACTAATTTTTAACTCTTTTGCAAAGTTATATAGAAAAATTGAGTCGCTATTATAGCAATATCCATTTGGCGATTGATAAAGAATAGTTTTCATATATAATACTTTTTTAGTGAAATTCTACCAATTTTTTGCTACAATTTCGCTATGAAGCAAGAAAATAGTAATTTATTAAATCCACCATCAACAGATTTTTGCACACTTGATTATGATTGTGCCTACTTAGAGGGGCGTAGTGTGCGTATGAGATATAAGTATGTTACATACTCAAACTTTGCATTTAATTCTGCAGTTGTTCATAGAGGATGGAGAAGATTTGGTAGATACTATTTTTATCCAATATGCAATGGTTGCAATGAGTGTAAAAGTTTGCGTATTGATGTAGATAAGTTTAAACCATCAAAATCACAAAGAAAAGCTAGAAATAGAAATAAAGATACAAAAGTAGTAGTGCAAAAACCAACAGTTACAGATGCTCATATTGAGCTTTATAATAAATATCATAAATGGAAAGAGGGCAAAGATAGCTGGAAATTTAGAAAAATTACTCCAAGTGAATATTATGAAAATTTTGCAGAAGGTGCATACAATTTTGGCAAAGAGGTGCTATATTTTGTAGATAAAAAGCTAGTGGGAGTTGATTTAATAGATATTACAGATGATGGAATAAGCTCAATATACTTTTTTTATGACCCCGATTTTGCGCATCTCTCTTTAGGGGTTTTTTCACTCTTAAAGCAGATTGAGTTTGCAAAATTACTAAATAAAAAGTGGATATATCTTGGGTATTGGGTTGATGGATGTAAATCTTTTGCATATAAAACAAACTTTAAACCACTAGAGATTTTAGATGGTTTTCCATATATAGAAGATAGGGCAAATTGGGAGGAATTTTAATGTCAAAATTAAGAGTAGGAATTATTGGTTTAGGTTTGATGGGAGGCTCTTTTGCTTTAGCGCTTAAAAAAAAGTATAAAGATAGAGAGCAAAAAGTAGAAGTAATTGGAATTGATCACAACGACCAACACTGCTTAGAAGCATTAGAGCTTAAAATTGCAGATAAAATTACTGATGATATTAGCGATTTGTATAATTTAGATTTAATAGTTTTAACAATTCCAGTAAATGGAATTTTAAAGATATTACCAGAGCTAAAAGGGGTATCAAAAAATACAACAATTGTAGATTTTGGAAGCACAAAAGAGAAAATTGTAGAGGCAATTCCAAATGAAATAAGAGAAAATTTTGTAGCAGCTCACCCAATGACAGGAACAGAAAAATTTGGTCCAAAAGCAGCAGATAGAAAGCTATACCGTGGTAAAGTTGTAGTATTTTGCGATACAGAAAAAAATAGCAAAGAGCATCTAAAGTTTGCAAAAAATATCTTTAGAGATATAGGTATGAAAATTTTCTATATGAATGCAAAAGAGCATGATAAACACGCTGCATTTATATCTCATATGCCTCATGCTGTAAGTTATGCACTAGCAAACTCAGTAATGAAACAAGAGAATCCAAAAGCTATTTTAGCACTAGCTGGTGGTGGTTTTAGAGATATGAGCCGTATTGCTAAAAGCTCTCCAAATATGTGGATAGATATATTTAAACAAAATAAAAGCAACCTTCAAGATGCAATTAAAAGCTTTAAAGAAGAGTTAAATATTTTAGAAAATGCAATTAATAGTAATGATTGGGAGAGTGCAACAGAGTGGATATTAAAGGCAAATAAATTACATGATGTGCTTTAGTGATTGGTTAATAGTGAATAGTGATTGATATTCACTCTCAATTTTCCATTATTTTAAATTCTCCATTCCGCCTGTCATTCCCTCAAAAGTGAGAATCTCAAATCCAATAATTTCTTTAGATTTCTGCCTTCGCAGGAATGACAAAACAGATTCATTTTCAATTTTCAATTTTCAATTCTCCATTATCAACCATACTCTCTAGCGTTAATCTAACATTAATGCCAAGAGCTTTTGTATTATAACCACCCTCTAAAAAGAAGAGCTTTGACACATTTGGTTTTTGAGCTAAAATTATCTCTACCATCTTTTTAATGCCACTATGAGTAATATCAAGCATCGCCAAGGGGTCGCTTTCGTGCAAATCATATCCAGCAGAAACTAAAATAATATCTGGATTAAAGTTATTAATTAATTTAGGTAATTCATTTTCATAAACTTCTAGTAACTCAATATCTGTAGAGTTTGGCATTAGTGGGTAGTTAAAAGTAAAACCCTCTCCTTTGCCAATACCAATTTCATCAGGATTACCACTACCAGGATATGTAAATGCTTGGTGGGTGCTAAAATAAAATACACTATCATTACTATAAAATGCATCTTGCGTTCCATTACCGTGATGAACATCAAAATCTATAATAAATACTCTTTTAAAGCCTTGTTTCTGGGCATATTTTGTAGCTATTGCAATATTATTAAATAGACAAAAGCCCATAGATTTATTAGGTGTAGCGTGGTGTCCTGGTGGTCTTATAGCACAAAATCCAAGCTTTGCCTTTTGCTCTTTTATTAAATTTATCCCTTTAATTCCAGCGCCAACTGCATATAAAGCAACTTCAAAAGAGTTTATAGTAGTAGGAGTATCTCCATCTAAATACTCCTCCATTTCACAAGCCTCTTTTACTCTTAAGTAATGCTCTAATGAGTGGATAGTTAAAATATCTTCTTTGTTAGCTTTAATTGGTTTAGCAATATTTAATTTATCTTTTATGCCTTCTATCTCTTTAAAAATTGCAATCAATCTCTCTTTTGATTCAGGATGCTCTTTAATATCATGCTCTAAGTAGATTTCATCTGTAATAAATAGAGGCTTCATAAATTCTCCACATCAAATAAATCTTTAACTCTAACCCAGCTCTCTAAACCATGTTTCCAAATATAACTAGCTGGTATTAATTTATTGTTTTTAATCATTTCAACTATCTTATCTTTGCTATATGGACCATTTGCCTTAGAGTTTTTAATTATATAATAGTGGTTATTTTCACTTGCTATTCCAACTATGCTTGGCAATTTTTGTTCAACATCTAATTTATCAACTGCTATATCTTCTAAGATTAATCCATTTTCAATAAATATATTAACAAGTCGAGATTTTAAGAAGTAAGCAAACTCAATTTCGCTACTTGCTAGTGTATAAATTGAGTTACTTCTATTAGCAAGAGCGTTAATTAAATTATCCTCAAAAAGTCTATTTATACTTTGAATTTTATTATCTTTAAATATATATGATAAAAATAGAGAAACAGAACTAATTCTAGTAGTAAACTTTCCACTAGCAATTACTTGTGCTATAGAATTATCTTTATCATGCAGTAAAATAGGCTCTGTTGTAGCCCATTTAAAACTAAAACTATTGCTATCTAAAAAATAGATATCTGCAATAAATGGTTCATCGTGGTCTTCTTGCCAATTTAAAGCTTTGGCAACATTTGGTAAAGTATCGATATTTAGTCTATACTCCCCATCTGTAAAGGTATCAAAAATACCTTTATCAATAGAGATTACACATATTTGGTAGTTGTTAACAAGAAGTTTAGCATTATAGCTAATCTCCTTTTCATTAATAGGAAATCTCCAGCAAATCTCTCTATCTTCAAGGTTGCATTCAATTTTATCAATAAAATCTCCAAATAGCCAACCCTTCAAATTCATAAGATTTCCTTTAGTTTTCTAACTCTTTTGGCTTACTTTGCTCTAAATTCTCTTGTTTTGCTTTTGTTGCAAGAAGAGCCTCTTTAAGAGCTTTTTCTGTATTTTTTAGCTCAACTTCAGCTTTTGCTCTTGCCTCTTTACCCTCTTGAGCAATTTTAATTGAATCATTAAGTGTATCAATAAGAGTTTGGTTTGCTTTTTTGATACTCTCAATATCAAATACACCTCTCTCCATCTGTTTACGAACCTCAGCATTTGCTTCTCTTAAGCCTTCAGCACTTTGCTCTAACAAATCATTTGTTAAATCATTTGCATTTTTAATTGCTTTTGCAGCTTCATGGCTTCTAAAAATTGTTACTGTTTGTGCTAGTTGATTACGCCAAAGAGGAATTGTATTAACCAAAGTTGAGCCTATTTTATTAATTAAAGATTTATCATTTTCTTGAATAAGACGAATGCTTGGAAGCGCTTGCATAGCAACTTGGCGAGATAATTTTAAATCATGCACTCTTCTTTCTAAGTCATCTCTAAAACCTCTAATCTCTTTAAGATTTTGCACATCTATCATATCGCCACTCTCAGCCTTTTTCTCAAACTCTGGAATAATCTTTTCTTCTAACTCTTTTAGTTTTATTTCACCAGCTTTAATATATAGCTCTAACTGTCTAAAGTAATCCAAATTTGCATCATATAGTTTATCTAACGATACAACATCTGTTTGAAGCTTTGCTTTGTGGCGCTCTAAATTATCACTAATTGCATCAATTTGCTCTTTTACCTCTTCATATTTTTGAACAAATTTAACAAGAGGTTTTGTAAAACCAAATAGTTTTTGCCACCAGCTAAGTTGTTTATTTGGATTAAATTCATCCATATCAAAGCCTCTTAAAGTTGCAACCATATCATTTAAAAGTTGCCCACTCTTGCCTGTATCTTTATTTTTAACACCATCTAACATTCTATTAGAAATTTCATCTAACTTCTCTTGAGCTTTAGAGCCAAAGTAGATAACAGAGTTTCTGTCATTTATATCTATCTCTTTTAAAGCCTCTTGTAGTTTTTGCTCCTCTTCTGGTAGTGGTGCTGGAGGGTTCTCCTCTTTGTATGCTACTGTTGCTTCAACTAAATCTTTTACTTTTGTTTCCATTTTTATCCTTTCAAATTTAATGTTTTAACTGCTCTTTTAGTGCATCAATTTGCACATCTAAATCAAAAATCTCATTAGATTTCAACCTCTTAATCTCTTTCTCAAAGCGCTCTGAGGCATCTATTAAAAGCTCTATTAATCTATCGCGATAGCTACTATCTAAAAGCTCTTTATCAATATCATTATATTGAGAAATCACATCTTTTACACCATCTAAATATACAACCATAAATTTTCTTGCAACTGCAATATCTTTAGGGTCTTGCATAATTGTATCTAAAATTTCATGAGCCTTATTTGAAGCTTTATCAATTGCCATTTTTAGCTCACTATCTTTTATTTTATCTTTTTCATTATCAATAAACTCTAACTTCTCTTTTGCTTCATTTATATCTTTTATTAATTTAGTGTAATTTATGCTACTATCTTTTGGAATTTTATCAACACTTGGGTCTTTGCCATAATACAAATATGCTCCAACAGCACCTATAATAGCAGTAAAAACAACATTTATAGGATTTAATTTTGTAGCTAAAAGCCCAATAAAAAGCAAAGCAATTAATAAGACAAAATCTCCCCATAGCTTATTTTTATGTTTTGGAGCTTGTGCAATTTCTGCTTGGTTGTAGTTGTATTCATTTACCAATCCACTATCTATAAGTTTTGTAGCTCCATAAAGCATAGCAAAACCTATAAGTTTAACTACAAATTTAATATAATCTCCACTCAAAAGTGATGCAATGGTAGATATAAACATAGGTAGTAAAAAAATATATAAAAATAGCGCTTTTGGAGCTTTTTTTATTTTGGGTATTTTCATCTTTTTAATTTTTGCCATTAAGAAAAACTCCCACCAATAATTAAAGCTAGTGAATATATCATAAAAAATGCACCAAAGAGTTTATAGTAGTTCATTTAAAATTATCTCCTTTATTAGCTTTTATTTGTTATTATAGTATAAATTTTAAAAAAATGGGAAAATTATGCAAGAAATTATAGATAACTTTTTAGAAATTACAAAAATTAATCACTGTAGCTACCAAACTCAAGATTTAAAGCAATATATTATTAATTTTGCAAAAGATTATAATTATAATATAGAAGTTGATAGTGCTAAAAATATTTTAATAAGCTCAAATAATCCTAAAATTTGCCTACAAGCTCATTATGATATGGTTTGTGTTGGAACTGCACCAAAGATTGAACCAATAATAGAAGGCAACATTTTAAAAGCCAAAAATTCAAGCCTTGGCGCAGATAATGGCATCGCTATTGCTATGATGCTAGAGTTAATAAAAGAGGGAGTAGAAGCTGAATTTTTATTTACAAATGATGAAGAGGTTGGATTAATTGGTGCAAAAAATTTAGAGTTAAAGATAAAAAGCACTAAATTGCTAAATTTAGATAGTGAAGATGAAGCTCAAGTCTATATTGGTTGTGCTGGTGGAATTGATATAAAAGCTACAAAAGAGTTAAGAAGTGAAGATTGTAGTGGTAGTTTTTACAAAGTTAGCCTTAGTAATTTGCCAGGTGGACACTCTGGTGTAGATATAGATAAAAACATTCCAAATGCAATTATTGAGTTAGCAAAAATTATCAAACAAAGTGGTGCAAAATTGTGTGCCTTTAAGGGAGGAGAGAGGATAAACTCAATACCTGCAAATGCCGAAGCAATTGTGTGTTGTGATACTTTGGAATCTATTGAAAATATTTTGACTGTAAAATCTAAGTATAATTTTGAGTATAAAGTAATTGATGGTAAATATAACTGCATAGATGAAGTAATATTAGAATTTTTAGCTACCTATAAAAGTGGAGTGTTAGATTACAATAGAGAATTTAATGTGGTTCAAAATAGCTCAAATTTAGCATTAGTTGATATAAAAGATACTAAAGCAACAATAGAAGTAAGCCTCCGTTCAATGGATAATAATCAATTAGAAAACTTAAGCAAAGTTGTAAAAGAGGGCTTTGAGATAGTTGGCTTTAAAACAGAATTAAACGATAAATACCCAGCTTGGAAACCAGAGATAAATAGCTTCACAAAGGAGTTAGAGAGTGTTGTAGAAGAAGTTTTTAATAGATGTGAGCAAAAAGTAATTCACGCAGGGTTAGAGTGTGGAATATTAAGTCAAAAATTTCCAAATATAAAGATAGCTTCAATTGGTCCAAATATTAGATTTCCACACTCAAAAAGGGAGTTTGTAGAGATAAATTCAGTATATAAAACTTATGAAGTTGTTAAAAGATTAATATAAGAGATTTTCTCTTATCTATTTTTTAGGGTTACTTGAACCTTTTTTATTTCGTTTCTCTTTTAGCATCTCTCTTTTTAATTGTAATTTTTGTTTTAATTTATCTATTTTGCTCTTCTCTTTTTCATCAAGTTCAATATCAATATTTTCAATCTCTTCGCCAATTTTAACCGAAAGCATTTCAGATTTTTTCATTGCTAATATTTGAGAAGAGAATATACTCCTATGTCCAGATATTAAAAAGCTTATAACTGCTCCAAGTGCAGCATAGTGGGCAATATCAATTCCAAATAACTCAATTGCCATAATTGTAGATGCAATTGGAGTATTTGTTGTAGCAGATAAAACACTTACAAAGCCAAGAGCAGCAAATAGGGTAATATGCTCTGGTGAAATTATACTACCAATAAAATTTCCACTTGTAGCACCAATATAAAATATTGGTGTTATTATGCCTCCACTAGCTCCAGAACCAAGAGATATTGAAGTAAAAATTGTCTTTAAAATAAATGTATACCAATGTATATTTTGATAATCAGCAGGAACTTGGCTAAGAGAATTTGATATTGTATCTAATCCAAGTCCAATATACTCTTTACCAAAAATAAGTGTTAAAATTACAATCAACAAACCACCCAAAAAGGCTTTTATATAGCTATTTAACTCTATTTTAGAAATAAAACTGTGTGTTCTTGAAACTGTAGTAATTACCAAGTCTGAAATTATTCCAAATATTACAGCTGCAATAATAACTTTTAGGATTAAAACAATATCTAGCGAAACATCTTGAAAAAAGTGAAACTCATAGTATGTATAGTTAATTCCCAAAAATTGTGCAGTTGTAAAAGCAGCAAATCCAGCAATAAAAGATGGCAATAAAACATCATACATAATTACACCAATAATCAATACCTCTACTCCAAAAATAGCTCCAGCAACTGGTGTTCCAAAAACTGTAGCAAAACCAGCACTAATTCCGCAAATTACAAGTTTTTTTCTATCAGATTTAGAAAACTTAAAGAGTTGAGAAAAAAACGAAGCTACTCCTGCTCCAATTTGAGCGCCTGGACCCTCTTTTCCAACAGATGCACCAGAGAATATACTAATAACAGTTGCTAATAATTTAACTGGAATAACTTTTATATCTATTTTCCCATCGTATTTATGGACTGCTTCAATAACTTTTTCTGTGCCATGACCTTCAGCGGTAGGAGCAAAAGTTTTTACAAGCCAAACAGTTAAAAATAGAGCAAATGGAAGAAGGTAATAATACTCAAAGGGTAACAAACCTCTTGCATGTTCTGAAATTTTAAGAATATACAAAAATAGAGTTACAGTTGAGCCAATAATTATACCTATTAAAGATGATAAGAATACCCATTTTGATACCGAAAAAAATATTGCTGTTTGTTCTGTTATGTGCTGCTTCACAATTAACCCTAATAAATTATATTTGAATGCCCAAGAAAAAATGATTAACAAAAAATAAGTAATATCTAATACATATTCTTGGTTTAATAAATAGATGCTTAAAAAGTATAACAGATATTATTTATTTTTTTGTTTATTTTGTTATATATTTATATAATCTATATTTTATTGTGTATAATTACTTAACTTTAGAGTCTATTTTAAATCTATAACAAAAACTACTACCACTATTTAATTTTGTTTTAACACTTATTTTAATTTTATATTTTTTACAAATTTTTTGAACTATATTTAAGCCTATTCCAAAACCAGCAGATATTTTATCTCCTCTTTGTTATATCGTTAGAAGTAATAATATAGTTAAAATGGTGCAATATTGTTAGGTGTTAGTGATTTAGGGTGTTAGGTTATGGTTGATGGTGTAAAAAAGGTAAAGCTACTTTGCTTTAAAACCCTCTTTGCTTTTACAATAATTTTTTAAAATACACTCATTACATTCTGGATTTATAGCTTTGCATTTGTATCTACCAAAAAGAACCATAGCTTGGTGTAGTTGATGTAGATTAGTTTTGAATTTTTTTACTAATTCTGCTTCTGTATCTTTAGCAGTTTTTGATTTGCTTAAACCTAAACGATGAGCAACTCTAAATACATGAGTATCAACTGCCATTAAATTTGCATTAGTATATTCTATTAAAACAACATTTGCAGTTTTTTGCCCAACACCTGGTAGTTTTACTAAATCTTTTTGATTTAGTGGTATCTCTCCTCCAAATTCACTCTCTACCATTTTTGCCATACCAATAATATTTTTTGCCTTATTATTAAAAAAAGAGCAGCTCTTTATTAACTCTTTTACATCATCTATATTTGCTTGAGATAACTCTTTTGTGCTAGGATATTTTTTAAATAGAGCAGGGGTTATAATATTAACCCTCTTATCAGTGCATTGTGCAGATAAGGCAACTGCAATAACAAGTTCATAAAGATTTTTATAATTTAACTCGGTTACATTATCTGGATAGTGTGTTAAAAAAATATCTTTTATCTCTTCTATCTCTTTTTTTGTTGCTTGTTTTGGATATTTCACTATTTTTTCTCTTTTTTTTAATATATTAATTTTGTTTTATAACTTACACTAGTATACTAACATTAAAATTTTCAAAAATAGCTTTAAGGAGCATAAATGAGCGTATTAAAAAAGACACTTTTAACAACAATGGTTTTAGTTGCATCTCTAAATGCAGGTGAAGTTTTGGCAACAGTTAATAATACACCTATTAAAAAAGAGGATATTAATCAAGTTTTACAAAAACAAGGCATATCATTTGATAAACTACCAAAAGAGCAACAAAAAAAACTAGTAGATAAACTTATAGAGAGAGAACTTTTAGTAGATGTAGCTAAAAAAGCAGGTATAGAAAAAGATGAAGAGTATAAAAAAACATTAGAAAACTATAAAAAAGATTTACTTATTAAAGTATGGATGGACAAAACTTATAAAAGAGCATTAATTAGCGACTCTGAAGCAAATAAGTATTATCAAGATAATAAAGACTCTTACAAAGTGCCAGAAAAAGTTCATGCAAGACATATTTTGGTTAAAACAGAAGATGAAGCTAAAAAGATTATAGATGAGTTAAAAAACTTAAAAGGTCAAGAGCTTAATAAAAAATTTATTGAATTAGCTAAATCTAAATCAACTGGTCCTTCTGGTAAAAATGGTGGAGATTTGGGATATTTTACTAAAGGTCAAATGGTTAAGCCATTCTCAGATGCTGCATTTGCTCTTAAAAAAGGTGAAATTACAACAAAACCTGTAAAAACTCAATTTGGATACCATATTATTTTAGTAGAAGATAAAAAACCAGCAGGTGTTGCACCATTTAAAGATGTTAAAAGTCAAATAGTTGCAAAGATGCGCCAAGAACAATTTGCAAAAGCAGTTAAAGATGCAATTGATAAACAAAAAGAGAGTGCAAAAATTACAAATACATTAAATAGTGGCAAATAGACACTATTTACTATTTGTTCACAAATTTTTAATATAATTAGCTAAATATTTAATTTAAGGAGATTTTTAATGAAAAAATTATTAACTACTTTAGCAGTAGTTTTAACACTTACAACAGCAGTAGTTTCAGCTAAGGTTATTGGAACAGTAAATGGCTATCCAATTACAGAAAAAGAGGCAAACAAACTTTTAAAAGTTTTAACAAAAGGAAAACTTAAATACTCTCAACTTAGACCAAAAGATAAAAAAGAGATTGTTAAAAGATTAGCAGTTGATAAACTTGTTATTAAAACAGCTTATAGAAGTTTAAGTAAAAAAGAGAGAGATTTTGTAATTGCAAATGCTTATATGGCTAAAAAGACAAGAGGTATTAAAGTAAGTGATGCAGAAGCAAAAAAAGCTTATGACAACAATAAAGCTCTATTTAAGAAAAATGGTAAATTAGTTCCATTTAGTAAAGTTAAAAATATTATTAAAATGCAACTTAGACAAAAAAAAGTTGTTGATAAGCTTATGAAAAAAGCAAAAATTGTAGTAAAATAGTAAATAAAATTTAAGGATTTAAAGGTGAGTCAAAAGCTATCTGACTTTATAAAACCGGGTGTTGTAACAGGTGATGATTTGCAAAAACTTTTTGCATATGCAAAAGAGCATGAGTTTGCTCTACCAGCAGTAAATGTTGTTGGAACAAACTCTATAAATGCAGTTTTAGAAGCTGCTTCAAAAGTTAATTCACCAGTAATTATTCAATTTAGCAATGGTGGTGCAAGTTTTTATGCTGGAAAAGGTTTAAAAGCAGAAAATGCAGCGGTGTTGGGTGCAATAAGTGGTGCTAAGCATGTGCATACTATGGCTAAGGCATATGGAGTGCCTGTGATTTTACATACAGACCATGCAGCAAGAAAACTACTTCCTTGGATAGACGAACTATTAAGAGCAAGTAAAGAGCATTTTGAAGCAACAGGAAAACCACTATTTAGTTCACATATGATTGATTTATCTGAAGAGTCTTTAGAAGATAATTTAAGCACATGCGAAGAGTATTTAAAAGAGATGGATAAACTTGGTATGACACTTGAAATTGAGCTTGGAATTACTGGTGGAGAAGAGGATGGTGTAGATAATTCTCATGTAGATAATGCAGCACTTTATACTCAACCAGAAGAGGTTTATGAAGCTTACAAAAGATTAAGTGCAATTAGTCCTCGTTTTACAATAGCTGCGTCATTTGGAAATGTTCATGGCGTTTATAAGCCAGGTAATGTTCAACTTGAACCAAAGATTTTGGATAACTCTCAAAAGTATATTCAAGAGAAAATGAATACTCCAAATAAACCTGTTGATTTTGTATTCCATGGCGGTAGTGGCTCATCTCCAGAAGAGATTAAAGAGGCTATTAGCTATGGTGTAATTAAAATGAATATCGATACCGATACCCAATGGGCATTTTGGGATGGGATAAGAGATTATGTATCTTCAAAACATGACTATCTACAATCTCAAATAGGAAATCCAGAAGGTGAAGATAAGCCAAATAAAAGCTATTATGACCCAAGAAAGTGGCTTAGAGCTGGTGAAGAGAGTATGAGAGATAGAGTTGTAAAAGCTTTTGAAGAGCTAAATAGTATTAATAGATATTAATTGTATTTTAAGTTTTTATGAACCCGAATTTGTTCGGTAAAAAAGTTAATATTGGACTAAAATAAATTTTAAAACTTCAGGAACCCCGAACTTGTTCGGGGAAAAATTGCTCTTGCAGAAAAATAGATTTTAAGCTCTTAGTAACCCCAAACTTCTTAGAGAAAAACTTATTATTGCAGAAAAATAAATTTTTATAAAAGCCAAAAATTAAACATCATCTCTTTTCCATCTGCTTGGGTCTAAAAATGTATCATCATGAATATGTGAAAATGCGGCTTTTACACTTTTAAATAGTTGTGGATGTTTCTCTTCTAACTCAATTAACCACTCTTTTGTATTTGCCCTAGCATATGGCATTTTAGTTTGAATTTTCATTGCTGGACACGCCTCATCTCCAATAGTTAAAAAGTTATTTTCGGTAGCAAAATTTCTTAACTGCTCTTCTCTAGCTTCTATTAAAGGGCGAATAACATGCACTCCACGGTTTGCCTTATAAATAGGTGGCATTGAGCGCAGAGAGCCATTATATAGCATATTCATAAAAAAGCTCTCTACTGCATCATCAAGGTGGTGTCCTAAAGCTATTTTATTAAATCCATTATCTAATGCATAAGTATATAATGCACCTCTTCTCATACGGCTAAAGTAGCTACAAAAACTGCTATTTTCTCGCATTGTATCTTGAGATATATCAAAAATTTTAGTCTCATATACCTCATAAGGAATATTAAACTCTTTGCAGTGTTCCTGTAAAAAACCATAATCTTCGCCATCCATTCCATACTTAATTGTAACAGCTTTATACTCAAACTTAAAAGGAGCGTGTTGTTGCATATTTGCTATTAGGTGTAATAAAGATAAAGAATCTTTACCACCACTAAGTGCTACTAACACTCTATCGCCCTCACCAATGAGGCGATATTTCGCATTTGTTTTACCAAAAACTCTTAATAACTTTTTGCTAATTTTTGCTCTTTTTATAATAGACTCCATACATTATTTTCTGCGATTATACAGTAGTTTTATTAAAATTATTAATCCGTTTTGTTTTTATATTACAAAAACATTAAGTTTTAAAGTAGATATCAACGCCTGGCACTTAATGAAGATGCAGAAATTTAAGTATATTTAATAGTAATATACACTACAGTAACCTGTATTACTAAAGGTAAATAATGAAGTTTTATAATAGAGAGATTAAGCTTAAAAATCTAAAAGAGATTGTAAAAAGAGATTTTAACACCTTTGCAGATAAATTTTTAGAAAAATATTTTAAAGAGAAGTTACAATTAACAAAGAAATACTCTCAAATTGGCTCTTATTGGGAAAGAGGCAATAAAAACGAAATTGATATTGTAGCAGTAGATGAACTAAACAAAAAGCTTCTTATTGCAGAAGCAAAACTAAATAAAGAAAAAATTAACCTAAAACTCTTAGAACAAAAAGCCAAAAATCTATTGCCAA
>Ga0256843_1000884_pt1 | contig 24655 bp, 21 predicted proteins | sample AlvinellametaG_FD_191572 | JGI IMG/M metagenome (GOLD analysis project Ga0256843, IMG submission 191572) | Pompeii worm associated microbial communities from hydrothermal vent at the East Pacific Rise, Pacific Ocean - Alvinella | ecosystem: Host-associated > Annelida > Integument > Unclassified ... | reverse complement strand
AATATCACAAATTTCTGGGTAGAAGCGTAAGACTCGACCAAGATTGCCATACATTATTGGATATTAGCTATCGCAATGAACGCTATGTCTATCAGTTTAAAAATGCCCGAGCCGTTACCACAGGCAATCCAGAAGCCCTCTTTAAGAGATTTGAATATATAGAAACCGATAGCTATCTACCCCCTATCGCCTCTAAAATAAAAGATAGCGTAAAGGGCATGATACAGAGGTTTTAACTTCTAATTATTTTAATATTTATGATAATTTTTTTCTATTTAAAGGTATAGTAACGGGCAGGATAGTTTCCATTTAACAGGATTTCACTGGAGTAAAAGACAAAAAGTGGAGCTTCATCTTCTGTTCCACCAATAGGAATGGCTTCAGGTTCTGTGATGTTGATTTTCTTCTCTATCTTTTTTAAGAGGTCTCGACTCTCAAAATCTTTTATAGAGAACTCATCAATTAACATCTCATAAGCACTCTTTTTATCTTTTGAGTAACGTTTTACTTTTTCAGTTAAAAAAACCGAGTTATCCAATTCAGAGTTTCCCCGTTTTAAAAGATAGGTTGCCATATCTGAGTTCTGTTCTTGAACCTGCATGGCACCCATAACAACAATAGATACAATAATCACCGACATAATGACCTCGATTAGTGTAAATGCTCTTTTTTTCATCTTTATCCTTAATAGTATGAACCACTGTCGCCTAAGTCATAATCACTCTTAATCCACAGCTCTTTTGCCTCTTCCATATCTGCCACTTTTTTGGCTTTTCCAAAATAGCTGGGTAGATAGTAGATACCTTTATCATTGCTAATAACCATCTGGGTAGTACTTCCATTAGGATAGAGATGGTAACGTAGAGAGATTGTTTTATCTTGAATTCGTCCCTGCTCTTCTATATCAATCCAGTGGTTATCTTTGTCTAAAATATGGACTTCAACATCTTTTCCAAAATCTATGCCACCATCATAGGGTGTGATATTATTGCCTTGAGCGACATAACAATCTTTACATTTATTAATACAGAAAAGTTCAACATCACCTTGACCTTTAAATGCTTGACGAAATGTTTTTTGAAGTGTGGTGGGGTCGATGATTTCAGTTCTCTTCTGCTGTTTAATGGCTGAAGAGAAGACTAAAAATCCAATAAGAGAGACGATTAAAACAACAACAATAAGCTCTAACAGAGAGAACCCTAAACGTTGCTTGTTATACATCTTTATTTGTTACATTTTGAATATTTTATATCGGCATACTCATCAGAACCACCCTCTCTTTTATCTGCACCATAAGAGATAATATCAAACTTATTTCCAGTTTTAATATAGGTCATTTTTGAACCCCATGAGTCTTTTGGATAGTTTTCAAGATAGGCAGTAGATGCATAATTGCTGTATTTATCTGAATCAGGATTGGACATTAAAGCTTCAAATCCCTCTTCTGTCTCTGGATACATTCCATTGTCCAATTTAAACATCTTAAGTGCATTCGCAGCCCCTTTCATATTGACACAAACCAAGTCAACTTTGGCTTTATCTCCTGCACCCACAACTTTAGGTACAACAGCTGCAGCTAAGATTCCAAGAATTAAAATAACAACAAGCAACTCTAACAGTGAGAAGGCTTTTTTTGATGTTTCTTCTTGTGAATGCTTAACTTTAGTAGTTAAATTTTTCATTTCATCTATTATTAATTTATTCTTTTTTTCTTCTTTTAGCTTTATATGGTTGGGCATAATTAAAATCCTTAGTTAAAATTCGTTATAATGATGCAGATTTTACTTGAATTGAGCTTTATTATGGATAAAAGAAAACGAGGTATAGCACTTTTTATAACGTTAATGGTCATTGCTTCGATTATGTCCATTATCGCTGTATCCTTTAGCTATTTAGAAAAGGTACAAAAAGATGCAGGAACAACATCTTCTATTATACAGGGTGATTTACTTTACAAAAATACATTGAGCGTATTACAACGTTTTTTTCCTGCAAAAAAAGATAATTCTGAGAAATTAAAATTAATATACAGTATGCCACTTGTTTTAACTGCACCCAAAAGTGGATTTAACTCTACTTTAATTTGTGAACCTCTTATGGCAGGAGTTCCCATAAATTGGTTGAATAAAGCATTTACAGGAAAGATGATTGAAAAGAGAGATTTAGCAAAAGAGGTTCTCTCTGCTGTTATTGAGAAGTATGAGATAGAAGAAGCAACAAAATTAGAAGAGCTAATTTTACAAGCAGTTACGGGTAAAATTGACCAAAATCAAGAGTATAATTTTCGGATAAAACCTCCTAATGGGATTTTTTCTAAAGCACATTTTTATAGAATATTAATAGATTATCAGCTGCTCTATGATGACTCTAAAGCTCTGCTTGTACCATGGGAGAAGTATTTCTCTTTTGCTGAAATAGACAAAAAGAGTCAAATAGATGGTGTCTATCTGACACCTGAATTTATTTCCGTTGCATTTGAGATTCCACTAGAGATAGTTTTTGACTCATGGATTGTAGGAGAGAGTAAACTTTTCAATTTTTTAAGTGAAAATGCCATTGTTGTTGGTGCATCTCAAAAAAAGATATACTCTAGAAAAGCACTCAATGCGATGCATTGTGAACAGAGATACGCCTATCGAGAAGGGCAGTACAAATTTAATTTTGACTATATTGAAGGAAGGGGTACGAATTTTGAATTTAACGGCAAAGAGTAATAATAAACTACTGATTCATAAAAATATGAAACCTATTATATCACTCGAAAACTCTATTGACATTATATTAACACCACAATTTTATACATTTATTCGTGAAGAGCTGAATTATAAATTTAGCTACCAAGTAAAATCGATAGCTCAATCGCTCTTTGAGGGCTATTTAAAAAGTAATAACAACTACCAGTATCATGTCTATAAGTGTGACAATCTATGGTGTCTTATCGCTTATGATATTGATGAGATAGGCACTTTTTTAGAGAGTGTGGGCATAGAGAAACATCGCGTCTCTAAAATATTTTTTGCACAACAGCTTATTGATGTTGTCGAATTTCCTATTCTTCTTGATGAGAAGAGTATTTTGCAGAATATTGATGATGTTATCACTGTTGTTCCCAAACAGCTTATGGATTTTAATCTTGAGTATCAACCCTTAGATATGGAGAGGCTTAAACTTAAAGGTGGTCTCACTATGGGATCATCTTTAAAATCATATGTCTCTTTGAAACAGACACTTCTTCTGGGTTCTATCTTCTCTATTTTAGGAGGAATCTCTCTTGTAGAAGGAGATAGGATTAAAGCATCTATTGCCAAAGATGATGCCAAGTTAACAGCGTTGCTTGATGATAATCCACGTTATGCCTCTTCCCTCTCTAGAGCAAGTATTTTGGAAAAGTATCAACCTATTGACCAGAAAGAACGTGCCAAAAGAGAAGCGATTAAAGAGATTTCAAAGTTTCTATCAAATAGCAGTCAACTTAAAAGGTTAACGATTGAGAACAACAAGGTTAAAGCAGAGATTAAAACAAACAACCAAACCATTAATCGACAAGTTAAACAACGTGCAGAAGCAAAAGGGTTTCGTGTATCTGGTTCAACACTTGGGGTGAAAGTAGAGAAGAGCTTATGAATTTAATGACTATCCGACGTTACAAAAATGAAATTATTCTTATGCTTACATTGCTGTTTGCTGGTTGGGCATTCTATTATAAATATTCGGCAATGGAGTATGTGCAGAAAAATAGAGCCCTTATCAGTAATCAGATTGAAGAGATTACAGCCATTGAGCGTTATAAAAAACAGTGGGCCAATAAAGGCATGGCAAAGAGAGTAAAACTCTTTAAAACCATTGTCTCCTCTTCAAAAGTGAAACGATTTTCAAAGAAATCTTCTAAGCTCTCTGTTTTATATGTTAACTTAACCAGTAGGGAGTTAAATAAAATAACCAATAAACTACTCAATATGCCCATACAGATTGTTAAGCTTCAGATAAAAGAGAGTAGTAAAAATAGATTTACAATGGAGTTCACATGCAAATGGTAAAACGACTTATTGGTGGTTTTTTTCTATCTATTCTACTGTTGTGGTTACTCTCTCCTAAACAAGAGTTGTACTACTTCTTAGAAAAAGAGTTAAAAAAAGAGGGTATTATTATCTCTAATGAAAAATTTACAGATAGATGGTACGGTTTTATAATTGAAGATGCCGATATTTATGTTAAAGGTGCAAAAATGGTTCAGGTCTCTAAATTGGAACTGAATATATTTTTTATCTATAATGTATTGAAAATAGAAAAGATAGAGACTAACGATGCAATTCACAATGTCGCACCTAAACAGATTGAAGAGGCAGAGATTCAATATTCAATTCTTAACCCTTTAAAGGTAGATATAGATGCTAAAGGTTCATTTGGTGTTGCCAAAGGAGAGGTAAAATTACTTGATAGAGAAGTTAAAATACTCTTTCCTGTAGTTAAAGATATAAAAGTATTTAGAAAATTCCTAAAAAAAGATAAAACAGAGGGGTGGAAATATGAAACAAATTATTAATGCCAAACTCTTTTCTACACTGATATTTTTCTTCTCTATAGTTGTTTTAGTAAAATTAATATGGATAGGTGTCTCGTTGACCTTTCTACCAACGAGTGGAGAAGAGTTTCAACCAAGTAGTAAAGCAAAAGCACTCTATTTTAGGGTCAAATTGAGTAGTAGTAGCCCTGTTATTGCACCAGTTGTTAAAAGAGTAGCACCCAAAAGAGTACCTACCTTATCGATGCGAGGCATTAAACTTTTGGCACTCTATAATGCATCCAACGTGGTGGTTGTAACTGTAGAGAAGAATCGAAAAACCTCTGTTTTGGGTAAAGGAGATGATATTGATGGATTTGTATTGGTTTCAGCAGGAACAGATTATGCTATTTTCAAAAAGAATAATAGAGAGTTTAAGCTAACATTAGAGAATACTAAAAAAATTGGTAATAGTGTTAAATCAACCCATCAACCTCGCGTACACCAACCCAGAGAGCATCGCTCTTCTGCCAAAATCATTGAAAAAGATGGTGTAAAATTGATTAATCGTACTCTTTTAACGGCGTATACTGCCAGTCCTGAAAAGATATGGAAAGATATAGGAATTACAGAGAATAAAGTGAATGGTAAACTTCATGGGTTTAAAATAAATTATGTAAAAAGAGGAAGTGATTTTGAAAAACTGGGACTTAAACGTGGTGATTTGCTAATGGCGATTAACGCAGAGAAACTTGATAATATCGGAGCTGTTATGAGCTTATATAAAGATATAAACAATATAGAAAATTTAACATTAACCGTTGAGAGAAATGGTAGAAGTGAGGATATAGAGTATGAAATTCAATAAATTGGCATTAGGATTGGTCTTACTATTGAGTATAGAGGCTCATGCAAAGAAGGTCGATGTAAACTTTAAAAACTTAAATATTAGTGATTTTATTAAGATGGTTGGTAAAATTACAGGTAAAAATATTTTAGTGGATGGTCAGATAAAAGGAAAAATCAACTTTGTCTCCAATAAACCGATTGATGAGTCGGAACTTATTCCTTTGGCAAATGCAATTTTAGAGACCAAAAAGATGACATTGGTTAAAAAAGGGAGCTACTACCAAGTAATCAAAAGTAACACCGCTGCAGGAGAGGGTTTGCCTGTAAGTTCTAATGTTAATAGTAATGGAGGGACAATGAAGACAGTTATTTTTGAATTAACTAATGTTAATGCAGCTGTTATTCGTACCAAGATTAAACCTCTTTTACATAAAAGTGCAAAAATTATCTCTTTTAAAAAGAACAACCTTTTAGCCATTACTGCCTATCCCCATACTTTACGTTCTATTAAAGCATTGATTGATAAAATTGAAAATAAAAAATCAAAACAGAGTAAAATTGTTCACCTTGAACATGCCCGAGTAAAAGATATTTTTCCCAATATTCAAAATATGGCAAAAGCCCTCTTTCCTCAAGATATTATTTCTGAAAAGACAACAGTCATGCAAGATATAAGCTCTAATGCAATTATCTTAGTGGGAAAACCTGCCAATATTAGACAGCTAGAGCAGTACATTAGACAGCTGGATTTAAAAGGAGAGATGAATATTCAAAGAATGCATGTTATCCCTTTAGAGAACTCTAATGTTGAAGAGATGGAGAAGATTCTAAGTAAAATTGTACCTCAATTAACAGGTGCCTCAAACTTAGGAACAGCACCTGTTGGAAAGGGAGGAAAAGCATTACCAAAAGCTGTTATCGCTTCAGATATTGAGAGAAATGCTTTAATTGTTTTGGCTTCGGCAGAACAGTATCAAAATATATTTGACACAGTAAAACAGCTTGATGTAGAGAAAGCTCAGGTCTATATACAAGCAAAAATTGTAGAGGTTAATACTAACTTAGCAGAAAATATTGGTTTAAAATATGGATTTAATGGAGGCTCTATTACTTCAAATGGTCTTTACTCTATAGCTGCAAATGCTGGAGCTCCTGCGTTGGCACTTTCTAGTTCTCTTTTGGGTTTTTTGAATAATACTACGACACAATTTGATAATAATGGTAATGCCTATACCAGCAATCAGAGAGCTTTTGAATTTGATAGTGGTATTTCTAAAGTTTTTTCTCTGGGAGCACAACTAGATTTATTAAAACAGAATGGTGCAGCACAAATTCTCTCTAAACCTTCTGTTCTCTCTACCAATAACAAAGAGTCCAGTATTTATGTAGGTCGAACGCAATCTATTTTGACCCAATCTCAACAGAGTACCCAAGGTTCATCTAATGTTCTAAACAACTACTCACGTGAAGATATTGGTATTACCTTAAAAGTAAAACCACGACTCTCATCTAACAATAAGGTCTCTTTAGAGATTGAGACAACCATTGAAGATATTTTACCTGGTTCGGGAACCTCTGCTGACCGACCAACCACAACCAAACGTGCAGTTAAAACCAATGCTATTGTAAACCATGCAGAGACCATTATTTTGGGTGGTTTAATTAAGAGTGCAGATGGTAAATCTGTAACGAAAGTTCCAATATTAGGTGATATACCGATTATTGGTCGACTCTTTACATCAAAAGGGGATTCTGGTTCTAAAGTTAATGTGGTTATCTATATCACCCCTTATATTATTAAAAAGAGTTCAGATTTAAGCAGTCTGCGTCGTCATCTTGATGAGTTAGAATCTATACAACAACAGTACAATAAGATAGTATTTGAAGAGCTTGAAGCACGGGTTCAAGACTCTTCTAAAAATGGTCATGTTACCTTTCAAAGCCCATCGACGAATGATATGTATTTCGATGAAGATATAGAGTCGTTTTCAGCAGACAGTACCAACAGTAAAAAACCTGCTATCATCTCTACAACTCCTACACGTTATACACCTACGATGGAGGCATCTTCAAATAATATTGATGAGTATACTACAGATGATGGATATGTACGCAGTGACTCTATTATGGAGAGACTCGAACAGAAAAACTCTATTGATTTGAATCAACTTGATACAGGTATTGAGTATAATGAAGGAACAACATTCTCTAATGTTCGAGGAGAGTAAATATGGTACAGTTACCTTTTTTAGAAAATGTAGATTTAGAACCTCTTTGGAGTGAAGGGGTAGATAATAAGTTGGCAATGCGACACCATCTTCTCTTCTCTAAGATAGATGGTCATCCTACATCTATTATTAAACATGATACTTTGGCGATGGCACTCAATCATCTTTCAAAACTTGATATTGATTACCCCATTGTCGAAGTAGATGAGGGAAGTTTTGAACGACTCTATCAGAAGTTTCAAGAGATTCAAACAGGTTCTGACTTTGAAAATGTCGATACCTCTTCAGATGATATTATTGAGGTTGAGTCAGATTTGCTTGACTTTATTCGAAACTCACAAGATTTGCTCTCGAATGAAGAGTCTGCACCTGTTGTAAAACTGGTTAACTCTCTCTTTTTCCAAGCGATTAAGAAAGGAGCTTCAGATATTCACATTGAGACTCTAGAGAAAAAAGGAGAGGTTCGATTACGAATTAACGGGGCATTAAAAAAGCATTTGGATATTGATAAAAATATCACTGCACTGGTTATCTCACGGATTAAAGTTATCTCAAATCTTGATATTTCTGAAAAGAGAATTCCTCAAGATGGTCGTACTCAAGTTAGTATATCGGGGAACTCTCTGGACATTAGGGTCTCTGTCTTACCTACTTATCATGGAGAGCGTGTGGTTATGAGACTTCTAATGACCAGTGAGAGTATTCCAACCCTTAAAACATTGGGCTTTACCGAAGATATTACAAAAGATTTACACAGACTCTTAACCCATCCTCATGGAATGATTCTGGTTACTGGACCAACAGGTTCGGGTAAATCAACCACCCTTCACGCCTGTCTACAACATATTGCCACTCCTGATAAGAATATTATTACCGTTGAAGACCCTGTGGAGTATAATGCTGAAAATGTTAATCAGATTCAAGTAAATACCAAAGTGGGTTTAACTTTTGCTGCAGGATTGCGTTCTATTCTTAGACAAGACCCTGATATTATTATGGTTGGAGAGATTCGAGACTCCGAAACAGCAGACATCTCTTTACGTTCTGCATTAACAGGTCACTTGATGCTCTCAACACTGCATACCAATGATGCTACCTCTGCTATCTCACGGCTACTTGATATGGGTATTGAAGATTTTCTTTTAACCTCTACACTCTTAGGTGTTTTGGCTCAACGACTAACAAGAAAGCTCTGTGTTCAGTGTAAAAAACCTGTTGCCTTGGCACCAAGTATTTTAACAGAACTCTCGTTGCCTTATGGAACTTACTTTAAAGCATCGGGCTGTACAGAGTGTGATTTTACAGGCTATAAAGGAAGACAAGCTGTAGGGGAGTTGTTTATTATGAATGACCGTGTTAAAGATATGATGAAAGATGGACTCAATGACCACCAAATCCGTCTGGAGATGAAAAAAATGGGCATGCGTACTATTGCTGATAAACTTAAAGATATGCTTATCGAGGGAGAGACCTCCTACGAAGAGGCTGTTCGTATTGGGATTATGGAGGATTAAAGATAAAAATAATGAAAAATAAAAAGTTCGCTTTTACACTAATAGAGGTACTCATCTCTATTACTCTCCTCTCTTTAGTATTGATGGCACTTTATAAAAGTGCCGATATTTTACGCAACTCCAATCTGCATCTTTTTCACTATTTAGAGAAGTCTACAAATACGCTCAAAGGAAGTCAAACTCTCTATATGGATTTGATGCACTCCGATTACAACATCTCTATTAATAGTGAAAATAAATTTCATAGACTAACCATTAATCACACTACCCACTCTATTCATGGTATGCCTCAAGCCAAAGTTGTCTGGTTGGTTTATAAAGAGAAAAATACCCTTTTACGTATTGAAGGGGGTGAATATCAACTTCCATTAAAGAGCGAAGCACGTGTTGAAGTAGATGTTATTGGTGAACAGATGGAACTTTTTAAAATCTATAAGAGTAAAAAGAAAACCAAAGTTTTGGTTATGATAAAACGTGTTGGACAAGAGGCTCAAATTTTTATGACACAAAACCTTCCAAAAAAGCCCATTATTCGAAATGAGACAAATCAGACAAAAGTTAAATAAGTATAATGTATAAAATTAGTTTTTTATTTTAAGTTTAATTTAATATTAAGTAACTTTATACTATACTTCTTCTACGTCAATTATAATTAATACACTTTTAATATTCTTATAATCGTAACTTCAAATATTAAAAATAAGATATAAGGCAATAAAACATGATTAAATTTTTATTAACCTACTGGATAGGTATGGCTCTATTTTTTGCTATCTTCTATTGGGATTTCTCTCCGTTAAGCCTTACCCTAAATCAATTTCAGACCGATTTTACAACCTACTTAACTGCACTTACACTTCCCAATTCAATGATGCAAAATAATCACATCTTAATTAATCAAAACTACTCATTGGTTATTGAAAAAGCATGTAATGGAAGTATACCCTATCTCTTTTTTTTAGCTTCAATTACAGCTTTTCCTTCGACTTTTATGCATAAAGTAAAATGGGCAATTTGGGGATATATTGTGGTTATACTGGCAAATATATTGCGTATATGGATGGTAACCCAACTGGTACTTCAAGAGAAAAATAACTTCTCATTGGCACATGACTATTTAGGAAATGCCCTTTTAATAGGAACAGGATTGATTCTTTTTATAGGATTTGTTAAAAGTAGAAAACGTTTACTTCAAACAGATTAAAATAGAAGCTGGATGGTCCTCGATACTAGATTCGAACTAGTGACCACCACCTTGTCGAGGTGGCACTCTACCGCTGAGTTAATCGAGGATTAAATATGAGGTTGAAATTATATTTTTTTTTGACTTAAAGAGAGATTAGATTGCTACTCTCTTTAACTTTGGACGAAATATTTTAGAGAAAAAAGATAAACGTCTCTCTCTTTTCTCTTTACTAATACGTTTTTTTATCTCTTTTAAATTCTTTTTTGCTGTAACCAAAACAGGGTCTTTTGAGTCAAAGAGCAGTGAACGTATCTCAATAGCAACAGTTAAAGCATTTCGTGCTTTTTCATACTCAAAAAGGTGGTAATAACAGATTGCCAAATTGTTGTATGATGTGGCTGTATCTGGATGACTCATCTTTAGAAGCATTCTCCGAATCTCTACAGCTTTTTTAAAAAGTGGTAGAGCCAACTCATACTCTCTTCCTTCCGCATAAAAATATGCCAACTCTTGATAAGAGGTTGCTGTATCAATATGCTCCTCTCCTAAATGTTTTACCCGTATCTCTAAAGCTTTTTTATAAAGTGTATGTGCTTTTTCTAAATTCTTATCTTCAAAATAGATATTTGCCATACTACTATAAATAGAGGCTGTCTGGGGATGGTTTAAACCAAAAAGTCTCTCTCTAATATTTAAAGCTTTAATATAATATTTTAAGGCTTGAACCCTTGAACCATCATTTGCATACGCATCTGCTAAATTATTATAGCTTATAGCTGTTTTTTTATCTAAAGTCCCCAATGTTAATTTTCTAAATTGTAATGCTTTGGTATAACAATCAATAACTTTTTTATTTAAGTTTCTATTTTTATATAAACTTGCAAGAAGATTATACTCTTCTGCTGTAGGCTGTTTTAATTGACTCTCTGTACCTTCACAGGTTGTTTTTAATGGTTTATTCACAATAACATCACTTTTAGATGGAGATAGAGTATCTATCATTCAGAAACCTTTAATTTGTATATGTGAATATTATATCTTTTTAATTTAAATAAAATATTTTAAAATCTATGGAATTCTTGAAATAATTATAAAAATAGTCACTTTTGTTTTAAAATAAAATATTATAAATATTTAAAATCATAATTTAATAATTAAAAACCTATTTTAATAATAGTGATAAAACTATTGTTTTCAATTCAATTTTAACCATCAAAGGAGTATAATCGCAAAATTTTTCTCACTTTATGCACTTTTAAGGTTTCATCATGTAGTATGGGAAAAGTTAATTAGGACTAATATTGTCCGATTTAAAAAATAGAGTTAATTTAAAAGGAATTAAATGAGAGTTTATCTGGACAACAATGCTACTACAAAGGTTGACCCACAAGTAAAAGCAGTTATGGACCCATTCATCACAGAGAAGTATGGTAATCCTAATTCACTTCACTCTTTTGCTGGTGAGACCCACCCTGCAATCAAGACAGCAATGGAGAAAATTTACGCAGGAATTCAAGCCAACAGAAAAGATTCAGTTGTTATTACCTCTTGTGCTACCGAGAGTAATAACTGGGTTTTAAAATCTGTATACTTTGAGTACATCTTAACAGGAAGAAAGAATCATATTATTATTTCAGAAGTTGAGCATCCCTCTATTATTGCAACGGCTAAATTTATTGAGTCAATGGGTTGTAAAGTAACCTATCTTCCAATTAACAGCGAAGGGTTAATTGATGCACAGTCAGTAAGAGACAACATCACTTCAAAAACAGCCTTGGTTTCTGTTATGTGGGCAAATAATGAGACAGGTGCTATTTTCCCTGTTCAAGAGATTGGCGAGATATGTGCTGAACATAAAGTCCTGTTCCACACCGATGCTGTTCAAGCGATTGGAAAACTGCCAGTTTCAGTACAACAGTTTAATGTAGACTACTTAACCTTCTCTGCTCATAAATTCCATGGACCAAAAGGGGTTGGTGCATTGTATATGAAAAATGGTAAAGAGCTTATGCCTCTGCTTCATGGTGGTTCTCAAATGGGTGGACACCGTTCTGGAACACTAAATGTGGCAGGAATTGTAGGTATGGGTAAAGCGATGGAAGAGGCTGTTGATGCACTTGATTTTGAGATGAGTGATATTCGAGAACTTCGAGATGAATTTGAAGATGCTCTTCTTGAGATTAAAGATACTTTTGTTGTGACTCCAAGAAATAAGAGAACACCAAATACCATTCTTATTTCATTTAGAGGAATAGAGGGTGAATCTATGCTATGGGACTTAAACCGTGCAGGAATCGCTGCCAGTACAGGAAGTGCTTGTGCAAGTGAAGATTTAGAAGCCAACTCTGTTATGGAAGCAATTGGTGCAGATGAAGATTTAGCCCATACAGCTATTAGATTCTCTTTAAGCCGATATACAACAAAAGAGGAGTTAGATTATACACTTGAAGCAGTTAAAAAAGCTGTTAAAAGACTTAGAGAGATTTCAAGCTCTTACGCCTATAGTCCATCAGGTCACTACTCAGGATTAAAAGGTCACTAAAAAACTCTTCTCGTTCACACGCTGAGCGTGGGAACTAGGGAAACTATTCGGGGCTAAAGCCTCCGATTCCGTGTATGACATTTACATTTTTGGAATCGGCGTGTTTACACCCGAATTATTAGAAATATATGTAGGTTCGATTTTATCGAACAAAAAAAAGAATAAAATATAATAAGGAAGAATCATGGGAATAGATAGTTTAGTAGGTGGTACCATCTGGGATGAGTACAGCAATAAAGTAGCAGATTTAATGAATAACCCAAAAAATATGGGTGAGATAACAACAGAACAGGCCGAAGAGATGGGTGGAAAGCTGATTGTTGCTGATTTTGGTGCAGAGTCTTGTGGAGATGCTGTACGTTTATACTGGGTGGTTAACCCAAATACCGATGTAATTATGGATTCAAAGTTTAAAAGTTTTGGTTGTGGAACAGCGATTGCCAGTTCTGATACTATGGCAGAGCTTTGTAAATATAAAACAGTTCAAGAGGCTGTAAAAATTACCAATATTGATGTTGAGTTGGCAATGCGTGATACACCAGATGTTCCTTCTGTTCCACCACAAAAGATGCACTGTTCAGTTATGGCGTATGATGTAATTAAAAAAGCAGCCGCACAATATATGAATGTTGATATGGAGAGCTTCGAAGAGGAAGTTATTGTCTGTGAGTGTGCCAGAGTGACACTTGATACCCTTAAAGAGGTAATCAGACTTAATGACCTTACAACAGTTGAACAGATTACAGACTACACCAAAGCTGGAGCATTCTGTAAATCATGTATTCGCCCTGGTGGACATGAAGCCAAAGATATTTATCTCGTAGATTTACTAGAAGAGTATGAGCGTGAAAAAATGGCAAAAACAGCTGAAGAGATGAAGAGTGGTGGACCAGTTGATTTTGCCAATATGACCATTGTTCAAAAGCTTAAAGTTGTAGAGCAGGTTATTGATACAAATATTCGTCAGATGCTTATTATGGATGGTGGAGATATGGAAGTTCTTGATATTAAAGAGAATGGAGAACACTTTGACATCTATATTAGATACTTAGGTGCATGTAACGGTTGTGCAAGTGCCGATACAGGGACACTTTTTGCTATAGAGAATATTCTTAAAGAGAAATGTCACGAAAATATTAGAGTTTTACCTATATAATTTGTTAAAATAAAGGGTGGATTCAAGAAACTGAATCCCTCTTATAATTCTTAACAAAGGTTTTAATATGAAGCAGATACGCTATTTGAGCTTTACTCTCTTTTTTATTGCCTGTTCTTCTATGCCCCCCTCTCCTAAAAATGAACCTTTTAAAGCCTCTATTGTCTCTAAAGAGTTTTTAAATAGTTTAGATTTCAAAGGAAAAGAGCTGATTGCTATTCCCATTGGAGATAAGTTCTACTATATTCATAAGTCAGGAAAAAAGATATTGACAATGACTTTTGACAACAAACCTGATAAATTTCAAGATGGACTTGCTAGAACAAGAGTCAATGGTAAAGTAGGTTTTTTTAATAAAAATTTAGAGATGGTTCTTCCCCCTATTTATGATTTTGCCTTTCCTTTTTATAAAGGAAAAGCTGAAATCTGTACAGGATGTAAAGAGATTTCCGATGGAGAAAACTCTATGCTTGATGGTGGACGATGGCAAAAAATAGATAGAAATGGATTGGTTATTGAGTAAATACAGTGAGATTCACAAAAATATTGAGATATGGTACAAAGAACATGGACGATTAACACTCCCTTGGCGTAATACAAATGACCCCTATCGCATCTATCTCTCTGAAATTATGCTTCAACAGACCCAAGTTAAAACTGTACTTCAACGCTTCTATTTTCCCTTTTTAGAGCGTTTTCCTACTCTTAAAAGTGTGGCAGAAGCACCTGTGGATGATGTCTTAAAAGCGTGGGAGGGGTTGGGATACTATACCCGTGCTAGAAATTTACATAAAACAGCTATTAAAACCGAGGGCATACTCCCTTCATCAGCTGAAGAGTTAGAGCAGTTATCAGGAGTTGGAAAATCAACAGCACATGCAATTGCCTCCTTTGCTTTTAATCAACCTCTACCCATATTGGATGCCAATGTTAAACGGATTCTTTACCGTTTTTTTGCCATTACAAAATGTAATGATAAGCATTTATGGAAGAGAGCCTATGAACTATTTGATAAAGAGAACAGCTATCTCTATAATCAAGCAATGATGGATATAGGTACTTCTATCTGTACCCATAAAAGTCCAAATTGTCTTCAATGCCCTTTTGAATCTTTGTGTCAAGGTAAAAAAACCCCCTTGCTCTACCCTGAAAAAAAAACAACAAAAACAAAACCCATACGTACTCGATTTATTCTTATCTATAGCCAAGATAATCGATACCTCTTAAAGAAAAATAGAACAGAATTATTGAGTGGATTGTGGTCTTTCCCACAAGAAGAGCAGTTTAAGAGAAAAGTAACAGACAGGGTATTGGGGAGTTTTAAACACCACTATACCCACTTCAGATTGGACGCAACAGTACTCTTATTAGAGACTAAAAACTCTACAGATTTACCTCTCTTTACCCTTGATGAGATAGAGAGATTGGCATTAAGTGGTGCAGATAGAAAAGCGTTGTCTCTATTAAAACTTTTTAATTTTAGGAACAAAAATCTTTAAAACACCATTTTTAAACTCTTTTGTTAAACCATTTAAATTGGCATCATTTGGTACAGAAAGCTCTTCGGTACTACTGCTACTAAAGCTTGATTCACTCATTCCATTGGGGGTGCTTTTATGCTCTTTTTTGGTAGTTTTTGTCTCAATTTTTACCATATTCCCATAAGTTGTAACCACCACTTCTGTATCTTTAGCATCGGGAATAACACGCTCCAGATAATAGTTGTCATCCAACTCTTGAAACTCTTCAATTGGTGTCTTATCCATCACCTCTTGAGTCGTCTCAACTAAAATCGGTTCTCTTGGTTGGTTATGCTCTCGCATTCCTGCTTCCATCGCTCGATTAAGCATCTCTACCTCTCTTGCACCCTCATACATAGATTTTAGATTTAAACTGTCGACATCGGTTGCAAAGCCCAATGTTGTAAAGAGTAGCAGTGTTGAAACAATAGAGTATTTTCTCATTTTATTTTCCTTTTTTTTCATTCTCAAGAGGTAATTTTACCAAAAAAAATTATTAAAGAATTGATTTTAACACTTTTTTCAAACCATAATGAATTCTTCTAACTGTGGAGAGAATTAACAAGCTTTTATGTAAAATTCTTATATGAGAAAAACATTATATATTTTATTACTTTTGGGAGTATTACTCCATAGCAAAACATTTCAAAACATTGAATTTAAAGGCGATGTGGATTTAATTACAGGAGAGTTTGACAGAGATACTCTACTTAAAATTTGTCATATTGAGTATCCTGCTATCTATAAAATTTGGAAAAAAAAACCAACATTTGATAGTAAACAGATAACAGGATTCAAAAAGAATTTAATAGATTATGCCCACAGTATGGGATATTACAAAGCCAAAGTTACTTCTCGTGTAGATGAAGATACCATCTATCTTTATATTAAAAAAAATCGCCCCATCGGGATACACTCTATTATTATTGATGATGAATTTAAAAAATTTCTACTTATCAAAGAGCGTCATCGTTTTAAAACTACAGAATTTACTGCCTCTAAAAAGAGAATTACAGAGTTTTTAGAGTCTCATGGCTATCCCACCTATAAAATGAATGCCAAAGCCTATGTCAACTTAGACCGTTATCGAGTTGATGTTAATATCTCTATTGATAAAGGGTTAAAACACTACTTTGGCACAACCGAGTTAAACAACAGTTCAGATGTTGATAAAAAATTAATTCTTGATGAGATTGAGTACAAAGAGGGGGAGCTATATAATATTTTAAAGCTAGAAAAGAGTTATGATAATCTCTATCGATTGGGTGTTTTTGAGACCATCAAGATGAATGCAGAGTTTAATGCAACAGAAGCCAAAACACCTGTGCATCTTAAATTAAAAGAGGGGAAAAATAAAGAGTTTGCTTCCAATTTGGGTTATGATACTCAAGATGGTGCAAGAGGAGGAGCAGAGTATATTGACCATAACTTTTTTGGCAATCTTCGTGAGTTCAGAGCTGGAATAAGCATTGCTCAACGGGGCTATAAAATCAATACAGGATATTATGACCCACGTCTAGAGAACCCTTGGCTAGGAGACTTCTCTTTTCGAAATGAGTTGGGTTATGAACGTTGGGACTATGATGCCTATATTGAAAATATTCTAACAGAACGTGTAACTTTTGGAAAATCTTTTATTGGTCTTGACCACTTCTTTGGTTTCCAATTGGAGAGTTCCCAAGTAGAGTCCGATATTCCAGCATTTTTAGAGGGAAATTACCTGATTAACTCTCTCTTTTACAGAGTAGTAATTGATGAGAGAGACTCTCAAATAGATGCTAAAAATGGGTACTACACCTCTCTATATTTAGAGAAATCAATGAAAGAGTTGGGTTCAGATATTGACTATTTCAAGATACTGAGTGAAGCCCGTTATATTAAAGAGTTTAAACCTGTGGTTGTCGCATCCAAGGTAAAAGTAGGCGTTATTTCAGAAGAGACACCTCCTTTTAAACACTTCTTTTTAGGAGGAGCGATGAGCAACCGTGGGTATGAGTACCGAGATTTAGGAGAACACAGTTCAGGTTATCCTTTAGGAGGATTGAGTATCATTGATGCTTCTCTAGAGTCGCGATATTATTTAACTGAAAACTTCTCAACAGTTGCTTTTGTTGATGCCTCTAAAATCTCTTTGGAGATTAATGACTTTTCAGGAAAATGGTATACCAGTTATGGATTGGGTCTGCGTTATCTCTCGGTTATTGGACCACTACGTTTGGATGTTGGTTATCCAACCGAGGGTGGATTTGCACTACATTTAGGAATAGGACAGGTATTTTGAGAAAAACAGTATCAACATTTTATGCACTCGCCAAGTGGTTTATTCTGCTACTCCTACTCATAGGGGCATTGGTTGTTTTTATTATTGAATCTCCTTCAACCGTTTTGACGTTAATAAAAGAGCCTCTAAAAGAGCAAGGACTCACTTATGGAACAATGAAAGGGGGACTGCTTTCAGGATTTACACTCTATGATGTCAACTATAACAATCAAGTTCAAGCCAAAGAGCTAAGATTAAAAGTTGATTTTGAAGCGTTAAAAAAGAGGGTTTTGGTAATTGATGATTTAGGTTTATTTGAACTGGAGATAGATAAAAATTTTTTAACCACCCTTATTGATACCAATCGGACAGAAGAACCTAAAAAAGAGGGAAATCTTACCCTTCCGTTTGATAAAATTTTAGTTAAAAAAGCAGAAATCTCTATTAAAAATACAGGATACCAAAACTACTATATTCATTGGGCAAAATTGAACATCAAGAATCTAGAGAGTGATATGAAAAAAAGACATAAAGGTCAGCTCTCACTTCTATTAGAGAGCAATATCACCAAAGCCGATATTAACGCCTCTTTTGTTAATGAAACTTATGATATTGTAGCCAAAATAGAAGGAGAACGTACCTTTATAAACCCTTTTATTACAGAGCATAATCTCACGCTTTTGATTAATCCAAAACTTAATCTAAAGGCGAAAGGTGATTTAGATTTGGTGAACTATAAAGTAGATATTGATGCACTTGAATTGCAACAAAATGACTATAGAGTTAAAAGTAAATCTTTTAAGAGCTTTGGCTCTTTTAATATTGCTCAAAATTATCTTATTAATCACCTAGCTACAGAGCTTGATGGAAATGTAGCATACCTGAAGCTAAATAGTCAATCGAGCCTTGATTTGAATGATATAAATAACTCTTTAAAATTTAATATTAAAAGTAAGATAAAACCCAAAAAGAGTATGCTCTCTCTGCTACTCTCAGAGCAAAATATTACCATTCAAAACTCACCTCAAATTTCACTTAACACAGAAGGAACATTAAAACAGCTCTCTTTCTTTACTACCATCAAAGGGTTAAAAGCAAAATGGGAGAAGATTTATCTAAACCTAAAGCATCTTGAGTTAAAAGGCGATGCCAAACCTCTACAAGGAGATATAACAAGTAAACTTATGACCCAATTTAACTCTTCTATTGCTTCAGGAGCAATTCATCTAAAGAGTCAACTCAACTATAAAGATATTAACAACTCTCTTAATTTTAATCTAAATAGCAATCTAAAAAGCCATAAGAAATTCTTAACAAAGATGGTAAAAGATGCCAAGATTGTTATGAAAAGTGATGGAAAAATTCATCTCCAAGCCAAAGGAGATATGAAGAGAGTAATCTTTTCAAGTGAAATAGAAAATTTCAGAGGAGAAGAGAAAGAGATTGCCTTTAATCTAAAAAAACTTTCAATAAAAGGTAAAGCAAAACCCCTTAAAGGTGATATAGATATAAAACTTATAAGTCAATTCTCTTCGTCTGTTGCCTCGGGAGATATGGATTTAAAAAGTCGATTAAACTACAAAGATATTAACAACAGTTTGACTTTTGATTTTAAAAGTAACCTAAAGAGCCATAAGCGATTTTTAACAAAGATGCTTAAAGATGCAAATCTCACACTCAAGAGTGATAGTAGCATCTCTTTAATGGCAAAAGGGACATTAAAATCGCTCTTCTTCTCAACCGATATTAAAAACTTTAGAGCCAAACAGAACAATATTGATATTTATCTAAAAAGGGTATCACTCAAAGGAGATACAGAGCCATTAAAAGGAGATACAAAAGCCAATCTTAGAGTAAAATTTAACTCCACTGTTGCTGATGGTGAGATAAATGGCGATACAAAACTCAATTTTAAAGATATAAACAACTCTCTGCACTTTAGCATGAAAACAGGTCTACAGGTACATGACAAGTATCTTAATAGCTTTTTAAAAGATGCCAATATCTCTTTAAGGGGAGAGAGTGATATTAAACTTGAAGCAGAGGGGGGTATCAATAAAATTCAATCTAAATTCTCTTTGGATTCTAAAGTATTTGCTCAAAATATTCTTTCTGATTTAACACTACGAAGCAGTAAAGTTGATATTGATTTAAAAAAGCATTATATTGATGGGGATTTAAAACTAAACTCAAAAGCACCCAATTTGGCACTAACACTTCAGAGTCGTTTTTTCGGAGATTATACTAAACCTAAAAAAATGAGAATTAAAGGGAATATTGTTGTTCAACGTTTTAATGCCTTTAATATCAACTTGGATACCCTCACCCCTCTTCGATTTCATATTGATAAATCGAAAAATAATCTCTTTGCTAAACTCAACTCAAACAAGCTTCAATTTAGTGCAAGAAGTCCCGACCTTAACCGTATTCAATTTCATATAAAAAGTAAAAACATCTATCCCAGTAAAATTGTTGAACTCCCCGAAAGCTTACAAAATCAGTTTATCGCACTTAATCTTAATGGCTCTCTAACCATAAGTAAAGAGTACTTTAATATCAAAGGCTATCTACACTCCAATAAGAACTTTAAAGTACATCTTAATGCTAAAAATGGTGCAAAAGGGTTATCTGCACTTCTTGCAACAAAACATCTAAAGCTTAAAGCTACAGGAGATATAAAAAAGAGACATCTTAATACAGAGTTAAAAATAGATTCCATTACTAAGGTTCAAAAAGAGTTTACCAAACTCTATCCATTTGAAATAATCCCTGTTGATGGAAAATTGGCATTAAAAGCCAAAATTCGAGGAGAGAGAGTAGCAGTGAATCTTACTTCTCGTAAATTAAAACTCGAAGGGTTTAATATTGAAAATATTGATTTGGATGCCAACTATAAACCTGATTTAATTACCATCAACAGATTAAATATGGAGACAACAGGTTTTGCTGATGCCAAGTTAAATAAAAAGATATTTCTTAATCGAAAAGGAGAGATTCATCTGGGTAAAAAACGAGATATTCTACTCGACATCCATCCTAAAATTTTAGTAGATATAAAAGGCAGAGAAGAAAACCTCAATGGTTCACTAAAAATAGATGCTCTACCATTAGGACATCCAGAGTATGGAGAAGTTATATTAAGTAGCAATATAGAGTTCAATCAACAAGGAAAAAAGAGAAGAATTGAAGGAGATATTACTTTAAAAAAATTAAACCTTCTTTATGAAGCCAAATTTTTAGACCCTGCACACGATTCAGATGTAGTAATTATTGATAAAAAAAATAAAAATGTTCAAACCGATGATAGCTTTTTAAATGATACCTATATTAATCTCTCTATCTATGCACCCGATGCACAATACAACACCAAAGATATAAAACTCACCTTTAGCGTTGATGTCAATGCCAAAAAAGAGTTTGGTAATACTCTTGGTATGTTTGGAAAGATAAAAGAGATTAATGGACGGGTAGAACAAGCACCCAAACTCTTTACCATTGTTGACTCCTCTATTGTCTTTAGAGGTTTAAAAGAGATTAACCCTCTTTTAGATATTCAAGTACAACATGAGTTGCCTGATGTCCTTATTTTTATTGATATTCATGGTGATGCGAAACGACCAAAATTGGAGTTCTCTTCTGACCCACAGATGCCTAAAAAAGATATTTTGTCCTATCTTCTACTTGGTGTCTCCACAGCAAAACTCTCCGACAAAGATACCAACTTAGGGCGTGAAGCAGAGCTGTTTATTATGAATCAAGCAGCCAGAGATTTGGCATATGAACTCGACTTGGATCGTGTCTTTATAACAGATGATGGCACAGGAGAAGGGTATGCCATACAGGTAGGTAAAAAAATCAATAAAAAGACCATGTTTGTGGTTGAAAGTTCCAAAGAGGGAAACTCTTTTATTTTAGAGTATGATGTTAATAAAAATATCAAAGTAGAAGTGGGTCAGCATCAAAAAACCATTCCCTCTCAAAGTATTGATATATTTTTTAGAAAAAGATTTAGATAAAAAATAAGCTCTAAATTGAATTGTCAATACTATATTAATAATCTTTGAGTATATTTAACATATAGATAGATTTAAAAAGGATTATTAAAATGAAAAAAGCTATTTTTTTTCTACTATTTGGTTTTATTATTGAACTATTTGCCAAGGAGCTTCCTTGGGAGAGTGGGTTGATTCAAGGAGAGTTAAAAAATGGCTTTAAATATACCGTTCTTCATAATCCAAAACCTAAAAATCGAGCAGAACTCAAACTTCTTATTAAAGTAGGTTCACTTGAAGAAGAAGATGACCAACAAGGAGTTGCACATTTTATAGAACATATGGCATTTAACGGCTCAAAACATTTTAAAAAAAATGAGCTTATCAGCTATTTAGAGTCAATAGGTGTTAAGTTTGGTCATGACTTAAACGCCAATACCAGCTATGAAAGGACACTCTATCTCTTAACCATTCCCCTAGAGAAAGAGAATTTACAAAAGAGTTTTCTTATCTTTTCTGACTGGGCAAGTGGATTGGATTTCAATCCAAAAGAGCTGGATAAAGAGCGTGGAGTCATCTTAGAAGAGGAGCGACTTCGTAATAATCTTAACCTACGACTCTTTCATCAATATAAAGATTTACTTTACAAAAATAGCCCCTATTTAGAACGAGAACCCATTGGAAAAAAAGAGATTATAAAAACTGTTCCTCTACAAAGAGTTAAAGATTTTTACAATACATGGTATCGACCAGAGTTGATGCACTTTATCGCAGTAGGAGATTTCAATACTACAAAGATAGAGGCACTAATAAAAAAAACTTTCTCTGGTCTAAAAAATAGAAATCATAAACCCAGAGCTCCCCGATTTATTCCTAAAAACAGTGAAACACGTACCAAAACAGTTTGGGATTCTGAATTAACCTCAAACTATTTGGCACTCTATTTTATGGATGAACTCTATGGCGTTCGTACAGAAAAGAGATTTAAAGAGAGTATAATAGAGAGACTTTTAGCAAAACTGCTTCATGCCAAATTACAAGAGCAGATAGAAAAAGCCAATCCCAAAGCAACAGTTATTCAGTTTGTTTCAGATAAAATCAACGCCAATCGAGGCTATTACAGCTTTTTTGCACGATACAGAGGAGAGGATGAACTTCCTGCACTAAAAGAACTTTATAGTATCTTATGGAGCTTTAATCAATATGGATTTTCAAAAGATGCCCTTAGGCGTGTAAAAGATGCTCTTTTAGCAGAAAATGAAAAATTCTATAAACGCCGATATGACCAGAAATCTTCAAGCTTAAGCAATCAACTCCTACAGAGTATCATTGGAAAAATAATTTTTGTTGACTATAAAGTCCGATATAATTTAAATAAAAAGTTAATTAATTCTATAACAGTTAATGATGTCAATCAGCTCTTTAGAAAAATAATTCATTTTAAAGATAGAATCATTCTATTTAAAAATAATAAAGGAACATCTTATACAAAAAAAGAGATATTAGAGACAATTGAAGAGGCAAAAAAAGAGATACACAACCCAAACCAAGAGAAAAAACTTCCAAAAAATCTTTATATCTCAACTCTAAAACCAAAGAAAATTATTAAAAAAGAGTATAACAAAAAGAGTGATATACATCATTTTACCCTAGAGAATGGTATTAAAATTGCTTTTAAACAGAGTCCCTTTACCAAAAATAAAATTTTTTTAAAAGGATTTAGCTTTGGAGGAGAATCACTCTATGATGCATCCGACTTAGCAAATGTAAAACGTGCCAGTATGTTTGTAAGTGCTTCAGGGGCAGGAGCATTTTCAATGTTGGATTTAAAAAAGATTCTCTCCAATACCAACCTTACTCTCTATACATCCATTAAAAAGCGAACAGAAGAGATAAATGGAAAAAGTAATATTCAAGATATAGAGAATCTCTTTGCACTCCTCTATCTGAAGGTAACTCAATCCAAAATAGATAAGCATGTTACAGCAAATATCAAAAAAATACTTAAAAATCGAGCAAAAAAGGCACTTAATAATCCGAAAGAGAGATTTTATCGTGAAATGAAAAAATTCTATTACAAAGATAATCCTCGTATTCAATTTGAAACACCAGAGCGTATTGATAATTTGAATGAAGATAAAATGTTAAATATTTTTAATGACAGATTTTCAGACTTTAATAATTTTACTTTTGTTATTGTAGGAGATATTTCTCTTAAAAAAGTAGAAGAGTTGAGTCAAAAATATCTGGGGAATTTACCTGTTTTAAAACGAAAAGAGTATTTTACCCCAAGAATACTCCCTTATCGTAAAGGTCATCAAACTTTTGTAAGAGCCTATAATCATGAGAATATCTCTCATATCTCTTTAGAGTATAAAAGTACTGTTGCATATAGTGAAAAACGTCAACTTCTCTCTCATGCATTAAAGCAGATATTGACCATTCGCCTAAGAAATCTTATTCGTGAAGAGCAATCAGCTGTCTACTCAATTAATGCCTATATCTCTCTGGATATGTTAGAGGTTAAATCAAAAGCAACCATCCATTTCTCGTGTAATCCAAAACGAAAAGAGGAAGTTCTAAAGATGGTCTACCAACTTATTGATGAAATCAAAACCAAACCTGTAACCCAAAAAGAGTTGGATGTCTATAAAAAGACAGCACTTATCCACTATGAGACCCAACTCAAAGAGAACTCATTTTGGATAAGAGCAATGGAGAGCTTTTATAAAAAAGAGATACCTCTAGAGAATATTTACATGCTTCCTACATTAATTAAAGAGATTACACCTTTAGAGATTTTAACCCTTGCCAATGAACTCTTTTCAGAAGATAATATTCAAAAAGAGCTAAATCCTCTAGTAGAATCCAATAAAAAAGCCTCTCTTTAAAACCTCTGTATCATGC
>Ga0256843_1000883_pt1 | contig 24661 bp, 23 predicted proteins | sample AlvinellametaG_FD_191572 | JGI IMG/M metagenome (GOLD analysis project Ga0256843, IMG submission 191572) | Pompeii worm associated microbial communities from hydrothermal vent at the East Pacific Rise, Pacific Ocean - Alvinella | ecosystem: Host-associated > Annelida > Integument > Unclassified ... | reverse complement strand
AGAAAAAAGCAGAGTTTAAAGTAGTTTCACCGTATCAGCCAGCCGGAGATCAGCCCCAAGCCATAGAAAAGCTTAGCAAAAGCATACTTGAGGGGAATCGTTATCAAACCTTAGAAGGGGTAACGGGAAGTGGGAAAACCCACACAATGGCTAGAGTTATAGAAAAAGTGGGACGACCTACCATCATCATGACACACAACAAAACACTTGCAGCACAGCTCTACAGTGAGTTTAGGCAGTTTTTTCCAAACAACCATGTGGAGTATTTTGTTTCATACTATGATTACTATCAGCCAGAAGCGTACATCCCAAGACAAGACCTTTTTATAGAAAAAGACAGCTCTATAAATGATGAGTTGGAAAGACTTCGCCTCTCTGCTACAGCAAATCTACTTTCTTATGATGATGTAATCGTGATCGCTTCTGTTTCAGCCAACTACGGTTTGGGAGATCCTGAACAGTTTGAAAGTATGGTTCAAGCTTTAGAAGTAGGTGATGAAATCGCACAGCGAGAACTCTTACTTCGACTTGTTGATATGGGTTACACCAGAAATGATGCCTACTTTGATAGTGGAAATATCCGAGTAAATGGTGAGACGATCGATGTGTATCCAGTGTATATGGAGGGAGAAGCAGTTAGGATAGAGTTTTTTGGAGATGAGATTGAAGCGATCTATACTTTTGATGTGATTGACAATAAAAAACTTGAAGATCATAAAAAGTTTACTATCTTTTCTACAAGTAACTTTAGTGTTAGTCGCGAACGCCTCTCCCTTGCTATAAAACGCATAGAAGAAGAACTTGAAGAGCGACTTGCTTATTTTCAAAAAGAGGGTAAACTCGTTGAATACCAACGCCTTAAACAACGCGTCGAATTTGATCTAGAGATGTTAGAAACAACGGGAAGTTGTAAGGGGATTGAGAACTACTCAAGACATCTAACGGGGAAAAAACCAGGTGAAGCACCTTATACGTTGCTTGATTATTTTGAGCTGCATCACAAAGACTATCTTGTTATCGTCGATGAAAGTCATGTGAGCTTACCACAGTTTCGCGGGATGTATGCAGGAGATAGAGCCAGAAAAGAGGTGTTAGTTGATTACGGGTTTAGGCTTCCCTCAGCACTTGACAACCGTCCACTAAAACTTGAAGAGTACATCGTTAAAGCTCCACACTATATGTTTGTCTCCGCTACACCAAATGAATATGAACTCAAACTCTCTTCTACCGTAGCACATCAGATCATCCGCCCAACAGGGCTGCTTGATCCTATCGTCGAAGTACGTCCTATCAAAAACCAAGTTGAGGATATCCACGATGAGATCAAAAAAATAGTTGCAAAAGATGAGCGAGTACTTATAACAGTTCTTACAAAAAAGATGGCAGAAGCACTTACAAAGTACCTCGCCGATCTAGGCATTAAGGTGCAATATATGCACTCTGATATTGACACTATAGAGCGAAATCAGATCATCCGTGCTTTACGCCTTGGGGAGTTTGACGTTCTTATAGGGATCAACCTCCTTCGTGAAGGGCTGGATCTACCGGAAGTAAGTTTAGTAGGGATTCTTGACGCTGATAAAGAAGGGTTTTTACGTTCTAAAACAGCACTTATCCAAACCATAGGTCGAGCGGCACGTAATGAAAACGGACGTGTGATCCTTTATGCAGATAAGATAACTACCTCTATGGAAGAAGCGATCCGTATCACCAAAGAACGCAGAGCTTTACAAGAAAAATACAACAAAGAACACGGTATAACTCCAACAACCACAAAAAGAGCTTTAGATGAAAACTTAAAACTTGAAGAACACGGTGGAATCTACTCAAAAAAAGAAAAACTTGACAAACTCCCAAAATCAGAAAAAAAAGCAATCATCAAAGAACTCACACTCAAGATGAAACAAGCCGCAAAAGAACTTAATTTTGAAGAAGCCGCACGACTTAGAGATGAGATAGCAAAACTTAAAAGGATGTAAATGGAAGATACTTTTAACAACTTGGCAACGTATGGATATATAGCACTTTTTATCTATTCACTTGGAGGTGGATTTGTAGGACTTGTGGCAGCTGGAGTGCTAAGTTATATGGGAAAAATGGATCTTTGGCTCTCTATCAGTGTGGCATTTGCGGGAAATGCACTTGGAGATATACTACTGTTTTGGATGACTCGATACCAAAAGTCGATGATGATGGAGAGTTTGAGAAAGCACAGACGTAAACTTGCACTCTCACATATTCTAATGAAAAAGCACGGAGACTGGGTGATCTTTATCCAAAAGTTCATCTATGGTCTAAAAACGATCATCCCTATCGCCATAGCACTTACAAAATACGACTTTAAGAAATTTGCCATTTTAAATATCTTTGCTGCAGCTATCTGGGCACTTAGCTTTGGGTTAGCGAGTTACTTCTTCGGTGCACCTTTAAAAGCATTTGCTCTTTTTATCATGGATAACAAATGGCTTGCACCTGTTATACTGCTAACTCTTGGTGGACTTACATGGTGGTATCTCACTCACGCCACAAAAAGAAGATGATCAGTAGATTATTCAAAATAATCTTTGATCACCTTTTGAAGGTAACGTTTTGCGCGCTCTGCTTTTTTGATCTTCTCCTCGAAGCTAAACGCAGTTGATGGGTATTTTTGGATATATTCACGGTATAGATCACATTTCATATCGATATGTTTGTTAAACTGATCTACAACTCTAAGCATATCCTCTTTCGTTACGATCGAGCGCATAAAGTGCATAAACATCCGTTCTCTTATATCCATTACGATATGCTCATCGATCTCAGCTGCCATTGCTTTGATATCCCAGCGAGAGAAATAGATACCACTTTTTACAGGGGGCATAATCTCATTATAGATCGCGCGTACATAGTCTGGATAATCATCAAAGCTCTCCTGCGGTGTTTCACAACTACCATCACTACACTCAGCCGCCATTTGGTTAAACTTATCATACTCTTTTTTAAACTCTTCAAAATCTTGCATACTTAAAGACATCTACATTCCTTTTATATATTCATCTGCTATGATACGTGCTAATGTTTCTGTATCGTTTACATCATTTTTTTCTACTAAGAACCCTTTTAACTTTTCCCCATCACGCAGTACAAAATCACACTTGCCATAGACCTCTACAATCTCATCTTTTTCATCCAAAAGCTCGATGATCATCTCTTGATACTCCGGTGCGATATATGCTCCATCTACTTTTGATTTTTTCATATTTGCCACGGTAAAATAAAAATCATCCTCACGGATATTCATCGGTATCATCATCGCTTCTGGTTTTATCAGTTTGTTAAGTTCTACAAAGAGTCTGTTTTTCATCGCTTCTTCAGCTATAAGCCCAAAAAGCTTCGTATCTTGTTTGATACTATCATCAGCATTCATCGACTCAGGCGCTGCTAATCCTATCCCCATTAAAAACTCCTATCTTCTGGTTTGATACCCCATAGATTCATCGCTTCTTCCTCTTCGATACGGCATCTATTACACATCACTTCACCACCACGATACACAAATGGCATCCCACACTCATCACACCGCTTCATCGTAAAAGAAGCAAGAGTTTGACGCTTTGGATTATAAAGTACTTCAAGATCAAATACACTACGAAGTGTCAAAGATTCTGGTTCACATACTTCATGACAACTATTGCATTTGATACAACTTGTTGGATCAAAAAAGATCGATGAATTATCTTTATTTGAGCTAAGTGCTTCTGTAGGACAGATACGATAACACATCTGACAATTCGTACATGTATCCTCATCTAGGATCTTTTGGGAGATAAAGCTTACATCCTCGATTGATACAGTATGAAACACTGAAGGAGGCGTCGTTTTTTGCAATGCCATCAGTAGAAGTTTTCTTCTATCAGGGATCCCTTTTTGGTTACGGATCTTTTGGATATCTTCGTAACTTACTTGGTGAGTTTTTTCCTCTTCTAGGGTTGCTTCAACTTCATTTTCAAACTTTTGTTTTGCTTTGATCGCATCTTTGAGATTGAGTTTTGCAAAAAATTCACGACGGTTATTTTCTTTTTGTTCAACACTTTCACCAACATCTTCAAAGCGTAAACGCTTTGTGTTCTCGATCGCTTCAAGGATAAAGTTTGCTTCTTCTACCCTTGCTTCAATGAGTGGCTCATTTGTTTGAGCGATCTCACATTCACTACAATACCCACGATCTAAACGCAACTCTTCAGGATGCAATAGTGCCAAAGCGATCAACTCTTCAACACTAAGTGCTGCCAAACACGGGATAAGTTCTTTACATGTAAGTGTATCTCGCTTGTGTTCTAAGAGTGAAAAGATATAGTTTATAGAACTAAAATCATCCAAACTATATGCCACATCGGGACACACTGCGATACATCCTCCACATCCTACACAATCATTTGGGATAAAAGAAGGGATCTGTTCTGCTATGGTAATAGTTTGAGTAGGACAAACCTCTACACACTTTTTACATGTAGAAAACTTATTTGTTGTTCTGACACATTTGCTGACATCTAAACTTAAAAGGCTCATACGTCGTACTTACACCCTTCTTTAGAGATAAGCTGACTGAGATACTCATAATCACTCAAGATAAACTCTAACGCAACCTCTGCTAAGTCAAAGTATAGTGCTGTACCTGATTCGCTTCGCATATTGATCAAAAACATCGGAGCCCAAACAAGGAGGTGTTTTTCTAAAAACTCTTTTTGCACCTTTGCGATCTCGCATGCCGCTTCTTTATCTCCAGCTTCAAGTGCTTTATACTCTGCATCACACAACTTATACATAAACTCATACTCTATCCCAATATGATCTACACTTACCGCACGTGCTTTGCTTAGATCGACTCGAAAATCATACTCGTTAAAGAATTGTAAAACAGGGTTATCTCCCCCTGTTTCCATCATTTGATCCTCTCTAGTATAAAACGACTCATACGGAACCATATGGAGTAAAAAAAGATTTGTAAAATCGACATTGAGATATTGATTTAACAAATCTTCTTTTGAAAGTTTTTTACGCTTATCCCATGTCTCATAGTTTGGGAAAAAAGCCATTATATTTGTATCGTTTTCTATCGTTTCAAGCAATTCTAAGTCTATCTCTACCATCAATAAACGTGAAAGTAAAGCATAAAAATTTATACGTGCTTGTTGGTTTGCTAAAATGTTTTCCATTGTGAAAAAAACCTTGTATCTTATTTGTGGATTATTGTATCTTAGCACCCCTAACGGAGTGCTTAAGAGAAGGTGTTACACATCTTTAATGTGAACTTCGTAAGCTTTATCGCTTAGTGGTACTGCCGGACGTTTGATATGACGTGGACGGCGAATAGTATCATTTGCATCAAGTGGACGAGTAAGTTTGTCTCGCCATGCTTGATACACTTTAAAGTTTGCTTCGTAGTTCACTACGATATCTCCAAGCTTATCTTCAGGTCCAGCTTTTTCTATGATAACTTTTTGGTGCCATGCATGGTTACCAGCGATTGGATCTGGATGTGAAGGTGCTACGGCATTTTGCCATGAACCACTTAGACCATCCCACCAAATGTTATCAAGGTCTTTGTTGAACTCTTTGAACTGCCAAATATCATGGCGAGGTTTTAGACCTGCTTTTGGTTTGAGTGTACCTGTTTTTCCATCCATACTCATCTCATATGTTGGAGCACCAAGTCCCATAACACCAAGTTTATGCTCAAATCCTGGAATAGATACAGCCTCTTTAAGTCTCCAACGTCCAGCATGGTGAGAGTTCGCTAAGACTCCTGGCATCGTTGCTTCAGTCGGTACTGCCATAGCGATGAAGTATCCTGACTCAAGTGAAGGATCTACCGTATCTACGATTCTTACTTTGATCGCATCTCCACGTTTGATACCAAGACGTTTAGCATCTTCAGTGTTGATCCATACAGGGTTATGATTTTGTGAGATCTCCATAAGGTGTTTAGAGTTCACAGAACGTGTATGGATGTTATATGGCAATCTAAAGACGGTATTGAGTGCGAACTCGTTGTCTTTGTTCATATATCTATGGTGTACTTGAGTGATAACATGGATCATCTTATCATATTCTTTTTCATTTCTTGGATATATAGGGATCGCGTATTCCGGCCACTTCCACTCTGCAAACCATTGAGAGTAGAACTCTAACTTTTTACTAAGTGTGTGGAACCCTTGATAGAGTTTCCCATCGATCTCAACACCGATCGATTTTTTATGTCCATCATGCTCTACCCAAAGTGCTCCATGCTTATCTTGATGCACTTCATCTTTAGGGTATTTATGTCCATGTGCATAATAATACTCACTATCAGATTTGAGTGCTTCTTCTTGTGGTTTATAAACATCTTTTTTCTCTGTCCATGCACCATGATCTCTCATATATGCATATACTGGGAACTCATCATTTGGATACATCTTTTTCGCTGTCTCAGTAAGTTTAGGCAATAAACTAAGTGCAGCATCAAACCACTCAGGAACAGTAACAGCGCGTGATGGATCTTTTTTACTTGCCCAGTAATCCTTGATACCAAGTTTACCGTCTGGATCAACATGATGTACCATCAAGTTAGGGAAAAACTCTGTCTCTTCCCAGATCTCACCAAGACCAAATTTCATATGTGCTTCAAGTGTCGCACGAGATGGATCTTTTGGTTTCCATCCCATTTTTTCCGCTGCAACTCTTAGAACTGCTTGACGGAACTCTATACGTTGTTCCGGTTTTGATGGAGTTGATTGTTGATCGTTTCTCTCTCCTGCTAATCCAGTTGGCAAGATATAATCACAATACCAGTTTGTCTCACTCCAAGTTGGACTCAGGTTAAATGTAAGCTCAACTTTTTTCTCATCTTTAAGAACCTCGATCCATCTAAAACCATCTGGATTGATCCATACCGGGTTATACATTCTTGGGAACCAAACAGAAAGTTTTGTTGGGATATCAAGCCCACGCTTTTTCCATTTTTGTTGCCATTCTTCATCACTTAAGAGGTGTGGAAGAATATGACTCATCTCAAAAGATGAGAGTGGATACTCAGGTGGCCATGCAAGTTCGTTCCATACATCAACTTTTGCTGGTCTTTTCCCAGATACTGTTGCTTTATCCCCTTTTCCAGCTACTGAGATCTCATGCCAGTGGTGGAAACTAGTACCACCGATATCTCCACGGAGTGCTCCACGAACAGCAAGAGCTAAGAATCCAGAACGTGTGATCATCCAACCACCACGGTGTGCGATCGGTCCAGCACGCCAGAGATATGTAGCGATTCTATCACCTGCATCGATATACATCTCAAAGAGTTCATCAAGTTTATCTTCATACCCTTCTATCTTACACTCTTTTGCAACGAACTCTTTTGTATATGGTGCGTAGATCTCTTTCATCATCTCGATGAACGACTCATAACTCTCATCTTTAGGGAGTTTTGAGATGTAACCACGATCTTTAAAAACTTGTAGTTCTTTCTTATCTGCCATAAGAACATCCCAGTTAACCCAGTTTTTAAAGAAATCGTGATCCATAAGATCATTACCATCTCTATCTTTTTCGTGAAGTACACGATTTACAAGGTAAAGATATAAAGCCGTTTCAGTTCCTGGCCATACCGGTAACCAAAGATCCGCTTTACCAGCTGAGTTTGAAAGTCTAGGATCAAGAACAACCATTCTTGCACCTTTCTTTCTTGCATCAGCGATAAGTCCAGCTGATTGTTGGAAGTAGTGTCCAGCATCCGCTGCGTGAGAAGATTGTAAGAACACTAACTTAGCATTTGCCCAATCTGGTGAGTTTCTATCATCGTTTGCCCATTGAATCGTACCTTGACGCGCACCTGCTGAACAGATGTTCGTATGTGAATCATACCCATCACATCCAAGTGAATGTGGTACACGGTGACCAAAACCATTTTCGTTTGGACGACCTACATGGTACATGATGAGCTTTCTTGACATCTCATCACCAACAGCTAACGTATCGTGCATCTTCTTACCGATCGTAGCCATCGCTTCATCCCACGTAGTTCTTATCCACTTCCCTTCACCACGTTTACTTCCTGGAGCACGTTTAAGTGGGAATGGGATACGATCTGGATCATACATTTGTGAAAGGGTTGCGTATCCCTTAGCACAGTTACGCCCACGGCTTCCATCATGAAGTGGGTTCCCCATGAACTTTCTTACACGCATCGTCTTTTTATCAACCCATGCAGTAAGTCCACAACCCGCTTCACAGTTTGAACAAACCGTTGGAACAAGCATATAATCATTTACTTGTATCCCATCAGGATTAGATTCACTTCTAACACCATGACGCTCGATTCCACCTCTTTTCCAATCAGCTCCATCAAGCTCTTGGAAATTATCCCACTCTTCAACAGGTGGATAAAAGTTTAACTGATCTGGTGTATTTGTGAACTTGCTGTTATTTACTGACTCAGCAATAGCGTTCGTTTCAAAAACACCTTTTGCTATAGCGGCACCAGCAACACTAAATGCAGCACCTTTTAAAAATGTTCTTCTACTTTGCATATACATCTTTCATCCTCTCCTAACTAAGTGGTAATAATTGTGGGATTACCAGCCAAACATGTTTGACTACCCATAAACCTGCGATCGCTAAAATAGCCGCAAGACTCAAGATCGAGTTGTTTTTACTTGTTCTATACAGTGCGATAAGCAACATAGGTAAGATATACGCTACCCATTGACCGATCCAGAACATTGTAGAGTACTCACCATCACCTTTGATGTAATGCATAACAGCTGCTACTTCTTCAGCTTTGAATGCCCCAAAGATATACTCTGACATGTAAACGATAAACGCCATAAGAGCTGAGAGTCCAAGGATATTTCCTAAGAAACCTTTCGTTTCATCACTAAGCTTATCACCACCAAGAAGGATCATCGTTGCAGACCCCGTAAGTGTTGCAGCAAGGATCATTTGCACTGATTCTGTTGGCATTTGCCATAACTCTCTTGCAGTTGCTTCAGCCATAATTCCTGCCGTATAAAGTGTAACAGGGATAGCAAGAAGTGTTACCCAAAAGAGTGTCTTATCAAAAATAGCTGTATCTTTTTTAAGTATCATAACTGCTATCATCAAAGACTCTAACCCTACAAATACAGTAGCCATCCAAGCTCCAACAGTGATCGCTGAAGTGAAGTGTGGATAGAAAAAGATATGCCACATTCTAAATGGCTGATGCAGATCCGCCAACGTAAACAGTAAAAAGATGTTCATAAACACAAATGAAGTGATCATCGTCTTTGTTCGTAAAGAGCCATCCACTTCGTTTGGACTTTTCTTCAAAAGCAAAAAGAGCATAAAAACAAGACCTGTTCCTATACTTTTTGCCCACATATTCATCGTTACATACCAGCCCCAGAAAATCTCCGGTAACGCTACATCAAGCGTAACGACAGCATTTGTCGCTTCTATTATTTCATGTGCCATTAGTGGTGCCCTCCTAGTGGAAGATGTGTAATGTTGTTAAAGAGGTTGTACCCTTCTTCTCTTTTTGAAGCAAGAGGATTAAGGTTCACTTGTCCTCCACCAACATAGAAGTGATGCGGTTCTGTACCTTTTTCCGGTTTTCTAACCTGTACATCACCTTGATGTTTTTGAATATATTGAGAGATATTTGACATTGGATCATCAAGATCTCCAAAGATATTTGCTTCAACAGGACACGCTACGACACATGCTGGCATCATCGAAGAAGCCACACGGTGTGCACAATAGGTACACTTGTCTGCTGTTTGTGTTTCAGGATCGATATAGATCGCTCCATATGGACATGCCATAACACATCCCGCACATCCGATACAACGTTCTCTATCGATATTTACAATACCATTTTCGATATAGTGCAATGCACTAACCGGACATATACGCTCACATGGCGCATGCTCACAATGGTTACATCTTAGTGGCGTAAAAGTTCTTGTTGAATTTGGAAAAGTTCCCACATCAATATATTTTACGCGAAGTCTCCATGTACTAAGTGGAACTTCGTTTTCCACCTTACATGCGATCTCACACCCTTTACATCCCATACATAGATGCAAATCAACTAGGAAACCTAATTGCATACATTCTCCTTTAGCCAAAAGGCAAAAATTTAAGTTTATAAATTAAACTAATGTGTGTTAAAAGAAGTTCTTATATTATAATAAAAACTTATTTTACTGTTCCTATGGTATCTAAGTTTGCTTAAATTTTTTATAAATTAGAGAGTTTTTTATATAAATTTTCATTATTTGAGTAGATATAGAAAGTTAATTTTTTTTAATATTTCAGTGGGTTATGATAAAGAAAAATACAGCTTATACGACGGAAAAAACAGAGGTTTTTCCACCTCTGCTATTTTATTTTTTTAGACGAACTCTTACAGATTGTTCGTGAGCAGTAAGACCTTCTGTATTTGCAATGATGGCACACTCTTCTCCGATCTCATTGATAGCATTTTGACTAAAAGAGATAATAGAGCTTTTTTTCATAAAGTTCTCAACTCCAAGTGGAGAATAAAACTTCGCTGTTCCACCAGTTGGAAGAGTATGGTTTGGTCCAGCTATATAATCCCCTATCGCTTCAGGAGTATTGTGTCCTAAGAAGATCGCACCGGCATGCTTGATAAACGGTAACAACTCAAACGGATTAGCCGTTGCTACTTCAAGATGTTCTGGAGCGATCTCGTTCATAAGTGCGATCGCTTCATCCATATCCTTTGTTACGATGATCGCTCCACGCTCTGCTATAGATTTTCCAGCTATCTCACGACGTGGGAGCTTTTCAAGCCAAGAGCTGATCTCTTTTTCTACCTCTTTGGCAAACTGCTCATCTGGAGTGATAAGGATAGAGCTTGCCATCTCATCATGTTCAGCTTGAGAAAGCAGATCGATCGCAATATGGTGAGGGTTCGCACTGTTATCTGCAAGTACACCTATCTCACTTGGTCCTGCAATCATATCGATATGCACTTCTCCAAAGACGAGTTTCTTTGCAGTAGCTACAAAGATGTTTCCAGGACCGGTGATTACATCTACTTTTGGTATGGTTTGCGTTCCATACGCCATAGCTGCAATCGCACTTGCTCCTCCTACTTTAAACACTTTTTCAACACCACACAGATGACACGCTGCTAGTAAAAGCTCATTTGGTTCATTTTCAGGTGTTGGAGTACATACCACGATCTCTTCTACTCCTGCAACTTGAGCAGGGATAACATTCATAAGAAGTGAGCTTGGATATGCCGCTTTTCCACCGGGAATATAAAGTCCTGCACGATCTACAGGTGTAACTTTTTGTCCAAGGATCGTTCCATTGTCTTCTGTTGTGATCCAACTTTGTGGTTTTTGTTTTTCATGATACTCCTTGATGCGATCATAGGCAAGATGTAATGCATCTCGAAGCTCTGCATCAAGCTGGTCATATGCATATTTCATATCTCGTGGATCGATCATAAGCGCTTCATCACTACTTACTTCCCAGTTATCAAACTTTTGGATATGACGCTTAAGTGCTTCATTTCCCTCACTTTTAATCTCTTCGATGATCCCATTTACGATTGTAGATACATTTGCTATATCCATTTTACCACGCTGTAAAAGTTCATCAAAGTTTGTTTGGAAGTTTTGATCGCTTGTCGTTACAAACATCATTTTCTTGGACCTTTCTTTGCATATACTTCACTTACAATCTTAAGAGCATTTTTCATATCTTTTGCTTCAATAAACCCACCTATAGGCTCAAACAACGCTTTTCCTTCTTCATTTAAGAACCAGATAGTAGGAAAACCTTTTGTAAAAACTGCTATCATATAAGGAACCAATGCATCATTATGATAAAGGTTCATCTTTAACGGAATAAAATCTTCATTGATCTTTTTAACGACATCTTTGTCTTTTAATGTTGTTGTTTTTAACATCGTACAATATTTACATCCATCTTTTGTTGCTATAAATATGATCGGTTTATGCTCTTTTTTTGACATTTCTGTCGCAACTTTAAAGTCTTTTATCCAATGAATTTCACTTGCAAATACAAATGAAACACTTAAAAGTATTCCTAGAAGAATTTTTTTCATTTTTTTACCTTTTTTAAAATTTCTTTTGCAGATTTTGAAAGTGACTTGTCAGATACATCTATGACAACATCTGCAATTTTGAGATACTCCGGTCTTCTTAATTCATAAAGTTCTTTTGCTTTTTTTAAGTCTTTTAACAAAGGTCTTTTAGCAAGTTTCTTTTTGGCATTTGGATGATTTTGTATTCGTTCTAAAATCTTCTCAAATGGAGCATCTAAGAGCACAATTGTACCTATTTTTTTTAAATTATCAACCTTATAAAAACCACCCCCAGTTGAAATAAGTGTATTTTTTACACTTTTTTCCAACCAATGTGCTACTTTCTTTTCTAATTTTCTAAAATATTTTTCTCCATCTTCTTCAAAAATCTTTTTGATTTTTCTGTTTTCCATACTCTCTATAAGATCATCGGTATCAACTGCCATATAATCAGAAATCTTAATAATTTCTCTTGCAATACTTCCTTTTCCAACACCCATAAAGCCTATTAATATAATATTTTTCAACACTATCCTTTATAATATTTGTTTTTAGTTTGTTATTTTAACATCTTTTTACTATAATAAGCTTTTAAATTTTACTATAACAAAATCAGAAAACAAAAAAGGTTCTTATGAAAAACAGATTATTTCTCTCTTTAGGTTTTATCACCACTTTAGGGATGTTAGCACTTATCACCCCTTCACTTTTTGCAAAAGAAGAGACAAAACAAGCAAAAGAGGTTTCTCGACTTGAAGCATTAACAAAGTTTGCAAAGGTTATAGGGATCGTTGAAAACTATTATGTAGATGAAGAAAACATTACAGACCTTATAGACAAGTCCCTTAAAGGTCTTATGAGTAATCTCGATGCTCATTCTGCATATCTTACTGCAAGTGATTTTGAAAACTTAAAAGTCCAAACAGATGGTGAGTTTGGTGGGCTAGGGATCACAGTAGGAATGAGAGATGGTGCTTTAACGGTGATCGCTCCACTTGAAGGAACTCCAGCAGACAAAGCAGGTTTAAAAGCAGGTGATATCATCTTAAAGATCAATGACAAATCAACTCTTAATATGAACATAGATGAAGCAGTTTCTATCATGCGTGGGAAAGTTGGAACACCGATCGATCTTACAATAGTAAGAAAAGGGGAGTCAAAACCTCTTCAAGTGCATATCGTAAGAGGTATCATCAAGATCACTTCAGTATATGCAAAAAAAATAGCTAAAGAGATCCTCTATGTTCGAGTAACAAGCTTTGATAAAAAAGTTGTTAAAGATGTCAAAAAAGCGATCAAAGATGCTTCATGGGCAAAAGGGATGATACTAGATCTTAGAAATAACCCTGGTGGGCTTCTTGATCAAGCTGTAGGGCTTGTTGATCTTTTTGTAGATGATGGGGTAATCGTTTCTCAAAAAGGAAGATATAAAAAAGATAACAAAACATTTGATGCATCTTCTTCATCTACTATCACAAAAATGCCTATCGTAGTTCTTATCAATGGTGGAAGTGCAAGTGCAAGTGAGATCGTAAGTGGCGCACTGCAAGATCATAAACGTGCTGTTTTGGTAGGAGAAAAGACCTTTGGTAAAGGAAGTGTTCAAGTCATCTTACCTGTTACAAAAAAAGAAGCTATCAAACTTACAATAGCGAGATACTACCTTCCAAGTGGAAGAACTATACAAGCTGTAGGTGTTACACCAGATATCAAAGTACTTCCTGGGGAGCTTAAAGTGCATGAGGATAGTTTTATGCTCAAAGAAGCTGATCTAAAAAAACACCTCAAAAAAGAACTCGCAAAAGTTGAAGGGAAAAAGATAGATGATACAAAAGAAAAAGAAGACAAGAAAAAGATCATAACAAAAAAACAACTTCAAAAAGATCTACAACTCAAAGAGGGAGTTGATATTATCAAAGCACTTATCATTACTCAAGGAGAAAAAAAATAATGGAAAAAAAAGAGCTACTCTATGAAGGAAAAGCGAAGAAGATATGGACAACAGAAGATCCAAATCTTTTGATCTCAGAATTTAAAGATGATCTAACAGCTTTTAATGGAGAGAAAAAATCAAGTGCTGAAGGGAAAGGTGCACTCAACAACAAGATCTCTACTGTTTTATTTGAGTATCTTGGAACAAAAGGTGTTCCAACACACTATGTAAAAATGTTAGATGAAAATCACATGCTTCATAAACGTGCAGATGTCATCCTTATAGAAGTGATCGTACGCAATAGAGCAACAGGAAGCCTTTCAAGAAATCTTGGTATAGAAGATGGGAAGATTCTTCCTTTTACTCTTGTAGAGTTTGACTATAAAAATGATGAACTTGGTGATCCAAAGCTTAATGATCAACACTGTTTGATCCTAGAGCTTGTCAAAAATGAAGAGGAACTTCATTATATCCGCTATATGGCAAGAAAGATCAACAAATTTTTAAGTGATTTTTATGCAGAGGCTGGTCTAAAGCTAGTTGATTTTAAACTTGAATTTGGTCGTGATAAAGATGACAATATTATCCTCATCGATGAACTTAGTCCAGACAACTTCCGTCTATGGGATGCAAAAACAAATGAAAAGATGGATAAAGATCGTTTTCGTCAAGGTTTAGGTGGTCTTGTAGAAGCATATGAAGAAGTACTTAAAAGAATTCAAAACAAATAAAGGAACTATATGAAAGCAATAGTAAATGTATTTTTAAAACCAGGTGTTCTTGACTCACAAGGAAAAGCTGTTCATCATGCACTTTCATCACATCACTTCGATACAGTAGAAGATGTACGTGTTGGAAAACAGATCGTTTTACAACTAAGTGAAACAGATGCAGATAAAGCAAAGAAAGATGTAGAACTTATGTGTGAAGAGCTTTTGGCAAATACTGTTATCGAAGATTATACGATAGAGATAGTACAATGAAAGTAAGTGTTTTACAGTTTCCAGGAACAAACTGTGAGTATGATACACAGTATGCATTTGAAAAACTTGGTGCTGATGTAGAGATACTATGGCATAAACAAACAACTATAGACAATACTGACCTTGTTGTTGTTGCAGGTGGTTTTAGCTATGGGGATTATCTTCGAAGTGGTGCTATCGCAAAATTTTCACCTGTAATGAAAGCACTTAAAGAGTATGCTTCTAAAGGTGGAAATGTTCTTGGGATTTGTAATGGTTTCCAAATCCTAACCGAAACACAACTCCTTCCAGGAGCACTAAAACGAAATGAGCATCTTCATTTCATCTCAAAACACCATCACCTTAAAGTTCAAAACAACTCTAATGTATTTTTACAAAAACTAAACATTGGAGATGTTGTTAATATCCCTATCGCACATCATGATGGAAACTACTTTATAGATGAGGATGGTCTAAAATCACTTCAAGACAATGAACAGATTTTACTTACATACTGTGATGCAAATGGAAATGAACTTAATCCTAATGGTAGTGTAGCAAGTATTGCAGGTGTTTGTAACAAAGAAAAAAATGTTTTTGGTCTTATGCCACACCCTGAACGTGCTATGGAATCTCTCCTAGGTAGTGATGACGGTATAAAAATGTTAGAAGGTTTTTTGAAGTAGTGTCAAAGTTAGCATTTATATCATTTACTCTTTTTGTGTTTCTCCAGTCACTCTTTGCACAAATAGAAATAGAAGATATAAATGCGACTGCTGAAAATAATCTTACACAAACACAACCTCCAGCTGAAATCATTCAACCAAAGGTACTCTATCTTTCTTATATCTATACTCCAAAAAGAGTTATAAAAGGGGAAGTCTTTAAAATCACTCTCAAAACACTTCCTGTTATAGAAAACTTTGATGATATCATCTATAACTTTAGTGATGGAAGAGATATAAAACTCCTTACAGAAAAACCCTATAGAGAAGAAGATGGAAGATACTTTTATGATACATTTTATTTTCAAGCTACGGGTTTACATGTAAAGATACCAAATGTGATTGCAAATATCCTTACAAATACTGATGAAACCTATAGACCAACAACTCTTTTAGGGAAAGAGATAGATACGATTTCTCTTCATCCAAGAGAAGACTTTTGTAATATTATTGCAAAAGATTTTTTGATTAAAAAATATAAAACAACTGTATATGATAATAAACATAATATCGTGCTGTTCTCAGCAGAAGCAAAACAAACAATCTTAGCAGATTTTCATCTAAAAAATATATTTGCAGAAGGATTTGAGTCTATCACAGATACGATAGAAAACTCAAAGATGATCTATTATGCTGTTATCGATAATGATAAAGAAAACCTTGTTTTTACATACTTTAATATTGATAAAAATGACTTTGTAAAACTTGCTATCCCTATCATAGTTGAAGATGACAGTGTTGCAACACAAAGCGATATCAATCCTCATGACCAGTCAAAACAAAAAATAAAGATCATTATAGCGATATCTATCATTACATTGGGACTTATTCTCTTCTTACTTAGAAGAAGAATTTTTTACTTGCTACTTGTTATAATACCAGCGATCTATCTCATCATACTTATGAGTAAACAACAAGAGATATGTATCAAACAAAATAGCAAGATACGTATCTTGCCTTTATATAACAGTACTATATTTGAGATCACTCAACAAAGAATGTACTTAAAAAAAGTTGGTTCCACAAAGAACTTTACAAAAGTGGAATTTAAAAACAATAAGATAGGATGGATAAGTAATGAAGATCTTTGCTCGAATTAGATGGGCATATGTCACACTCATCATTTTTATAGGGTTGACTATATCGATCATCATTTTTCCTCTTTTTAAAACACCAAGATCACAAAAAATAGCTGCAAAGTTCATCAAATTTATGACTTTTTTTGAAGTAGAATCAAAAGGAACAGAAGATCCACAAACTCAAATGTTTTTGATAAATCATCAAAGTGATATAGATATAGAAGTGATGGAACTTTTAACAGAAAAAGAGTTGGCATGGGTTGCAAAAAAAGAACTTTTTGATGTACCGTTTTTCGGACTAGCACTTAAACTTCCTGAAGATATAGCAGTAGAGAGAGAAAGTAAAACATCACTTCTTAAACTGCTTAAAGATGCCAAAGATAGACTTGATAAAGGAAAAACCATAGCTATATTTCCAGAAGGAACACGAAGTCGAAGTGAGAAGATGCTTCCATTTAAAAACGGAGCAAAGCTCATAGCTGATAAATATGCTTTGAGAGTTCAGCCGGTTGTTTTACTTGAAACTGCAAAAGCATTCGATATTAAAAGATTTCATTCTGAACCACGAACGATAAAGGCGATCTTTTTAGACTCTTTTATAGCCGATAAAAATGATCCGGACTGGTTAAAAAACCTACGAAAAAAAATGCAAAAGGTATATGATGATGAGTTGGCAAACAATTCTAGCAATAGGTAGCGGAGGATTTATAGGAGCTGTACTTAGAAGTTATCTTAATGGTGTTATCTCCCATAAGCTTCCACATGAGATCCCTTTTGGAACACTTGGAGTCAATCTTTTAGGAAGTTTTATCATGGGTGTTCTTATTGCATACTTTACCTATACATCACTTCCTGTACATCTAAAATCTTTTCTTACAACAGGGATACTTGGAGCCCTTACAACCTACTCTACCTTTGCGATAGAAAGCTTTTTACTTTTAGAGGGAGGGAGTTTCGCTTTGGCTTTTACCAACATGGCTCTAAATCTCTTTGGAACGGTAACTATGGCAGGTGCCGGATATTTTCTTGTAAAAAAGATCTTTGAATAAAGTTTACATGTAAACTTTTATGATCTCTTCATCTACCATCCAACTTGCTTGAGGTGTATCAAAACGAACTTTATAGAGTCGTTGTAAAAACTCTTCTCTTGAGATCTCTTTAGCACCTAATGAAGCTAAGTGAGGTGTAGGAACTTGAGCATCTATAAAATCAAATCCCCACTTTTTTAGATGTTGTATCAAGATAAAATACGCTGCCTTACTCGCATCACTTTTAAGACTAAACATACTCTCTCCACAAAACACACCACCAATGCCAAGACCATATAGTCCCCCTACAAGCTCCCCGTCATAATAACTCTCAACACAATGTGCTATACCCATACCATGAAGGGTTTCATATGCTTCTACTACTTCTGGAAGGATCCATGTGCCATTTTGCCCTTTTCTTGGAACAGCTGCACATGCACGAATAACTGAAGAAAAATCATTATCTATCTTATAGGTAAATTTTTTGAGTGATTTTTTTAAACTTTTAGTGAGTTTAAAATCATCAAACTCCATGATGAAGCGTGGATCAGGGCTCCACCAAAGGATAGGGTCTTGCTTGGAGTACCATGGAAATATCCCCTCTTGATACGCTCTTATGATGCGACTTGGAGTAAGATCTCCACCCCATGCAACGATCCCTTCTTCACTTGCTTTAGATGGATGGGGAAATTCTATTTTATATTTGTTAAGCTCGGGGATCAGTATCATTACTCACAATCAAGTCATCTAAAGAAACAAAAAAAAGCTTTAACTCATCTTTATCAGCATCTACTTGTACCAGACCACCCTTCTTTAAAGCTCCAAAGAGGATCTCATCACTGAGTTTGTTTGTGATATTATCCTGAATATACCTTTTGATAGGACGTGCTCCCATATTTTGTTTTTGTGCTTTTTGAGCGATAAACTCTTTTGCACTGTCACTAAGCTCTACTGTTATCTTTTTCTTTTTTAGATCTTTATTTAGCTCTGCTATGAACTTATCGACCACCCCTTTAAGTACATCGATATCCAATGGTTTAAAAGCAACTACCGCATCTAGTCTGTTTCTAAACTCCGGAGTAAAGAATTCTTTAAACTCTTCATGAGCGCTTAAAGAACTATCGGCATTAAATCCCATCACACTTCTGGCATTTGCACCAATGTTACTTGTCATGATCAAAACAACATTTTGAAAATCTGCTTTATATCCGTTGTTATCGGTCAAACTTGCACTATCCATGATCTGCAACAAGATGTTAGAGATATCCGGATGAGCTTTTTCTATCTCATCAAGTAACAAAACGGTATATGGATGTTTGCGTATAGCTTCTGTTAAAAGTCCACCTTGTTCATACCCAACATACCCTGGAGGTGCACCAACGAGTCGTGAAACGGAGTGTTTTTCCATGTATTCACTCATATCAAACCGTTCAAAATGGATCCCCATCGTTTGAGCCAATGAGCGAGCCAACTCTGTTTTTCCAACTCCAGTAGGTCCGCTAAATAAAAACGATGCTATAGGTCTGTTCTTTGGTGTAAGACCCGCTTTAGAGATCTTGATCGCTTTTGCGACCACTTCTACTGCTTCATCTTGCCCTATTACTTGTGATCTGAGGTTTTCCTCAAGATTAGAAAGAAGCTGTGTATCACTTTTTTTGATCTTACTACTTGGTCGCCCTATGATCTTGGAGATTGTTCTTTCTATATCTACAGCTCTTACAACCTCTTTTTTTTGAGTTTGTAAATGAAAAGACGCCGCGGTTTCATCAAGTACATCGATCGCTTTATCTGGTAAGAAACGATCATTGATATATCGTTTGCTTAATTCTACTGCTGATTTTAAAGCACCTTCAGTAAAAGTGATATCATGATGGGATTCATACTTTTCTTTAAGACCTCGAAGGATCTTGAGTGTTGTCTTTTGACTTGGTTCATCGATATCTACTTTGCTAAAACGGCGACTCAGTGCTTTATCTTTTTCAAAAGAGTTTCTAAACTCCGCAAAAGTTGTCGCTCCCATACATTTAAGCTCCCCAGAAGCAAGTGCCGGTTTGAGTTGATTTGCCGCGTCCATACTTCCGTTTGTACTTCCTGCACCTACTAAAGTATGTATCTCATCTATAAAAAGGATCGCATCTTTATGTGTTGAAAGCTCATCTATCACCCCTTTGAGCCGTTTTTCAAAATCCCCTCTGTACTTTGTTCCGGCGATCAAAGCTCCCATATCCAGTGCAAAAAGCTCCGCTTCTTTGATAATAGCAGGAACCTCATTATCAGCTATCTTCAGTGCTAGTCCTTCTGCTATAGCAGTTTTTCCAACCCCTGGTTCACCCACCAAGATAGGATTGTTTTTCTTTCTTCGACACAATATCTGCATCACTCTCTCTATCTCTTTATCTCGACCTATAACAGGATCGATCTTTCCATCTTTTGCTTTTTGCACAAGATCAATAGTGAACTTTTCAAGATAGCTTTGTTTTTTTGATTTTGATTTTTCTTTGATCTCTTCCATATCTTTGTGCGCGATCACTTCTAAGATATCAAGACGACTGATATCTTGCTCCGTTAGCAACCTATAAGAGTAAGAGTGTTTCTCATCATAGATAGAAACTATAAAATCTCCTATATCAGCACTTCGTTGCCCTGAAGACTGTATATGTTTTATCATACTTTCAATAGCACGAGAAAGAGCTACACTCTCATACGGGTCTGCTTGGATATTTTCAGGTAATGAAACGATCTCTTGCGTGATGTAGTCATACATCTTTGTCTGCATAGTAGCGACATCACCACCTGCTTCTTCTATGATTTGCATCCCTTCTTGAGTTGAGATAACAAGGTAGAAAACATGTTCAAGTGTTAAAACTTCATGTCTAAGCTCTCGTGCGAGTTGTACCGACTTTTGAAAAATAGTGTTTAATGATTGGCTGATCATTCTTCCTCCATATACGCTTTTAACGGAAATCCGTTATCTCTTGCTCTTTTATGTACCTGTGCTATCTTCGTTTCTGCTATCTCATAACTATAAACACCACAAAGACCTTTGTCACTTTGATGGATCTCCAACATGATCTTCTCTGCTTCTTCATAGTTTTTATGAAAGATCCGTATCAGGATATCGACAACAAAATCCATTGTAGTATAGTCATCATTTAAAAGATAGACTTTATATTTTTTTGGGAAATCGACTTCTAAGTCACTCTCTATCTCAAAATCACTTTGTGTTGCCACACTGAGCTCCAGTTTTATTAAATATTAAAATATTATATCAAAAAAAGTTAAGCCCATCCCAAACAGTCAAAAAAATCGTTTTTTCTTTAAGGGACATTTTGTCCTTTTAATGGATATTTTTTCAAATCAAGGAACACTTTGTCCTTTTTAATGCCATATACGGAATAAAAGGACATTTTTTTCTTAAGTTTTCAAACTGTTTTTTAGTAAAATTATTAAATATGTACAAAAAATACACTGTTTTAGAAAATTAAAGGAACATTTCTCATGTCCTTTTATTTTGGATTTTGAACTAAAATAAGATAAAATGTTCCTTGAATAAATAGTTAGATGTACCATTAAATAAAGGATTTAAAATTGCCAAAAAAAGTTTTTATAAGTTATGCCCATGAATCAGATCAATTATCAAATGATGTTTTAACTTTTTCAAATTATTTACGAAGTAAAGGTATTGATTCTGAAATAGACCAATATGAAGAAAGTCCACCTGAAGGATGGCCAAAATGGATGTCAAAACAAATTCAAGAAGCTGATTATGTACTCGTTGTATGTTCTAAACTATTTCACGAAAGAGCGAATGATGTTACAAGTAGTACAGATGGACTTGGTGTAAAATGGGAAACTAATTTAATACTGCAAGAATTATATACAATTAGTACAAATAATAAAAAATTTATACCAATCATATTTAATGACAATGCAAAAGATTTTATACCATTACCACTTCAACCATATACATATTATCAAGTCTCAAATATTACAGATAAGGAAAAATTAAAAAATAGAATTTTAGATATTTCTAAAACAAAACGTCCTAAATTAGGTGAAGAAGAAGTATTTGAAGAAGAAAAACCTTTAGAACAAAAATCTAGAAAAACTATGTTTATCAGTAGCATTATTGATTTAGAATTATGGGATAAAGCAAAATGGAAAGGTATTGCATTTGCAAGTGATCCAAGTTTAAAAACACCTCCTATTATAGGATTTGTTTTTGAAAATGAAAAATATGGCAATAAAATCTTTTCCAACTTAAAAACCCGTTTTGGTGATATTGATAAAAAAGAGGAAATTCGGTTGAGTATAATCAATGAAATTTCAAAAGAAAACCCACAATATTATAAAGTCCATTTAGGTACAGATTATAATGTGATTACTGATAAACTAAAAGAAAATAATATTGAGCCAACTGATGCATATTTTATGTCTATCACTAGAATACATGAAATGAATCCTCCAAAAGATTCAACTAACCTTGAAGTTTTCAAACATGCGTATGCATATGCGAAAAAATATTATATTACTAATATTAATATGAAAGATGGGCAACCTGTACCTAATTTTGAAAATATGATAGAAAAAACAAAAATTTACTTTAGAAAAAAAAGTGATGTTATAGATAATCCAAACGATCAAGATATAGTAGTATTTAAGCAGTCGATGAAGATTTAACATCTAACAAAACAGAGTAGCCAATAAGTTACCCAAGGGCAACTTATTGGCTATCTTCAGTCGTTCCTCCGGACACCTACGGTGCCGGAGGAACGGTGTAGCCGAGCAAGTTCTTGTCCTATCAGCACCTACGGTGCCTCAGAACAAAACAAGGGAACCGCTTTTTGCAAAGCAAAAATGTTTCTTTAGAGTCGCTGGAGCGATCACTCTTTGCACTTCTTTGGACACTCAACTCCAAGCTATCGCTTGAGTCTCAGTCCAAAGAGTGCCGCTCGGCTACACCGTTAGCAAAAAATTAAAAGGATATTAAAAGTGGCAAATGAAATTAATAGTGATAAATTATATATAAAAAAGATCTTTGAAAAATGGTATAGGATTCCAGAATATCAAAGACCATATGTTTGGGGAAAAGATCAAATCAATGATTTATTAGATGATATTTCATTTGCACAGCAAAATGATAATCAGTCTGATTACTTTTTAGGCTCCATAGTATTTCAAACAGATACAGGAGATATTGGAGTTGACTTATTAGATGGACAACAAAGATTAACTACTTTATTTTTACTTACAGCAGTAATTAGAGACTTAACTAATAATAATGACTTAAAAAGTGTTTGTAAAAAAATAATTTTTCAAAAAGGTAATGAGTTCGAAGGAATACCAGAAAGGCTTAGAATCATATTTGATATTCGAGATGAAGTCAAAGATTTTGTAGATAAATATATCAAAGAAGATGATAAATTAAATGATATAGATTCATTAAAACAAGAGTTGAAAAATACTAAAGATTTATCTATAAAAAATATGATTAATGCTATTTTTGAGATACAAGATTATTTTAAACAAGATGACAGTATTAGTGTAGAAAGTTTTTTTAAATATCTTAACAATAAAGTTCTGATGATTTATGTTTCATCTTCAAGTTTAGAAGATGCTTTTAAATTATTTACAGTTATGAATGATAGAGGCATTAAGCTTAGAAATAGTGATATTTTAAAAGCTGAAAACCTAAAATATGTTGATAAATCAAATCGTGAAAAATATGCAAAAGAATGGGAAGAAATAGAAAACTATTTTGAAGATGATTTTGATGTATTTTTATCTCATTTAAGAACTATACTTGTTAAAGAAAAAGCAAGAAAAAACTTACTTGATGAATTTGAAGAAAATATTTATTTTTCTAAAGGTTCAAAAAAAGGCAATATTCCTTTATTAAAACAAGGTGAAGATACATTTAAATTTATAAAAAAATATAAAAAATACTATGATGAAATATTTAATCAAGATCATTTTAATACATTTGGTGATTATAAATTTGATAATCTTATCTCTATTATGAAAAATGTATTACCTGCTGATTTATGGGTTCCACCTTTACTTAGATATTATGATAAATTTGGCAATCAAGAGGTAGTTGAGTTTTTAGAAAAATTAGATAATAAATTTTCTCATGATTGGATAATTGGACTTACACCAACATCAAGAATTGAAAACATGAATAATATTATCAAAAAAATTGATGAAACAGATGACATAAATACATTATTAGAAAGTGATATTTTTGAAATCAAATGTCAAGATTTTATTAATACACTAAATGAAAATATTTATGGAAGAAGATTTGCTAGATATATTTTATATAAACTTGATTATTTATATGGCAATACTGATAAAATCAATGTACCTAATATAATTTCAGTTGAACATATTTTGCCACAAAATCCAAAAGATGACGCAGAATGGAAACAAAATTTTTCAGATGAAGAAAGAGAAGAATGGACAAATAAAATTGGTAATTTAGTTTTAATTAGTAGAAGAAAAAATTCATCTCAAGGACGAAGAGATTTTAATGATAAAAAGAAAAAATATTTTGAAAAAAATATAGAGCTTTTTAGAAACTCTTTAAGGGTTATGAATAATAATCAATGGACTTTACAAGAGATAAAAGAGAACCAAAATGAGGTTATTGAAAAAATCAAACAGCATTATTGCTAACAAGTTCGAGGAGCCAATAAGAAACCCTAACGGGTTCTTATTGGCTCACGATAGTCGTTCCTCCGGACACCTACAGTGCCGGAGGAACGGTGTAGCCGAGCAAGTTTTTGTCCCTCGGCACCATAGGTGCCTCAGAACAAATCGCTGGAGCGATCACTCTTTGCACTTCTTTGG
>Ga0256843_1000882_pt1 | contig 24665 bp, 25 predicted proteins | sample AlvinellametaG_FD_191572 | JGI IMG/M metagenome (GOLD analysis project Ga0256843, IMG submission 191572) | Pompeii worm associated microbial communities from hydrothermal vent at the East Pacific Rise, Pacific Ocean - Alvinella | ecosystem: Host-associated > Annelida > Integument > Unclassified ... | reverse complement strand
AGCTCCTTGACGAGGCGCTGGCGTTCGGCTTTGGGCATCTTCTCCATTTTGGAGGCTTTGTTGTAGAGTTCACCGGGCTCTTCGACCCGCAGGTCGGTATCGAGCTCCCGGACGGTGGTGGTGGGGGTAATGCCGTGGCGCTCGTTGTACTCCATCTGCTTCCGGCGGCGGGACTGGGTGATCTCGATGCAGTTTTTCATTGATGGGGTGATGCGCTTGGCGTACATCAGCACCCGGCCGTTGACATTGCGCGCTGCCCGGCCGGCGGTCTGGATCAGGGCGGTCTCGGAGCGGAGGAAGCCCTCCTTGTCCGCGTCCAGGATCGCGACGAGGGAGACCTCGGGCAGATCGAGGCCCTCTCTGAGGAGGTTGATCCCCACCAGCACGTCGAACTCCCCCAGGCGCAGGCTGCGGATGATCTGGTTGCGCTCGATGGCATCCAGATCCGAGTGCATATACTTGACCCGCAGGCCCAGGTCGTTGTAGTAGGTGGTGAGCTCCTCGGCCATCTTCTTGGTCAGGACCGTCACCAGGACCCGCTCGCCTCTCTCGACGGTTTTTTTGATCTCGTCATGGAGGTGAGCCACCTGATTCTCACTGTCGATGACTTCGATCTCCGGGTCCAGCAGCCCCGTGGGGCGTACCACCTGCTCGGCGATGACGGCTGAGTGCTCCGTCTCCCACTCTCCCGGGGTGGCGGAGACGAAGAGGTAGGCGGGGGCCTTGTCGATATACTCCTCGAACTTCAGGGGCCGGTTGTCCAGGGCGCTGGGGAGCCGGAAGCCGTACTCGACCAGGACCTCCTTGCGGCTGCGGTCTCCGGCGTACATCCCCCGAAACTGGGGCAGGCTCACGTGGGACTCGTCCACGATCACCAGGTAGTCCCTGTGCATCGCCTCGAAGTAGTCCAGCAGCGAGTAGGGGGTTTCGCCCGGCTTCTTGCCCGTCAGATGTCTCGAATAGTTTTCGATCCCCTTGCAGACCCCGGTGGTCTCCATCATCTCCAGGTCGAATTCGGTGCGCTGCTTGAGCCGCTGGTACTCCACCATTTTGTTCTGGGATTCGAAAAACTTCAGACGCTCTCCCAGCTCCTCTTCGATGCTTTTGATCGCCCGGGCCATCTTCTCCTTGCCGACGATAAACTGGTTGGCGCTATAGAGGGTGAACTCCCTGAGCTCGTGGACCTTCTCCCCCGTCAGGGCGTCGAAGCTGACGATCGATTCCACCTCGTCGCCGAAAAACTCGATCCGATAAGCCAGCTCCTCGCTGTAGGCGGGATAGATGTCGATCACCTCCCCGCTGACGCGGAAGTCCCCCCGGTCGAAAAAGTCGTCGTTGCGCCGGTAGCCCATCTCCACGAACTTGAGCAGCAGATCCCGCTGGTTGTACTCCTCGCCCACCACCAGCTTCTGGACGATGCTGCGGTACTCCTCGGGGCTTCCCAGGCCGTAGTTGGCGCTGACGGAGGCGATGACGATCACGTCGTCGTGGCTCAGCAGGCTTGCCGTAGCCGAGAGACGCAGGCGCTCCAGCTCGGCGTTGATGGAGCTGTCCTTTTCGATGAAGAGATCCTGCCGGGGGATGTAGGCCTCGGGCTGGTAGTAGTCGTAGTAGCTGATGAAGTACTCGACGTGGTTGTTTGGAAAGAAGCTCTTGAATTCGCTGTAGAGCTGGGCGGCCAGGGTTTTGTTGTGGGTCATGATCAGCGTGGGGCGCCGGGTCTTCTCGATGATCCGGGCCATGGTGTGGGTCTTGCCCGAGCCGGTGACCCCCAGCAGGGTCTGATAGCGGTGGCCCGCCTCGATGGAGGCGGCGAGCTTCTCGATCGCCTCGGGCTGATCGCCGGCGGGCTGGTAGGGGGAGGAGACTTTGAACAAGTTTTTTCCTTTGGGAAAAGTTAATAGTGAATAGTTAACAGTTAATAGTTTCGGTAGGCGCTTCTTTGAAGCGCTACTCTTTTTTCGAGATGTTGATGATGGAGGTTAAAAGACGGATGAGCTCCAAGTTGTCGCGTTCGATACTTTCAAAAGATTTTTTATCCAAATAATCGGTATCGTGAAGTAGGCGCAGCCAATAGTGTGTTTCGTTGGCTTCTTTCAGGGCGATTTGCAACTTGTGGACGAAATCCGCCCGGGATTGGGCGTATTTTGATTCACTTACCAGCGCTCCGATGGCGGTGCCACTGCGCAATACCTGTTTGCTCAGGATAAACTCTCGATAGTTCTCTTGTAGATGACGACCCAATCGGATAATTCGCACGGCAAAATTATAGCTTTTACGATGGATCGGGCCCCCTTCCATCTTTCAACATCTCCTACCATCTTTACGATATTATAACAAAAGGCGTTGTAGCAGCAACGCAAACCTAAACTATTCACTGTTAACTATTAATTATTAACTCAAAGGAGAAATATTGTCCGCACTCGACAGACTCAAAGAGAAAGTAGACGCCTGGAAGGCCAAAATACGGGAGCTGGAAGAGGCCAATGCTGCACTCAACAGCGCTAAGAACGCGCTGGAAGAGGAGCTGCGCCAGTGCCGGGAGGGGGGTGCTCAGGAGCTGGAGACGCTCCGGAATGAAACGGCGGCGCTCAAGAGCCGGCTGGAGGCGAAGGAGGAGACCATTGTCGCCCTGCGCACCGAACTGGAGACCAAGGATGCGGAGATCGAAGCGATCATCGCCAAGGTCGAGGCGCTGCTGGAGTAGCGCGGTGCGCTACTCTGAATTGGAAATTAGTAATTGATTGGCGAAAATTTCTAACTTCTGATTCCTAATTTTTTCCGAAGGAAAAACCATGAGAGACATTGCTCTGACCGTCAACGGGCTTCGCTTTAAAGCCAAAAATCTCGATGATGATTTCGCCAGATATGTTACGGAACAGCTGGAAGAGTCCGGGGTGCATTTCAATCGGGACAACCCCTCCGAGAAACTGTTCCTCGCCTATCTGAGATTGGCGGCGAAGAATTACAACTATGAGAAAGAGATCAAAGAGATTATCAGCGAAGAGTAGCCTGTGATCCGAGAGAGCCGTTTTTGACGGCTCTCTTTCTGGTTCCGTTACCCGGAAAAGAGAATTGTGTTCTCCCGCTTTTGTGATTCTCCGGGTTGATCCGTTTTTTGCCGGGGAGATCCTTCGATTCCCTAAAGAAGCCTGTTCACTCCTCTGCAGCTTCGCCCAGCCCGAGTTTTTGTCGCAGGTACTGTTCGCATGAACCCTCTTTGGGACTGGTGAGAATCTCAACAGAGCTTTGGAACGAGGGAAAATATTCTCGCATCGCCGTTCCAAGTTTTTCCCTGACCCGTGACTCTACAATCCGCGCACCTTCCGGCGGCGTATCCGGCATGATCGCGACAAAACCGTTTTCATCGTAGCGGCAGAGGGTATCGCTGGCACGGAAAAGTTCGTGCAGCGTTTTGCCCAGCTGCATCATAAAGCGACGTTTTTCCTCCTTCTTCCATTTGGGATCTATCCCTTCAACGTGGATGTCCAGAAGAGAGAGGGCATGGCCCAGGCGTTGCGCTCTGGCACAATGCTTGTGGAGGCTCACTTCACAATATTTGCGATTGAACAGACCGGTTTCAACATCGGTCACCGCATGCTTGAGAAGCTGATGTTGAATATAGGCGCGAATGAAGAAGATCATCAGAAGGAGGAAAATGATCGATCCGGCCAGCGTGAGATAGAGAATATTGCGAAGATGATCGAGCTCCAGGGCAATCATCCTTTCGACGGAAAACGCAAGGCTTCTGGCCCGCTCCCGACAGGCCAGCCCCTGCTTCGGGGATCGGCTCTTTTCCAATTGTGTCCAGCACTTCTGAAGCAGCGAGAAGTCTTTGGCCGGCGTATGGGGACCGATATAGTATCGGCTTTGATTCAGTCCCTGAAACCACAGAGAAAGCTTATGCAGTTCACGGGGAATGAGGGTACGGTATCGGGCCTCTTTCCGAGGGTCGGTGGTTACGGTATAGCTCAGCATATCTCCGCCGGTCTGGCCCAGCAGCCGAATGGCCTGGGTATCGGTTTCAAAAGTCCTGAGCTGTCCGATAGAGAGTGAGAAGGCGAGGGGCAGTACCAAAATCGCGGCGTAAAGCAGCCAGGTAATACGATAACTTTTCCAGATTTCTTTGATCATTGTCCCGCTCCTCAATAGCTGATATGGGTACCCCGAAGCAGCATGGGAAACTGTCCCATGTCGATCAGGCTCTGTAGGCGTTTGCAACCGTCATCGGTATTGTTGTCGTCCGCCGTAATGGTTAATGTCTCGGTATTGGCTCCCTGATTTTCGATTCTGAGGATCAGACAGGGTTGCGACTTCCAGTTGATATCCAGTTGCGGGGTATTGGGATCGGGTTGGACGGCCTCTTCCTGTTCGATCATGAGGGAGATCGCATTGGACATGAGGCTGAGATTTTTTTCCGTCTCTCCCCGCGCTGTCGCATAACTGGCGATCTCAAATGCGCCGGTCATACTGTTCTGCGCCAGACGGGACATTTTGGCGTCATCCCGGGTGGCGGCCAGTTTCGGCAGAGAGAGCGCCGCCAGAATCGCAATGGCGGCCACGACAAAAACCAATTCAACCATTGTAAAAGCTGAGCGTAAGTTTTCCATAAAAGACCCTCCTTTTGACATGGTATAGAAGTTACACTTAATACATTTTTAAGAGAAAGTGGAATATACTGTCTTGTGTAGATGGAGTAATCCAGGCTACGGAATATTTTTCAAGGAGTTTTGTTATGAGACGCGGTTTTACTATGATTGAGTTGATCTTCGTGATCGTTATTATCGGTATTTTGGCGGCAGTAGCCATCCCCAAGCTGGCAGCCACCCGTGATGATGCCAAGGCATCTACAATCCTGAACGACCTGTCGACCTGTATCAACGATGCGGGAAGCGCATATACGGCGACCGGTAAGGTAAAGGTGGATTCGACCGCATGTACGTCGGCCCAGAAGTGCTTCTCCATCACGGCTGATACCCAGGGGACCGGTAGCGAGACAGACGGAAACCTCACGGTTGCATCCGGCGGCGGTTCCGATGACAGTCTGCCCTATTGTAAGGCGGCCTTCAAGGCGGCAGACGCCAAAGGTCTCTCCGCAGGTACCTCCACGTCCAACGGAAAGGTTCATGTGTTCGGAGGAACCGGAATCTCCTACTGATCAGCCTGCCTGTCAGACAGAGAGGTGGGACGCATCGCCGCGTCCCACCACGTCTTTTCCGTAGAGTAAGGGGGTCAGGTGACAATAACAACAAATTCAAGACAGGCATTTACAATGGTCGAACTGGTGTTCGTCATTGTCATTATCGGTATTTTGGCTGCGATTGCGATCCCGAAACTTCTGGCTACGCGTGATGACGCCCGTGTATCAAATGTATTGAACAGTCTGGCTACCTGTATTACCGATGGAGGGAGTAGCTATACATCACGTCTGAGAGTTTCCCTCTCGTCAAAAAGTTGTCAGGATGCCCTGAAATGTTTTGATATCACATTGGGGAACGACGATGAGAGTAACGGATCCATTATCGTAACATCCGGAAGCGGAGTGAACGAAGCACCTGATCGAAACCTGAAGTATTGCCGGAAAGCCTATGGGGCCGCAGAGAGTCATGGACTCTCGTCGCCCTCCGGAAAGGAACATAGATTCGGAGGGACCCGGGTATCATTCTAGGCGATTCAGAGAAGGAGATGAGGTGGCTCGACGACCCCGTATTGAGATGAACGGTTTTTATCACGTCGTCAACCGGGGAGTGGAACAGCGTTCCGTCTTTCTGAACGATGAGGATTATAACGGTTTTGAAGAGTTGATGTGCCATTATGCGTCGGCTCACGGTATCGTAGTTCATAACTACTGTCTGATGGATAATCATTACCATCTTTTGTTGGAAGTGACGCGAAATGAGCTTTCCCGTTATATGCGACAGCTCAATATGAACTACGCTATCTATTTCAATAAAAAATACAATCGGGTAGGGCACCTCTGGCAGGGACGATACAAATCCTGGTATGTGACGGATGAAGCCTACCTTCATACTGTGGCACTCTATATCGAACAAAGTCCCGTCAAAGCGGGGATAGTTCGCTATCCGGAAGAGTATCCCCACAACTCCGCCTATCGTTTGGTGCACCGAAGTGAATCTCACTGTCTCGACAACTCCTGGGTTTTTGAGTACTGCAAGCAGAAAGTTGAGAGGATCCGAACCTTTCTACATAGTGCCGTTGATACCCAGCAGCTTAAAGAGATGCGTAACTCCGCCTCTCTGGTCGATGCCCCGGATATGGAGAGAAAGCCGGATCCGGAGCGATTGAAAGGTGCGTTGAGGAGCGTTCGGGACAAGAAAGAACGGAATCGGGTGATTGTGGAAGCGTATGCCCAGGGATATTCCCAGCATCAAATCGCCAAAATGGTGGGAATATCCCAACAAGCGGTCTGCGGGATTATCAAACGTAACAGATCCTCCGGTAGTCCCGGCATCAACGCATGACTCCACACTGGCAGAAACTTGGTTACAATATAATAGATGCAGAGTAAAGAAGGAGTGGAACCCATGAGAAGAGCGTTTACGATGATCGAACTGGTATTTGTAGTGGTGGTCATCGGTATTTTGGCGGGAATTGCGATTCCCAAGTTCGCAGCGACACGCGATGATGCGATTGTCAGCAAGGCTCGGGCAACGGTGGGGGCGGCGCGCAGTGCTTTGGCCACGGAACGACAGAAGCGGATTTTACGGGGAAAGACAGATCTGAGTGTGACCGATGCGTCGGATGGAAACTTTACAGTGACTTTTGGAAGCGGCAGTGATGCCACCTCGGTCAATCTCCTCGAATACAGTGTCCGAGAGTGCCCCTCCAGTGGTGAACAAAACGCTTGCTGGGAGATCGAGGGGGGGAGTACTCCGGTCAAGTTTATTTTTCATGATGCGCAGGGAAATACCTGTCAATTCTATATTGACAGCAAAGGTCGGTTGTTACGGGATAACGATCACTGTGATGTCGCAGGGATGAAAGACCTTTGATCGTCGATGGCCGTCTGGAGCCGTGGCTCCCAAAGGACGGGAATGTATTACTATGACGTACTGCTGTACCGTTCCCGCGCTCCGAAACTGACCTATCAAAGTGATCAAAAGCTGGAAGCGGGGGAGGTCGTTCTCGTTCCGCTGAAAGGGAGTCTGAAAAAGGCGGTTGTCGTATCGAGGGTGGATCATCCGGAGTTTGAGACTCAGGAGATCGTAGAGGTTGTAGGCGACAGTTATCGCCCCTGGCAGATGGAAGCGGCCGGTTTTATTGCCTCCTACTACTTCTCCTCCTATGCCGAGGCACTTTCGTTATTTGTCCCTTACCGCAGTATACGGCGCACAACGGTATCGGAAGAACCGGGGGAGAAGCTTTCCCTGGAGCTCCCCCGGCTGAGTCGGGAACAGCACAAAGCCTATGCGGCGTTGTCCGGAAGGGAAAACGGTTTGCTTTTCGGTGTTACCGGCAGCGGAAAAACGGAGCTCTATATCCACCGGATGGCGGAGATGCTGGCGGCGGGAAAATCGTCGATTCTCCTGATGCCGGAGATCGCTCTGACGCCCCAGATGGAGAAGCGGTTGAAAAAATATTTCGGCGACAGTGTGGCGATCTGGCACTCCCGGCTGCGTAAAAAGAGAAAAGAGGAGATCCTGGAGGGGATCGACACGGGACGGATCCGCATCGTCGCCGGAGCCCGTTCGGCGCTCTTCGTGCCGGTGAAGGATCTCGGGCTGATTATCGTCGACGAGGAGCATGACGACAGCTACAAGGCGATGACCCGCCCCCGATACCATGCCCGGGATCTGGCCGTCTATCTGGGGAAAAAGCTCGGCGCCCAGGTCTGGCTGGCCAGTGCGACACCCGCGACGACGAGTTATGTCCGTTTTCCCGTCGTTCGCCTCCAGGAACCCTATGTCCGGACAAACAAGCGATACCGATTTGTCCCCGGTGATACGATCAACGCCGAGATTCTTCGCGCCCTGGAAGAGAACTTCCGGCGGGGGGAACAGTCGCTGCTCTTCGTCCCGACCCGGGCCAACTTCAAGTACCTCCGGTGCGACGCCTGCGGCAAGACCCATCTCTGCCCCTACTGTTCGGTCGGGATGAGCCTCCATCGGCGACGCCGGTATCTGCGCTGCCACTACTGCAACTACACCGAACCGATCCGGGAAGCGTGCGCCTACTGCGGCCATGCGCCGCTGACGAGTGACCGGATCGGGACCCAGGAGGCGATGGAGATCATCCGCGGGGCGATTCCCGGTATTCGGGTGGAACAGTTCGACAAGGATGCCATTACGACACCGGGCAAACTGGAGAAGGCGCTGAAACGGATCGAAAGGGGTGAGGCGGATGTAATCGTCGGCACCCAGATGCTCAGCAAGGGACACGACTATCCCAATATCACGCTCAGCGTCATTACGGGGCTGGATTATCTCCTGGGCATGGGGGACTACCGGGCCAAGGAGCGGGCCGTGAGCCTGCTGCACCAGATCGCCGGGCGCAGTGGTCGGAGCAAAGATGCGACGATTTTGATCCAGAGCGCGCAGGAGGAGTATTTTCGTCCCTATCTGGGAGATTATGCGCTTTTCCTTGACGAAGAGGCGGAGTTTCGCCGGCAGATCGGCTATCCCCCTTTCGCCCATCTGGCCCGGATTCTCGTCGCCCATAAAGAGGAATCCAAAGCGGCGGCGCTGACGGAGGAGACCGTCGCGCGACTCGGAACATTCGATGCGGTGACAATCGTCGGCCACGGTCCGGCGCCGATCGAACGGATTGCCGGGAAGGCGCGCTACCAGATTCTGCTGCGTTGTGAAGAGCGGGTGCCGTTGATCAAAGCGCTGCATGCCGTGGAGCGGCGGGAGATCGAGATCGATATGGATCCGGTGGATTTTTCGTAAAAGCGAAAAATCCAAGTGAAGAGTTAAGAGTGAAGAGTGAAGAGTTGAGGTATGCTTTTCTGACGAAAAGCTTCTATCAGTAAAGGAATCCAATGTGCGTTTTGCGGAGCAAAACCATCCATAATTATTCATCATTTACTATTCACTATTCATTTCCTGTCATCGGAGTATCCCGATGACAGAACGCTATCCGACGAAGAAGATCTGGGTCGGCGATGTGCCCGTGGGCGGAGATGCGCCGATCAGCGTCCAGTCGATGACCTTTACCAACACCCGGAATGTGGAAGCGACCGTCGAGCAGATCAATCGGCTCCACTTCGCCGGCTGTGACATCGTCCGGGTTGCCGTACCGGAGATGGAAGATGCTTTGGCGCTCAAAGGGATCAAGGAGCGGATCTCCATCCCCCTGGTGGCCGATATCCACTTCAACTACCGGTTGGCTCTGGAGGCGGCCAAATGGGTCGACTGCATCCGATTCAATCCCGGAAATATCGGGGAGAAGTCCCGGATCAAAGAGATCGTCAAAGCCTGCAAGGAGCGGAATCTTCCCATCCGCATCGGGGTCAACGCCGGAAGCCTGGAGAAGGAGTTCGAACAGCGTTACGGTGCGACGGCGGAGGGGATGGTGGCCAGCGCCGAGTACAACATCAAGTTTCTCGAAGATCTGGATTTCACCGATATCAAGATCTCCCTCAAAGCCAGCGATGTGGAGCGCACCGTGGCGGCCTACCGGATGCTGCGGCCGCGCAACGACTACCCCTTCCATCTGGGAGTGACCGAGGCGGGGACGCTTTTTCATGCCACGGTCAAATCGGCCATCGGGATCGGTTCGTTATTGCTGGACGGTATCGGCGATACGATCCGAGTCTCCATCACCGGAGAACTGGAGAAGGAGATCGAGGTGGGGCGGGCGATCATCAAGGACGCCGGCCGGGCCAGAGAGGGACTCAATATCATCTCCTGCCCCACCTGCGGCCGGATTGAAGCCGATCTCGTCAGCGCCGTGGCGGAGGTGGAGCGGCGGACCGCCCATATCAGGACGCCGCTGAACGTCTCGGTGATGGGCTGCGTCGTCAACGCCATCGGGGAAGCCAAACATGCCGATGTGGCCATCGCCTACGGCAAGGGTGCCGGGCTGGTGATGGTGAAAGGGGAGGTAGTGGCGAAACTTCCGGAGGCGGAGCTGGTCGACCGCTTCGTCGCCGAGGTCGAGAAGATGGCCGCCTCTATAGAGGCGGAGTGATAGAGTGAAGAGTTAAGAGTGAAGAGTGAAGAGTTGAGGTATGCTTTTCTGACGAAAAGCTTTTTTGTTCAAAAGGATGCAGATGAACGTTTTGCGAAGCAAAACTATCTATAATTTTTCACTTTTCACTTTTCACTTTTCACTCGGATCGGAGATCCGCTGATGGAAAACTTGTACAACCTCAATATCGAGCGGGCGGTGCTCTCGGCGATTATCTTCGATCCGGAGATTTATGAGGAGACGGCGGCCCGGCTCAAGCCGGAGGACTTCTATCTTCCCTTTCACCAGCATCTCTTCCGGGCGATGGAACGGCTCTTTATGGCGGAGAAACCCATCGACGAGGAGTTTCTCCGCAAGGAGCTGGAGAAGGAAGGGAAGTTCGATGAGGTCTCGTTTGTCGATGTCCTCTCCGCCAACCCCATCACCGATACCAAATCCTATATCGAGGAGATCAAGGCCCTCTCCGCCAAGCGTTCCCTGGTGACTCTGGCGACGGAGATCAAGAAACTCACCGTCGAGGAGAATCTGGAGGCGATGGAGGTGATGGACCGGGTGGAGCAGAAGCTCTACGAGATCACCCAGGAGAGCGTGAGCGAGGATTTCCGTCCCTCCGACGAGATTACCGTGGCGATGATGCGGGAGATCGAGCGGCTCAAGGCGATGGGCAACTCCAAACTCATCGGTGTCGATACGGGATTTCGTAATCTCAATGACCGCACCAGCGGCTTCGGCAAGGGGGATCTGGTGATCGTGGCGGCACGGCCCGCGATGGGGAAATGTCTGGGCAAAGGGACCCGGGTGATGATGTACGACGGAAGCCTGAAGCCCGTCGAAGAGGTTCGGGTGGGCGATCGGCTGATGGGGGACGATTCGACGCCCCGGCGGGTGCTCTCCCTGGCCAGAGGACGGGAGGAGATGTACTGGGTTCGCCAGAACAAAGGGATTGATTATCGGGTCAACAAGTCCCATATCCTTTCGCTTAAACGTTCCCGCAACGAAGGGCCCCACCGTCACGGAGAGGTCCTGAACATCGAAGTCCGTGAGTATCTGGAGAGATCGGAGAAGTTCAAAAGCAATTACAAAGGCTACAAGGTCGCGGTGGAGTTTCCGGAGCGGCCGGTGGAGATCGAGCCCTATTTCCTGGGGATCTGGCTGGGAGACGGACGGAGCAGCGACGTGCGGATCGCCACGGAGGATCCGGAGGTCGTGACCTATCTGGAGGAGTATGCGGTGCGTCTGGGGCAGAGCGTCCATCGCTACGAAGCGGAAGGAAAGTGCACGATCTACGGAATCACCGGCGGAGATCGGGAGCGTGCGCTTCAGAGCAGAATGCGGGCGATGGGACTTTTGGAGAGCAAAGGGATTCCCCACGCCTATCTGGCCAACTCTACGAAGGTCCGTCTGGAGCTTCTGGCGGGACTGATCGACAGCGACGGCTATTACGACGATCGCTATCATGTGATGGAGATCACTCAGAAGAGTCGGGAGTTGGCGGAACAGATCAAGTATCTGGCCGATACATTGGGGTATCGGACCTCGTTGATCTCCAAAAAAGCGACGATCGCGGATCGGGCGTACGAGTGCGAAGTCTATCGGGTCCGCATTGTCGGAGATCTGGAGCGGATTCCGACCCGGATTCCGCGGAAACAGGCCCGGCCATTGGCCTCCAACCGGGACTGGAGGCATACGGGGATTACGCTGGAGTACGACGGTGTGGATGACTATTATGGTTTCGAGATCGACGGCAACCGGCTCTTTCTGCTGGAAGACGGGACCGTGACCCACAATACCGCCCTGGTGCTCAATATGGCCCTGCGAGCCATCGAGCGGGGCGAGGGGGTGGCCTTTTTCTCCCTGGAGATGCCCGCGGAGCAGCTGATGCTGCGGATGCTCTCGGCCAAGACCTCCATTCCGCTCCAATCGCTCCGGGTCGGGGATCTGCGGGACGAGCAGTGGAGCCAGCTTGCCGCGGCGGTGGACGATATCTCCCGGCGCAAGCTCTTTGTCGACGACGGGGGTTATGCGACGATCCACCATGTCCGCTCCAAGCTTCGCAAACTCAAAACCCAGCACCCCGAGATCTCCATGGCGATCATCGATTATCTCCAGCTCATGAGCGGAGAGGGGGGGCGTGAGGGGCGTCAACAGGAGATCAGCGAGATCAGCCGGGGACTCAAGCAGCTGGCCCGGGAGCTGCAGATGCCCATTATCGCCCTGAGTCAGCTCAACCGCTCTCTGGAAGCCCGGGAAAACAAGCGTCCGATGCTCAGCGACCTGCGGGAATCGGGAGCGATCGAGCAGGATGCCGACATCATTCTCTTTGTTTACCGGGATGATGTCTACCGGGAGGCGAAGGAGAAAGAGAAAGAGATGAAGGCCAAGGCCGAGGGTAAGGAGTACAAAAGTACCTTCCGTACCAAGATGGAGGAGGAGACGGAGTTGATTATCGGCAAGCAGCGAAACGGACCCACCGGAACGGTGGATCTGATTTTCCAGAAACGCTTTACCCGTTTTGTCGACGCGGACAAGGGGGGTGGTGCCGGCTTTGAAGTGGTTTATGAAGAGGGCAATATCGATATGCGGGAAGGAACCATCGACATCCCCACGATCTGAGCGGCAGGGAAGAGGAATGGCCGAAGCCGTCACCAAGGTACCGCTCCTGGAGGGGAAGAGGGAGTGGATGGTGTTTCTGCTGGTTGCGGCATCGATATTTTTTCTGCGCCTAGCCTGGGAGTATCGGGTCTATTGTGACTTTGTGGATCGTCCGTTCTCCTATACCTGGGGGGATGTGCTGGAGGCGAAGTCGAAAGAGAGTGAAAAGCGACGCCTGACGATTCTGAAGGTACGGACGGATGGGGGGCTGGTCTTTTGGACCCGAACGTTCCGTCAGGGATCCTGGAGCGGAGTGCGGGTCCGCCTGCAACTGTTTCCTTCACGCCGTATCGCTTTTACCGATTATCTGAAAGGTCCTTTTGTCCCCTCGCGTATCAAGAGGGTGGTTCCCCCCCGGGCGACACTGCACAGTCGTCTGGGGAGATGGATCGCTTCTGAGCATGTCTATCCCGAGACGGCCGCTTTTTATCGGGGGATCTTTCTGGGGGATTCTCTGCCACGGGAGTTGAGGAGAAAGATCGCCGCACTCGGAGTCAGTCATCTGGTCGCACTCAGCGGCTTTCATCTCGGAATCCTCTGGGGCGGGATTTTTTTGCTGCTGCAACCACTGTACCGTTGGGCACAACGGCGACGGTTCCCCTGGAGATATGACCGGCTGGATCTTGGCACCATTTCTCTGGTGTTGTTGGCGGGATATCTGTGGTTGACGGGGATGCCTCCCTCTCTGCTGCGCTCCTATGTCATGCTGCTTTTCGGATGGGCGGCACTGCTGCTCGGAATTGAAATCGTCCGATTCTCTTTTCTGATACTGGTGGGAGCGGTTCTGCTCGCTCTTTTCCCCTCCCTGATCTTTTCCTGGGGATTTTGGCTCTCGATGAGCGGGGTTTTTGCTATCTATCTGCTGGTGAAATACTGGAGAGGAACGGAGATGCTCCGGATCAAACTGTTTCTGCTTCCGGTGGGGATCTATTGGTTGATGGCGCCGGTGACGCATAGTATTTTTGAAGTGGTGAGTCCGTGGCAGAATCTTTCACCGATCCTTTCGGTGCTTTTTGTTGTCTTTTATCCTGCGGCCATCCTGTTGCATCTGGTGGGCTGGGGCAATCTGCTGGATCCGCTACTTCTCCGGCTCTGGGAGCTTCCCCACGGAAGCGTAGTATCAAAAAGCCTTCCGACAGACTTTTTCGTCTCCTATATTCTTCTGGGGGTTGCCGCGGCACGATGGCGATGGGCGTTTTACCTGCTTGTGGGGTGGGCCGGAGCCTCGATCGTCTGGATCTATCTCTAGGCGGATTCGGGAAGAAGGAAGATCGATTCTTCAAGAAGAGGGAGCGGTTCGCAACACTCACCTCCTTGTGACAATCCGTTGCGTCCGGGAGCTTCTCCCGAAGGGAGATTCCCGGGATTCGAGGCAGAGGCGATACGCAAACGACCGGCTTTCTACTGTCATCACTCTCCAAGAGGAGAGAGACTCCGCTTCCGCGGAATGAAATTCGAAACTATTTGCTCAGTTTGGTGAAAACCGAACCGTCGAGTGAAATTCCGGCCATCAGCCCCTGGTTGCCGAAGGCAAAGGCGACGATGGATTTTTTGAAATCGACCGTACTCAGGTCGAGACTTGCTCCTACGTCGACAAAGGCGACGGATCCGTCGACTCCCACTTTCCACTTATTGCTTTTTCGGAAATTCTCCAGAGCGCTGGGGGTCAGGAATGCGATAATCAGAGAACGTTTCTGCGCACCGATTTGCCATCCGATGGAAGCCGAAACAATAGAGTAGTAGTCGGCGACGCGAAATCGGGGAGGCTGACCGGGGGGAGTATTGTGGTCTTTGACCAGCAACTCGCCCTCTCCATACTCGCCTCCGACGACGAATCCGGCTTTATAGAGGTTGGGGATAACCAGATAGCCCTCCGTTTTCTTGAGAAAGGCTTCCGCTCCCGGAACTTTCCGGTTGAATTTTTTGAGGGTATCCCGGACCTGGAGATCGAGAACATCCCTCGATTCCGCCGCGGCAAATTGGGTCCCGAGGAACAAGAGTATTCCCATCAGGCTCAAGAGTTTTTTCATCAAGGCTCCTTCTGTCTATCAATAGGGCTATCATACCATAACGGCGGAAAGGATTTCCGTTTCCGAAAGCGGTATCAACGGTCGGTATGGGCTTTGTGTACTTCGATCAGATCTTCGATGTTGGTATCCAGGACATAGACATTGCTGTAGCCCAACATCTCCAGGTGCCCCATGACCCGGTTGGCGAACCAGCCCTTGAGACAGGCGATTACGATGGGATCCGCTTTATTCTCGGGCAGCGTATCCACATAGGCGTAGAACTCCGGATAGGGCGTATAGTAGGCGTTGGGGATATCGGCTTCCTGGGCGTTCTCCCCGTTCACTTTGGCGGGAGGACGGACATCCAGGAGGATCGCTCCGGCATCCATCAGCAGTTCCCGGGCCTGATGCAGGGTCACATGTCCCAGATTCTCTTTGCTCTTGTCAGGCTCGATAACCTCTTTCAGTTTTTCAACGATACGCTCTTTCATCTTTGACTCCTTGCGTGGTTTGGGATGGTGGAATTCTACGCCACCGGAGTGAACCGAAGATTACCGGTCCCTGGGGTTATTTGACGGCGATGTCGCGCCGTTTTTTGGCCGCAATCTTCTCGAAGGTGATGATCAGCCTGCCCTCTTCATATCGGGCATCGATACTGTCGCGGTCGATATCGTCAGGAAGATAGAAACTTCGGGCATATTTGCCGAAGGCGCTCTCCATGAGATAGTAGTCCTCCTTCTTGACCTCGTCATGCATCTTTCTCTCGGCGGTGACGATGAGGTAGTCGCCCTCAATACTGACATTGATGTCCTCTTTCTTTACGCCGGGCAGGTCGATTTCGATGGTGAAACTGTCTTTGGCCCGGTTGCGGGAGAGGTTGGCCAGAGGCAGATGGCTGGCGACGTTGGCCAGAGTCTCTTTGAACTTCTTGCCGACCTCGACGACGCCTTCCTCGATCTTCTTTTCGACGTTCTGCAACTCTTTTTTGACCTCACTCATGACGCACCTCCTCTTATTTGATCTCGATTTTTTTGGGAGCTTTCTCAATGATCTGGGCTTTGGGAATTTTTACGGTAAGCACCCCGTCTCTGGCTTCGGCCTCGATTTTGTCCGCATCCACATCTTCGGGGAGCGTGAAGCTCCGTTCAAACGTGCCGTAGACGCTCTCGATCCGGTAGAACTCCTCCTCTTTGCGTGCCTCTTCGACCTTGCGCTCGCCGGAGATGGTCAGGACATTGTCGTCCACATCGATGGAGATGTCCTCCTTCTTTACGCCGGGGAGATCCACCTCGATGTAGTAGGCGTCATCGGCCTCCCGGGTGTTGACTGCGGGTACAAAATCGACCGCCGGAGTTTCCACCCGCTGTTCGACAGCATTGAAAAGCCGGTTGATCGCTTCCATATTTTTCTGCAGACTTCGGAACTCTTTGAAGGGATCGAACTGAGTCAACATCATTGTGCACTCCTTTTTCAGGGATCTTTCGGCGTGTTCCGCCTCTTTCGATGCAATCTTAGCAAAGGAGACTCAGGGTTGAATGCAACCTGGGTTGCAGTTTTTGGGTTTTGGTGTCGGGGGTGGTGTTGGTGATGGTGATGTGTACATGGTCGGAACCGATAAAGTGGGTAAGCGGCAAGTGGGCGTGGTGACAATCGGGTAAAACAGACTGAAGAGGAATTGAAAAATCGGATAACGCTAAGAAGAGTTGATTATAATTCGGAAGAACCAAAACGGAGTGGTGACCCCTAGGAGACTCGAACTCCTGTGGCCAGGATGAAAACCTGGAATCCTAACCGCTAGATGAAGGGGCCGTGTTGTTTTGGTAGGCGCAATTATATAGGCGGTTTACTTATAAATTTCTTAAAACGTGAGAATTTGGAGAAAAAAGTGAAATTTTTTTTGAGGTATCTGGGATCAGGACTGCTGATACTGCTTCTAGGGGGCTGTTTCGGTGAACGTGCGGCTGTGCCGCAGGAAGGGGTTTTCGTAGTGTGGAAGACCCCGACGATGAAGTATGCGGATCAGGGATTTCTCTATCACGAAAAGGAGAAACTCCGTCTGGAGATTTATGCCAGCGGACAGGCGGTGATGCGGCTCACTGTCACACCGACACAGGTCTGCAGCGGTGCGCTCTGTATGAATCAAAAGGAGTTCAATCTCCGGTATCTCTCTCCCCACTATCCCGAGGGGCTTTTAAAAGCCGTACTCTCGGGGCGGCCGATTTTCGGTGGAGCGGGATTGGAAAAAAAAGAGGAGGGTTTTACACAGAAACTCGAAAAAAAAGGATTCTATGCCATCGATTATTCAGTCTTAAACGGATCTGTAGTTTTCCGCGATACAATCAACAATATTCTTATCAAAATCCGAAAACAGGGATTGTAAAACAATGGGCCAGAAATATGTCGGCGCGCACGTCAGCGCCAGCGGCGGGGTGGAGAACGCTCCGCTCAACGCCATGGAGATCGGGGCCAGGGCTTTCGCCCTCTTTACCAAGAATCAGCGACAGTGGAAAGCCAAACCGCTCAGCGAAGAGAGTATCGAGGCGTTCAGGACGAACCTGGAGAAGAGCGGCATTTCCCCCAGGCATGTTCTCCCCCACGACAGCTATCTGATCAATCTGGGGCATCCGGAGCCGGAGAAGCTGGAGAAGTCCCGTGAGGCCTTCGTCGATGAGCTGAAGCGTTGTGAGCAGTTGGGACTCGACAAACTCAACTTCCATCCCGGAAGTCATTTGGTGAAAATTTCCAAGAAAGATCCTGAATATGCGCTGAAACTGGAGGCGGCGGAGCGGGCCTGCCTCGACGTGATCGCCGAGTCGATGAACCGGGCGATTGAGGCGATACCCGATTCGACGGTCAAACTGGTGATCGAAAATACCGCCGGACAGGGGAGCAACCTGGGCTACCGATTCGAACACCTGGCCTACCTGATCGAGCGAGTGGAGGCCAAAGAGCGGGTCGGGGTCTGTCTCGATACCTGCCATACTTTTACCGCCGGATACGATTTGCGGACTCCGGAGGCTTATGAAGCGACGATGAAGGCTTTCGATGAGATCGTCGGGTTTGGGTATCTCAGCGGAATGCATATCAACGACTCCAAACCGCCCCTGGGGTCCCGGGTGGACCGACACCACAGTCTGGGGATGGGCGAGATCGGCTGGGAGGCTTTTCGTCTGATGATGAACGATCCGAGAATGGATGATATTCCGTTGATCCTGGAGACGATAGACGAATCGCTCTGGCCCCAGGAGATCCGGGCGCTCTATGAACTGATCGACGTGTAAAATTCAAGAAGGAGAGAAACGTGAAACTTTGGAGAGGAATGGGTGTGAGTCTCGCTGCGGCGGCGGCCCTGAACGCAGCGGGATACAAGCTGCCGGAACAGTCGCTTAATTCCATGGCCCTGGGTGCCGCCTATGTGGCGCATACGAACGGAGCGGATACCGCCTACTACAATCCGGCCAACATGGCGTTCATGGAGGAGGGGCAGTATGTCGAAGCGGCCTTGACTCTGGTTCATCTGCCGGCGATCGATTATGACGGAGTGCAGTATCTTCCTCCTTCGACAGTCGTCAGTGCGCCGGGAAGCAGCAATGTGGAAAATATTCCGGTGGGACATCTGCATTATGTCTCCCCGAAGTTCGGCAACTGGCGTTTCGGTATGAGCGTCGCGGCTCCCGGCGGCCTTTCGAAGCGTTGGGACAGTCCGTATCAGAAGCTTTTTGCCGAAGAGTTTACCCTGAAGATCATCGAACTCAACCCCTCTTTTTCCTATCGGGTCAATGAGCAGTTCAGTGTCGGTGGAGGGGTGCGCCTGATTTATACGGACGGACGGGTCAAGAGTAACGGAAGCGATGCCGGTTATCCCCTGGCTCGGGATATGAACGGTGATGTGATCGCCTTTGGATACAACCTGGCTTTGGCCTGGCATCCCCGAAAAGATTGGCAGGTTGCCGTCACCTATCGCTCCAACGTCAATATGGATGTGGAGGGCAATGCCAAAATCTACTACGGCGGGAGCAAGATCTATGACGGACGTGCCGATGTTTCGATCCCCCTGCCGGCGACACTGGATGTGGCGGTGGCCAAAACCTTCAATGAACGGTTGACGGTGGAGTTGGTTTATGAGCGGACCTTCTGGTCCAAGTATAAAGAGCTGGATTTCAACTATGATGAAGATCTTCCCGTTTTTGACGATCCGATCGACAAATCCTGGAAAGACAGCAACACCTACCGTATCGGTCTGACCTATCTCTGGAACGATCGGCTGACGCTGATGGCCGGTTACGCCTATGATGAAACGCCTGTTCCCGATCGAACTCTCGGCTATGAGCTGCCCGACAGCGACGCCCATATCTTTTCGGCCGGTTTCCGGTATAAACAGACGGAACATTTCGAATGGGGGGTCGCTGTTCTTTATGATCACAAGAGAAAGCGCACGATTACTCTGGGAGAAAATGAAAACGGAATCGGAGGGACATTCAGCGGTGGAGGGGCCATCCTGAGTACGATCGGGTTTCAGTACAAATTCTAGGCGGAAGCGGGGGAGAGAGAATGGGCACGTTGCAGTACCGGTTCAACAACTTCTATGAGATGATTTTTACTCACGGGCGACAGCATCCCCGGCGCAAGGCGCTCTTTGTCGGAGAAGAGACGATCCGATACGGTGAACTGCTGCAACGGGTGGATGCCTTTGCGGGTTATCTGCATGCTATCGGAGTGGAGCCGGGGGAGCGGGTGGCGCTGTTTTTGCGCAACTCTTTGGAATTTGTCGTGGCGGTGCTGGCTATCAGCAAGGTCGGGGCGATTACCGTCCCCGTCAATACTTTCCTCAAATCCGATGAACTCAGTTATATCCTCGAAGACAGTGGTGCGGTACTGCTTTTGGCGTCCGCTCAGTATGAGAAGGTGGTTCATGACTCCCGGGCCCATGCGTTGTGTCGGAAGATTATCTGGGAGGGGGGGCTGCGACTGGCCGATGAGCTCAACGCCACCTTCGAGGAGGCGCTGGAGGCCGGACTGAGCTGCAAACCGGTGATGCGGACCCTGGATGATCTGGCGGTTTTCTTCTATACCTCAGGGACCACGGGCAAGCCGAAGGGGGCAATGCTCAGTTACAAAAATATCCTCTCCAATGCCGAATCCGGACGGATTCTGTTGCGAATCACTCCCCGGGACCGGGCGATTGTCTTTCTGCCTATGTTCCACTCTTTTACCTTCTCGATCGGGGTTCTGCTGCCTCTGTACATAGGGGCGGGTCTAGTCGTTATCCAGTCTCTGCGCCCTTTCAGCAATATTTTCAAACAGGCGTTGTTGAAGAGGGTTACGATCTTTCTGGGAGTTCCCGACGTCTACAATGCCCTGGCCAAGGCGAAGCTTCCCTGGTATTTTATGTGGTTCAACCGGATTCGGATCTTCGTCTCCGGGGCCGCGGCGCTTCAGCCCAAAACGCTGGCGGCGATGCGGGCCAAGTTTCCCCGGGCGAGGATGCTGGAGGGATACGGGCTCAGTGAAAGTTCTCCCGCCGTCTGTATCAACCCCCTGGAGAAACAGAAGGATAAATCGGTGGGGCCGGCGATGCCCGGCTATGAGATCAAGATCGTCGATGAAAACATGGTAGAGCTGCCCCGGGGTGAAGTGGGGGAGATTATTCTTCGGGGTGACAATGTCATGCAGGGGTATCTGGGGCGTCCCGAGGCGACGGAAGAGACTATTATCAATGGTTGGCTGTTGACCGGGGATATGGGCTATATGGATGAGGAAGGCTACCTTTTTATTGTCGATCGGAAAAAGGATCTGATCATCTCCAAAGGGATCAATATCTATCCTCGGGAGATAGAAGAGGCTCTTGATCATTTTCCCGGTGTCAATGTCAGTGCCGTGATCGGGATTCCCGATGAGAAGAACGGGGAGGTTCCCGTCGCCTATCTGGAGCTGGAGGATGAGATCGCACCGGAAGGTTTTGATTTGGTTCGTCTCAAAAAACATTTGAGAGAACGTTTGGCCAACTACAAGATTCCCCGGACGATTCACATCATTGAAGAACTCCCGAAAAATGCTACAGGCAAAGTGCTGAAACGTGTTCTGAAAGAACAGATGAAAGCGAATGAGGCTCCAAAGGATCAGTCGGAAACGGGAGAGTAGTCCGTCCGGTCCCCCTGCAGGATAAGAGTAGGAGGAATCTCTTTTTCCCTTGAAAAACCGTCGGGGATTGGGAAAATCTGTCAAGTATTCAGGAGGCGGGAGGAGAAAACGGGTTCTCCCGTCTTCCTCCCCAATCGGGAGTGAATCGAACGTAAGGGGAGGGGGTTACATCATCCCCATACCGCCCATGCCGCCCATGTCGGGGGCCATGGGTGCGGCGGCTTTTTCCTCTTTGATTTCACTGACGGCCGCTTCGGTGGTCAGCAGGAGGCTGGCGACGGAGGTGGCGTTCTGCAGAGCGATGCGCTCGACCTTCAGGGGGTCGATGATGCCCGCCTCGAACATATCCACATATTCGCCGGTGGCGGCGTTGAAGCCCAGGTTGGCCTCGTCGCTGGTGGCCACCTTGTCGGCGACGACTCCGGCGTCGAAGCCGGCGTTCTCGGCGATCTGCTTGATGGGAGCCTTGACGGCGCGGAGAATGATCTCGGCTCCGACCTGCTCGTCGCCTTCCAGTTCGATTGTCACCGCTTTGGCCGCTTTGACCAGCGCGGCGCCTCCGCCGATGACGATGCCTTCATCGACCGCCGCTTTGGTGGCGGAGAGGGCGTCGTCGACGCGGTCTTTCTTCTCTTTCATCTCGGTTTCGGTGGCGGCTCCGACCTTGATGACGGCGACCCCGCCGCTGAGCTTGGCCAGGCGCTCCTGGAGCTTCTCGCGGTCGTAGTCGCTGGTGGTGTTCTCGATCTGCGCTTTGATCTCTTTGATCCGCGCTTCGACGGCGGCGCTCTCACCGGCTCCGTCGACGACGGTGGTGTTGTCCTTGTCGATGACGACGCGGGCGGCGCGGCCCAGCTGATCGACGGTGGTCTTCTCCAGGGTCAGACCGAGCTCCTCGGTGATGACGGTTCCGCCGGTGAGGATGGCGATATCCTTGAGCATCTCCTTCTTGCGGTCGCCGAAGCCGGGGGCTTTGACGGCGGCGATGTTGAGGATGCCCTTGAGGCGGTTGAGGACCAGAGTCGCCAGGGCCTCGCCTTCGACGTCGTCGGCGATGATCAGCAGGGGGCGTCCGCTCTGCTGGGTCTGCTCCAGCAGGGGGATCAGGTCTTTGAGGCTGCTGATCTTGAAGTCGGTGATGAGAATCAGGGGATTCTCCATCTCGACCGTCATCTTCTCGCTGTTGGTGACGAAGTAGGGGCTCAGGTAGCCGCGGTCGAACTGCATTCCCTCGACCACGTCGAGCTCGTCGTTGATTCCCTTGGCCTCTTCGACGGTGATGACGCCGTCTTTGCCGACCTTCTCCATCGCCTCGGCGATCAGCTCACCGATCTTGTGGTCGCTGTTGGCGGAGATGGTGGCCACCTGGGCGATCTGCTCTTTGTCTTTGACCTCTTTGGTGATCTTCTTGAGCTCCTCGATGATGGCGGCGCTGGCCTTGTCCATTCCGCGCTTGACCTCGATGGGGTTGGCGCCTGCGGTGATGTTGCGCAGACCCTCGCGGAAGATGCTCTCGGCCAGAACGGTGGCGGTGGTGGTCCCGTCACCCGCCTCGTCGGCGGTGTTGCTGGCGACCTCTTTGACCAGCTGGGCACCCATGTTTTCCACGGCGTTGGGGAGCTCGATCTCCCGGGCGACGGAGACACCGTCTTTGGTGATGCTGGGCGCGCCGAAGCTCTTCTGGATCAGGACGTTGCGGCCCCGGGGTCCCATAGTGACTTTGACCGCGTCGGCCAGTTTCTTCACTCCGCTGTAGAGTTCATTGCGTGCGATATCGGAAAAGCTTACTTCTTTTGCCATATTTTTCTCCTTCTTTCTCTTCTTGTTTTAAATAGTTTCTTTGTGCGTCAACCGGGAATTATTTGAGAATTCCCAGGATTTCGTCGCTGCCCAGGATCAGATACTCTTTGTCGTCCAGGACGATCTCGTTGCCGGTGTATTTGCCGAAGACAACGGTGTCGCCCTCTTTGATTCCCTCTTCCTCGGCGTCAGGACCGACGGCCAGGACTTTTCCCTGAAGGGGTTTCTCTTTGGCGTTGTCGGGGATGATGATTCCGGAGGCGGTGGTAGTGACCTCCTCCTCCCGCTCGATCAGTACGCGATTGGCTAAGGGCTGAAAGTTCATGCTCACTCCTTTTATGAGATTGTTTGGCGGTATTGTAATAACTTTTTTGATGAATGTCAAGAGTTTTTTGGATAAATATTTAGGATTAATGAGTCTTAGTGACTAAAGGATTATTAGTATCCGGCCCTATCGCTTCTGAATGTTCGTCCTGCGTTGACATTTAAGGTTTACTACGATATTATTCCGCCTACTTTTTCGATGGCTGGGTAGCTCAGCTGGTTAGAGCGCTGGTCTCATAAGCCGGAGGTCAGGAGTTCAAGTCTCCTCCCAGCTACCATCGTTTTTCTTTCCCCAATATTTTATTTCACATGAGATTCATTTTGATCGTATGAAGCCGCACGGTTGTCGCTTTCTGGAATATGGCGATGTTTCTCCCGTATCGTTTCAGGATCGGGAGGACAATCGTCGGAGTTAAAAGAGCGGCTGTCGGGACCAGTCGGGGGAGGGGAGAATCGGTGTGATGCCGATCTGGAGCTGCCATCTGTTGCGGATGAGGTCGTTGTCGCTTGTGTGGTAGTAGAGATTGGCGGAGAGTCCCACGGGAAGTTTACCGATCCTGACCGTGGTATTGACACCGAAGCCGACAGGAACGTCATAGTGCTTTTCTACCCAGTCGTAGGTAGCGGAGGGGGCGGCGCCGATACTGGTCTCGGGGGTGAGGTTGTAGTAGTAGAAGTACTGAAAGGCGGTTTTGTTGACGTGTTTGCGCGTGTCGTCTCCGGCGTAGTCCCACCAGTGTTGGAGAATACCGCCGACGGTCCACTGCTCTCCGACATAGAAGGCCAGAGCCATCGGTCCGGCACTGGATCGGCCGCTGCCCAACTCCCGGCGGCTGGCGGTGTCGAACTGGGCGGTGATCCCGGCGCCGAAGATATAGGGAGGTTTGGCGCTGTCGTTGTCGGCGACGGCGGCCCAGAAGCCCATGTCGCCGAGGCCGCTTTTCCAGGCGCTGTTTTTGATCCCGGCGGGGAGCGGCCCGGTGAGTTCGTCCCCGTCCCAGTGCAGATCACCGGAATTTCGGGGAGCATCCAGACTGACAATGGGGATCCAGGGGCGGAGCACCAGTTTGTAGTTTTCCGTCAGCTGCATCGGCATGACCGGCATGATCGTGAAGCTGTTGACATGGAGCTTGTCGGCTCCGGGGAGATCGCCGTCGAGCCAGTAGGTATCGTTCTGGGTAGCGAACATCCAGAGATAACTGAGAGGGTTTTTCATCATTTTGGCGATCTCGGCCGTACTGGGTTCTCCGGAGCCCGGCATCTCGGCTTGGAGGGGAGCGATTCCCAGCATCAGCAGCGTCAAAACGCTTCTCCATATTTCTCGTTTCACCTCTTCCCCTTTTTCTGCGTATTATGCGAAGAATATACCGATAATATTTGGAAAATATTTTACGGTTTTTGAACCAAAATCATCATTAACTCTTGATTGATATTTTGTGATTTGGCGCACCGATGTAAGTCAAGATAGGATAGAATAGCCCATTCAGTGATAAACAAAAAATAAACGACAGGAGTTTTTATGGCACTGGCTATCGATCCGAGAACCCTGGACTATGTGGCGCTGGGCGTATTGACGACGGTGTCGAT
>Ga0256843_1000881_pt1 | contig 24677 bp, 24 predicted proteins | sample AlvinellametaG_FD_191572 | JGI IMG/M metagenome (GOLD analysis project Ga0256843, IMG submission 191572) | Pompeii worm associated microbial communities from hydrothermal vent at the East Pacific Rise, Pacific Ocean - Alvinella | ecosystem: Host-associated > Annelida > Integument > Unclassified ... | reverse complement strand
AACCTCAAGAAGTGGATAAATGACTTCTTGATGCTTATTTTTATGCTCAAATTACTACTGCTTTATGCTCTCTTGCGAAAGCTTTATACCAATCAGAAAAAGAACTATTCTGATTTGGCTTTGATGGTTTTTAGAGTGATTCAATAAGATTTGGATTTGGTTTTTTCAGGGTTGACTAATTATAGTATAACACTCCCTCTCTTTGGTATAGTTCAAATTTAGTGGTTAGATCTTTATATGCTGTTGATTTTGATAAAACTTCTACCACAAGGGGTGCTGTTTTGGTAAAGTATTGTTTTTTAGGATTTTCACAAAAAAATGCTACATCTGGTTGAACTTGCTTTAGCTCCACGAATAAGGGGGGATGAGGCTAAAGCCACAGTTCCAATAAAAAAGAAGCCAAAAATCAATCCAGCTTCAAGACCGCCATAAATGCCTCTTGGGGGACATTAACCGAACCAATCGCTTTCATCCGTTTTTTTCCTGCTTTTTGTTTTTCGAGCAGTTTACGTTTACGAGTGATGTCTCCACCGTAACACTTGGCGGTAACGTTTTTACCGGTTGATTTGACATTGGTTCGGGCGATAATCTCATTGCCGATACTCGCTTGAATGGCTACCTCAAAGAGTTGGCGGGGGATAAGCTCTTTGAGCGATTTGACAAAGGCGAGTCCACGGGTTCGGGCTTTCTCTCGGGGGACAATGATTGAGAGGGCATCGACCACCTCTCCTGCAACACGAATATCCAGTTTGACCAGATCCCCAGGACGATAGCCAATGGGTTCATAGTCAAAACTAGCATACCCTTTGGTGGTACTTTTGAGCTTGTCGTAGAAATCCATCACAATCTCATTCATAGGAACATCGTACTCCAAGAGTACCCGTTCGGGGTTGATGTAGTCCATCTTGACCTGAATCCCACGACGGTCATTGAGCAGTTTAATCACATTGCCCAAGTAGTCATTGGGCACCAAAATAGTCGCACGAATGTAGGGTTCAAAGATAGTATTAATCTTTTGAGGTGGGGGCATATCAAAGGGATTTTGAATCACCAACCGCTCCCCATTGGTGGTCTCTACCTCATAGACCACCGTCGGAGCTGAGGCGATAAGGTCAAGGTTAAACTCCCGCTCAAGACGCTCCTTGATTACCTCCATGTGCAACATGCCCAAAAAGCCTGTTCGAAAGCCTGAACCAAGAGCCAATGAACTCTCAGGTTCAAACGAGATGGAGCTATCGTTGAGCTTGAGTTTATTGAGTGCGTCCCGCAAATCCTCAAACTTATCGGTCTCAATGGGATAGATCCCCGCAAAGACAAAGGGCTTGGCAGGTTCAAACCCCTCAATAGGCTCAGCCGTGGGATTTTTAGCATCGGTAATGGTATCACCCACTTGCAATCCATCTACCGTTTTAAGCCCTGTTACCACGATACCAATCTCTCCTGTTTTGATCTCATCGGTTTTAATCGGAGCAATGGGATTAGGATACATCAGATCGAGTACCTGATGCTCCTCTTTGGTACTCATAATCTGAATCTTTGCTCCCTTTTTGATCGATCCATCATAGACCCGTACCAGTGCTAAGGCTCCTAAATAGTTATCAAACCATGAATCATAGATAAGGGCTTTGGTCGGAGCATCTTCATTGCCTGTGGGTGCAGGAATACGCTCCACAATGGCATCGATCAACTCTGGAACCCCCTGCCCTGTCTTGGCAGAGACCAAGGAGTGTTCGGTACAATCAATACCAATGGCATCTTCGACCTCTTCAAGTACCCGCTCAGGCTCTGCAGCGGGGAGATCAATTTTGTTGACCACGGGAATAAGCTCTAGATCATTCTCCATGGCGATATAGACATTGGCGATGGTCTGAGCCTCGACCCCTTGAGCCGCATCGATAATCAGCAGTGCCCCTTCACTCGAAGCCAAGGAGCGACTCACCTCATAGGAGAAGTCCACATGCCCAGGGGTATCGATAAGGTTGAGGATATACTGCTCTCCATCTTTTTCATAATTGAGCCGTACCGATTGGGCTTTGATGGTGATGCCCCGCTCCTTTTCAATGTCCATGGTGTCCATGACTTGTGCGGACATCTTACGATCCACCACGGCGTTACACTCTTGAATAATTCGATCAGCAAGGGTTGACTTCCCATGGTCAATATGAGCAATAATGGAAAAGTTCCGAATGTTTGACTGTGGTATATTTTCTGCCATTAGTTCGTCTCAAACAGCGAATTAACGCTTTCGTTATTGTAAACCCGTCGAATTACCTCACCGAGCATTTTTGCCGTAGAGAGGACCTTGATCTTTGAGGAGGATTGTTTCATGGGGATGGTATTGGTCACCACCAACTCATCAAGCTCACCATTTTCAATTCGCTCATAAGCAGGTCCTGAGAGAACCGGATGGGTACAACACGCCATAACCGATGTGGCTCCCTTGGCTTTGAGAGCAGCGGCAGCTTTGACCATGGTTCCTGCGGTATCGACCATATCATCAATCATAATGACATCTTTTCCCTCTACATTCCCGATGATGTTCATCACCTCGGACTCATTGGCTTTTTCACGTCGTTTATCCACAATAACCATCTCTAATCCCATGGTCTTGGCAAAATAGCGTGCCCGTGCTACTCCACCGATATCAGGGCTTGCCACAATAGGATTTTTAAGATTCTTTGATTTAACATAGTCATTAAAGAGTACCGCTCCATAGAGATTATCCACAGGAATATCAAAAAATCCTTGAATCTGAGAGGCATGAAGATCCACCGTCACCACACGGGTAATGCCCGCTGTCTCCATGAGATTGGCAACCAATTTTGCAGAGATAGGAACTCTAGGTTCTGCTTTTCTATCCTGTCTTGCATATCCATAATAAGGGACCACGGCGGTAATTGAGCGAGCAGAGGAGCGCTTGAGAGCATCCACCATAATAAGCAGTTCCATCAGGTTGAAGTTTGCGGGTGCTGAGGTAGGTTGAACAATAAAGACATCCTTACCACGCACACTCTCTTCAATTTTGATACTGATCTCATTATCTGAAAATCGTGTAATTTTCGCTTTGGAGAGAGGTTGGTCGAGATATTTTGATACCTCGAGAGCAAGTTCTTCATTGGCTGTACCAGAAAAAAGCATATATCCTGTCATATTTTTATCTACCTTATCATATTTATAATTATGCGAATTCTACCCTTATTTTTATAATATCGTGATGATAGTATCCGGAAGCATTAAGTATTTTTAGTATAGAATAAAAACAAAGGATGTTCAATGTTTCAAATTGTTTTATCTCTTATGGCAGGGATCTTTATCGGTTGGAATTTTCACCTCTTTTACAGCGAATTGGAAAAGATTGATCAACGTATCAGCCCCCAATCGACAGAACCCACTAGCACCTCTTCCCCCGTGATTGTAGAGAACAACCACAGCATTAGCAATAATAATACCACCCTCTCCTCCGTAGATCTCAGTAACGTACCTCCATCAAACACCACCAAAGTCATCACGCTTTACAAGACCCGTATTGTTGAGAGAAATCTTACAAAAATCAAGAGCTCATCCAATAATGAAACAGCTCCACCCCAAGAGCCCTCCTCCTTTGAGCAACTTCTAACACAAGGAAACTTCAGTGATGCCCTTGCCTTTTATATGGAAGCGAATGAGGAGGAGCTTAAGGTCTACCAACCTCTGATGGAAGCCTATTTTAAAGAGCACATTCAAGCCAATCCCAAAAAGATCATTGAACAAATTGGTGATTACCTTGAGATTGAACCCAACTCAAAAGAGATGCAAAACTTTCTTGCGCAGTACTGTATCCAACACCATGATCTTGAAAAAGCCATTGAACTTTTTGAGAACATTCATGACTCATTTGATGATGAAAACAACACCCTCTTTCTTGCTCAACTCTACATCAATCTTGAGCAGTATGAGATGGCAACCCAACTCCTAGAAGAGATTGACGACTCCTCCATCTATCATGCCAAAGCACACAAACTCTTGGAAGATATTCAACAAAAAGAGAAGGAGCACCAACAATACAACCATCAAATCCCTTTACAAAAACATGATTCTCACTACCTCGTCAATGTGGAGATCGATCAAATTCCTCTCAGGCTACTGCTCGATACGGGAGCGAGCTACACATTTGTGGATGAAGAGAAGGTCCCCTCAATTAGCATTGAAAAGGAGCTTCTACTCAATACCGCAGGAGGTAGAATTATCGCGCATCTAAGTCAAGTGCAGAGTTTTCAAATAGGGGACATTGAGCTTGAGGCGTTTAAAATTGCCACCGGCGACTTCAAACGCTCTTATGCAGAGGGGCTATTGGGAATGGATTTTTTTAAGCAGTTTGATTTTAAAATTGATCAAAACCGAAGCATGCTCTACCTTGCACCAAAGTAATGGTGCGTGAAGTATCTTCTCTAAAAAATAATACCTGAACCAAGTACCCGCTCCCCCTCATAAAAGACCGCAACCTGCCCAAAAGCCAGACCAAAGACGGGTGAAGCAAGTTTCACCAAAGCATGGTCGCCAAACATCTCAACCTCACACGCAACCGCAGGAGTTCGGTAACGCACCTTGACACTCAAATCCACTTGCGAGAGGCGATCAAACAGATTTATCTGTTTGATCCTAAAACGATCCACCGCCAACTCCTCCCGTTTGCCCACTACCACCTGATTAGTCTGAGGACGAATCGCCAAAACATAATGCGGTTCATGCGCACCATGCACCGTAAATCCTCGTCGCTTACCGATGGTATAGTGCATGTAACCTTTATGTTTACCTACGACGGTTCCGTCGGTGTAGATTGTCTCTCCTTCACGATCAATCTCCATGTGACGCTCTAAAATTTCGGTATAATCATTCTCGACAAAACAGATCTCACTGCTCTCTTTTTGGGTGGCAAACTCCTGTAGGGGGACAATTTTGGCCGCGTACGCTTTGACATCCTCTTTGAGCCACTCTCCTAGAGGAAAAACCAATCTAGGAAGAGTCTCTTTACGAACCTGTGCCACAAAATAGCTCTGGTCTTTACTTTTGTCTTTTGCCATATAAAAAAACTCCCCATCACACCGCAAGTAGTGTCCTGTTGCTACCTTCTCGATGCCTAAACGTGTGGCAAACTCTACCATTTTACCAAACTTAATGGTCCGATTACAGATCACGCAAGGATTAGGCGTTAACCCCTCTTGATAGGTCTGAACAAAATAGTCATACACCTCTCGTTTAAAATCTTCTGAGAGATCATGAAAGTGCACCTCAATATCCAAATAGCGTGCTACCTGCTCAACCCGCTTGAAGTTCTCTTCATGATAGCCCTCGTTCTCATGCAGTTTCATGTAAACTCCAACCACCTCATAACCTGCTTCTTGCAAAAGAACCGCCGTTACGGTAGAGTCCACGCCTCCACTCATGCCTACTAATATTTTTTTAGCCATTATTATCTCTTCTGTTCATAAATTTCTCCACCAAATAACCTGCATTGGCGACCATCAAATCCTCTGGAATCTCCTGTCCCACACTTAAGTAACGTACCGGCTTAGGATGATCCATCAAAAAACGTATCATATCAGAGATGTTCTCTGTTTCATCCAATTTAGTGATCATAAAACTCTCAATGGAAAATGCGTTAAGCTGATCCATAAGGTAGACCATATCAGACTCCCGCATACCCGCTGAAAGTACCAAGGAGACCTCCAAAGAATAATCGCTCTTCTTCATCTTCTCAATCACCCCATATAGACCATCTAGACGTTTTGGATGAATCCCCGCACTATCTAACAACAAAAGATCATAAACGAGATCAGCATCCTTTTGCCAATCGTTCTCGGTAACCAAAGGAATATCCATCGCTTCACTGTAGTGTTGTAGTTGCTCTTGGGCACCAAGTTTATCCTGATCAAGGTTACAGATTGCTACGTTTGTTGGTGGGTCTACCAAATAAGCATAACGCGCTGCTATCTTGGCAATCAGTGTTGTCTTACCTACTCCAGTAGGCCCCAATAAGAGGCATGCTCGTTGTTTTGGTGATTCATCCACCCGACAGACGATCATACTCTCTAAAGTATCTAGAATATAACTCTCAAGCAACAAGGCATCTTCTGCCATCTCGGTACCCATAAATGGTGCCAACTCCCGATCCAACCAAAGTCGATCAAGTCCCTTCCGATGAAAACGATGGGCAACCTGATTAAGAATGGAGTGCTCTTGAACCATCTCTTCAGCTAAAAGCCCGTGCATCAAAAGCAACTCTTTACGAAATTTCCGTATCTCCTCTACGGTTACCTGCAGTGCATTAGCATCATCTTCTCTCATACCTTCTCTTTCATATAGGGGTCCTTCATCAATGCTAAAGGAATCAAAACCGAATCTCGATCGTTCCACCCATGATGAGGCAGACACAATCGAGGGGTATTGAGTCGGACTCGTTCATAAAAAATCATATCAATGTCCAAGGTTCTTGGGGCATCCTGAAAGGAACGTTTGCGTCCAAACCGCTTCTCTACCCGTAGAATATAGCGTAAAAGAGCTTTAGGTTTTAAACAGGTTTTCACAAATATTAATGTATTGTAGAAATCCGGTTGATCAAGATAGCCAAATGGAGGATTTTTAAGAATGGGAGCGGTCTCAATAACCTCAACAAAAGGTTCCCGTGAGAGATGCACAAAAAGGTGCCTAAAACGTCGTCGAACATCTCCAATGTTTCCCCCAATACCCAAAAGGGCTCGATACGGTTTAACCGAAGCACGTTTTCGCCGATAGGGATACAGCGCTTCAAAAAAGAGTTGGTACGCTGGGCTTAACTGCTTCTTCATCAAGCAAACCTTATGATTCATCAACCATCATGGAATAGGGGCGTTGAAGTTGTGACTCCAATTGATAAAGACTCACTGCCCGTCCTTCACGAATAAACTCCCGTCCATCCAAAAAGACAATCATGGTAGGAACAGAAAAAACCTGAAAATGTGCCGAAATTTCGGGGTTTTGGTGGGCATCTAAGTAGAGCTGTTTAATCGCGGGGAATTTTTGATCAAAGAGGGCTTTGAATTTTGGTCGAAGGGCATGACAGACATTACACTGCTCGCCCGAGAAGTAAAGTAACACGCCTAACTCATCTTGAATCATGGTCTGAATGGTGGATAACTGCATTTGTTTTCCCTTGCTCTTTTTTAATTTGTATTTTACCATAGAGATCAATATTTAAAGAAATTTTAAATAAAAATAATTGACTCTTTAGATATTTATGCTAGAATTAAACAGAAAAAATTAAGGAATAAAGATGCAAAAACTATTTGGCTTTTTATTTATTCTCCTCTCTTCAGGACTTACGGTCTGGTATCCTCTTAGCAAGATGTTAGGATAAAATAGATGGGAAAAGCAAAACGATACAATCCATTTGACCCCAATAAAAAAAGTATTTTTACCCAAAAAGGTGTCAATTTTCTCTACTTCTTCTTAGCTCCTCTCTTTTTAGCCATTATTTTAGCCCTTTTGGCACGTAACATTCAAGCTTTTATACTTGATATGATCGCTTTTGGACTCTTCTTTACCGCAGCAAAACTCAACAGCATTGGTCTGCAAAAAGAGCATGAGTATCACACCACCATCCTCACCAAAGCCCCCAAGACTCCTTTTAAACTTATGGCGGGACTAATGCTAGGGGTCTCAACGCTCTATACCGCATGGATTGCAGGAGGAGAGTCTCTTGGGACGGGACTCTTTTTGGGGCTGATCTCTACAATTGGCTATTTTCTCTATTATGGATTCGATCCCAAAACCGATAAACTCGAAAATGTGGGAGATATCTCCGCGGAGTTTGTGATTCAAACCCTAGCTGAATCCCGAGCAAAACTCAACAGCATCGAGAAGGAGATGAGCAAGATTCAAGATTATCAGCTCAAGTCCAAACTCCAAGTTGCGATGGATAAAGCCTATGAGATTCTCAACAATATTGAAAAGGATCCCAAGGACCTTCGTGTGGCACGAAAATTTATTATCGTCTACATTGATGGCATCAAAAAGGTCATCCACTCCTATACGGATCTCAAAGAGGAGGAGATTAATCCCGACACCAAAGCTCGACTCACGCATCTGCTTCATGATGTGGAGCAACGCTTTGACAAAGAGATTCTCCGTCTCAAACGCAACAATGAATTTGACCTTGATGTGCAAATTGATGTGCTACAAAAACAGATTAAAAATTAAATTAAAGGATTATAAACATGGAAACAACAACCACCACCAACACCAAAGAGATTATTGAAACCACCATTGAAAATCAGAGCGAACAGCTCCCTGCCGTACTTCCTGAAGAGCAGAGTCAACTCGAAAAAGCCTTAGCTGAACTTGACTTCAAGGATCGAACCTCCATTATCTATTTTGGAGCCTCCGCCCAAGAGGAGCTTGATGAGATCTCCAATCGCATGATTGATGGGGTCAAAAACAAAGATACCGGTCGTGTGGGTGCGGTACTCAATGAGATGATTGCTGCGATTAAGGGCTTTGATATTGAAGAGCTTGACCCCAATAAAAAACTACCTTGGTACAAAAAGCTCTTTGGTGGGACTAAGCCTCTTGTGAAATTTATCCAAGGCTATGAAGAGGTACGGGATCAGATTGATCAAATTGCCAACAACCTTGAAGAGCACCGCAGTCAACTGATGACCGATGTGGTCTCTTTGGATAAACTCTATGAGGCAAACCTGAACTTCTTTAGAAAACTTGAACTCTACATTGAAGCCGGAGAGATCAAGAAAAAAGAGCTTGCCGAAAAAGTTATTCCTGAATATGAAGCGCGTGCCAAAGATAATGACATGCTTGCCATTCAAGAGCTTAAAGAGATTCGAGCTTATGCCGATGACCTTGAACGACGGGTTCATGACCTTCGCCTCTCTCGCCAAGTTGCCATGCAGTCACTTCCAAGCATTCGCTTGATCCAAGACAATGATAAATCATTGATCAATAAAATCTCCTCCACCTTGGTCAACACCGTTCCCTTATGGCGAAATCAACTCGCACAAACCGTGACCATCTTCCGCAGTCACGAATCGGCCAAAGCCCTTAAAGATGCTACCGACCTAACCAATGAACTTCTAGAAAAAAATGCCGAAGGGTTACGCGAAGCTAACCAAGAGATTCGTACCCAAATGGAGCGAGGAGTCTTTGATATTGAGAGCATCAAAAAGGCAAATACTACCCTCATTGAGACCCTCAATGACTCCCTTCGTATTGCCGACGAAGGAAAAGCCAATCGCCTCAAAGCCCTTGAAGAGCTTGAGAAAACAGAACGAGAACTCAAAGAGGCTCTCTTGGCAACCAAAGCAAAAGTCAATGCGCTCCCTGATGAGACCATTGATGATGTTACCAAAGGATAGATCATGGGATTTTTTGATTGGTTAACTGGACAATTTATTGATGTCATTGAGTGGACCGATGACTCACATGACACCATGGTTTATCGTTTTGATCGTCAAGACCATGAGATCAAATACGGTGCCAAACTTACTGTACGTGAGTCACAAGTTGCTGTTTTTGTCAATGAAGGGGTTATTGCCGATATTTTAGGACCGGGGATCTATGAACTAGAGACCAACAATCTCCCCATTATCACCACCCTACAGCATTGGGATCATGGGTTTAACTCTCCGTTTAAAGCGGAGGTCTATTTTCTCAATACCAAACGCTTTACCGATCTAAAATGGGGAACCAAAAACCCCATCACTATCCGCGATCCAGAGTTCAAAATGGTACGCCTGCGTGCTTTTGGAACCTATGAGATACGCATTAGTGATCCCAGAAAATTTATGACAGAGATCGTGGGTACGGACGGACACTTTACGGTTGATGAGATTGACAATCAACTCACCAACCTCATCCTCTCTCAATTTGCCACCGTCCTAGGAGAGAGCAAAACACCCATTTTAGATCTTGCCTCTAACTATGAACGCTTTGGTGCGTACATCACGCAAAAAATCTCTCCTGTGTTTGATGAATACGGTTTAGAGCTGACCAAAATTCTTGTCGAGAACATCTCCCTACCTGAAGAGGTCGAAAAGGCACTGGATCGCCGTACGAGTCGAGAGATTACCGGAGACCTCGATGCCAACCTCAAATACCAAATGGGAGAAGCCCTCAATCATGCAGGAGGCACTCAAGGGGGCAGTGCCATGGGAGAGATGATCAGCATGGGTGCGGGTATGGCACTGGGCAAAGAGATGATGGAGAGCCTTAATGGAGATAAAAAGGATAAATCCCATACAGCTCAACCCCCTAAACTTCCTCCTCAAGAAGCTCCACAATATCATGTTGCCATTAATGGCACTGTTCAAGGTCCCTATGACTTTAGCACCATTGAGGCATGGATTCAGAAGGGAACCATTACCAAAGAGACCCTACTTTGGCGAGAGGGGCTAGAGAATTGGGAAAAAGCCCAAACCATTTTGCCCAAATATTTTAAAACCACTCCACCACCCCTCCCATCATCGTGAAGTTTCAATCCATTAATTTCACCTGCAAAAACTGCGGGGCTCCCTTACGGTACAGCCCCCAGCAACATGCGCTTCTGTGTGAATTTTGTGAAAGTACCGAGGCGATTGAACAATCCAACCAACGCATTCAAGAGTATGACCTCCAAGAGGCAGTCACCCTACTGCGTACTAAACCAGCCAAAGAGATCAAAAAAGAGGTTAAGTGCAGTAAATGCGCAGCTACTTTTGAGCTAACCCCCTACTCTCTCAGCTCCAACTGCCCCTACTGCAACACGCCGGCTATTACCGATTTTGTCAAGGAGATTACACCCCAATCAATCCTCCCTTTTGAGATCACCAAAAAAGAGGCACAGGCACGCTTCAAAAAGTGGATCGGCTCATTATGGTTTGCCCCCTCCCAACTCCAAGAGATTGCCAAAGATGAGACCAAACTTATTGGCTACTACCTGCCCCATTGGACCTACGATGCCCAGACCCAAACCCGATACCGAGGTCAACGGGGAACAATCTATTATGTTACTGTTGAACGAATGGTCATGGTCAATGGACGAAGAGAACGGGTACTACAACGAGAAGCCCGAATCGACTGGACCCCTGTCTCTGGTGAAGTATACAACAGCTTTGATGACATTACCATTGGTGCATCCAAAACCATCTCACATACTATTTTGGACAATCTTGCCCCATGGGATACCACCAAACTGATCCCTTTTGATGAGAAGTATCTGGCAGGATTTGAATCCGAAGAGTACACCATTGGACTGGATAATGGCTTTGAGTATGCCAAGCTCAAAATGGATCAAGTCATCCGGCGAACGGTTCGACAAGATATTGGTGGCGATCAACAACAGATTGAACAACTCCAGACCCAATACCACCACACCACCTACAAAAATACCCTACTGCCTGTCTGGACCGCACAATTTGATTGGCAGGGTAAAGTCTACAACTATGCCATCAATGCCCAAACCGGTAAAATCACAGGCGAACGCCCCTACAGCCTACTCAAAATCTCCATTCTTATAGGTACCGTCCTTCTTATCATGGGAGGCATTGGGTGGTATCTTCAGGAGCATCCAGAGTACCTTCACGTCATGATTCAGCACCTTGAAAGCAGTGTTCCAAGACACTACTAACCCCCTATCTCACCCTTATGGGTGAGAAGAGAGAATAGAACTCTTATAAAACTCTTCAATAATAGATGTTATAATGGCATTAAAAAAAACAGAAACAGCATGAAACCCATTATAAAAACCCTAAAAGTAGGCGTTCATACTTTAGCCCTGCCCCTCGCAGAACCCATGCGACTGGAAGAGCTTTTTGACAAAGCATTAACAGGAGCAACCATTGAGAAGTTGGATAATGAGGGCAACTGGTTGCCCAAAGAGACGATACGATATACAAGCAGGGAGAAATTTTTAGTCTCATCAAGATACGCCCTCTTATACCCTCTTGATACCATTCGCTTAACCCTCAAACGGAACTTGGTCATTGATTGGGCTATTGATTTTGAGAGTCATCGAGGACTTATGGAAGTGGAGAAAACATTTCCTGATGGATTTAATTGGGACAAGGCTCTTTTTTTGGCGCAACTTTCCCTGTTGGTTTATGAAAAAGAGTCTGAAATTGAAGAGAAGATAACCAAGTACTATCACTTTGATGGTTTCTACTTCTACTCCAAGCAGACCCATAAACGCCTCTTTAAAAAAGCCCTTTCTAAAATTCTTATGATCCTCTTTCGAGGACAACAGAGTGTTGTCGATTTGCAATTTATGACTCTACTCAAAAAAAATCTATATCAACAAAAGAGCATTACTATAATCTTTCGAGGTTCTAATGAACTAGAAGACTGGATCACCAACTTAAGGGCACAAGATGAGAACTTCTACAACCGTGGATATGTTCACCAAGGATTTTACCACGCAAGCAATCTCTTTTTGAAAACAGCCTACCAAGAAGAGAGACTCAACCAATACATTCGTGATATTTTAAGCAACAACACCAAAGTAATTCTTGCCGGACACAGTCTGGGCGGTACCATGGCAACACTGATTGGATGTCATCTCCTAGAACAAGGGATCAACAGAGAAAACATAGAGGTCTATACCTTTGGCACCCCTCCTATTGGTGATCAAAACTTTTGTAACTACTATCAAGACAAACTTAAACTCTACCGACTGGTCAATGAAAATGACGTGGTGGCACATCTGGATAAACTGATACGATTTAAACATTTTGGCGAAGAGATACTTCTACCCTCCAATCAAGGAGAGGTACACTCAGCCGAGGGGTATATTGATAACATTATTGATAAGATGGGAGAATCATTAACAACATATTCCTTCTATTATCCTCACCCTTTTAAGAGCGAGGCTTGATCAAAGATGCTCTAAAAGAGGAAGCGCATCAAAAAGAGATTAATGTCTACCAATTTTATCATCAATTGGAATCTCAAGACTCACGGGAGAGGCTTTAATCGTACTACTACTTTGAGAGGTTGCAGTGTTGTTTTTATTGGTCACCTCTTCCTCTTTAGGAGTGGTGACCGTTGAGGAAGTTGGACTCTTGGATTCCTCTTTTGATTCCTCTTGAGGTTGACTCTTGGGAGTTTTGGCTTCAGGTTCAACGGTCGTGGGTTTTGGTGCTCTTATGGTCGTTGAGCTATCCTCTTGTTGGGCGGTACTCTTGGTTGCTGTCGTGGATGATTCAACGTTAACCGATGGTGTCGGGGAGGTACTCTCTTGAGCTTTAACTTGAGTTGCTTGTTGCTCTTTTAACGCATCATACTCATCTTGGAGATCATTTAGATCCTCTTGAAGCTCCTCTTTTGCCTCTAAGAGTTTACTAACAACTTTATTGTTTGCACCATGGGTATAGACTAATTTTCCACCCTCTTTACCCTGTATAAGGATACCGGCACTAAATCCCAAAAAGATCAAAATAAAGAAAATTCTTCCCACCACTTTGGCAAATGCCATAAATAATAGTTTGAGCAGAACCATCGCCAAAGCACCATAAACTAGATAAGCACCTAAGAGTTTATGCTCCTTTAATGCTACTTGCCCCTCTGGTGAGAGCAGTGGATAGGTCTCTTTGGCATCCACAACACCGGTAAAATAGCTAGCCACCATAAAGAGTGCCACCAAACTGATTAAAAAGAGTGAAAAGAGAGAGAGGGCTCGCTTATTAAAGAAGAGATTGATAATCTCCAACAGAATAATTACCAATGGAATCGCCACCACAAAGTGCACTAGCGAAGGGTGCCACAAGGGGGAGACATCAACGGGTAAAGGAATGGTTGGAATAGAAATACTAGGTAAGGTCATAAATCATCCTTTTTAGATTTTAATAGTTGATTATAACAAAATAATACCATTTCGATCTTAAACTTTTTTTGTTAATATTTTATAGATAATCACAGCAAACAGAAGCGTAATCCCAATGGAGAAATAAACTGGTATCGATTTGGTAATGACAAAGACAACAATCAAAATTGAGAGTAACGTAGGCACTTCGTTATAAGCTCGGAAAAATTGTCCATTACGCTCACACTGATCGTGAAGTAGTCGTTGACGAAAATACTCCAAACTCAATGAGTACCCCACCATCAAGACCAGCAATAAAAGTTTAGCAATAAACCACCCCTCAGTGAGCAGTGATGAGTTGATGTAGATCAATAGCCCCCCACTCAGCAGTGTCGCCCACATGGCAGGCAAACCAATGACCTTGTAGATCTTCTCCTCTTGAATTTTGACCACCTCGGTAAACTCCTTTTTATCCCGATGCTCCTGATGATACACAAAAAGTCGTGGCATGTAAAAGAGCATCGCCATCCATGAGAGTACAGAGATTACATGAAATGCCAAAATTTCATGATAATAATTCGCCAACATCTTAGTTCCTTTTTTGCGTAGTATCATAGCTGTTTTTAATGCTAAAATCAACCACTTCATAGATACCTTGATAGCGGGTACGCTGATACACCACTAGATCATAAAATTTTCCTAACTCAAGAGAGCCTTCTAAACCATAAAGGGTAATGGTATACTTCCCCTGCTGAATGACCGCATGTTTTGGCTTTTTCTCCACCACCTGCACATGTTGCAGTAACAGAGGAAGCCTCACCTCTTTTTGATGCAACATCTCAATGCTCCCTACAATAGGGTCACAATGACGAAAAGTATACGGTTGATTGGTTGAGATCTCTGCTACCACAGGAAGATGATCGGAATACCCCTCCCCACGATGTCGTCCTTTTTCATACCGCCAACGTAAAACATACCCCTTTTTATGAAAAAGATAGTTGGGTTTAAAGGGATGAAACGAGCCCTTTTTATACTCCAACCCCTCCCCATCAAAGAGCGCCGAGCTAAGCAGTATGGCATCAAGACTCTGCTTCTTACCATAAAAATTATGACTCCACCGACGATAAATAGGCAGTTCAAACCAGAGATTGACCAATACCTTAGGATCTGTTTGAATCCTACAAGGACGAACTCCTTGAAGCGTATCCTCCATAATCGATTCCGTGTAGTGAAGATTAAAATCACCCAATACTACCACAGGAGAACGCTTAGGAAGTTGAAGCATTCGTGCTTTTAGACGCTTGGCAGAACGAAGTCGCTTACTATTGGGTGAACGCTTGGAGTTCCAATGGTTTACAAAAACATATAATGGCTCTCCCTCGATATCCAACGTTACTTCCAAAATATTCCGAATACCCCGTGCACGCGTCACCACCAAATCTTGATGCTTTTGAATGGGGATTTTTGAGAGCAGTGCCACTTGAATAGCACTCTGTGGAGTATGGGTAATGGCACGATAGGCATAGGGACAACCATAGCGTTTGAGATGATGTTGCAAGAGGATAAGTGCGTGACGATTCTCAACCTCTTGCAACCCAATTATATCTGCATCAACCTCACAGACCACCTCCGCAATGTTTTGAAGTTTTACCTTCAGTGTTTTGGGGGTCCAATTGTGTTTATAAGGAATATACTCCGGATACTCTGATCCATCAAGGTGCATATCAAAGAGATTTTCTACATTGTATGAGGCAATAGTTATAACTTTGGCATTTAAATAAAGCGTTAAGAGGGATAAAAGAACTAAAAAATGCAAGATTAATCAAAGCCGGTGAGCTTACGCCCACCTAAAAGGCTTAACGGAACATCTTTCCGAGCATCTCCATGGCACCATCAGTACCCCCTACTTTCTCAAGCATATCATTAATAAAAGAGTTTTCATCGGATGTTACTTTATCAATGAGATTTGGAATCGCCTCAGACAATGCACCTTTGGCACTCTCTTCACTGAGTCCCAAGGAGGAAGCAAACTCAGAGATTTTATCGCCACCCAAAAGCTCACCAATATCATCCATTGAGATGGGGAGATTTTCACCGTTCCCAAACCAAGAGCTTACCACCTCTCCTAAGTTGCCATCCGATAGCTTAGAGGCAAACGCACTTAAATCAATACCATTCTCTCCACCAAGAAGATTGCCTAATGCGTCACTAATGGCATTGCTATCTAGATCTGTAGTTGCATCATCACTGTTACCTTTAATTAATTCCGATCCCATGTTTAAAATATCATTAAAATCCATAATTTATCATCCTTATTTTAGTTTAAAAACACAGTATAACCTAAAATAGATTATAAGAGTATAATACCCTGTTGATCCAACTTTACTTTTTTTGCTTCAAGAAGCGTGTTGAGCGTACGTTTGAAACTCTTTTTACTCAAACCAAAATAGTCCATAATTCTCTTAGGATCGCTCTTGGTCGTTAGGGGCAATCGCCCCTGATGCTCCTCTAAAACCTCAAGAAATCGTCTCTCATAAACCCTTGCGGTTGCCCTCTCTCCTATGGGTTGCAACGCAAGGTCCAACTTTCCATCCGAACGAATCTTTTTGATGTAGGCCTTTTTTTTGTCTCCTACGTTGAGTCGTTCAAAAATCTCATTGTCAAACAACATCCCCTCATAACGATTCTCAACAACAACCTTATACCCCAATGGCGTTTTTGAAATGACCAAAACCTTAACGGCTTGATTCTTTTTTAAACCCTTGGGTTCATAGGAGAGCCATTTCCCAATTTTATGTGTACCGTAAAGCCGTCCCGTCTCAGGGTCAAGGCAGACCCGTAAAATATATTTTGAGCCAATATGAAAATAGCACTTCTGCTGAGAAAGAGGCACAAAGAGGTCTTTGGGCAATCCCCAATTAACAAATGCTCCATACGATTTATAATCAACCACCGTAAAATAACCAAACTCCCCCAACTTGGCATAGGGATGCTTTGTGGTTGCTACAGGACGATCTTCGGAGTCGGTATAGATAAAAACCTCTATTTCTGCACCGATGGGCATCTCCTCTTCCACAACGTAGGCGTTGGGCAAAAGGACCTCTTCAAAATTCTCGGCTCTTAGATAGAGTCCATACTCCGTATCCCGCTCAACACGCAACGTATTGATCTCGCCAATGGCTATGGTTTGATTCAATGAATGCTCTTTAAATGGTTAGCAAAAACTTCCGGTGCTATAAAACCGGTAAGCGATTTTGACGGAAGATAGTTGTTCTCAGTATCAAAAAAGATAATATTGGGTGTACCAAAAAGATCAAAATTCTTAAGCAGGGCTTGATCATCTTCCGTATTTTTAGTCAAGTCAATTGTAATAAAGGTAAAACGTTGCAACTCATTTTGAACCGCAGGATTTGGAAACGTGATTGCTTCCAACTCACGACAAGAGGCACACGACTGCTTACTGAAGTCAACCACAACCGGTTTGGAACTGGCTTTAACCTCTTTTAAGAGCCGTTCAACGGAGTAACCCAAATGGGATGGATCGGAATGCTCTTTTGGGGTAGTAGTCCCCATCGTGGAGGCAACCGCTCCCCCCATTGTGTGCGTGCTAACTTGAGGATTTGTAAACTTCTCAAAGGGATGAAGCATTGATGTTGAACCACTCAACAACGCAATAAAAAGGGAGACACCATAGATCAATGAAGCGAACCCTAAAAGTTGGAAAAGCTTAATGGCTCCTTTGGTCTCAGAACTGTTATTAAAGACCCCCATGTAGATGGCAATCCCCATAAAGAGCAGAGACCAGAGTCCCATAATGACCCATGGAGCCACAAATGGAACTTTTGCCAACATAAAAATTGCTAAACCAAGCATCACTACCCCAAAGACTTCAGAGACACGGGTCATCCATCCCCCTGGTTTGGGCATAAATTTTCCAGCTCCTGCACCCACCAACAACAGAGGGAGCCCCATACCAATACTCATGACAAAAAGGGCCATTCCACCCAAAAGTGCATCACCGGTTTTTGAAATAAAGATTACCGCTCCAGCAAGGGGTGGTGCCACACATGGACCAATGATAAACGCAGACAAGAAGCCCATAATTGCAGTACCTAAAATTCCTTTACCTTGAGCGGAGTCACTCGCGCTGTGAATCTTGGATTGCCATGAGGCAGGTAACTGAATCTCATAATATCCAAAGAGTGAAATTGCCAACGCAAGGAACATTAACGAAAAACCAGTTAACACCCATGGGTTCTGCATAGCCGATTGAATATCCGCACCAAGTAATCCCGCTATTAACCCTACAATTGTATAGGTCACCGCCATGGAGAGAACATAAACCAATGAGGTAAAGAACCCTTTAGCCGCGCTGGGCTTTGAGGAGCCGGCTTGAGAAACAATAATGGATGAAAGAATAGGGATCATAGGGAAAATACATGGAGTTAAGGCAAGAAGAAGCCCAAGGATTAAAAAGAGGAAAATAATAAAGAATGAACTCTCACTCTTCAATACATCAACAATATTTGCTGAATTCGATTCATTGGTTAAACTTAAAATCTTATCAAAAAAACTTGGTTCAGGAAGTGTAAACTCAAACCTCCTACTCTCGGGCGAGTAACAGATACCTCGATCGGAACATCCTTGAAAACTAATCTCTAGCGTATAGGGAGTTTTAGGAGGAAGTTTCAACTGGGATTGAATCTCTGAAATTGGAATATCCACATTGACCTCTTGGGTATAGACCTTATCTCCATTACTTGCTGTATGTCCTTTGGGTCTATTTACCTGTAATTCAAACTCTTTTGGCTTTATGACCTTGTATTTTAAGTCTTTATCAAAGATATGAATATCTTTTCCCAAAACAATCTTTGTCTCGATCACATCCCCATCCTCAACAGCAGAGACTTTAAACGCATCTTTTGGATCCATAAAGGTACTTTGCTTTTTAAAGGCAGATTCAAAACCTGCCGTTAAAAATAGAGTCATAAGCAAAAATAGTTGTATCATTTTCATTCTGTTTAATCCCTTTTTCAAGTGAATAGATTATATTTAAGAGAACATTCCTCTCTACATGTAGTACTATAGCGAATGATATGTAAATTTTTCGTTAATAACATAGGGAAATCGATCGTTATAAAGATAAAAGAATAAAAATATGTTGATTCTTATTTAATAATACAAAAAAAATATTTATCACATAAGATAAAAAGGATTTATGTGTCAAACCACTTAAGCAATGAAACTTCATTATATCTCAAAGATTATATTAATAGCAAAGTCCATTGGTACCCCTATGGTGACCAAGCATTCCAACGCGCTAAAGAGGAAAAAAAACCTATTTTTCTCTCCATTGGCTACAGTGGATCCCACTGGTGTCACATCATGAAAGAGGAGTCCTTTGAACAAGAAGAGATTGCACAACGGCTTAATAAACACTTCATTGCAATCAAAGTCGACAAAGATGAACGTACGGATCTTGACAAATACTATAAACAGGTCTATAAACTCATGAATGGTCAAGCATGCTCTTCCCCCATTTCACTCTTTCTAACCGAAGATCGAGCACCCTTTTATGCAGCTGCCTACATTGGTACAACCCCTCGCGGTAATGTGCTTGATTTTAGGACACTACTTGATGTGGTCATCCAGAAATATCATCACGACAAAAAGACCATGGTTCAAAAAGGAGAAGAGGTCCTCCACTACCTCCAACCAACACAAGGCTCCATTCAAGCAACTCGACTCAATATGAATGTGCTTAAAACCATTAAGCTTCACGCTCAAAACCTCTTTGATGCTACTCATGGGGGCTTTGGTACAACACCAAAATTTTTACAACTCTCCCTGCTAGATCTCTTGCTTGAAGCGTATCAACATGACCATGATCCTGATCTCCTCTCAATGGTAACCTTTAGCCTAGACAAGATGATTCAAGGGGAGATTCATGATCACGATAATGGGGGCTTCTTTCACTACGCCAACCAAGCCTCATGGAGCTTTCCTCGCCAAGAGAAGATGCTTTATGATAATGCCTATATGGTTAATATCCTACTTAAAACCAATGCCATTACATCCAATCCAATTTATCAAAAAGTTGCATTTAAAACCCTTGATTACCTCATCAAAAACTTTAGCCATCATGATCTCTTTGGAAGCAATGCTTTTGCGTATCAAGGAGAATGGAAAGTTGACCCTAAAATAGTAACAAGCTTTAATGCCATGATGATCACAGCACTGCTTGATGCAGGCAAGATTGAAAGGCACTATCATAATCTTGCCATAAAACGACTTGATCAGCTTTTACAACAACTTCAAGGTACTCAACTCTATCATACCTCAACCATTCCTGCTTTTTTAGACGATTATGCCTATCTTGCCTATGCCCTACTCCATGCCCATAACCTCACCCAAGAGCCCACGTATCTTGCCCACGCAGAAGAGCTTGCCAACCAAGCCATTGGCATCTTTTACACTCATGGACGTTGGAAATTTTCTCAAACCATTCCAAATCTCTATGATGATATCCATGATCCACTCTACCCCTCTGCCATTGCGACCATGTTGATTTTACTTCAAGATCTCTCATGGAAAATTGAGAGTGACTATACCCCCATCGTCTTTAAGACATTAGAGTTTCACTCCTACAACCTGATGCGCCAACCCCTAAGCAGTCCCAAAATGAGTACGGCACTGCTTCGACACCTTAAAAAAATGTTATAATCTTAAGAAACTTTCGAAAAGGGAAAGAGAATGAAGGTTTCATCACTACTCTTTAGCGCACTGATTCTACTCAGTGCATGCAACAATACCAATCTTGCAAATGAGCAAGATCCTACTCTCAACCAGATACCCAAAGAGGAGATTTCACCCATATCTGTAGCAATGCTTAACACAACACACCCACAAACAACATCCACCAATAGCACAAACAGCATGGGGAACACTCCAGCATCACCACCAAACTACACCGTACAGCAACATCAACTCAAAACCGTACTCAATCGCTACCTCCAACAACTTGAAACACTTAATACTGAGGGGATTATTGAGATGACCTACCCCAAGCTCTTTGTCCCCATCAACAAAAAGCTTTTTATTCACTACCTCAATACCCTATTAAACTCTCCAGAAATTCACGTTGATGCTTTTCATACCCGTCTTATATCGTTGGGAAAGATCCGACCCTATCGCGGTGGTTACTTTTCCTCCATTACCTATGCACGAGAAATTCACTTGAGCTTTCTAAATCCTGACCTCTATAATGATGAATTAAGTGTTCGGGTTCTTTATGATGTACTTTCACGTAAATATGGTAAAGCCAATGTTCATATAGATACCCAAAATCGAACCATTATCATTCGAGAAAAAGAGAGACTTTTAGCCATTAAAGAGGAAAAGAAGGAGTGGAAATTTATTGGGGATAATCCATCGTACAGAAAACTCTATCCTCGGATTATCCCTGCGGATATTTTATCAAAGATTTAATATGGACTAAAAGACTTTAGCATTCTTAAATTCGGCAATCTCACTCTCAACCATCTCATCAATCATACGAATAAACATATCATTAATGAGGTTAGGAGAGAGGTTTAACTCTATCGCTTTGGCTCTCGCATGGCTAATAACGTCTGCTATTCGCTCAGGGGATTTAACCTCTTCAACAGAGTTTTTAAAATGAGCAATCTGTTTAATGTAGGCATTTCTCAATGCTACAAGTTCAACAATCTGCTCATCTACCTTATCGATCTCAACCCTAGCTTCATCTAGGGTTTGACACTTTTTAACCTGCATCTATAATCTCCAAGCTTTTTGGAACCTATTATAGCAAAGTTTTACTCTACCTCAGCATCAATGATATCATCATCTTCTGCTTTTTTCGCAGGCTTCTCTTTTTCACCTTGCTCTTTAGCGTAAATCGCCTCAGCAAGTTTATGAGACTTCTCAGTGAGAACTTTTACTTTATCTTCAATCTGCTCTTTGGTTGCGTTATCATCTTTGAGCAGTGCTTCTACATCTGCCATGGCTTGTTCGATGGATGCTTTTTCCGTCGCATCAAAGTTGTCACCTAGATCTTTAAGCGATTTTTTGGTTTGGTGAACCAGTGCATCGGCTTGGTTTCGTGCTTCAACTAACGCTTTTCGTTTCTCATCTTCCGCTTTATTCGCTTCGGCATCTCTTACCATTTTTTCGATCTCTTCATCGCTGAGTCCTGACGAACCAGTAATTTTAATCTCTTGCGACTTACCGGTTCCTTTATCTTGAGCAGAAACGGTCAAGATACCATTGGCATCAATATCAAAGGTTACCTCAATTTGTGGCACACCTCTAGGAGCAGCAGGGATGTCTCTTAGCTCAAACATACCGAGTGATTTGTTATCTTTGGCAAACTCTCGCTCTCCTTGAAGGACGTGAATGCTTACGGCTGGTTGGTTGTCTTCGGCTGTTGAGAATACTTGTGATTTTTTCGCGGGAATGGTGGTTCCTTTTTCAATCACTTTAGTGGTCACACCGCCCAACGTCTCAATACCAAGGCTTAGTGGGGTTACATCAAGAAGCAGTACATCTTTAACATCACCTTTGAGTACTCCACCTTGAATCGCTGCACCTAAGGCAACCACTTCATCTGGGTTTACCGATTTGTTCAACTCTTTACCAAAGAATTTTTTTACCTCTTCTTGTACCAATGGTACACGGGTTGATCCACCAACCATAACAACTTCATTAATATCTGACGTTGAAACACTCGCATCATCCAAAACGGTTTTAATTGTTTTAATGGTAGATGAGACCAAATCCTCAATAAGTGATTCAAACTTCGCTCGTGTAATCTTTTGAATCAAGTGTTTTGGTCCACTTGCATCCGCTGTAATAAAGGGCAAGTTAATCTCTGTCTCAGTAGAAGATGAGAGCTCTTTTTTCGCAGCTTCAGCTGCATCTTTTACCCGTTGAAGTGCCATAACATCTTGCTTGATGTCCACACCGGTCTCTTTTTGGAACTCACTAGCAACATAGTCAATAATTCGGTTATCAAAGTCATCCCCACCAAGGAACGCATCTCCACCGGTTGCCATAACTTCAACAACATTATCACCTGTCTCAAGTACAGTAACGTCAAAGGTTCCCCCACCAAGATCGTAAACCACAATTTGCTCAGAGTCTTTTTTATCAAGACCATACGCTAAGGCTGCTGAAGTTGGCTCATTGATGATTCTAAGAACATTAAGTCCTGCAATGGTTCCTGCCTCTTTGGTTGCTTTTCGTTGGGCATCATTGAAGTACGCAGGTACCGTAATTACCGCATCGGTTACCTCTTCACCAAGATATGCCTCTGCATCCTCTTTGAGTTTCATCAAAATCTTAGCAGAGATCTCCTGAGGGGTATAGGTCTTTTCCGAAACCTCAATCGCACACGCACCATTTCTATCTATAATATGGTAAGGGAGTCTCTCTTTGGCTGCTTTGGCATGCTCTTCGTCACACATAAGACCCATAATTCGTTTAATAGAGTAGATAGTTTTTTCTGGGTTGGTAACGGCTTGTCGTTTTGCAGAATCTCCTACGAGTACTTCACCTTTGTCCGTAAATGCTACAATGGATGGGGTTGTATTTTTTCCCTCTTTATTTGCAATAATTTTCGCTTCACCATTCTCATACACGCTCATCGCTGAGTTGGTTGTTCCTAAGTCAATTCCTAATACTTTACTCATTATTATCTCTTCCTTTTGTTTGTTATTTTTTTTAATTCGTTTTAAATTTTCGTTATTATAGAGAAATTCTCACGTTTTAAATGCCACTTTAGTGGCATCTTCTCTTTTTATACTATTTTGCGGTACTAACCATTGCCGGACGCAGTACACGATCCTTGATGGTATACCCTTTTTGCAACACCTGAACAATCTGACCATTCTCATGCTCTTCACTCTCTACTTGCATAATGGCTTGATGGACTTCAGGGTTAAATTCCCCATCGGAGGGGATCTCTTTGATGTGGTTTTTCTCCAATACTTTTTTAAGTTGATTAAAGGTTAACTCCACCCCCTCTTTAATCTTCTCTAAGACCTCACTCTCTTGATCACTTTTTGCCCCTTTAATGGTAGCTAACGCACTCTCAAACGAATCAAGTACGGAGAGAAGATCTGAAGCAAAACTCTCATTGGCATACGCCACAGCAGCTGCTTTATCTTTGGCTAAAAGCTTTTTGCTATTCTCAAAACTTGCATGGGTTCGTAAAAACTTATCCTCCCACTCTGCCACCTTTGCTTTTAATGCTTCAAGTTCTGAAGGCTCTTCAGCAGGTGCTTCATTCATCTCTTCAACTTCTGGAGTCTCTACTTCAGCATCGATGGGACGTTCTTGATTTTTCTTTTTTTTGCTCATCTCACCTTACTCCTTATTTTGGATATAATTGATTTAAATTGGGTTTAAAACAGGGGAATTATACAAGATTGAGTCAACTTTGTCAAGGTTTATCTAAGTTTTTAGAGTTATTTAAGTTTAGTGCAATAGACTAAAGTTCTTTGAGTGAACAAAAAAAAGGGTCAAGAGGAAAACAAAAATCCCCATTTGACCCCCAAAAGAGGAGACTAGTTTCGAATCCCAAGTTCAGCTTTGATGGTGTTCCATCGTGCAAGATCCGTTTTTTTCAAGTATCTCATAAGTCGTCGTCGTTGACCAACAAGCTTAAGAAGTCCCAATCGTGATGCGTGATCTTTTTTGTTTGCTTTTAAGTGCTCCGTTAAGTACTTAATACGCTCTGTAATCAATGCAACTTGAACCTCTGTTGAACCTGTGTCGTTCTCACCTCGTGAGTATTTCGCAATAATCTCTTGCTTTTTAGCCGAATCTAAAGCCATAATGACCTCCTGATAGGTAG
>Ga0256843_1000880_pt1 | contig 24698 bp, 23 predicted proteins | sample AlvinellametaG_FD_191572 | JGI IMG/M metagenome (GOLD analysis project Ga0256843, IMG submission 191572) | Pompeii worm associated microbial communities from hydrothermal vent at the East Pacific Rise, Pacific Ocean - Alvinella | ecosystem: Host-associated > Annelida > Integument > Unclassified ... | reverse complement strand
GCGAGATTACCGAAGAGCAAGCCAAAGAGATGGGTGCAGAGTTGATTGTTGCCGATTTTGGTGCAGAGAGTTGTGGGGATGCGGTGCGTCTCTATTGGGCAGTGGATCCCAAGACCGATAAGATTTTGGAATCTAAGTTTAAAAGCTTTGGGTGTGGAACCGCCATTGCTAGTTCGGATACCATGGCAGAGCTCTGTAAAGGAAAAACCGTTGATGAAGCGGTAAAGATCACCAATATTGACGTGGAAAAAGCGATGCGGGATGATCCAGATACTCCCGCTGTTCCTCCTCAAAAGATGCACTGTAGTGTTATGGCATACGATGTGATCAAAAAAGCCGCTGCCCAATACAAAGGGGTCGATATGGAGAGTTTTGAAGAGGAGGTCATTGTCTGTGAGTGTGCACGGGTATCGCTTAGTACCTTGCGTGAGGTGATTCGACTTAATGACCTAACTACTGTAGAGCAGATTACTGATTACACCAAAGCGGGAGCATTTTGTAAATCATGTATCCGCCCAGGGGGACATGAAGCCAAAGATATCTACTTGGTAGACCTTCTTGAAGAGTATGAAAAAGAGAAGATGGCCAAAGTTGCTGAAGGGATGAAAGCGGGTGGACCCGTTGATTTTGCACAGATGACCGTGGTTCAAAAGCTCAAAGCCGTGAACAAAGTGATTGATGACAATATTCGTCAGATGTTGATTATGGATGGTGGAGACATGGAGATACTTGATATCAAAGAGAATGGTCAACATATCGATATCTATATTCGCTATCTTGGGGCATGCAGTGGGTGTGCGAGTTCAAGCACCGGAACGCTCTTTGCCATTGAGAATATTCTTCGAGAGAAACTTGATGAGAACATTCGGGTACTTCCCATTTAATCCTTGTTTAAAGTGATGTCATAAACGGCATCACACTTTCTGAAAAAAACCTTTATGAAAAATTTTACTTCTTTAGTCTTTTCTTGATATAATGTAGCCGAAAGGGTGTTTACTATGAAATTTTTTTTTCTTTTTTTATGGTTATGGACGTTGCTTGGTTGTACCTCCTCGCCGGTGAAAAAAAGAGTTTATACCCCTCTCTATTTAAATCCAAGTGACTTAAAAGATTTGGACTTCCATCAAGAGGCATTGGTATTGGCTCTTATTGATGGGGTATGGTATTATGTTCGAGCGGACGGAAAAGCCATGCGCCCGATTCTTGAGGAGGATGGAACCCCTGATCATTTTGAAGAGGGATTGGCTCGTACACGCATTGACGGAAAGATTGGTTTTTTTAATAAAGATCTTGATCTTGTGCTCCCTCCCCAATATGAATTTGCGTTTCCTTTCCATAATGGAATGGCGGATGTCTGTATTGGTTGTAAAGAGGTTATGGAGCAGGGGGTTACATTGCTTGATGGTGGAAAATGGAAGCGAATCAATCGACAAGGTCTCTTGGTAGAAGAGTAACAGCGTGCTTGCAAAATATTAATGCTAATATAATTTTTTAGAAAGGATAGAGAAGTAATGATAGGACGATGGAGAGAGAAACTGTTTGTAATCGGTGCAGTAATGCTTTTAGGTGGGTGTGGTGAGAGCAGTGATGATACGAGCGCGGTTAAGTCAACAACCGTTGCGGATGATCTTCTTTATCAGACCGCATTGGCAAATGGATTGACCCTAGAGCAACAAAAGGTGGTGTTGTTGCACAATGAAAAACGGAATCTCTACTTCTCTGATATGAATCTTAGTTACAGCATGCTTTTAGAAGAGGAGGCACAACGATATGCGAACCTCTTAGCGGAGAATGGTACCTTTGAACATGAGGTGACATTTAACCATGCTCAGGATTATGGAGAGAATCTCTATGCTTACAGCAAAGATGAACCTTTAGGGATTGAGGATGCCATGCCTCATTGGTTTGATGAGGAGATGCCTCTGTACAATTATGCTGATGGCAGTTGCCGTGAAGCCTACTATCCGGATGGAACCCTTATTAAGTGTGGACATTATACCCAAGTGATTTGGCAAGAGACACAAGAGGTTGGGTGTGCCACCGCACAATATACAGCAGGAAGCATGACGGGTGGATATGTCTATGTCTGTAAGTATCAAAAGGCCGGAAATATTGAAGGTGAGAAGCCTTACTGTTCAAACTACAGCAATGCGGACATTTATCTGCTAGATAAGCCAGAACGTATCGCATTGGCAAATCAACGTTTCTCCTTGGAGTTTCGAGAAGAGGATCGGACAAACTGTACGAAGCGGGACTATTTTAATGGTGCAATCCGTTTTTCCGCAGATTTAACTCAAGCAAACTTGGAAGAGTTTACGATGAGTTCGTTGACCTATAATAACCTTCCGGCTCAAAATGATGCCCTCTTTGATCGGGTGGATTTTGATGGGGAGACCATTTATCTAAAAGGGATCAATAGCAATATCCCCGCAGAGAGTTATCAAGAGAAACCCATCTTTATGAACATTAAAATTATTGGTGAGAATGATGCGTACTTCTCTGCGGAGGTAGAGTGGAATCTCTTGGATGAAGCCAACTCTCTTTATACCCGTAAGATGAAAGCAAAGCTTTACAAAGAGAATCCTCTGCCCTAGTAAGGTATCTCTTTGCTAAACATTCACAATAAAAAACGTTTTTAATATTAAGGAATAGTGGTCAAAAAAGTTACAATCTATTAGTTTGAGATAAAAAAATGTTACTTTTCCTCTCAAGAGAAGATATTTTTTAGAGGGAATGTGATTTATTCTTTCATAATCTTTATCTTCAACACAAATAGTAGGTATTGTATGGCTGGAAAAACAAAAGGAGAAATTATGGATCAAAATATCAGTTATCTTTTTTATATTACGATTCCTGTGATAGATATAATACTCTATGTGGTGCATGAGGAGTGGCTTTGGGAAATCATTGTGGTGAGTCTACTTATACTCTTTGTGGTTCGCTATGTTTCAGTGATGCATTCTCAAAAAGAGACCCTAAATATTATTCAAGGAGATGAGGTACTCTATTTTACATTAAGTGATGATTTGCTCTTTTCGGTTCAAATTGGTAAGGAGCAGAAACGCAATGAACTGTTACGTGAAGTGATCGAAAAAGAGATTGTGGTGATGCGCGATATTGTGTATCGGATTGATTTTGTAAACTTCAAAAATGACAGGTTACAGCGTGAACTTAACGCGTTGATTAAAGAGAGAGAAGAGTAAGCCTCGAAAGTGATTAAAAACGCATGTTTTTAATCACATTTTAGATAAAATCCAATTTAATGTAATTGATTAATGGGATATAGGGACTGGATGACATCAGAATTAAAGCAGCAGCGCATGGTAGAGGAGATCGAAAAGCAATTTAACCTCTATCCGTACGTGAAAAAGGCCTTTTTAGAGGTAAATCGTCAACTCTTTGTTCCTACTGGTTTTGGGCACATTGCCTATCAGCTTGATGCACTTCCCATGAAGCAGAATCAATGGATCTCTTCTCCTTTAACCGTTGCAAAAATGACACAGCATCTTGAAATTGAGGGGGTTGATACGGTGTTGGAGATTGGATGCGGTAGTGGTTATCAAGCCGCTATTCTCTCTAAGCTTTGTCGCCGTGTTTTTACCATTGAACGTATTGACGCGCTTCTAAAAGAGGCAAAAGAGCGATTTCGTAAAGAGGGATTGAACAACATTTTTACCCGTTTTGATGATGGGCAACGGGGCTGGAAAGCGTATGCCCCTTATGATCGTATTCTCTTCTCTGCCACAGCAAAAGAGATTCCAAAGGTACTTTTTGATCAATTAGCGGAGGGGGGAATTTTGCTTGCTCCCATGGAGAAGGGGGGAGAACAGATCATTACACGTTACCGAAAACGTCATGGAAAAATTCGTTCAGAGAGACTTGAATCTTGTCTCTTTGTGCCCATTGTTGATGGGCGAGTTAAACAGCGGTAGGGTAGACCGCTATTGATCCTATTGGGCTTCAAGTACCGCACCGGAGCTGGCATTGGTCACCAAAGCTCGGTACTGTTTGAGCCATTTACTCTGCAGGGGTTTTACTAGAGGTTTAAAGTTGGCTTTACGTTTGGCAATCTCCTCATCACTGAGTTTTACTTCTAAGATATATTGATCCACATCGATATGAATCTCGTCCCCATTTTCTAAGAGTCCAATCATACCTCCCTCCGCAGCTTCGGGGCTTACATGACCAATACTTGCACCTCGGGTCGCCCCTGAGAAGCGACCATCAGTAATAAGGGCTACAGAATCGCCTAGACCCATTCCCATAATCAGGCTTGTAGGTGAGAGCATCTCTTGCATCCCTGGTCCCCCTTTAGGACCTTCATAACGAATCACCACCACATTGCCTGCTTTGACCTCACCATTGATGATCCCTTTGATCGCTTCATCTTGGGAGTTATAACAGACCGCCGTTCCTGTAAAGACACGATCGCCGGTAATTCCTGCGGTTTTAATGACTGCACCCTGTTGGGCAAGGTTTCCATAGAGGATGGCTAAGCCTCCGACCTCGGAGTAGGGGTTTTCGATGGTGTGGATGATATTGGTATCTTTGATGGTTGCCTTAGCAATACGCTCTTTAATACTCTCTCCTGTAATGGTGGGATTGTCACGAAGAATATTCTCTCCTCGTTTACTCATCTCGTGCATGACCGCACTCACTCCACCGGCTTTATCAATATCTTGCATATGGACGGTGGTAAGGCTTGGAGAGATCTTGGCAATGTGTGAGACCTGTTGGGAGATGGTGTTGATGTCCTCGAGATTAAAGTTCACCTCCGCCTCTTTGGCAATGGCAAGCATGTGCAAGACCGTATTGGAACTTCCTCCCATTGCCATGTCTACAGCAAAGGCATTGCGTACGGCATTTTCATTGAGAATATTTCTTATATTATATTGCGAAGCTTTATCATGATCCATTAGGGCAATTTCACAGATACGTCGGGCAGCTTTTCGGTAGAGCTCCTCACGCTCTTTGGTGAGTGCAAGAATGGTACCGTTTCCTTCAAGGGCAATTCCCATTGCTTCCATAAGGGTATTCATGGAGTTAGCCGTAAACATCCCTGAACAGCTCCCGCCACTAGGACAAGCATTACACTCTATATCGGTGAGCTCTTCTGCTGAGATCTCTCCCGCTTCAAATTTTCCAACCCCTTCAAAAACGGTGGCAAGATCAATGGGGGTACCATCTTTGGTGTACCCTTTTGCCATCGGACCACCGCTGACAAATACCGTAGGTACATTAACCCGTAATGCCCCCATAATCATCCCTGGAACAATTTTGTCACAGTTAGGAATGGCAATCATGGCATCAAGTTTATGCGCATTCATTACCGTTTCAATGGAGTTCGCAATGATCTCACGACTGGGGAGTGAAAAGAGCATCCCATCGTGCCCCATGGCAATCCCATCATCTACCCCAATGGTATTAAACTCAAAGGGAACACATCCTGCTTGACGGATTTCATCTTTGATGATGGCTGAGACCTTATCCAAAAAGAAGTGTCCAGGGATGATCTCAATAAAAGAGTTAGCTACTCCAATAAAGGGCTTATCAAAATCTTCATCTTTTAATCCAGTGGCTCTAAGAAGTGAGCGGTGGGGGGCTCGGTTGTGACCTTTTTTGACGGTATCGCTTCGCATTTTATTCCTTATATGGTTGGTTTATTAAAAATTTCGAAAATTATAGCGAAATTCCTTTACATTTAAAAAAAAGTTCGTTATAATCGCATTCCAATTTTAGATGTGCGGGAATAGCTCAGAGGTAGAGCACAACCTTGCCAAGGTTGGGGTCGCGGGTTCGAATCCCGTTTCCCGCTCCATAAATTGTGTTTTTTAACAGTTAAATAATTAGAGAGTATAATCGCCCGGGTGGTGAAATTGGTAGACACAGGGGACTTAAAATCCCCCGACTATTGCAGTCGTGCCGGTTCGAGTCCGGCCCCGGGCACCACCCATATGGGCGGCGACATCGCCAAGTGGTAAGGCCGCAGCCTGCAAAGCTGCTATCCCCAGTTCGAATCTGGGTGTCGCCTCCAAAATGTTTAACAGTTTAATGTTAATTTTATCTTTTTTAGGTAAAATTCACTTCTAATTTTTGTCGGGAGATGTCAGAGTGGTCGAATGTGCCGGTCTTGAAAACCGGTGAGGGTAACACCTCCGGGAGTTCGAATCTCCCTCTCCCGGCCATCTTTTATGCATTATCTCCACAAATAAAAAATTTTTATCATAATCTTATAAAATCTTCTTAACTTCTTAAAATTAATTCATAATGAAGTTCACTTTTCGTGTTTCTGGGCATTGGGACATTTTTGGGCTATTTGATGGTCGGGTTAAAAAATAGTAAAGTTTTCTCAAAAGTGATTAATATCAAGAAAAAATAAGGTTTCTACTGTTATGATGATGATGTAGATTTATTAGATTGATGGGTTTCTGCTATCAAGGGCTCATTTTTTAGTAAACTCAATATAAAGGAGAAAATGTGAAAATTACAAATTTAAGTCTAGCAGTAATTGCTGTAGTAGGAATGATGAGTGTAGCCAGTGCCGATGTTGATGTAGATCTTGGTGGACAAGCGGTTGTCTACTATCAAACCAGTGATGCATCAGGAACAGGGGATCTGTTTAATCAAGATAGCTCTTTAGCAAACTTTGGATTACAGCTTGATGCCACAAGTGATATTGGAAATGGTTTTGGATTGGGGGTACAAGCCTCTGCATTGAACGCTTCAGGTCTTAATAAAAACCTTGTAAGCAATGTAATGCAAGCAGGTGGTGGTGATCTTGATGATGCTGAGAACTATTTTGGTATCACCAAAGCATATTTAACCAAAAATATTGGTAAAACCACGTTGAAAATGGGTCGTCAAGAGTTACCAAAATCGCTTTCACCGTTGGCATTCTCTGAGGGGTGGAATGTATTTAAAAACACCTTTGATGCGGTAGTAGCCATTAACAATGATGTTCCAGATACCACCGTTGTTGGAGCGTATGTATCAAGTTCTAACGGTAATGGTATTGCTAATGACATGACTAGTTTTGATGATTTAGCAGGTGGTGCTGCGGAAAAAGGTGCCTATATGTTAACCGTTGCCAATAAATCAGTACAAAATGTTCCTATGACATTGAGTTACTACTCTCTACCAAGTACTGATCTTAGTGCGGTCTGGGCAGATGTTCAAGCCAAACAACTCGGACCAGTAAATGTAGGGCTCCAAGGTGGAATGGTTATGAATGATGCCTCTGGTGGAAATGATACCACAGGACTTGGGGTTAAAGTATCGGGAAAAGCAGGACCTGCTGATTTGACGGTAGCCTACAGCACCGTAGATGATGGAGACGTTCCTATTCATAATGTGGGTACTAACGTAAAAACACCGCTTTACACTCAAATGATTTTAAATCAAGGTGCTATTAAATCAGATAATGATACCGTAATGCTCAAAGCTGCTGCACCCGCAGGTCCGGGTAAAGTGATTGGTCAGTACGCGTACACTACTGATAACTCTATTGCTGAGAATGATTACAATGAGTTGGATCTTATCTATAAGTTCAAAGCATTAGGAACCACCATGTTGGCAGCGTATGTGATGCAAGATGGTGATGCTTACGAAGATCCTAATAACGTACTTCGTTTCTGGACACGCTACAACTTCTAATCTCATGATGTTGTTGCCCTTCTCTCAAGTAAATGCTTGAGAGAGGTGTTAAAGACCACATTTTCCCGATTCACATCCTCCTCCACCGTTGATATTGAAGACCGTTGTGTAGTTGCAGTGTTGGCACTCAAAGGTAAGCATCTTGGGACCACTACATCCTGTACGGCGTTGATCAATAAGCTCCATGGTGGGTTGGTCACACTTTGGGCAGATACCCTGTTCAATGGTTTGAAGATGGATACGTTTCTCTTTCATAAAATAGATGTAGCTCATAATGAGTCCGACAATAACAATCAGTAGAAAAAAGAGTAGGTAGAAATTCATGGGATTGATTCCTTTTTTTAAGTAGTATACTTAAAATTTTCATATTTAGTACTAAATTTTACTCTAGAATACTCTTATAAAAAAAATAAAGGATAATTTATGAAAACAATCTCATCATTTATGATTTTACTTTTACTTCAATCCGCCTCTCCGTTGGCAACCAAAGCACGTCTTTCGTTACAGCAAACCATGATTGAACATTTTTAATACTTCTAATTCTTAAGCTAACGATAAAACAGTACAGCATTTTATGCTATGATTCCGTTAAAAATGGAGTTGTATGCGACGCTATCTATTTCTAGTCTATTTTTTAGTCCTATTTTTACTAATTGCTCTCCTAACACGGGGAGCACTGCTTATGTATAATGTTGGGGTGGTGGATACTTCACCTGTGGCGTTACTCAAGCTTTTTGGGGTGGGGCTTTTTTATGATCTGGTTGCCTACTTCTATGCTATTATTCCTTTTGTAATCTATCTCTTTTTGGTGCCTAGTCGGCTCTTTAATAGTAGGGTTCATCGCATGGTGGCATTGGGATTCTTTTTTTTGGTGCTCTATGGCACTCTTTTTAATGGCTTTGGTGAGTGGTTCTTTTGGGATGAGTTTGGCAAGCGGTTTAACTTTATTGCGGTGGATTATCTGGTCTACACCAATGAGGTGATTAAAAACATCCAAGAGTCCTATCCCATGCCCCTGCTTATGGGGATTATACTGCTTTTAACCGCAGGGCTCTTTTATGGACTCTATCGCTGGACAGGAGGCTTTTGGGCACTCTTTAGTGATAAGAGCCGTTACCGTGACCGTCTCTTACCCACGGTGGTGCTCTTAGCGATTCCTGTGCTCTTTTTTCTTCTTTTAAACAAACAATCGCTTGCTACCTCTACTTCCGCTAATCGCTACAATCAGGAGTTGGCAAAAAATGGGTTTTATTCTCTTTTTTCTGCCTTTCGTAACAATGCGTTGAACTATTATGTGTTTTATAAAACCCTGCCCAATCGGGAGGTCTTAAGTCACTATCGTCACTTGGTGGCTACTCCTACGAGTCAATTTCTCTCATCGGATCTAAATCAGACCTACCGCATTATCTCTGCGCAAGGCATAGAGAAGCATTACAATGTGATGTTGGTTATGATGGAGAGTATGAGTGCGGGCTACATGGGGGTATATGGCAATTCTAAAAAGCTTACCCCTCATCTGGATGCGTTGAGTAAAAAGTCCCTCTTTTTTAGTAATTTTTTTGCCACAGGAACCCGTACGGTTCGAGGGATGGAGGCGGTGATGATGAGTGTCCCTCCTACCCCTGGGCGAAGCATTGTGAAGCGTCCGGATAATCATAACATGTTTGGCATGGGGTGGGTCTTTTTGGATAAGGGGTATGAGAATAAGTTTATCTACGCGGGGCATGGTTATTTTGATAACATGAATGAGTACTTTTCGCACAATGGTTTCGAGGTGGTGGATCGGCTCTCTTTTGATGAGGATGAGGTTCAGTTTTCCAATGTTTGGGGGGTCTGTGATGAGGATCTCTTTGCTAAGAGCATCAAAGAGGCGGATCGGTCGTACGCTAAGGGTAAGCCCTTTTTCAACTTTATTATGACCACCTCCAACCATCGCCCCTATACCTATCCTGAGGGTAAAATCGATATTCCTAGCCACTCAGGGCGAAGCGGTGGGGTAAAATATACCGATTATGCCATTGATCAGTTTTTGAAGCACGCTTCGACTAAGCCGTGGTTTGATTCGACGCTCTTTGTCTTTGTTGCCGATCACAATGGGGGGAGTGCGGGAAAGATGGCATTGCCCCTCTATCGGTACAAGATTCCTTGCCTGATCTACGCGCCTAAGCTTATTGCCCCGATGCAGGTGGATACTCTTGCCTCTCAGATCGATCTAGCCCCCACCCTTTTTGCGTTGATGCACTGGAGCTATCGTAGCAAATTTTATGGCAAGGATATTATGGCTTCCTCTTTTATGCCCAGAGCCCTCATTGGAAATTATCAGAAACTAGGACTCTATCAAAAGGGGCGTTTGAGTATTCTTCTGCCCAATAAAACCGTGCAAGCGTTTCAGGTGGATCGCTTGGAGCGGAATGCTAATATCTACCGTGCCATCAAGATCCATCCCAAGGATAAAAAAGATCTCATTACCTATTATCAGAGTGCAAGTTATTTTCATCAGTACCGTTTGGATCGTATTTAAGGAGCAGGGGGGATTCATCTGTGGTTTAGATTGAGATGCTATGATGCCGTTTAAGAAGTATTCAAAGGGGTCATGGGTGAACCGACAAACCATTTTACTACTGGAGGACGATCTTCAATTAAGTGATACGATTAAGCAGTTTTTGGAGTATTCAGGGTATCGGGTCTATCCTGCGTATGATGCACTGTTGGCAAAGGATATTCTCTATGAGCATCATATTGATTTGATGCTTCTTGATATCAAGGTACCGTATCAAAACGGGTTTGATTTCTTGGATGAACTTCGTAAAGCGGGGAACGATACCCCCGCCATCTTTATTACTTCGCTGAATGCGGTGGAAGATGTGACCAAAGGGTTTGATCGGGGGTGTGATGATTACATTCGTAAACCGTTTGCTCTCAAGGAGTTGGGGGTACGTATTGAAGCAATTATTAAACGCAATTTTGGGGTACAGACTCCAAAGGTAATATTGGAGAATGGGTATGCGTTTGATATTAAAGGGCTCTTTTTGACCCAGCATGATGAGCGGGTCTCATTAAAGACCAAAGAGGCAAAGCTCTTGGTACTCTTTTTAAAGCACCCCAATCAGTTGCTCTGTTACGATGAGATCTTTGAGGTACTCTGGGAGTATGATGAGACACCCAGTCATGGGAGTCTTCGTGCCTATGTCAATACCCTGCGTCACATCTTGGGCAAAGAGCGGATTGAGACCATTAAGCACATGGGATACCGTTATGTTACGGAGTGAACGACGTTCTTTTTTCCGTTTTTTAGGAATTTATCTTAGCTCCACCTTTTTACTCTTTTTTTTAGCCGTTTCCATTTTCTATTTTTTTCAGAAGCATCAAATTATTGATCGTCAATACGATCAGCTCAGCATGGAGGGGGAGCATATTGTGCAGGAGTTACAAAAGCTCAATGGTCGTTTTGATACGCCCCTTCCTTATCCCTACAACCCCCCGTTTCAATCGGCTATTTATAATCTTGATCGGCACTATATCTTTGGTTCGTTACCAAATCAACCCATTATTTGGGATAAAGAGTATTATCAGAAAGGGGAGCTTCTCTTTTTTGTGAAGTCGATCTATCCCTACTATTTAGGTACGGCGTATTTAGTGGTCTCCTGTTCACTGAATCATGAACCCTTGGATGATCTTTTTTGGATGTCCCTCTTCTTTCTTTTGGGTGCAGGGGTGGTTTTTGCGTTGTTGGGGATCTCTTTGGGACGGCTCTTTATTGCTCCAATGAAGGAGTCCATGAATAAAATGAATAAGTTTATTGAGGATACCACGCATGAGCTTAATACCCCCATTAGCACCATCTTAACCAACATTGAACTGCTTGATACCTTGTACGATTGTGAAGGGAAACAGGAGATGCGACGCATTGAGATTGCTTCAAAGACCCTAAGTCGACTCTATGAGGATCTTACCTACCTCAAACTCAATCATAATTACCATCGTGCAATTGTTGAGTTGAATGTGGCACAGATTTTGCATGAACGGCTTGACTATTTTAAGACGTTAATTGATTCCAAGCAGTTGCGCTTGCAGATTGATATTGAGCCCTCGGTGATGCTTGCTATGGATCGTAATGATGCAATTCGGATGATTGATAACCTGCTCTCCAATGCCATTAAGTACAATCAAAAACGGGGAATTCTACGCCTGTGTCTGGATGAGGTGGGATTGTTGATCTACAATCAAGGCTTGGGCATTAAACCCGAAGAGATTGCTTTTATTCAAAACCGTTTTAATCGTGCCAATGCTTCAGAAGGGGGATTTGGCATTGGTTTGGACATTGTGGGGCAGGTGGTGGAGCGTTATGATTTTGATTTTGCCATTAACTCTCTTTATCAACACTACACGGAGGTGATGATTCGATGGAAAAAATAGGATGGTTGTGGATACTGATATCTGTTTATGGGATGAGTATCCCCATACCTGAGCGTTTGCAACAGAACTGTTTGCACTGTCATCAGGCACAGCAGATCCCTTCAGAGCTTATTTATCGGCGTTATCTGTTAGACTACAGTACCCCTCAACGGATAAAAAAATTGATGTTTAATTATCTTAAATCTCCTAGCAAAGCCAACTCCATTATGCCTCAACAGTTCTTTTTAAAGTTTCCTTTGAAAAAGGCGACCACTTTAGAAGATGGGGAACTTAATAAGAGCATTGAGCTCTATTTGGACTATTTTGACGTGAAGAAACGTCTCTTTCTACCCCAAGATCCAGCGAGATAGGGGAATTCATATAGCGTTAATATATAATGGTTATTATCCCATATATTATAAAGGAGTATTTGTGTCATTTTCAAAAATTTTAATTCCCCTTTTAGTGAGTATTCCGTTGGCTGCAACCACACTCTCTGAGTTGGTTGAGAGCGGACTGCAGCACAACTCCGTTATCGAGAAAAATGAATTACAAGTTAAACTTATGCAGGCGAAAAAGGCGGAGAGCAGTGCGAAGCGTCTAGGTGAATTGGATGTGGTGGGAAGCTACACGCACTACAATCTTCCCCGTACGTTAGCCCCCATTGTCCCTTCATCTCTCTCTCCAACAAGCAGTGTGGATACAACGCAAGATCTTTTTAGTACGGGGTTGCAGTACACGGTTCCACTCTTTACCGGTGGTGCATTGGAGCAACAGGTCAAGATAGATGCGTTGGGTACAAAAATGGGTGAGAGTCAACGACGACTCAGTCGTGAAGAGTTGATCTACAACATTCGTTCACTCTATCTTTCCGCCCTTTCACTGCAAGAGTTGGAAGGAGCTCAAGAGGCGTACGTGGAGGCATTGGATCAGTTGCGTGAGAAGATCGCATACGGGGTAGAGCTTGGAAAACGGGCACGCATTGAACTGCTCAAAGCCGATACGGACCTGCAGGAGGCGATGGGGAACGTGAAAAAGACCCAGAGTTCCTTGCGCATGCTCAAAGAGAGCTTGCGTGCGTTGACCTATTATGAGGAGATTGGTCATCTCGAGCCCATTGGGGTTGAACCCATGCCACAAGAGTCTCGTCTTGAGGATCAATCGTTGAATGATTTAGAGCGTTTTAAACTGCAGGAGATGGAGATTCGTAAAGGGGAGAAGTTTTTAAAAAAAGTAAAAGCGTCAACCCTTCCACAAATTGCGCTTAATGCGTATGTGGGGTACAACTACGATTTGGATCAGATTGACCCTTTTGAGCAAGAGCAGTTGTGGCAAGTGGCGCTTAATGCCAAGTGGAATCTGTTTGATTTTGGTGCCAGTTCAGCAAGGATTCAACAGGCAAAAATTGCTAAGCTTCAAGCCATGACCAAAAAGAGAGCCACCACCGAAGGGTTTAAGAAGCTCTTTGCTAAAGCAAAAAGTGAGATCGAGACAGCATTAGCAAATTATGAAACAACACAAGCACAATACACGTTGCTTCAAGAGAGTGAACGGATTGAACAGGCACGTTACGATGCAGGGGTTGCAACCATTAATGACCTGCTTTTGGCAAAATCTAAGACGGAGTTGGCAGCCTCTAAGATGATTCAGAGTCGGTATGCCTATCAAAATGGGATATTTTATTTAGATTATTTATTAGAACGAGGAGAAGAGAGATGAAAAAGATTTTCATAGGCGTGGTGGTTTTGGTTGCGTTGGCAGGAATAGCCTTTAAGGCCAAAGGGTTAATGACGCAACGTAAGCAGGAGATTGTGAATGAACCACTGCCCCAGAAACGAAGCATCAACGTACAGACCACGCAGGCAACGCACGGAAGCATGAAGTCGACCCAATCACACCTTGCAACCGTAGCAGCCAATAAGAGCATTAAGGTGGCAACCAAAATGGCAGGTTACATTCAAAAGATCTACGTTGATGAGTCTCAATGGGTTGAAAAGAGGGCAATGTTGGCACGGATTGATGAGCGAGATATCGATGCCAATATTGATCTCTTGCGTACAACCCTTGCTCAACAGAGAAACGATCTTGCCTTGGCGCAACAGATCTATGTCCGTAACCAAAAACTCTACGATGTGGGGGGGCTAGCTAAGGAACAACTCGATACCTCCTTGGTAATTCTTGAAGGAAAACGCTCTGCACTCAAGGCAACCAAGCAGAAGATTGCGCAACTTAAAGATCAAAAGAGTTATCTTGTGATTCAAGCTCCTTTTTCAGGAGAGATTGATACCCTCTTAATGCACGAAGGGGACCTTGCGGTTGCGGGAAAACCTATTTTGAGCATGAGCAGTGGAAGCAAGAAGCTTCTCTTCTCTTTTGTTCCGTCCAAAGAGGATATTCGTGTGGGACAAATGGTCTATCGTGAGGGGGAGTTGATCGGAAAGATTAGTAAGATTTTAACCCTTGCTAAGCAGGGCTTGGTGCAAGCGGAGGTGGCACTTGGACGTAATTTGGGTCTCCCTTTGGGGGCAACAATCAATGTCGAGGTGGTAACTCAGCAACAAGAGGGGTGCATTGTCTCTAATGATACGCTATTGCATAAGCGTGAAGGGACCTTTGTAATGCGATACCTTGAGGGAAAATTTGTCGCCTCTAAGGTGGAGATTCTTATGAGTGAACCCAACCGTTCAATGATTCACCCCTGTCCTACTGCCCCCATTGCCAAAGGGAGTGAAGTACTCTTGGCAAAATTACCTCTGTATGGTGAGGTGTCGGTCCAAAAGGTACAACCGTAGCCAAAGGAGTATTGTGACTCCTTCCCTTGACACGCTTCTCTAAAATATGTTAAAGTCTCCTTCAAAAAAGGTCATCACATGTCCCGTACTATTCAGCTTGAGTCCTCATGGAAAGCGGTTCTTTTGGAGGAGTTTGAACAGCCTTACATGCAACAACTCAAAGCATTTCTTCTTCACGAACGAGCATTAGGCAAAACCATTCTTCCGCCGGCATCTCTTTGGTTTAATGCGCTAAACTCCACCCCTTTACCTTCGGTTAAGGTAGTCATTTTAGGACAAGACCCCTATCCCACGGTGGGGCATGCTCATGGGCTCTGTTTTTCAGTGATGCCAGAGGTTAAACCCCTACCTAAGTCGCTTCTGAATATTAATAAAGAGTTGTTTGATGATCTTGGCATTGACAATAGCCATACAGGGTATCTACAGCCATGGGCTACGCAAGGGGTTTTGTTACTCAATGCAGTCTTAACGGTGGAGGCGGGACGCTCTAATGCCCATCAAGGTAAAGGGTGGGAGCGATTTACGGACAAGATCATTGAGGTTATTAATCGTGAATTATCGGGGGTGGTTTTTATTCTCTGGGGAAGTTATGCTCAGAAGAAGGGGCAGGTTATTGATACCACTAAACACATGATTATTAAATCCCCTCACCCTTCACCCCTCTCTGCCTATCGTGGATTTTTTGGAAGTCGTCCCTTTTCACGTACCAATCATTTTTTAATTGGGCAAGGAAAGCAACCGATTCAGTGGCAATTATGATAAAATAGCATCAAAAATTAGGAGCAGACGAATGGCAAAAGAGCACTACTTTGATATTAGCGCCAAACTTGACATGATGGAGATGAAAAATGCGGTGATTATGGCACAAAAAGAGGTGGCAACACGGTTTGATTTTAAGGGGATTAAGGCGGAAATTGACTTGAATGAAAAGGCAAAAACATTGAGTTTAAGCAGTTCAAGTGAGCAGAAGATTGATGCGCTTAAAGATATTCTTATCTCCAAGTTGATTAAACGTAACATTTCAAGTAAATCTTTAGAGGAGGTTAAAACCGAAGGGATCTCAGGGGGTAATACCAAAATTGTCTACCGAATTGTGGACAGCATTGACAAGGCAGAAGCCAAGGAGATTGTTAAAGCAATTAAGAGCCTTAAGCTTAAAGTAACCCCCTCCATTCAAGGGGATGAGGTACGGGTAAGTGGTAAAAAAATTGATGATCTGCAAGCGGTGATGAAAGCGGTTAAAGCGTTGGATCTCAAAGCTCCATTGGTCTTTGGAAACTTCAAATAGCACTAGCTAATCTTAAGTAGCACCGTAACCACGTTCCCTTTGACCGTGAGGCGTTTGGGGATATTGAGCTCTTCACAGAGTTTTTCCACAATATGAAGACCAATTCCCAAGCCCCGTTCCCCCTCTTTGTAAAAGCGTTCAAAGACCTTGGAGGGATTTTTGATTCCGTAGCTACTGTTACGAATCATGAGAAGATCTCCTTGCGTTTCAATGCGAATAAAACCATGAGACTGATTGTATTTACACGCGTTGCTAATGAGGTTGTAGAGGATACGACTGAGGGCATTTTTGTTGGAGTGGATGAGGCGGTCTTGAACGTGAATTTCCCACGACAGATGGCTGTAGAGCGGTTGAAAAAACTCCACCTGCTCTTGGATAACTGCACGAAGGGAGAAGCGTTCCATCTCAAATTGACTGTCCCGTAGGTAAATATCAAGATTTTTATGCAACATGGCAATGGCTTTGGTACTCTGTTCAATACTCTCAACCTCTTCGTTGCGTTCCATCATTTTGAGGTTGATTAATATCGAGGTAATGGGGGTATTGAGATCATGAATAATATCTTTGATAAACTCCTCAAGTAGGCGTAGGGAGTCACGCATAGGAGAGAGGGTATAGAGGGCAAAAAGCAGTGAGACCAGTGCTGAGACAAGTGAGAGGAGAAGGGCTTGAACCAGAAGCTCTTGACGAATGGTGCTAAGCTCTTCATTGTAGGCATGAAGTGGATAGAGAATAGCAAGGGAGGCATTTTGGTCTTGAATGGGGGTTAGGATATAGAGGTTTTCTGTATCAATGTAGAGTTCATAGAGTTGATTTTTGGAGACTTTTGGAACAATATCCATGCTAAAACGGTCATCTTCAAAATTGAAGCTGTAGTTACGCATCTCTAGAAAGATCTGTTCACGTAGATGCTCCTTTTCAATGCGGTAGTAGTGGTAAAAGATGAACGTCAAGAAAAGTTCAATGACTACAAAAAAGAGTGTAAAACTTTTGATAAGTGATTCTCGTTCATAGTAATTTATAGCCGACTCCTCGTATGCTTTTAATCTCGATATTAAGCATTTTTTTTAGTTTAGCGATATTGACCCGTAGGGCATTTTCATTGGGTTTGTCAAGCAGATACATCAGTTCCTCGTAATCTACAGGATTGGGATAGTGCTTGATTAGACTGCTTAGAAGACGTTTTTGCACATTGCCCAAAAAGAGTTTTTCCCCTTGATAGTAGATCTCTCCGGTGGATACATCAAGTGCATACTCACCGACGGTAATACGTTTTTTAAGTGATGCGGTTTTAACCTTGATACGAATGAGGAGCTCTTCTGGATCAAAGGGTTTTTTGAGGTAATCATCCGCACCTGCAAGGAAACCTTTGGTAACCGATGCCACATCAACCATGGCAGAGATAATAATGGTGGGGGTAAAGTCCTCCGCCTCACGCAAGGATTGGAGCAGATCAATACCGTTAAGGAGGGGAACATTAATATCAAAGAGATAGAGCAGGTAGTTGTTGTGATAGGTCAGCTCAATTGCCTCTTCACCATCTTTTGCCCAATCCACTTCATACTCATTAAACCGAAGGTACTTGATCAATGTTTTTGCGAGGTTGGGGTCATCCTCTAGTAGTAATAGTTTATTCAAATGTTTGCTCCTAAATGAACAGCAGACTCAATCACCTGTTTCCATTACTTGGATGAGTGCCGTTTAGTCGATTTCCCCCTTGTAAACTTCGAAAGGTAGGTTGGTGATCCATGTTTCGATGAAGATGAGGGTGTTCCGTGTTTGTGTTGGATGATGATGTGGTGGTTTTACGTTCACCTTGATTGAAGCTTTTGCGTAAGGTCTCTATCGTTTTTTCTCGGTTGGCTTGGCTCATCTGGCGAAGTTGAATTTTGAGATTGTTCATCAACACTCTTTTTTGTTCATCCGGTGCGTTTTGAATCTCTGTGATTAGTGCTGTAAGGCTTTGCGTTTGAGACTCTTCTTCCATGGAAGTTTCAGTTTCATCGGCACGAAGAGAGAGTGAACCAAGCATGCAGATCAGACTAATGTAGTAGAGTATCTTCATCACCTTATCCTTTTGATGTGGTAATATACAATGATATTACTTAGTTCTTTTTAAAAGTGTAGCACAGATTTATTACTTAAATGTTACTAGTAAATTAAAAATTAATTTTAAGGTAATGTATAGGTAATAAAACTTCTTTATACTTCATTTTATATTCACAGATTAAGATGAAGGATGATAAGATGAAAATAGATCTAAGACACGGTGCACTTTCACTCATTACGATGAGCCTATTAGTTGGGTGCGGTAGTAGTAGTTCGGATGATACAACCACAGAGGTTACAACAACGGATACTGCGCTCAATAAAACCGGTTACTTTATCGATTCTCCTGTTGAGGGTTCTCAGTATCGAACCAGCTCTGGATTTGAGGGGTTAACGGATCCTGCGGGAAGATTTATCTACAAAGAGGGAGATACGGTGGATTTCTCGATTGGGAATCTAAAGTTGGGAGAGGCAACCCCTGCACTTGATGGGTTAGTGACTCCAGAAACCTTAGCCAACGGTGATGAGGAGTTGAAAATTCTTTTACTTCGAACCCTCCAAGCGTTGGATGTGGATAACGATCCCACCAATGGTATTACCATTCCTTCGACGGTAAGTTCATCGTTGAGTACCATTGAGGAGACCAGCATTGCTGATGTTGATAGTGATGAGGCGTTGTTGGATCTGGATACGGAGTTGAGTTTGGCATTGGATGAAAATTTTGATGGGGTCATTGATGTGGATGCGACTCAAGCAGAGCTACATTATCAACAGAGTAAAAGTGACTGGGATAATGGCTATCGTCCTGACAATACCGGAACCAATGCAACCACTCAAGATGGGGATTGTAATAACTCCGTTGATATCAATGGTACGCCTCTCTCTACCTTGACTCCCGCGTTAAAAGAGGGTATTGCTTTTATGGGAAATGAGGAGCGATTGGCGTACGATGTCTATCATAATCTTTACAACTATCATCTTGAGAATACAGGTGCTGTAGTCAATCAACTTAAGAATATCTCAGAGAATTCGGAAGTGACTCACGTGGGCATTGTACAAGATCTGGTCAATAAATATGAACTAACACCCGAGGAGGTTCCCAATGTAACGAATCCTGTGGCAAGTCGTGAGGTGAGTTTTGCAGAGATGCCAAGCGGGACCTATGGTATTCCTCATATTCAAGAGCTCTACGATATTTTGTATGCCAAAGGGAGTGCTTCACAACAGGATGCCCTTGAGGTAGGTTGTATGGTTGAGGTAACAGATATCAATGATTTGGATGAACGTATTTTATTGGCCGAGGAGGCAAACGCGTCGGATGTCATTGATGCGTTTAACTTCTTGAGAGATGCGAGTTACACACACTATTGGGCATTTGATGATGGTCTTAAAACTTTAGGTGTTACGACGGGATGTTGTTCATTGGGTGTGATTGATGGGGTTGATTATTGTCACCCTGAGTATCCACGAGAGGATAACAGTACCACGCAAGGTGGTGGACAACAACGACGTGGACGTTCATAATAATTAACATAAGGTTAAGTTATTCATGTTAGAATGCCTTTTTTTAAATTAACTAAAAAAGGATTTAACATGAAAAAAATAGCACTCATCACCTCGCTCTCTTTAGCCTTCTCAACCCTCCTTATGGCTGCACCAAACATGCAAAAGGGGGAAGGTGCCAAAAAATTGGCACAGATGGCGGGTGAGAAATCTCCATACTACCGTGCTAAAAAAGAGGCATTCCCTAAAGACTATTTTTTGGTCAATCAAAATTTACCATTTTTGGTGGGGGTGAGTCTGTTTCATCCGCACAGTGATCTTTTACAGCTCTCCAAAGCTCAACTTGATCAACTTATCAAGATGAAAAACACGACCGTACCCGCAGCGGCAAAAGTTGCCAAAGAGATCAAAGCGATGGAAAATGAGCTTGCTAAAGCGATGATTGAGGAGCATAAAACACCTGAAAGTCAATACGCGTTAGTAGAGAAGATTGCCAAATTACGCACCGACCTAACCAAAGCTCATCTTCAATGTATCTATGATATTCAAAAGGTACTCTCACCTGAGCAGTTTAAAACATTGATGAAGTTAGTAACCATGAAGCCCAAGCAGGGAGCTGGATCGAAGCAAGCTACCAATAAAACAGTTGCGGCCACTCCTCTTGAGTCCAAAGCACTGGATAAGAGTGACGAGGGGAAAAAACTTTTCACTGAAAAATGTGCGGCGTGTCACACCTTGGGACGACCTACGGACATGAAGAGTGTGGTAGCTCCCGCGCTGAATGGCGTGATGCGTCATTTAAAAATGAGTATTCCGGATAAAACCAAAGCGGTTGCTTTTATCAAAGATTACGTGATCAATCCTGATGCCTCCAAAGCGATCTGTATGCCTCAAAAGATTAAACGATTTGGATTGATGCCTTCTCAAAAAGGTGCTCTAACGCCTGAAGAGTTGGAGGTGATTGCCAACTGGATGTTTGATAACTATCCCCAAAAAGGATTTCGTGGGATGGGGCATGGCAACGGTAAAGGGATGATGCAAAACCAATAAAAAATAGAGGCTGTTAACCGATGGTTTACTTCTGGTTGTCCATTAGTTTATCTATCTACTCTATAATAGTCTTATGAAAGAGGTGAAGCTTCTCCCTTGTGCTTCACTTTAGAGGAGTACCCCTCCTCTAAGATAAATAGAAAAATTGATGTAACATTACCTCCTCCTTTGTAAATCACAACTCCTTGAAATAATTCCTCTATTTATCTCTTTCTTTCCCCATCACCAATTCGATGTTCTATACCGATTCTTTTTGTGTAAAAATACTTTATTTTGTTTGGATTTTTTTAGAAAAAAATATAATTAAACTTAAATTAAAAAATAAATAAAATTTTCTTATTAATTTAATATATTTTTAGCTATTCTTTTCGAATAAATAAAAACTAGGAGCATCAAAATGAAACAAAACCATATAAAAATGAGTCTAATTACTTCACTACTCTTAACTTTAAGCAGTGGAGCGTTAGCAGCAGAAAATATGATTCAAAATGGGAGTTTTGAGAATTTTTCTATCGATAAGGATCGTGGTCGATGGAAATTGGTACATTTTGACAACTGGGAAGGAAATGGTGAGGTTTGGACCAACGCACTGGGACGCATTGCCATGGATGGAGCGTATAAGGCAGAGTTAGATGTAGGGCGTAACAGTGTGAACAGTCTAACACAAACGGTCAATACCGTAGAGGGGGAGTCGTATCTGTTTGCACTGGATGCCTACGCACGACGTGCGGGGACCTCTTCGTTTGAACTTTTGGTGGATGATGAAGTTTTAGCCACGATTAATCCTGCTTCGGATTGGGATAAATATGGTGTAACCTTTGAAGGAAAAGGGGGAGAACAACGCGTTACGATTCGTGAGATTGCCTCAGAAGATGATGGTTATGGTGCGGTAATTGATAACGTGGTACTTCTTCCTAATACTTCACTCGATAGCCTCAAAGATGATGAGCGTGAAAAGTATGAGATTATTGAACCTACTGGTCTGGATCAGATCTTAGACATTATCAGTTATGACCGTGGGGTGAAGGCACATTATACGCAAGAGCAGATTGACGCAGCCATTGAATCGGCACGGGAGATGAATGAACTTTTACGTGAAGCCATTACGGTAAATGGTCTTGCTAATGATGGAAAGATTACCACCTCCGATGCCAAAGAGATTAATCTCTATCTTTTAGAAAAACATGCCGATCGCTGGAATGAGTTACGTGCGATTTATCGAGAGGTTCAAGATGACACGGAAGTGATGGCGATGAACCATCATGCCATTTTGACCATCTGGGGAAAAGTCTACAACCTTGGTTTCCCTGCGACCGATGATGGTAAATATACCACGAATGTACTGGGAAAAAGAGCGTATGACTTTAAAACCGTAGCCTATTTCCTTGATGCCATTGTTCAAAATGATATGTCGGATTTAAATAATCCTGAGTATCAAGAGGTCACGGGAGATACGGGGACCAACTTGGATGTGATTGCCGATACTATTTTGAACGATCGAGGTCTTTTGGAGAATGTTCCAACGCGTGATCTTCGTGAAGGGGTACGTACCGCTAATGAGATGAATAAACTCATGATCGAAGGAATCAAAGCGGAGGGGCTTGCCAACGATGGATGGATCTCCACCGCAGATGCACGAACACTCAACAACTATCTTGTTGCCAATCACTTAGAGGAGTGGGCAGAGCTTCATGGGGACGATGAGGATGATGCGGAGACAGGCTATCACCGAGTACAGAGTGATGGGGCAACCACCCGCATGTATGGCGAAAACGTAATGAACACCATTGCCGATGGTATCTACCACTTAGGGTATGAGAGTGACTATAGCAATAACCTTGTCAATGAAGATGGCAACAAAAACCAAACCTATGAAGATGTGGCATGGTGGTTGGATATCTCTCTTAAAAATGACATTAAAGCAGGAAAGTTAAATAACCCCAATGTCAAAGAGGTCGTGGGGGAGACAGGTACCGCACTGGATCAGATCGTTGCCTATATCTATCAGGATGAAGGGCTTTTGAGAAATGTCTCCATGGAAGATATCCGAGAGGGTGCACGAACGGCAAATGAGATGAACAAACTTCTGGTTGAAGCGATCAAAACGACAGGGGTTGCAAGTGATGCCTATATCTCTACAGAGGAGGTAAAAACACTGAACGAGTACCTTGTGACCAATCACGCATCCGAGTGGGCAGAGCTTCATGGGGATGATGAGGATGATGCAGAGACCGGTTACCACCGAATTCAAAATGATGGGGCTGTAGGTATCTTGGAGGGACAAAATACCATTAACAATCTTGCTGATGGAATCTATCATCTGGGTTATGCAACCACTTATAGTGATAACCTTGTCAATGAGGATGGCAACAAGAATGTTACCTTTAGCAATGTCTCCTACTGGCTCAATAAATATCTCAAAGAGGATCTTAATACCGGTCGTCTCAAGTAGATACCTTTATCCCTTCTCCTTTGTGGAGGAGGGTTTTTGGGATTCAAAATAGAGATTTGAGAGATAGTGCACCAGCCCCACGCTAATTCCTGTCGCAATCACCACATTATAATCAAACGTTGTCTCCATGGCTAAGATAACAGCTGTAAGAGGAAGTTTCATAATAACCCCCATAAAGACCCCCGCACCAATGGCTGCAAAGTAGAACGGCTCAATAGGAAAGAGATAGAGGTTCATCAATTCACCAAAGCCATAGCCAGTAAGTGCACCAATGCTCATTAACGGTAAAAAAAGTCCTCCTACCGCGTTGGCATAGATGGCAACGGTGGTGCCAATAATACGCAAAAAGATAATCAAAAAAATCAGTATCAAAGGGATGGGATTATCATTATTCATTAAGCGAATGACAATCTCTTTACCCGAAAAGGCAGCATGAGGTTCGATGAGTAAAATGGTACCAACCACCCCGCCACCAATAAGGGCAAAGATAGCGTTGCGGTAGTGGTGAAAATTTTTAAAAATCTCAATATTAATCACATGCAGTACCTTGGTCTTTAAAAAAAGATAGAGGTAGATAAAGAGGGTAATAAACGGGATAAAGTAGAGGGTTGCTACAATGTATTCATGGTTGATATGTCGTCCGGAGGAGTAAAAAAAGGTAATGGGCTCTAAAAAGTTGAGGGTAATGGCAAAGGCAATAACGGAGGCAAGAATTAAGTAGCTTACGTACTGCTTGATAAATTGATACGCAATGTTCTCAATGGCAAAGGCAATGCCCGTAAGCGGTGAGACAAAAATGGCAGCGACCCCCGCACTTGCCCCCACAGAGATCATCATTTTTATGAGCATTTTTGGAAGATGAAAAAGTTGATGAATCTGATAGGCGATCATGGCACCCAAAGAGGCACTTGGACCCTCTGTGCCTACCATAAAGCCTGTTGAGAGGGAGAGTGCGGAGGTGATGACTTTGAGAAAGAGGGTTTTGATGGTAAGGATCATGCGGTTGGCACAGACCGATTCGGCAATCTCATACACCCCATACTCTTTGATATAGGCATCTTTGGAGCTGATGTGATTGACCAAAAAAATGGCGAGCGTAGGGATAAGATAGAGATACCAAATCGGAAGAGTGGGAATGGTCTCCATAGGGTTGCCCCTAAAGATAAAATAGGTCAAGAAGAGAATGAGCAGTTCATAAATGGTAATAAAAGCACCGGTAACGAGCCCTGTAAGTATGGTCGCAATGATGAGTTTTCCGATCATTCAATTCCTTCTAATTCTTAATACTTGATTGTAACAAAAGGAAGTTAGAGATATGTAAAATTTTTAGAGATTTTGGAAATGCACAGGGCTTTCAGAGAAACCGTTACAGAAAAGTAAACTTAAAAAAAAGATGAAGAAAAAAACCCTTTGGAGCTTATTAGCTCGGGAGGGATATAATGGGGCAACATGTAACTTTTAAGGAGTGTAGGCAATGGATGCAGTAGAGAAAGAGTTAGCTGAGCGTAAAGGCAGT
>Ga0256843_1000878_pt1 | contig 24724 bp, 26 predicted proteins | sample AlvinellametaG_FD_191572 | JGI IMG/M metagenome (GOLD analysis project Ga0256843, IMG submission 191572) | Pompeii worm associated microbial communities from hydrothermal vent at the East Pacific Rise, Pacific Ocean - Alvinella | ecosystem: Host-associated > Annelida > Integument > Unclassified ... | reverse complement strand
GTATAATTCACGGATTTTTATAAAAAGGTGTATGCATGGCTAACAAACGTGTTTTGGTTAAGTTTTCAGGGGAAGCTCTTGCTGGTGAAGCAGGTCATGGTATAGACACTCAGATATTAAAGTATATCGCTCAAGAGATTAAGTCACTTGTTGATGCAGGAATTGAGGTTGGTATTGTTATCGGTGGTGGTAATATCATTCGTGGTGTAACTGCGGCACAAGATGGTATCATTAAAAGAACTTCCGGTGATTATATGGGAATGTTAGCTACTGTAATTAATGGTGTTGCTATGCAAGAGGCTTGTGAACATGCAGGTCTTCAAGTACGTATGCAGACAGCTATTAAGATGGAACAGATTGCAGAACCTTACATTAATCGTAAAGCGACACGTCATCTTGAAAAGGGTCGTGTTGTAATCTTTGCAGCAGGAACTGGTAACCCATTTTTTACAACAGATACAGCAGCAACACTCAGAGCGGTAGAGATTGGTGCTGAAGTGATTATTAAAGCGACAAAAGTTGATGGTGTTTATGACAAAGATCCGGCAAAGTTTGATGATGCGGTAAAACTTGATGAGTTAACGTATGATCAAGCACTACAAGATCACATCAAAGTTATGGATGATACATCTATCGCTTTGGCAAAAGACAACAGCCTCCCAATTATAGTATGTGATATGTCTATTAAAGGGAACTTACTAGATATCTTAAATGGCAATATGAAAAATTGCTCAATAGTTAAATAAAGGAAAAACAGCATGAAAGTTGAAGAATTAACAGCAAAAGTATTACAAGATAACCCAAATATGGATCGTTATCAGTTAGCAATTGCAGTAGCAAAAAGATGTGATGAACTTGAAAATGGTGCGACAAGCAAACTTAATGTAAATACGGCACATATCAAATCATCTGATTTAGCACTAATGGAAATCGCAGAAGGCCTTATTGTAGTAAAAGGCTTTACAGACGCAAAAGAGAAGTAATCTCTTGGGGCTGAGTCAAGTAGATATAGAAAAAGTCAAGCATCTTCATGATGTTGACTCAGCGACATCCTACCTCTTCTCCCACATTGAGCCCACTCCCAAATTAAAAAAAGCACTCGATTACTCCATTCATGCACACAAAGAGCAGTTTCGTAAAAGCGGTGAACCCTATATAATCCATCCTATCTTAGTCGCAGCAATTGTTGTCTCTATTACCAATGATGAAGCGATGGCTGTTGCTGCACTTTTGCATGATGTTGTTGAGGATACAGATACAACAGTTGAGGAGATTGAGGAGCTTTTTGGCAGTGATGTTGCACATCTAGTTGCCGGACTTACTAAAATAGATACTATTCGAGATAGTGAACTCATTCCATCGAGCTCAAATGAGCGTCTTGTTGTCTCAGCTCTCTCTTTTCGTAAAATGCTTCTTGCAAGTATTGAAGATGTTCGTGTTTTAGTTGTAAAGCTGTGTGACAGACTTCACAATATGCTCACGCTTGATGCTCTTCCCGAACATAAACAAAAACGAATAGCAGAGGAGACTCTTGTTGTTTATGCACCTATTGCGCATCGTCTTGGAATCAGTTTTTTAAAAAATATCTTAGAGGATTTGAGTTTTGGGTATCTCTTTCCTCAAGAGAAGCATCTTATAGATAACTACCTCGACACAAACTACCATGCGATAGAGATGAAGCTGAGTGAGTTTAAAGAGTCTATTAGTAAAATTTTGGTTCAAAATGGTTTTTGTGATGATGATTTTGAGATTCTTTCTCGAATCAAACACCGTTACTCTATCTATTTAAAAATGCAGAGAAAAGGTGTTAGTATTGATGAAGTTCTCGACCTTTTAGCTGTTCGTATTTTGGTAAAAAAGCCTGTTGAGTGTTACGATGTTTTAGGACATATACATCTTAACTTTCGCCCCTTGGCATCAAGGTTTAAAGATTATATAGCAGTCGCTAAAGATAATGGTTATCAGACAATTCATACAACAGTTTTTTATAATACGGCAATTTTTGAGGTTCAGATAAGAACTTATGAGATGCATAAAACTGCAGAGCTTGGAGTCGCTGCCCACTGGAAATATAAAAGTGGTGGCAATAATATAAAACTAGATTGGTTGGATAATCTTCAGTATCAAAATGAGTCTGTAGAAGATTTCTATACACTTATTAAGAATGATCTTTACTCTGAAGATATTTCCGTATTTTCACCAACGGGTGAAGCCTTTACACTACCGCGAGGAGCAGTTGCTCTTGATTTTGCATACGGGGTTCACACTGAAGTTGGCAATAAAGCACTGAGTGCACTTGTGAATAAAACAAAAACTTCTCTTCTTACTGAGCTTAATAATGGTGATATTGTTAAGATTATTACCGGAGATGAGATTGTTACACGATGCTCATGGATTGATGCTGTAAAAACCTCTAAAGCAAAAACAAATATGAAGTTCAATTGTAATGCACGTATTCGAGAGATAAATACAAAATCTGCTATAAATATTGTTGCAACGGCAATGCACTTGAATCATTCAAGAGTGGAAGAGTGGTTTAAGTCACATCATTGCGATGCGGTTTCAAGTATACCAACAGATATAGAACACTTTAAAAATGTAATTCACAAGTATATTACAGAGATTAGTCAAAATAACCGTTTTAAAGGGTTTATATCTCGTCACAGATTTAAACTTAAACGGTATGAGATCTCTGGTATGGAGATATACTCGGTAAGTAGCATCAGCGATGTTGTCTTTGACTACTGTTGTCATCCAAAAGCGGGTGATGAGGTAATGGCATTTTTAGAAAAATCTAAAGCACATGTTCACCATAAAATGTGTAACAGTGCAGCTCGAAAGCTTGAGGCACATGAGCCTATGGTCTTTGTTAAGTGGGCACAAGAGGCTCGTTACACATATAAGCTTATAGCATCTCTTCATAATGAGAAGGGTGCTTTAGCTGAGTTTTTGACATATCTCGTGAAGTTAAATGTAGATATATCTTCCATAGAGCTGGGGAAAGAGAGTTCTGACTATACAAAATATTGTGAGTTGGAATTTGAAGCTAAAGAAGCTGATATTAATTCACTTCGTGCTAAAATAGAGTCAAAAATTAAAGTGATTCATTTAGTTCGTGGTGATGATGCTTATAAAAACTGATAAATTTTAAAAAAGAGAGTAAAATAGATGATAGATGAGGCTTTAAGAGAAATAGATAGAGGTTCTGCCGAGATAATAGATCGCGAGAGAATAGAGAAACTTCTAAAAGCTTATTTTGATGAGGGCAAAACATATACTGTAAAAGCCGGTTTTGATCCTACTGCACCTGATTTACACCTAGGTCATACGGTACTACTGCAAAAACTTGCAACATTTCAAAAGTATGGTGCACGTGTACAGTTTCTAATCGGTAGCTTTACGGCTATGATTGGTGATCCGACAGGTAAAAGTGCTACGAGAAAAGTTTTAACTAAAGAGGATATTGTAAAAAATATTGAGTCATATACGACACAAGCATTTAAAATTCTTGATAAAGAAAAAACTGATATAGTATACAATAATGAGTGGCTTGATGAGCTTGGTGCTGCAGGAATGCTGCAACTTGCATCAAACCTGACAGTAGCTCGTATGTTGGAGCGTGATGATTTTTCTAAACGTTATGCATCAAACACTCCAATAGCTGTCAGTGAGTTTATGTACCCGCTTCTACAGGGCTATGACTCTGTTCATTTAAAGTCAGATATTGAGATAGGTGGAACGGATCAGAAGTTCAACCTACTGATGGGACGTCAACTTCAAAAAGCTTATGATGTTAAAAAGCAGCAGGCAGTTTTGATGATGCCTATCTTAGAAGGTTTAGATGGCGTTCAAAAAATGAGTAAGTCTCTTGGTAATTATATAGGCGTTTCAGATGAACCAAATGATATGTTTGGTAAAGTTCTAAGTATTTCAGATGATTTAATGTGGCGTTACTATGAACTTCTTAGTACAAAATCTCTTGATGAGATTGAAGCACTCAAACGTGGTGTAGCAGATGGTACACTTCACCCTAAAAAGGTAAAAGAGGATTTAGCACTAGAGATAACTGCTCGTTTTCATAATGAAGAGGCAGCAGAAGCAGCCAAAGCAGAGTTTGAGAGAGTTCATGCAAAGAGTGATATCCCTACAGATATTGAAGAGTTTGAGTGTGATGGAGAGATTTGGATAGCAAAAGCATTGGTAGATTGTAAAATTGAGCCTTCAACATCTCAAGCAAGACGAGATATTAAGCAAGGTGGTGTTAAAATAAACCAAGAAAAAATCTCAGATATACAGCTGCAGTTAACAAGCGGTGAGTATCTACTTCAAGTTGGAAAAAGAAAATTTGCAAAGTTAAAGGTTAATTAATGAGTTTCAAGTCTTTAAAAATTGGAAAATATGAGATAGAAAAACCAATCGTTCAAGGTGGAATGGGTGTTGGTATCAGCTGGGATCAGTTAGCTGGAACAGTTTCGGCAGAGGGTGGTCTTGGAGTTATTTCTGCAGTAGGTACTGGTTATTATAACAATAAAGAGTATGCTAAAAAACTTGTATCAGATCGTCCTTTAAGTGAGGCAAACTTCTACTCAAGAGAGGGTTTTCATGCCATCATTAAAAATGCTAGAAAAATTTGTGGTGACAAACCATTAGCTGCAAATATTTTATATGCAATTAATGACTATGGTCGTGTTGTGCGTGATGCTTGTGAGGCTGGAATTGACATCATTATTACTGGTGCTGGACTTCCGACAAATATGCCGGAGTTTACTGAGGGGTATCCTGATGTAGCACTTGTTCCTATCGTTTCATCTGCAAAAGCACTAAAAATTATCTGTAAGCGTTGGAAAAAGCGTTATAACCGTATTCCTGATGCTGTAGTTGTTGAGGGACCAAAATCTGGTGGACACCAAGGTTTTACATACGAGCAGTGTAAACTTCCTGAGAATCAACTAGAGAATATTGTAGCTCCTGTTGTTGAAGAGGCAGCTCTTTGGGGTGATATTCCTGTTATTGCAGCCGGTGGTGTTTGGGATAAAAACGATATCGAAGATATGCTTAGTCGTGGTGCACGTGGTGTTCAGATGGGTACACGTTTTATCGCTACTTATGAGTGTGATGCGCATGCAAACTTCAAAAAAGTTCTTCTTGATGCTAAAAAAGAGGATATCAAACTTATGAGTTCACCTGTGGGCTACCCTGCACAAGGTGTTGTAACAAACCTTACACACTTAGTTGAGAAGCGTGAAGGTCCAGCAATCAAATGTATCTCTAACTGTGTTGCCCCTTGTAATAGAGGTGAAGAGGCTAAGGTTGTAGGTTTCTGTATTGCAGACAGACTCTCTGATGCATATGAAGGAAATCTTGAAACTGGTCTTTTCTTCTCTGGAACAAATGGTTATAGAGTCAATGAGATTATTTCTGTTAAAGAGTTAATGACTAAACTTACAGAAGGCGAATAGCAGTTAGATGATTCGCTCTCTTCTTTTACTTCTGTTGTTTGTAGTTTCACTTCATGCACTCAGTGAGGTCGAGCTTTTAAAAAGAGCTGACTCCTTTGCAAAATCTACAGATAAGACAGATCAGTTTCGCGCTTATAATGACTATAAAAATCTCTATCTCAGAGCTTTAATGAACTCAAACGACAAGATGCGTTTGAGTGCTTTAGAAGGGATTGTAGAGAGCGGACAGAAACTTCATATAGATGTCTCTGAGTATGCACAAGAGTTACTTCACTCAAAACCTCTATCTTCATATAATCAGCCAAAGCCCAAAGCGAATAAAATCTCAAAAAGTTCAAAAAAGATAAAAGTAAAATCATCACACAAACTGAAATCTTTGCGTTGGAAGAATAAAAAACTTGTTTTGACTTTTGATAAAAAGCTACGCAGTAATCAGATTAACTACTTCACTCTTTTTGACTCTAAAAAGAGACGATATAAGTATATATTTGATATTCATGCATCGATGCTTACTAAGTCTCAAAACTTACGTAAAGATGGTGTTGACCGTATTAAAATTGCACAGTATAACCCCTCTACACTGCGTCTTGTTATTGAAAATAGAAAGAAGTTAAAAGTACGTTTTAGAAGAGATAGAAACTCTTTAGTTATAAATATTATTACAGCAGATAAAAAAAGAGAAGCTCTTGTAAAAAAAGCAGTGAAAAAAACTTCTAAAAAGAGTAAAAAGAGTGCAGTACGGCTTGATAGAAACAAAGTTATTGTGATTGATGCAGGGCATGGAGGAAAGGATCCCGGAGCGATGGGATACAAGCGCTATCGTGAGAAAGTTGTTGTTCTTCAAATCGCCCGAAAGTTAAGAGATATTTTACGTTCTCGAGGCTTTAAGGTCTATATGACAAGAGAGCGCGATAAGTTTGTTAAACTTCCAAATAGAACAAAGTATGCCAATAAAAAGAGTGCAGATATATTTATAAGTATTCATGCTAATGCTGTTGGAAAGAAAAATGCGAAAAAGGTTCATGGTATTGAGTGCTACTTTCTCTCAACTTCACGTTCTGAGAGAGCTAAGAAAGTAGCAGAGATGGAGAACTCGGCAGATCTCTCAGAGATGGATTACTATGGGAAAGAGAGTTTTTTAAATACACTCAACTCACACAATATCGTAGCTTCAAATAAACTTGCTATTGATCTGCAACGAGGGGCACTCTCCTCTTTAAAAAAATCTTATAAGAATGTTCATGATGGCGGAGTCAGAGAGGGACCATTTTGGGTTTTAGTAGGTGCTCAGATGCCTGCAGTTTTAGTTGAAGTTGGGTTTATTACACACCCTATGGAAGCAAAACGTTTAGTAAATAGAAAATACCAAAGTAAAATGGCAGAGGGACTTGCCAACGGAGTTGAGAGATATTTTATAAATAATTAATTACACTATTTATAGAAGAGTATTTTAACCTAAGTGGTTTAGAGAAGTTTTTGAAGTTGCAAGAAGGTTTTTACTCCTCCTCTTCAACCTTATACTCCAAGTCACCAGCACGAGACTCTTTCTCATTGATGAGTCTCTCTATCTGCTCTTTTACCTTGTCATATCTAAACTGCTCTTTAAATCCTTGAATACGTCCACCAGCAGCGTTGGGATGGCCACCGCCTCCTGCCCACTCTTTAGATATCTGAGAGACACTTACTTGATTATTTGCACGTAGACTCATCGTTCCACGAGAGCTTACATCGACGATAAAGTCATACTCAGGGTAGGCAAGCAAGAAGCCATTTCCGATGATAGATGTATTTCCAACACCATAAGAGAGGTATCCACGATACCCTTTGTAGTAGATAGTTTTTTCTGCACGCTCTCTACCGAGTAGTTCTACTATATATTTTGTAGCCAAGTTATCGAGAGTATCATTCTTATCACGTCTAAAAAACTCTTTTTTCAAAAAATGAATCTTCTCATCTAGTACAACAGGAGCATCAGGAGTATTTATCATTTTTGCAGCCTCATGTAAAAGAGAGATTTTATAGTTAAAATCCTCATCTGCAAACATCGTGCGGTTGAGTTCACGTGTCTCTGTTACAAGACGCATACAGACTTTTCCATACTCAAAGTTCTCTATCTCCTCTTGTTTCCACAGATCTACAGCATTTACAACATCAACATACTTCTGCATCCACTCAGGCTCATCAAAATCAAAATTTTCTTTAGCAAAGTCATAGGTGATTTTTGTTGCACATCTAGAAGTATCAAGATAGTACCAATCATATTTGTTCGCACTATCCTCTCCGCTTCCATGATGGTCAAGGAGTTGAAGCTCTACATCATATTCACCCTCATTTAGTTTTTTGACCTCATGTGTGAGCCATTTTGATTCATCCGCAGTAAGGTTTAAGTCTGTAATGAGAATGTAAGCACTCTCTTTAGCTTTTTTTATATTTTCTAAAATCATATCAAGCTTCTGTTTAACCTCTGCGCCATAGTTGGCATTGTAGTTCTTCTTCTTATATGGAGTATACTGCATTACCAGTTGGCAACTATACCCATCTAAATCTATATGAGAGAGATGGTGAAATGTTCTGTTTTTCATCTGTTTTTTTAACCTTTTTAATTTGTTTGTTGTGTATCTATAGCTATAGAACCCATTACTTCAAATGTTGCATTTGAGTCTATCTCGGCATGCGAGAGGACAACAACATCGAGTGAAAATCTCTCAAATATCTCCGCAACACCGCGACGAATCTGAGGATCAACTATGATGATGACAGGAGAGACACCTTTTTGAAGCAGTTCAGCAGCTTTAGAGCTCGTCGCTTGAATAAGAGCATTTATCTCACCAACGTTAAGCATGAGATTTCTGACACCATCTTGTTCTTGAGATTTTTGTAAGAGTAGTTGTTCTGTATTTGTCTCAAATGTCAGTAGTCGAATCACTCCATCATCACTTGAATACATCTGTGTGATAACACGTGAGAGTTTTGCACGTACCTGCTCGGTAATAACATCTACATTTTTGGTAAACTCTGCTACATCTGCAATAGTCTCTAAGATAGTAAGCATATCTTTGAGTGGAATTTTTTCATGAAGAAGTGCTTTAAAGACACGTTGAATAAGACCGATAGAGGCAACTTTAAGAACATCGTCGATAATAACAGGATAGTCATCTTTAATCTTGTCAATAAGTGCTTGAACCTCTTGACGAGTAAGAAGCTCTTCTGCATTTTTCTTCACAAGTTCACTCATATGCGTTGAGATGACAGTTGCAGGATCTACAACAGTGTAGCCGTTAATGATGGCATCCTCTTTATCATTTGGATTAATCCAAAGAGCATCAAGTCCAAAGGCGGGCTCTTTTGTAGGCTCTCCATCTATCTCACCTGTTGCCATTCCACTATCCATGGCTAAGAATTTATCTGGTTGTATTTCACCCTCACCGATTGCTACACCCTTGAGGAGTATTTGGTACTGGTTTGGTTTGAGGTGTAAGTTATCTCGAATACGAACCTGAGGCATTAAAAACCCAAAATCACTGGCAATTTTTCTTCGCATTGATCGTATACGCTCTAGCAGATCTCCCCCTTGGGAGGCATCTGCAAGTTTGATGAGTTGATACCCTAAGGTTAGCTCTAGCATCTCTACTTTTAAGATATCTTCGAGTGCTGACTCCTCCTCTTTTGCTATCTCTGCATTACTCTTTTGTGGTTTTGTCTTTTGTTGATCCTCTTGAAGTTGCTCTTGGGATTTTTTGCCAAGAACATTCTCTACATCGAGTATACTTAGCTCACCTCTTTCAAACTTGTAGATTGACCAACCAAGTAGGGCAAAAAGTATACCGACGAGTCCCATAGATGCAGTTGGCAGACCAGGAACCAGAGCAAAGAGTGTCATGATAAACCCGACTATCATTAGAATCTTTGCATTACCTACCATCTGGTTGATAGTACCTTCAGCAAAGTTGTCACCATCACTTGAACTTCTTGTAATCATAATACCCGTTGCAGTAGAGATTATAAGTGCCGGAATCTGGCCGACAAGCCCATCCCCGATAGTTAAGAGTGTAAAAGTAGAGGCTGCATCACTGACACTCATATCATACTGAAAGACACCGATTAAAAATCCACCGATAATATTGATAAGTGTAATGATAATACCTGCAACAGCATCACCCTTTACAAACTTACTCGAACCATCCATCGCTCCGTAGAAGTTTGCATCTTGGAGAATCTCTGCACGACGGCGTTTTGCTTCGGCATCATCGATGAGTCCGGCATTTAAATCGGCATCAACTGCCATCTGTTTACCAGGCATTGAGTCAAGTACAAATCTTGCAGCAACCTCTGCAACCCTTGTAGAACCTTTTGTGATAACCATAAAGTTAATAAGTACCAAAATAGAAAAGACTATGATACCGATAACAAAGTTTCCACCTACAACAAAGTCACCAAAAGAGGTGATAATATCACTAACAGCTTCAGGTCCCTCGTGCCCATGACTTAAAATCATTCTCGTAGTTGCGATATTTAGTGAGAGTCTAAAGAGTGTCAGAATAAGAATGAGCGTTGGAAAAGTTGTTAGGTCAGTCGGTTTAGGGACATAGAGTGATATAAGAAGTATTAAAACTGCTAGAGCCATCGATACTGTAAGGAGTACATCGAGTATAGCCGAAGGGAGTGGGACAATAATGATGGCCAAAATAGCCATAACAAACACAACAACACTTAAGTCACGCTGACCAAGTAAAAAGTTAAGACCTGTACCAATCTGTTGTCTTGTTGTTAGTTTTTTTGCCAAATTATCTCACTACCTCTTAATCTTCTAAGATATCTGCTAGAGTAAGTTCAGCCAAAAAGATATCTATCTTACCTTGAAGCTTATGTAAAAATGGCCAAATTGAGCATATATTAGCCTTGTCAGAAGGACAATCCTTCTCAGAGGGTGCACACTCAAAAACAGCGGGAGCTTTTCCCTCTACACAACTCATTACCTCTAACATATTGATATTTTTTGGGTCTTGGTTGAGAACAAATCCCCCATTGACACCCTTATATGACTTCAGTATATCTGCTTTGGCAAGAGATTGAAGAATTTTTGCTAAAAAGCTTTTAGATATGACAAGTTCACGAGAGAGTGTATCGCTGTCAAGAGGGTCTTTAGCCTTAGATAAAACTATAAGTGAAAGTATTGCATACTCGCTAGCACGTGTTATTAACATATTTTAAAATCTTTTATTATTATTTTGGCTCTTATTATATCTAAAAAGCCCTAATGATAAAAGTCTATTTGGAAGATGATGATTTATTTTAAAGTAATTAAAGAAAAAATTAGGTATAATCCCGCTTCAACTTCTTTTGCATTTGTGTAAGGGTAGTAAAATTTATACCATTCAGGAGGCTATTATGGCTTTAGATTCGGCGAAAAAACAAGAGATTATCGCAAAATACGGACGTAATGAAAATGACACTGGTTCTAGTGAAGTTCAAATTGCACTTTTAACTGAAAGAATTTCTGAGTTAACAGAACACTTAAAAGTTTTCAAAAAAGATCACGCTTCACGTCTTGGACTTCTTAAATTAGTTGGACAACGTCGTCGTTTAATGAAATACTTCAAAAGAAAAGATAAAGATGCTTATAGCAAACTTATTGACTCTTTAGGTATTCGCGACAACATCTAGTAAACTTTTTAGAGTTTATGTTTTTAAGGGAACTTCTCATCTGAGTAGTTCCCTTTTTTTATGCCTTTTTTTAGAGAAAAATCTCTATAGCTCTTGCTAAATCCTCTTTTGTATCTATTCCAAATCCAGTACTTGCCACTTTTACCATAGCAATACTCTTTTGATGGTAAATTGCACGAAGCTGCTCTAGTTTCTCTATATCTTCAATCGGAGCATCAGGAAGTGAACAGAACTCTTTGAGACTCTTTTTTGAAAATCCGTAAATACCGATATGCCCAAAATATACAGCATCGCCACTCTGATTATGTGGAATTTTAGCACGTGAGAAGTAGATGGCATTTGACTCTGCATCAAGGACTACTTTTACAAGGTTTGGGTCTTTTGCAGCATCGGCATTTATAGAGTTGTAACAACTCCCCATAATAAATGAAGCACCGCTTTTTTTAAGTTCATTGAGTTTTTTCATAAGAGACTCAACAACATCAGGCTCTATAAAAGGCTCATCCGCCTGAACATTGATAATAAGCTCATTATCATCAAGATTTAAAATTGTTGCACACTCATGGATTCTATCTGTTCCGCTTTTATGTGTTGTAGAGGTAAGCATAGCCTCAACACCATACTCTTTACAAATCTCTATAATTTTTTCATCATCAGCTGCAACAACAACTCTGTCTAAATGTGCAACTCTTTTTGCTGTACGAACAACCATAGGAAGTCCACCGATATCAGCAATAACCTTTTGTGGAAATCTAGTCGATGCCAAACGTGCAGGAATAATTATCATTTAATGCCTTTAGGATATAATTACACAATTATATCAAAGGCTTTATCAAATTATGCTTCTACATCAACCTGAATCTGGTTACTGTTACAATAGTGATTCTATATTTCTCTATGATTTTATAAACAGCTTCTCTCCAAAAGGAGAGGTTTTGGATGTTGGTGCTGGCTGTGGTGTTGTTGGACTCTTGGTTGCACGAGATAATGAAAAAGTCTCTCTAAGTGCTATTGAGAAACAGGCTGTTTTGGCTGCGTATGCAAAAAAGAATGCAGAAGTGAATAATATAGCATACAGACTCTATGAGGGAGACTTTTTAGATTTTGAGAGTGAGAGTAAGTTTGACTACATCATATCAAATCCTCCTTTTTATCATGGCGGGGCGCAAAAGTCAAAAGATGAGATGCTCACACATGCACGATACAACTCCTCTTTGCCTATAGGAGATTTCTTTAAAAAGGTAAGTCAGCTTCTCAAACCACATTCGCACTTTATATTCTGTTATGATGCCTCGCAGTTTGGACTAATTTGCGCAGCGCTTGAGAGAGTAAAGATGAGAGTCGTTGACATCCGTTTTGTTCATCCCAAAGTCGACAGGGCTGCATCATTGGTACTTGTCCATGCAAGAAATGGTTCGAAGTCTATGGTTAAGGTGCATCCGCCACTTATCCATTTTGAAAAAGAGAATCTCTCAGATGAAGTTGAGAGCATCTATAAAAAAGCAAAAACAGAGAGTATAAAATGCCAGTTGTAACAAAAGAGAACTACCCATACGGATTTAACAGTGATGCCTGTGCTACCTGTGAAGGCAGATGTTGTACAGGTGAGAGTGGGTATATTTATGTCACAAAAGCTGAAATCATAAAGATTGCAGAGCTCTTAAAGATGGATGTTAATGAATTTGGAGTAAAATATCTTTTTAAAAACGGATACAAATACTCTATTAAAGAGAATAAAATTAATGACTCTTATGAGTGTGTCTTTTATGACAGAGAGTCAAATGGATGTAAAATATATATGGCAAGACCATCACAATGCAAAACATTTCCATTTTGGGACTACTATAAAACAAGAGTTGATGAGTTAAAAGAAGAGTGCCCGGGGATTGTTGATGTATAGAGTCATAGCCTTTATAGTCACTCTTCTTTTTATGAGTGCTTGTTCATCTCAACCTCCTCGTCCATCTCAAAAGGTCTTTGCAGAGGAAGACCTCTACATTATGTATGCACTTGATGCACAGCAGCATAGAAACTACAAAATGGCTTCAGAGGTCTATGAGTTACTGTATGAAAAAGCGAAGAAAAAAGAGTATCTTTATCGTTCTTTAGAGAATGAAATTGTTGCAAAAGAGTACACCTCTGTAATTAAAAAGATTGATGATATAACAGATGATGATTTGGAAGATTTCAAACTAACTCGTTTAAAGATCATCTCTTTAATTGAGCTAGGTGAACTCACGAGGGCAAAAGAGTTGGCTGTCAAACTTGCAAAAAAGAGTGGAGATGCAAACGACTATATTCTTGCAGCAGATGCCTATATAAAAAATCGTGAGTTTACCTTAGCCCTTAAATACTTAGATAGTGCCTATATGCAAGAGTATAATGAGAAGATCCTAGATAAGATATCAATAATTTTATATGTCAATCTTCACAAGAGTAAAGAGGCAATAGCAAGGTTGGAGACACATAGCCGAATACATGGGTGCTCCGAACTTATATGTAACAGACTCATTGGCTTTTATAGCAATGAGAACAATATAGATGGACTTCTCTCTGTATATAAGAGACTCTATGAAAAAACTAAAAGTGTTGCAGTTGCAAAGAAGATAATCCAGATATACTCCTATAAGAGAGAGTATCTAAAACTTATTGATTTTTTAGAGGAGTCTAGAGCAGATGATGAGGTTTTGCTTCAACTCTATGTAGCTGCTAAAGATTACAAAAAAGCTTATAAGTTAGCAGAAGAACTCTATAAAGAGAGTGGAGATTATAGTTATCTTGGACAGAGTGCCATCTATAAATATGAAGCACAAAAGGGGAAAATTTCTAAAGAAGTTTTAAATGATGTAATTGCAAAACTTCAGAAGGTAGTTAAACACTCCGATGAGACACTCTATTTAAACTATTTGGGATATATTCTTATTGACCATGAAGTAGATGTGAAAAAGGGTATGGAGTATATTAGAGAGGTACTCAAACGTCAGCCAAACTCAGCTTACTATTTGGACTCTTTAGCATGGGGTTACTATAAGCTGCATAATTGTAAAAAGGCTAAAGGTATTATCGATAGAGTTGTAAAACTTGAAGGTGGTGATGATGCGGAGGTATTAGAGCATCTCAAAAAAATAGATAAGTGTTTAAAAAAGAGAAAATCAACAAGGAAAAAGGTTAAAAAAAGAAAATGATTTTAGATGATATTATCAAAAAGACAAAAGAAGATTTAGTAAAACGTGAGAAGGAGTTCTCTCTTGATTGGCTTGGACGTTCACTTGCATTTAATGCAAGACAACCACGTGAGGTCATCCCTTTTTTACAAGCAACAGAAGAAGATCCATATAGAATTATCTCTGAGGTGAAAAAAGCTTCACCTTCAAAGGGTGTTATTCGTGAAGATTTTGACCCACTCGCTATTGCCCAAGCCTATGAGAGAGGAGGAGCTAGTGCTATCTCAGTTCTTACAGAGCCTCACTTCTTTCAAGGTGACTTGGAGTATTTAGCAGGTATCCGTCGCTATGTGAGTGTTCCGCTTTTAAGAAAAGATTTTATTATCTCAAAGTATCAGGTTCTTGAAGCTCTTGTTTTTGGAGCAGACTTTATCTTACTTATTGCAGCAGCTCTTAGTAAAAAAGATTTAAAAGATCTCCTTGGATATGCAAGACATTTAGGTTTAGAGGTGCTTGTTGAGGTACACGATAAGGCAGATTTGGTAAAAGCTATCTATGCCGGTGCCGATATTATTGGAATAAATCACAGAAACCTACAAACATTTGAGATGGATATGGAGCTGTGTCATAAGCTTATCCCTCTGATACCAAATGGAAAAATCATTGTTGCTGAGAGTGGTATCTATGAGCATGGACAACTTGAAGATTTAAGCAAGGCCGGTGTAGATGCTTTCTTAGTAGGTGAGTCGCTTATGCGTCAAGATGATGAAGAGGCAGCATTGAAAAAACTAAAATATGGAGAAAATAATGCGTAAATTAACAGTAGTAGTCGTAGTAGCTATGGCACTTTTTATGAGTGCTTGTACTCAAGAGACACAAAACAAACTAGGTCGTACAATCCAAAACTGGACAGGTACAAATGGTGTACTTGATATCTATATGGGTGGGAAACTTGTTCAGAGATTTATTAAGATTGATAAACTAACAACTGCCACTGCAACAGATGGATCTGAGTCTAGAAACTATAGATATGCCTATGGATACCTTGACACAAACTTTAACTATAAAGTTGATGCTGGAGAGAAAAAACTCTATTTTGAGGTAAGCAACTTCTCAACTCCTTATGTTTTTTATGAGAATCCAGGAAGTAAATAAGTGGAGATTATAGAGTTATTTAAAAAGTTAGTCTCAACAAAGAGTGAAACACCCGATGATGGTGGACTTTTAGATTTTATAGCAGAGTATCTTAGTGATTTTGAGGCAGTGCGTATTGATATAGAAGATGTGAAGAATCTCTTTATTTATAAGAAATTTGGTGAGGGTGAACATCTCTGTTTTGCAGGGCATGTGGATGTTGTTCCAGCAGGAGAGGGTTGGGATAGTGATCCTTATGAAGCGACACAAAAAGATGGTTACATCTATGGTCGTGGCACCCAAGATATGAAGAGTGGTGTAGCTGCATTTTTACAAGCTGTAAAAGAGGCTAAAGAGTTCAATGGAACACTCTCTTTATTGCTTACTTCTGATGAAGAGGGTGAAGCTGTTAATGGTACTGTGAAAGTTTTAGAGTATCTCAAAGCAAATGATATGCTCCCTGATGTTTGTGTAGTAGCTGAGCCGACTTGTGAAGAGCGTTTTGGAGATGCTATTAAAGTAGGACGTCGTGGATCCATCAATGGGTATCTTAAAGTAAAAGGGAAGCAGGGACACGCTGCTTACCCTGAGAAGGCAATAAACCCTATTCACCTTCTCTCTAAACCTCTATCTGAGATGGCTGGAGTCGATTTGGATGATGGAGATGAGTTCTTTGCACCGTCGAAGTTTGTTGTAACAGATATCCGCTCAGGTATGCAGGTAACAAATGTAACACCAAATGAGCTCAATATGATGTTTAATGTACGTAATAATACTAAAACAGACCAAGAGAGTATAAAGGCTTTTGTCGCTAAAAACTTAGAGGGTATCGATTATGAACTGCGTCTTACACAGGGCTCATACCCTTTTAAAACAGATACCGATACTAAACTTGTAAGAAAGATAGATGAAGCCATTGAGTCTGTCACAGGTATCAAGCCAAAGCACTCAACTGCTGGTGGAACAAGTGATGCACGTTTTATCGCTCCTATGGGTGTAGATGTGATAGAGTTTGGTGTAAAAAATGACACAATTCACTCTGTAAATGAGAGAACAACAAAAGAAGAGGTGCAAGATTTGTATAGAGTCTTTAAAACCTTAATTGAGATTTGGGAGAAGTAATGAAGTATATAGTAACGATGCTACTTTTAGCAGTAAGTTTAATGGCAACGGAATTAAATTGGTTTGATAATTATGATGATGCTTTAAAAGCAGCAAAAAAAGAGCATAAACTCATCTATGTTTTTATAACATCATCACAATGTAGATGGTGTCATAAGTTTGAAAAGACGACACTTCAGGATGAAGGTATAAAGAAGAGACTAAAGAGTGAATTTATTACAGTTCATCTTGTTCGTGATTTTGATACGGTGCCTCAAGAGTTTCAAACTTCACCAGTTCCCCGTCACTATTTTACCGATAGTAAGGGAAAAATACTTTATGATGCTTTAGGGTACAGAGATGCAATCCTTTTTGACTCATTTATGGATAATGCACACGATAGATTAAAAATTACAAAATAAGGAGATAGAGATGAAATTTGTTCAAACAGATAGAGCCCCATCAGCAATTGGTCCATACTCACAGGCAACTGTAGTAAACGGTATGGTTTACACTTCAGGTCAGATAGCGTTGCTGCCAAATGGGAGTGATGAACTTTTAAAAGAGGATGTCGTAGCGCAGACAAAACAGGTGCTTTCAAACCTGCAAGCGGTACTTGAAGCAGCAGATAGTTCTATGGATAGAGTTATAAAAACTACTATTTTTATTGCAGATATGGATGATTTTGTAACAATTAATGAAATTTATGAAAAAGCTTTTGGCACTCATAAACCGGCTCGCTCAACAGTAGCTGTAAAAACTCTACCAAAAAATGCACTTGTTGAGATTGATGCAGTTGCTCTAACTGTATAATAAGTTAAAACTTCTAAACCTACCTAATAGAGGGAGTTTCAACTCCCTTTCTATCAAAAAAATATCACATTTTACCTATTAGTAAAAATTATTTAATTAAAATAGTGTTTATATCTGTTGATGCTTTAACTGTTATTATAAACATCAATAATAGTTAAGTTAAGTTTATATTATCTTAAAGTTTATCTCTGTATAATCGGTGCTTATCAATATAATAAGTGAGGATAAAAAAATGAATAAATACACTAAAGTAGCTCTAGCAGCATTAATCGGATTTGGTTTAGTTGGTACAGCAGCGAATGCTGACGCAGATAAAGGTAAAAGAATTTATCAGAAAAAATTAAAAGAGAAATGTGGTTTTACTGGTGCAGTTTTTGCAGCAAAACATACTCAGGATGAGTGGGCTGAAGCTAAAGAGAATGGTGAACTAGGTAAAATGATGGAAGAGGCTTGTCCAGCAGGAAAAGATTTCTTTGAGAGTGCAAAATTCAAGAAAAAATTCTCTTCACATCTTTATGACTTCGTTCATGACTTTGCAAGTGACAGCGGAAACATTCCAGCTTGTTAATCTCTTCAAGTGCACTCTGCACTTGAACTCTTCAAAATATAAAATCAAAATTTAAATACAAAGGGTAGCAATGAACAAAATATTCCTTTCTTTAGCTGTTATTAGTGGATTATCTCTAAGTGCTTTTGCTGATGAAATGTCAGAGATGAAAGAACAGATAGATACTTTAACTAAAAAAATAGAAAAATTAGAAAAAAAACAAAAACGTACACAAAAAACTTTAAGTAAAGTAAAAGCGCATGATGCTTATGACAATATCAAATTTGGTATTGATTTAAGAAGTGCTGTAGATGTACTTGACTATAAAGATAATGATACTGGTACAACAGCATACAATCACTCTTTAATCTCTAGCAGACTCTACCTTACAATGAAGTCATCTCCAATGAGCGGACTAACATTTAACGGTAAACTTGCAGTATATGATGTATGGGGAACTGAGCTTATTGTTGATGATGGTCCCTTAAAAGAGTGGTCAGCATCTTCAAAACCGGCTGATACAATTATGCGTGTTAAAGAGGCATACTTTGTCTATACATCAGCTGTCGGTGAGCAACCAGTAAGCTTTAGTATCGGTCGTCGTCCATCAACAAATGGTTTCTTAGCTAACTATAGAGAAAATGAAAAAGATGCAGGCTCACCTCTTGCACACATTACAAATATGGAAGTTGATGCGGCAATGGTAAAACTGAGCTGGGACAGATTCTTAGAGGGTGCGTATACAAAATTTATCTACGGACGTGCACACTCGGGTGAAATGGAGAATGTGTATGGAACTGGTAGTAGCTATGGTTACTCAACTCCATATGCTTATAGTGAAGGTGATGATGATACTGTAGACTTTGCAATTATGCTTGGAGATATCTATAACAACTCACAGCACCAACTGGCTTATGAGTGGGCACATATCTTAAATACTAAAGGGCATAACAATACTACAGGCTTAAATGCCAAAGCTGCCGGTACTGCTGATTTAGTTGCGCTTTCATATAAGATGGAGGGTGTCGGAGATGAGATTAGTGACTTTTTAGATGAGACAACACTTTTTGCTTCAGTTGCAGCGACATATTATGATGCAAAAGATGGCTATACTCTTATAGGTCCTGATGATGGTGGTTCTGAGTCAGGTTACTCATACTGGGTTGGTGCTGTTTTTCCAGATATGATAACTGAGAGTGGTAAGTTTGGTCTAGAGTTTAACCATGGTTCAAAATACTGGACACCAATGACATGGGCTGAAGATACTGCAACTGGTTCTAAAATAGCTGTACGTGGTAATGCTTATGAGGCATACTGGAACTTTAATCTTTTTGGTGTGAAATATCTTGCATCACAAGTAAGATATACATATACGCAACATGATTATACACCAAACAATCACTGTATGGGTTGGATAGCACCAGAGGCTGTAGATATCACATCACAAGATATCAGAGTATCTGTAAGTTACAGATATTAATATAATTGAGGAAGGGAAAATAAAATGTCAAAGAAAAAAATAGAGTTTATGGATGAAATCGTAAACGAGCAGGGAATGAGTCGTCGTGATGCCTTAAAACTAATGGGTATCTCTCCAATTGCAGCAGGTGTTTTAGCATCAACTGGAAGCAGTTCAATAACAAAAGCAGAAGCTAGCAGTGCAAAAGGTAAGATTGTAATCGTTGGTGGTGGTGCTGGTGGTATCATGGCTATGGCTAGACTTCACTCTGCACTCTCAAATCCCGATATTACGATTATCGCTCCAAATGAGAAGCACCTCTATCAGCCAGGTCAAGTTTTTATGGCTGCTGGTGAGTATACTTTTGAAGATATTGTAAAAGATAACAAAGACTTTATCCCTTCTGATGTAAATTGGATTAAAGATGAAGTAAAAACTTTTGATCCTGATAACAACAAAGTTATCACTCGTGATGGTCAAGAGGTAAGTTATGACTACCTTGTAGTTGCTACTGGTCTTCAGTACCACTATGAGTGGATTGATGGTTTAACTAAAGATATGATTGGTAAAAACGGTATTACATCAGTTTACCTTAATGACCCTGAAGCTGGAACAGCTGATGGTGGTAGCATGACTTGGGATTGGTTCAATGAACTAAAAGAGGCTGCTAAAAATGGTAAACCAAAAGTTATCTGTACACAACCAGCAACTCCAATTAAGTGTGGTGGTGCTCCTCAGAAAATTCTTTACCTAAGTGATGATTATCTTAAACGTGATGATTTAACAGCTGACTTTACATTTGCAACAAATGGAAGTAAACTATTTGGTGTTCCAGCTGTTAATAAAACACTTGAAGATGAAGTACAACCTCGTTATGGCAACATTACAAACAAGTTCAAGCATAATCTTGTAGCAATTGATGCAGATAAGAAGATAGCAACATTTGAGCATAAGTATGAGGTTAAGGGTGAGTATGATGAGGATTTAGAAGAGTATGATATCATCAAGAAAACTGAACGTGTTGATATGGAGTATGACTTCATTCACATCGTACCTCCAATGGCTGGTGTTGATGCAGTTGCTAACTCTAAGCTTGCATGGCAAAAAGGAACAGGTAAAGGTTGGTTAGAGGTAGATCAGTATACTCTCCAACACAGACGTTATAAAAATGTATTTGGTATCGGTGATATCTGTGGTGTTCCAAAAGGTAAAACGGGTGGATCTGCTCGTCACCACGGACCAATTATGGTTGCAAACCTTTTAGCTGTAATGGAAGGTAAAGAGCCGAAGAAAAAATTTGATGGATACACAGTATGTCCACTTAAAACTCAATATGGAAAAATCATTCTTGCTGAGTTTAACTATGAGGGTGCAGCACCTTCATTCCCACTCGCTGTTGGTGAGCAGAGATGGATCTGGTGGGCATTTGACCTCTACATGTTAAAACCAATGTATTGGTACTTAATGATGAGAGGTCTGATGTAAGGTGTTAAAGAGTATATTTAGAGAGATAGCAGTTTTTTTCTCTCTGCTCTTTATACTTGCACTGCTTATGCATCAAGATTTATTTGAATCTCCTCTACAGAGATTCTCACTTATGCAGGAGGATGGAAACTATTTTCATCCTTTTGTTTATACCCTGATACTCTACTTTATAGTCTATTTCTTTAGATTTCTCGCTAAAAAAGTAATAACAATTACAAAGAAATTTAGAAAACAATAAGAATTAATCTAAACTTAAAGCTTGAGTGGGTATAATTCCGCACTTTTGTAGAAATACAACCTAAAAATATTTAAGGACCATAGATGTACGCAATTATTAAAAATGGTGGTAAGCAGTATAAAGTTCAAGAGGGTGATGTTCTTTCATTAGATAAAATGTCATTAGAGCCAGAAGCTACTATCGAAATCAAAGAAGTTCTAGCAGTTAACGCTGGTGAGCTTAAAGTTGGAGCTCCATATGTAGATGGTGCTGTTGTAACTGCTGAAGTTATCAGCGAAGGACGTGACAAGAAAGTTGTTATTTTCAAAAAACGTCGTCGTAAAGATAGTAAAGTAAAACGTGGTTTTAGACGTGATTATACACGTGTTCGTATCACGAAAATAGCTGCATAGTAAACAGTAAACTGTAAGCTTTTATTTGAAAAGCGACTAGTCGCGCGAGCTTTCTGTTGAAGAAAACATAGCGTTAGCGTAAGAGAAGGGACTTTGTTCCTTTTCTGTTATAAATAAATGAAAAGGTTCCTTCAATTTAGGAACTAAATTTAAGGAGTAAAAGATGGCACATAAGAAAGGTCAGGGTAGTACACAGAATAATCGTGATTCAGCTGGTAGAAGACTTGGTGTTAAGAAGTTTGGTGGAGAGGCTGTAGTAGCTGGTAACATCATTATTCGTCAACGTGGAACTAAAGTTCACCCAGGTAAAAATGTAGGTATGGGAAAAGATCATACTCTATTTGCTTTAGTTGATGGTGTTGTTGCGTTTGAGAGAAAAGACAAAAAACGTAAACAAGTTTCAATTATTCCTGCTGCATAATTCTACAAAACATTTGGGCTTCATTGCCCGATGTTTTTCTTACTACTTCGGAATTTATTTCCAACAAACAAAACAAAATATTTAACAATCTACTCTATAATTATTAGTATTTTTTTAAGTATTTAATCAAGGATCAAACAATGTTTACAGATAGTGTCGAATTAACAGTCTCATCAGGAAAAGGTGGAGCAGGATGTGTGGCATTTCGTCGCGAAAAGTTTGTACTCAATGGTGGTCCAAATGGTGGTGACGGCGGAAAGGGTGGAGATATCTACTTCAAGTGTGATAACAACACGCATACTCTCTCACACTTTCAGCGAAGAATGCACATAAAAGCCGAAAACGGTAAACCTGGTGAGGGTTCTAACTGTACAGGTAAGTCGGGTGCGAAAAAAGTTATTATCGTTCCACCTGGAACACAGGTGATTGATCAGGAGAGTGGAGAGGTTCTTTTTGATTTAGTTGAAGATGGACAAGAGGTGAAGTTTTTACAAGGTGGTAAAGGCGGTCTTGGAAATACACACTTCAAGTCACCAACTAACCAGAGACCTACCTATGCACAACCGGGTGAAAAGGGTGAGACAAGAAGAATTAAACTTGATCTTAAACTTATTGCAGATGTTGGACTTGTAGGTTTTCCAAATGTTGGAAAATCAACACTTATCTCTACAGTCTCAAATGCAACTCCAGAGATTGCTAACTATGAGTTTACTACACTCACACCAAAACTCGGACAGGTAAATATCGGAGACTATGAGTCATTTGTAATGGCAGATATCCCTGGAATTATCGGTGGAGCACACGAGGGTAAAGGACTTGGAATAGAGTTTTTACGCCATATTGAGAGAACAAAGATTCTTCTTTTTATGATTGATTTGGCTTCATACAGAGATATGAAAGAGCAGATAGATACACTCAAAGCTGAAGTGGCATCATTTAGCCAAACACTAGGAAAGTCAAAATATGCAATCGCTTTAACTCGTGCAGATATCGTCCCACCAGAGGAGATAAACGAAGCTGTTAGTGGATTTATTGAGATGCTTGGGTTAGAACCGAGTAAGCATAGTGATTTCAACTTCGATAGTGACTTGCCATATTTTATTCAAGAGAGTGCCGATGAGACACTGGGATATGAGAGAGAAAAACCTTATCTTATAGCTCCTATCTCATCAGCTACACATAAAAATATAGAGCCACTTAAGTACGCTCTGTTTAATTTAGTGCAGTCAGACAGAAAGTAGTTCTTATGAAGCGTGTGGTTGTTAAAGTTGGAAGTGCAGTACTTACAGAAAAGGGAGAGATTGCACTCTCTCGTATGCAGGCACTTGTAAATTTTTTAGCAGAGCTGCGTAAAAAGTATGAGGTGATTCTTGTCTCTTCAGGTGCAGTAGCGGGCGGATATACAAAGCTCAAACTCGATAGAACTCTTTTAGCAAATAAACAAGCTCTTGCTGCTATCGGTCAGCCTGTTTTAATGCAGCGCTATGCCAAGAAGTTTGAGAAGCATGATACTATTACTGCACAGGTTTTAGTAACAGCTGCAAACTTGAACAAAGATGATGATATCTTAAGAGTAAGAAATACGGTAGAGACACTTCTTCGTAATGGTGTCATTCCAATTGTTAATGAGAATGATGCAACGGCAACTGATGAGCTTGAAGTAGGCGATAATGATCAACTCTCTGCATATATAACACACCATACTGATGCAGATATGCTTATAATCCTTTCAGATATTGATGCCTATTACGATTGTGATCCAAGAGCCAACTCTCATGCAGAGCCACTAAAGGTAGTTCATGAGATTCAAAAGAGTGAACTTTGCAAAGAGGTGACACCAAATAATGTTTTTGCTACAGGTGGAATCGTTACAAAATTAAAAGCGGCGGATTATCTTCTTAAAAATAACAAAGAGATGTTCCTAGCAAGCGGTTTTGATCTGAGTGATGTCCGGAGTTTTATGCTTGAAGGCATCCATAGAGGTGGAACAATTTTTACAACAAAAAGGTAGATAATGATAGATGTTATATTTATGGGAACCCCCGACTATGCAGATAGAATTTTGCAGAGATTGATAGATGAGAGTGACATAAATGTAGTAGCTGTCTATACACAACCAGATAAGCCTGTTGGTCGTAAAAAAACTCTTACTCCCCCTCCTGTTAAGGTTACAGCACAAGAGCACAATATCCCAGTATATCAGCCAAATAGACTTCGTGATGCAGATGTTGTAGAAGAGCTTTTAAAAATCAGATGTGATTACATTGTAGTAGCAGCCTATGGGCAGATTTTACCTCGTGAAATATTAGACCATGCTCCATGTATTAACCTGCATGCATCTATTTTACCTCAGTACCGTGGTGCAAGTCCGATTCAGCAGACTCTTTTAAATGGTGACAAGCAGACAGGTGTAACTGCAATGCTTATGGAAGAGGGACTCGATACGGGTGATATATTAAAGATTGCAACTATTGATGTTGATGATGATGAGATGGTAGAGTCTCTTTTTGATAGACTTACCGATGTAGCAGCGGAGCTGACTGTTGATGTTTTAGAGAACTTTTCATCATATACTCCACAAAAGCAAAATGATGCAGATGCCTCACACTGTAAAAAGATTACAAAAGCAGATGGATTAGTTACTTTTGACAATGCCCAAGAGCTCTACAACAGATACAGAGCATTTACTCCATGGCCTGGAGTCTATCTAGAGAGTGGTTTAAAACTCAAAAAGATATCTCTAGAGGAGTGCGACTCGAAAAATGAGCCTGGAAAAATACTCTTAATTGATAAAGAGAGTATAGTTGTTGGATGCAATAGCGGCAGCATACGTCTCTTTAGAGTACA
>Ga0256843_1000876_pt1 | contig 24731 bp, 21 predicted proteins | sample AlvinellametaG_FD_191572 | JGI IMG/M metagenome (GOLD analysis project Ga0256843, IMG submission 191572) | Pompeii worm associated microbial communities from hydrothermal vent at the East Pacific Rise, Pacific Ocean - Alvinella | ecosystem: Host-associated > Annelida > Integument > Unclassified ... | reverse complement strand
AAATTCTGCTAATCAGATTTATTCTTATATAGGTTCATAATTTAGATTCTAAATCATATTTACATTTTTATTTACTATTTTACTTTTTAATTTTTATTTACACTACTGATCTATTTTAATTTTATTTGTACTTAGATTTAATATATTACTTGTACCATTGATTAAGTAGTTTAATTTAATTTTAAATGATTAGCTTATTATAGTTATTGAAATTAATAATTAGTTCGTATATTACATTGAAAATAATAAAATATGTCAAGTGCAAACTAAAAATGTACCAAAGTGCAGAGCAAAGATACATAACATAATAGCTTTAATTAGCTACAACTTATATTTAAAATTTCTATTTTTTATTTACGCTACTGATCTGTTTTAATTTTATTTGTAATCATGTTTGCTTTACTAATATATTACTTGTACCATTGATTAAGTAGTTTAATTTAATTTTAAATATTTAGCTTATTATAGTTATTGAAATTAATAAAATGTTACAATTTTATTACAAATACTAAAATATATAATATTATTTAAGATTTATTATTGTAACATATGGAATGAAGAAAATTGTATTGCTTATTTTATTATTTCAAATATTATTAATTTCAACAGAATTAATAACACCTATTCCTCAAATAATAAAATATAATAAAGAAAAAGCAAAACTTGGTAAAAAACTTTTTTATGAAACAAAATTAAGTAAAGATAATACAATATCATGTGCAAGTTGTCATATACTTGAATTGGGTGGTGATGATAATATTCAAGTATCTTTTGGAGTAAATAATAAAACTGGTACTAGAAATTCTCCCACAGTATTTAATTCTAGATATAATAAATATCAATTTTGGGATGGTTCTGTTAAAACACTAAATGAACAAGCTTTAGGTCCTATTCATAATCCAGTAGAAATGGCATCTAATTTTAATGAAATTATCCCGAAATTAAAAGCAGATAAATATTATAATAAAATATTTAAAAAAATTTATGGAGATATAAACGAAAATTATATTGTAGATGCAATCGTTGAATTTGAAAAAACATTAATTACTCCAAATTCAAAATTTGATAAATACCTTAGAGGTAATAATGTATTAAGTGAAATTGAAAAAAAAGGATATGAGTATTTTAAAAATTATGGTTGTATATCTTGTCATAATGGAATCAATATTGGTGGTAATTTAATTCAAAAGATAGGTGTAATGTCAACTTACAAAAGTACAGATTTAGGTAGATATAATTTTACTAAAAATGAAAATGATAAATATTATTTTAAAGTTCCTAGTTTAAGAAATATTGAATTGACAGCACCTTATTTTCATGATGGAAAAATAAATACATTAGACGAAGCTGTATCTCTTATGGCAAAATATCAAATAGGTTTTGAAATAAGTGAAGAAGAAATATCATGTATTGTTGAATTTTTAAAAACATTGAATGGTGATACTAGCTTATTGGTAAATGAAAAATGAAAAAAGTATCAATATATTTCAGTATATTATCTTTATTAATATTTATTTTAGTATATTTTATAGTTGATGCAAAAAAGAAAAATGATAATTTTATTGAAATAAAAGATCATATTACTAGATTGATTATAATTAATAAAGATTTTGATATATATATTAAACATAAATCAAATTATGAAAATTATGATATTATTGAATCAAAGATAAATAATTTTTATAGTGAATTTGATAAGATTAAAAATAATATTAATTATTTAGAAATAAAAGATGAATTAATTAAATTAAATAAGCAAATAAATATTAAAATCAAAATAATTGAAAAAACCAAATCTTATAGAGCTATATTAAATAATTCATTTAGAATAATACAAATATTAAAGAAAACTAATTTACAAAATAAATATAACGAATTATATTTTAATATCCTATCTATTGATAAAAATAGTAACTTAAATAAAATAGATTTTTTAAAAATAATTGAGAATAACTTAAATAATATTACTAGTATAAAGGAAAAATATTTTTTAATGCATGCAAAAAATATACTTGAATATGATATAAAGATCAAAAACTTAGAAAGTGAACTAAAGAATCTTAATATTGATACTATATTAAATAAAATTGAAAAAGAATATAGAATAAAATCTAATAATAGTTTTCAAAAAGCATATTTATCTATTATAATATTATTTATAGTTTTAATAATGGTAGTGGTTTTATATCTTTATGATGAACGAAAATTATTGAAATCATATAAGGAACTTTATAAATTTAGAAATACAGTAGAAAATAGTAATAATATAGTAATTATTACTGATAAAGATCAAAAAATTACATATGTTAATAATGCATTTACAGTTTCTACAAAATATACATTTGATGAAGTAAAAGGAAAAACTCCAAAATTACTAAGGTCTGGTTTTCATAATGTAGAATTCTATAAAAATATTAATAATAAAATATATAATGGTGAGCAATGGACAGGAGAATTTAGAAATAGATCAAAAGATGGAGAGATGAGTATAGAAAGAGCAATGATTACTCCATCATTTGATGAAAAAGGTAATATAATAGAGTTTATATCAATTAAACAAGATATTACAAGAGAAAAAGAGATCCAAGATGAGTTAATTAAAAATGAAAAATTAATAATTCAACAGTCAAAAATGGCTGCTATGGGTGAAATGTTAGAAAATATTGCACATCAATGGAGACAGCCATTATCAACTATTTCTACTGTATCTAGTGGAATGCTTATGAAAAAAGAATTGGATTTAGAAATTGATAAAAATAAAGAGATAGATTATCTTAATAAAATCATAAACACAACTTCATTTTTATCTAAAACAATTGAAGACTTTAGAAACTTTTTTAAAGATGAAAAAGTAAAAATAAAATTTAATGTAAAAGATGCATATATTGATAGTTTAAATATAGTAAATTCTAAATTTGAATCATTGGGTATAAAAGTAATAGAAGATTTAGATGATATAATTATAGAATCATTTAAAAGTGAATTAATGCAAGTGTTTATAAATATACTTAATAATGCTAAAGATGCATTAGTATTAAATAAAATTGAAAATAAATTTATTTTTATAAAAATTAAATCTGAAAACCAAAATGTAATTATAAGTATATTAGATAATGCTAATGGAATACCTAAAAATGTAATTGATAAAATATTTGAACCTTATTTTACAACTAAACATAAATCACAAGGTACTGGTATTGGTTTATATATGAGTAGTGAAATTATAGAAAAACATTTAAATGGAAAATTATTAGTTAATAATGAAGAATATAAACACAATAATTATTCTTGTAAAGGTGCAAAATTTATTATAAAATTACCTATAGAAGATATAGATAAAAAGGAAAATAATGTTAAATGATAAAAATTTTTTAAATATTGCAAAAGAGATAGCAAGTGCAAGTAAATGTGTATCTAAGCAAGTTGGTGCAGTAATTGTAAGAGATGGAAGAATCCTAAGTACAGGATATAATGGAACACCTACTGGATATAAAAATTGTTGTGATTACTGGGATGGTAAATATACAAAAGAACATCATGAATGGTCAAAAACATATGAAATACATGCAGAAATGAATGCAATAATTTGGGCAGCAAGAGAAGGTATAAGTATTAAAGATGCAACAATATATGTAACACTTGAACCTTGTAGTGAATGTAGTAAAAACTTAATAGCTAGTGGAATTAAAAGAATAGTGTATAATAAATCTTATGAACATACTGATTCTAAATTAATTACTCAATTTATAAAAGATAATGGTGTACAAATAGATCAATTGAATTAAATATTTACTATACTTATGATAATATTCCTTATAAAATAAAAAGGTACACAAATGATAAATATTAGTAAAGTATTTTTTCTAAAAATTATGCTTATTTTGATTGTTAGTTTTTCATCAGTAGATGCAAAATTAATAAATGCAATTTCTATTATAGTAAATGATGATGTTATAACATTAGTAGATATTGATAATAAAATGAAAAATACTAACTTGAAAAAGAATCAAGCAGTAGAAATATTAATAGATGAATTATTGTATAAACAAGCTATTAAAAAAGAAAATATTAGTGTTGATGAATTTGATATAGATAATTATATAGAATTATTAGCAAAGCAAAATAATATGAAATTATATGAATTTAAAAATACTATAAAACAACAAGAAGATTATACTAAATTTAGAGAAAAAATTAAAAAACAAATTATACATCAAAAACTTTTACAAGCAATTGCTGCAAATAATCTAAAAAGAGTAACTGAAGATGATATGAAAATATATTATAAAAATAATATAGCACAATTTGTAAAACCAGTAAAAACTGATGTAAAAGTTTATTCTTCATTAAAAAAATCTAATTTAATTGATATTAAAAATAATCCAATGCTTGTATCTTCTGATATAAATATACAAGATTTTACATTAGAAGATGCAAAAGTTAACCCTAAAATAAGATATATATTAGCAAATACAAATGAAAAAGAATTTTCAACAATTTTTCAAAATAAAAAAATATATAGCATGTTTTTTGTAATAAAAAAATATGATGTAAAAGAAATATCATTTGAAGATGCTAAAAATAAAATATTTTCAATAATGATGAAAAAAAGAGAAAATGATTATTTAAAAAATTATTTTGAAACTTTAAAATTAACAGCAAATATAAAAATTTTAAGATAAATTAGTTAAATATCATCTTTAGTAGAAGTGTGATATAATAAAGTGTATATAATTAAAAATAAGGAAAATAATGTTTGAAGTAGTTATAGGACTAGAAGTTCATGCTCAGTTAAATACAAAAAGTAAGTTATGGTGTGGTTGTGCAACAAGTTTTGGAGCTGAACCAAATACAAATGTATGTCCTACATGTCTTGGGTTGCCAGGAGCATTACCTGTGCTAAATGAAGTAGCTGTACATAAAAGTATTCAACTTGCTAAAGCATTGAAAGCTAAAGTTAATAAAACATCAATATTTAATAGAAAAAATTATTTTTATCCAGATTTACCAACAGGTTATCAAATATCTCAATTTGAAGTGCCAGTTGTTGATAAAGGTGAAGTGGTTATAGATTTTCCAGATGGAACAAGTAAAACTATTGGTGTTACAAGAGCTCACTTAGAAAATGATGCAGGTAAAAATACACATTCTGGTGATGTTAGTAAAGTTGATTTAAATAGAGCAGGAACACCTTTACTTGAAATTGTATCTGAACCTGATATGAGATCAAGTGAAGAAGCTATTTTATATATGAAAAAATTACATTCAATTGTAAGATATATAGATATTAGTGATGCTAATATGCAAGAAGGTTCTTTTAGAGCTGATGTTAATATATCTATTAGACCAAAAGGTGATGATAAATTATATACAAGATGTGAAATAAAAAATATGAATAGTTTCAAGTTTATTGAAAAAGCTATAAAATATGAAGTAAATAGACAAATTGAAGCTTGGGAAGATGGTGTTTATGATCAAGAGGTTGTTCAAGAGACAAGACTATTTGATGTAAATACTGGTGAAACTAGATCTATGAGAGGTAAAGAAGATGCTGCTGATTATAGATATTTTCCAGATCCAGATTTATTACCTCTTAAAATAAGTGATGAATTAATAGAAAAATTTTCAAATATTCCTGAACTTCCAGATGAAAAAAAATCTAGATTTGTAAAAGAATTTGGATTAAAAGAATATGATGCTGGTGTTATTTGTAGTACAAAAGAGATGGCTCAGTATTTTGAAGATATGATGTCATGTGGTATTAGTGGAAAAGGTGCAACTACATGGCTTACAGTTGAGTTACTAGCTAGATTTGGAGATGGTATAAATATTATTAATTCTCCAGTAGATGCTATAAAATTAGGTTCACTTGTAAAAGCAATTGAATCTGGTGATATTTCAGGAAAAGCTGGTAAAGAAGTACTTGATTATCTAATGGAAAATAATGATAGTGTTGAAAATGTTATTGAAAAATTAGGTCTAAAACAAGTAAGTGATGATGGAGCGATACTAGCTATTATTGATGAAATTATTGCAGCAAATGAAGATAAAGTTGAGCAATATAAAGCAGGAAAAGAAAAATTATTTGGATTCTTTGTTGGGCAAACAATGAAAGCAAGTAAAGGTAGTGCTAACCCACAAGTAGTAAATAAACTTTTAAAAGAGAGATTATCATAATGTTAAAAATTGGAATAGTTGGAGTTGGAACTGTAGGACAAAGTGTATGTCAGATACTAGAAGAAAATAAAGATATAATAACTGCAAGAGCAGGAGTTGAATTAAATGTTGTATCTGGTATAGTAAATAATCTTTCTAAAAAAAGAGATATCAATTCTGATATAAAAATATCAAATAATGTTGATGATATTTTAAATGATGATTCTATAGATATAGTAGTAGAACTTATGGGTGGAGTAGAAGATGCTTTTGAAGTAGTTAAAAAAGCTTTACAAAAAGGAAAAGCAGTTGTAACAGCAAATAAAGCTCTTTTAGCTTATCATAGATATGAATTACAAGAAATAGCTGGTGATACTGCTTTTGAATTTGAAGCAGCAGTTGCTGGAGGAATACCTATTATTACAGCACTTAGAGATGGTCTTGGTGCTAATCATATTAAAAGTATAAAAGGTATTATGAATGGTACTACAAACTATATGCTTGATAAAATGATAAATGAAGGTGTAGCATATGATGTTATACTTAAAGAAGCTCAAGATTTAGGATATGCTGAAGCTGATCCAACATTTGATGTTGGTGGTTTTGATGCTGCACATAAGTTACTTATTTTAGCTTCTATTGCATATGGAATTGATGCTAAACCTGAAGATATTTTAATAGAAGGTATTCAAAATATAACTCCAGCTGATGTTGATTTTGCATCTGAATTTGGATATGTATTAAAACTTTTAGGAATTGCAAAAACAAATGGAGATAAGGTTGAGCTTAGAGTTCACTCTGTATTAGTTCCACAAAATCAAATGATAGCAAAAGTAGATGGTGTTATGAATGCAGTTAGTGTTGTAGGAGATAAAGTTGGTGAAACTTTATATTATGGAGCTGGAGCTGGTGGTGATGCAACAGCAAGTGCTGTAATTGCAAATATTATAGATATTGCTAGAAAAGGAAAAGGCTCTCCTATGCTAGGATTTAAAAAGTCTTTAGAATCAGGTATGAAACTAGCTTCAATTGATGATATAAATACTAAATATTACTTAAGATTAGAAGTAAGTGATAAAGCAGGTGTTTTAGCAAAAGTTGCAAGTGTACTAGGGGATAAAAATATATCTATTAAAAATATGGTTCAAAAATCTTTAGATGACAATAAATCAAACTTATTACTTTCTACACATGTATGTAATGAAAAAGATATTAATGATGCTATGAAAGAATTAGAAAATACAAATATCATATTAACAAAGCCAGTAATGATAAGAATAGAAGAATAAAATACTTATAAGTATTATTTAAAAGCCATCATATTTTTATATGATGGCTTTTTTTATTTAGTTTTTATTTGATTAAAGATTAGACTATATTTAATATTTATTTTATTATTAGATTTGATAAATTCAATTGGAAATTTTAATGTTATAGAATAATATTGATTATTTAATTTTTCAATATTTTTAAAGAAACTTTCTGGAGTAGAACTTATTTGAGTAACTATATATTCATAAGATTCATATTTTGAATTATACTTTTTATGAAATGTTATAGATGAATAATCTAATATAGTTTTTAGATACTTTTCTATTTCTATTTGAGAAAGATTTTTATATTTTTTATTTGGTTTATATATTTTTGTTTCATTTTCATTTATAGGATTTATTACATTATTATTTGCAATAATTGCTGTATAAAAATTATTATTTTTACTTGTTAAAATATTTTCACTATTTCTATAAATTTTTAAAAGTGCTGGTTTTAGATTTTGTTCATAAGAATCTTCTTTTTCAAAATTATAAACAAGAGTTGATTCATTTTTAAGTAATTTTATCTCTTTTAATGTTGAATCTGAACCAATTGTATCGAAAATATCAATGATAAATTTTTTATATAAGCTATTTATTGTTGTATGCTTAGGTAAAGATATCTCTTCTATTTTTGCTAATTCTTTTTTCTGTTTTGCTAATTTATTTTGTTGTTTAAGTAGTTTTTCTTTTAAAATATTGTTTTTTTGATTTTGTTTATACCAATAAACACCACCAGCAGAAAGTAATGTCATTAAAAATACACTTAATAAAATAAAAAATAATTTATTACTTTTTTTCTTCTTTTTCTTTTTGATAAAACTTTGTTTATTTATAGAAGGCTTTGATACTAAATCAAAAATGTAGTTATCTATATTTACTTGTAAATAATTAATATTTAACAGTAAATCATTATTTAGTGTATCTATTTGCTCACTACTAAGTTGTTTGATACTATAGTAAATATTTGTATTTTGTATAAAGTAAGTATTTTTATTAATATCATAAAACTCTTGTATAATACTAGAAATATTTTCTTGCATTTTTAATAAATACATCTCTTCATATAGTTTTTGTTTAGAAATTTCGTCTTCATAAAAATTACTATTTGACAATTCTGTATAAGAAGGCAACTTTTTAATAGCAGAAAATATATATCTTTTTTCTTCATTTAATAATATTGCATATATATTTTCATTGTGGATTAAAATATTTAATGATTTTTCTTCTAGTTTATTATTTATAATATTATGTAAAATAGTAAAAGGAGATAAAAAATAATCTAGATTATCAATATTATAAAACATTAAATCATTTTCTAAATCTTTATTATCTAATATAATATTATGTTTTGTATCAAAGTATATAGACTTAACATTATCATCTAGTAGTGTATCAAAAGTAACAATTTGTTGTTTAGTATTTTCACATATTGCAGATATAAATGTTTGTGCTTTAGTATTTCTAAGTGCAGCAATTTTTATTTTTGCATCATTTGATAGTTGGTTATTATCCATTAAAAAAGTAGAGTGTTCACTTTTTATAATTTTGCTATCATCTGTTATTTGATAATTGATTTTAATATTTTGTTGACTTTTTATTATATTAATATATTGTGTATTTTTATTAAACATCATTTTGTCCTAACTTTGATTTTATTAATTCTTTAGATTCTTCTATACTTAAACCTTCTATACTAAAAGGATCACTAATATAAAAATCAATTTTTCCAAATGGCTTTGGTATTATAAATTTATCCCATGATTTCATTTGCCAATATTTACTTGGTTTTATTTTACATGTAAGTATATTAGCATTAGTTTTTTGTGCTATTGCTACAATACCATCTGCTACTTCATATATAGGGCCTTTGGGACCATCTGGAGTTATTGCTACATCTATACCTTTTTTGATTGATTTTATTGCTCCAATTAGTGCTTTTGCTCCACCTCTAGTAGATGATCCTTCTAAAGCACCAACACCTAGATGTGATACAACTTTTCTTATTGTTTGTCCATCTCTGTGTTGGCTAACTATTACTTTTATTTGTCCATTTTTTTTAAATTTTCTATAATTTAAAGCTTGCATTAGAAGTTGACCATGCCACATGGCTAATATAAATGGCTCAGTTGGTACTTTTTGTGGATGATGAAACACTTTTTTATTAGTAAGATATATAAATCTTACTAATAAAGATAATATATAAGGTAATAATATTACTTGAATAAAGTGTTTAATCTTCCTTTTCATAGTTTATATCACTTCACCTTTTAGTGATGTTCTACTAGCTTTAGTGATTTTTACATCTACTATTTTACCAAGTAATTCTTCACTACCAGATACAAATATTTGTAAATAATTATCACTAAATCCCATAATTTCACCATTTGGTTTTAAATCTTCAAAATAAACTTTATGAATTTTTCCAACTTGTGATGCCATTAGTTCATCTTGATGAGTTTTATGAAGTTCTATTAGTTCTGTTAATCTTTCACTTCCAATTTCACTTGGAACTTGCTCCATAAATTGTGCAGGAGTATTAGGACGAGGAGAGTATTTGAAGTTAAATATTTGATCAAATTTTACTTTGTTTACAACATCTAAAGTATCATTAAAATCTTTATTAGTTTCCCCTGGAAATGCTACAATAATATCAGTAGATATTCTAACATCAGGTACAAGTGATTTTATTTTTTCACATCTATTTAAAAACCATTCTTTAGAATATCCTCTTTTCATTGCTTTTAAAATTTCTGTAGAACCACTTTGTAATGGTACATGTATTGATTTACATATTTTAGGATTTGATGCAAACTCTTGTATAAATTCATCATCCATATGAAGTGGATGGGGAGATGTAAATCTTATTCTTTGTACCCCATCTACTTTACTAATATCTTGAAGAAGTTTTGTAAAGTTATATTTAGTATCTTTAAATTCTTTACCATAATTATTTACATTTTGTCCAAGTAAAAATATCTCTTTAGCACCAGATTGAACTGCTTTTTTTACTTCATTTAAAATAATATCAGAAGGTATGCTTATCTCATCACCTCTTGTTGCTGGTACTATACAAAAAGTACAAGATTTATCACAACCAAGAGAGATATTTATACTAGCTTTATAATGTGATTTTCTAAATTCACTAAATTCATAAGCAGTTTCATCATAGTTTATATCTATTTCTACTGTACCTTTTTTTAATATCGCTTGAGATATTTTTGATACATTTCTAGCTCCAACTACAAAATCAACATAAGGAGCTCTTTTTATGATTTCTTTACCTAGATGAGATGCAGTACAACCACAAACACCTATTTTTGCACCATCTTTTTTAAGCTTATTAAATTGACCTAGTTCAGAAAATAGTTTTTGAACAGGTTTTTCTCTAACACTACAAGTATTAATAATAATTAAATCAGCTTCTTTTAGCTCGCTTGTAGCTTCATAGTTATGGTGTTTATTTAGTTCTGCTATAATATGTTCGGTATCCCTCTCATTCATAGCACAACCAAGTGTTTGAATAAATAGTTTTTTACTCATAATTAATTATTTCAGATTTTATAATGCGTGAAGTTCATACATATATTCATCATCAGCTAAACCATATTTAACTTCTTTGAAATATGCATTATATCCATCAGCTTCGATACTATCAACTAATGACATCATATTTTTGTGAGAATTATCTCTATCAAAATAAAATATTTTTTGCTCAACTTCTTTTAGTTCTTCTTTGATTTTACTTAAACTAACTTTTACAGGTGTATCACCAATATTTTCTCTTGCTATTAATATATCCATATTTTATTCCTTTTAGTGTTTATAATATATGCGATTATATCTAAGTATGGCTTAAATTTTTTTAGATGTATATTTTAAGTAAGAAAAAACTATAATTATATATCAAATCATAAAGAAAACTAGTGGATAATAATTCAAAAAAACTAAATACATTTACACTTTCAGGATTAATAATAGGTCCAATTTTAGGTTCAGGAATTATACTACTACCTCCATTACTTTATAATAACATTCAAAATAATTCAATTTTAATATGGATTGGTATTTGTACATTGGGCTTTTTATTTGCATTGGTATTTGGAAAATTAGCTATTATGTACAAAGGGGATGCAGGAGTATCAATTGCAACAAAAGAAGCATTAGGTAAAAAATGGCAACTTTTAACATCATTTTATTTAATATTTGCAGTCTTTTTTGGCCCAGTTGCTGTACTTTTAATAGCAGCTGAGTTCTTACAAGAATATTTACCAAATATAAATATTGCAATAATTGCATTTGGTATTTATATAATTACATATTTGTTACTTATAAAAGAGATAACTATTATTGGTAAAATAATGCTTTTTGTAACAAGTATCACAAGTATAATATTTCTAATATCATCTATAAATATTTTAGTAGATGTAAATAGTTTTAATATTACTTTTCCTAATATATCAATAAATAAAATAGGCTATTCATTTTTATTAACATTTTGGGCAATAGTAGGTTGGGAAGTAATTGGTAATTATTCTAATGATGTAAAAAATACAAAAACATTAACAAATGCAGTTATATTTTCTACTATTATGGTGTCTTTAATATATTTACTTGTAGGTTCATCAATAGTATTTGGTGATTTTACATCTTTGCAAAAAGATGATTTTAAATTAGTTTTTTTACTTGAGCCAATTTTTAAATCTTATGCAAGTAGTATTATAAATATAATTGCAGTTGTACTTTGTATTGGAACACTGATACTTTTTGTTGGTGGAGTTGCTAGATTAATCTCTTCACTTAATATTACTAGTTATTCATCAATAAAAAGTATTACAAATATTCCAATTGGAGCATTGAATATATTGTCTTTTATATATATTTTAGTGCTAGTATTAGTATATTTCAAAATATTAAATATCTCAGATTTAGTTACATTTGCAGATGGATTTTTTATATCAAATGCTATTATTGGACTTGTAACAGCAATTAAATTATTTAAAAATGGATATTTAAAATATAGTGCATATTTATTATTAGCTATATTTATTTTAATTCTTTTAAGTACAAATATAATTATACTTTCCATAATTGTTTTATTATTTTTATTTACATATTTTAGATATAATGAAAAAAATTATAAAAAAGAAGAATAATGATAAAAAGTTTTTTTGGCACAAAAGAGTACAGATTATGGGCATGGGGTGGATTATTATTTTTATTTTCTATTACATGGTTACAAGTTTATTTAACAGTTCAAATAAATACATGGTATGGTGAATTTTATAATATTCTTCAAAAAGCAGAAGATGTAGAAGCATTTTGGGCATCAATGTTAAAATTTACATATTTAGCTATTCCATATATTTTTGTTGCTATGGGTGTGTTTTATTTTGCTCAGCATTATGCTTTTAGATGGAGACAAGCTATTACTTATTATTATATCCCTCTTTGGGAAAAATGTCCATCTACAATAGAAGGTGCATCTCAAAGAATTCAACAAGATACATATGAGTTTGCAAAATCATTAGAAAGCTTAGGGCTTGGATTATTTAAAGCTATATTAACACTTATTGCTTTTATTCCAATATTGTGGACATTATCAGAAAAAATAACAGTTGATTATCTTGATGGAATAGATGGCTCTTTAGTATATATTGCTCTTATTACATCTATAGGTGGTATGCTTATATCATATGTAGTTGGTATAAAACTTCCTGGAATTGAGTATGACAATCAAAAGTGTGAAGCAGCTTATAGAAAGCATTTAGTATTTAGTGAAGATGACAAAGCATATGCTCAAAAAGAAACACTATTTGAGCTATTTACAGGTCTAAAAACAAATTATTTTAGAATGTTTAATCATTATTCATATTTTTCATTATGGGGAAATTTATATTCACAAGTTATGATAATACTACCATATCTTATAATGGCACCATCACTTTTTGTAGGTGCAGCTACACTTGGAGTTGTAACTCAAACAGGAAATGCTTTTGGTAAGGTAAATGACAGTTTTTCATATCTTATTGATCATTGGACAGATATTACAAAGTTTTTATCTGTTATTAAAAGATTAAGAGAATTTGAAAGATTATTACTTCAAAAATAGTTATTGCAATTATATATTTAATTGTAATAACTAATTAAATATTATATTTAACTCATCATAACTATAACTTCTTATTTATATATGATATTGTCTTATTAATTAGTATTCTTTTAAAAATAGTATCTATAAAAGTATTTTTTAGTATTAATATATAGATTGTAAGATATCTTTATAGAATAAGATATCCTTGACATAAAACTATGATTAAATAATAAGTAATAAAATATTTATATAGTATATGTGATTAAATTAGATATAAAAAAAGGCTAGATATTAAATCTAGCCTTTTTTATTTGTATGAGTTAAACTTCTTAGTGAAGTTTTCTCCATACTGATTGTTTCCAAAGGTAAGCTAAGATAGCAAATATTACAGTATATAATAAGAACCATACACCTAAAGAATCTCTAGTAGGTTTAGAAGGATCTCCAATATTTTCTAAATGTTGCATTACTTTTTCAAAACCTTCTTCACTTAATCCAACAGCTGGCATAGCAGTACCATGTAACTGAGATTGTGGGTTTTCAATAAATGTTTCTAAGAAGTGATGACCTCTTGCTCTAATAATAATTGATAAATCAGGTGGTAATTTACCCATGTATTTTTTAAGATTATCTTGGTATTCAATTACTTTAATATCATACGCTAAAGAATCTTTTTCATATTTAAATTTAGGTTTGTCACCAATTTGTGTCCATTTTTTACCTAAAACTTTACCATCATATCTAGCTGCATGACATCTACCACAAGCAGTTGTAAATGCTTCTTTAGGAGTGATCTCTTTTGGAGCAATAGATTGTAAATAAGATACTATACTTTCAATATCTTCTTTTGGCATCCAGTTGTATGAAGGCATTGGATGTGATTTACCATCAGTAAATTTATGTGATACTTTTGCTGCTTTTGCAGGATCAGCAATAAATGCTGCTAAGTATTTTGCATCTAATATTGCACCCATATTTGATAAATCAGGTGGGTTAACTCCATAAGATGCACTTGATGTAAGAGCATCCATTGGTGCAGGCATATTTTCTGCATCAATACTATGACATGCTGTACAGTTAGACATAACAAGTTCTTTACCTTTTGCTACATCACCTTTTGCTACTTCTGGTAAGTCTTTATATTCAAAGTTTCCACTTTCTACATGTGCGTGCATTTGAGAGTGAGCATATGGCTCAACTCCCCAATAAATTACTAGTGTAAAGAATACAACTACAGCTAATATTTTTAATTCTCTCATCATATTCCCCTTATTTCTTTTTTTCCATTTTAGTGATTATTGGTAATATTACCCATAATCCTATAAATGTAAGTGCTGAGTATAGTCCAATTGTGTTAAATGAACCTTCTGGTGGTACTTTACCCATTACTGATAATATAATCATATCAATTAATAGTGCCCAGAACCATACGAAGAATAAACCTCTTTTATGAGCAGGGATTGTATTAGGACTTCTATCTAAGAATGGAAGTAATACAAATATTACTTGAGCAAATGCAAAAGCAATAAGACCAATATCTTTACTAAATGGTCTTAAAATTTCATATGACCATAAGAAATACCACTCAGGGTAAATATGTGGAGGAGTTTTAAGTCCATCAGCAGGATCAAAGTTAACAGGATCCATAGCAAAATCATAATGGTAGAATACTAAGTAGAAGAATAATATTAAGAAGAAACCTAATACCATGAAATCTTTAGCAAGGAAATCCCATTGGAATCTAATAATTTTAGCATTTTTTGTATCACCTGATAAATATTTTTCAGCTTCAATATCAAAGTCAATTTCTTCACCTTCTTGATTGTTTACATGAGGAATTCTTAAAGTTCCAAAGTGTACTACTATAATAGCAATAATAATTAATGGCATTAATAGTACATGTAACATAAAGAATCTTGATAAGAATGCATCACCAGGAACATAATCCCCTCTAATCCACTCAACTACACCATTTAATTCTAAAGAACCCATAGAGAATAAGTTAGTAATAACCATACCAGCCCAGTAAGACATTTGTCCCCAAGGTAACATATAACCAGAGAATGCTTCAGCTGAGAATGTTACAAATAATAACATACCAGAAATCCAAATCATTTCTCTACCTTTTTTATATGAACCATAGTAAATACCTGTAAACATATGGATATATATAAGTAAGAATACAACAGAAGCTGCAACACCATGAATATGTCTAAATAACCAACCAAAACCAACTTCTTGCATAATTGTATAGTTTACACTATCAAATGCTAATGCAGTATCTGGTTTGTAATACATTAATAGGAAAATTCCTGAAATTAATAACATACCAAAAGTAATTGCAAGTAACATACCCATTGCCCATAGGAAGTTAATATTTTTTGGAATCCAATACTCTGTAGATAAAACTCTAGTAAGAGTTCTAATACCTATTCTATCATCTAACCATTGTTCACTAAATGGTTTTGCGTTTTCATCAAAATGTGCCATCTAATTCTCCTTACGCTTTTGGGTCTAATGGAGTACTACCAAGTACACCAGCAGCTTTCATTTTTTCATATTCAGGACCAGCTTCACCTAAAATTAACTTTGTACCATCAATTTTAAATGGTGGTATTAACATAGGTAATGGAGCAGGAGCTTTTGTATTAATCGCACTTGCATCATATTCAGCACCATGACATGCACATAAGAAATCTTTCTTATCTTTTCTATAAGCAGGAATACATCCTAAGTGTGTACATAAACCAACACATACTAAGTGAGCTTTCCCATCAATTATTACATCTCTAGCTTTATCATTTGAAGATGATTTTGCAACCATTTCAGCAGTTTTTCTTAAGATAAATACAGGTTTACCTCTCCATTTTTCAGTAATAATTACATTTTCTTCTAAATTAGATGTTTCAACAACAGTAGATCCAGCAGCTTTTACACTTGGAAGTGGATCCCATGCTTTTTTCATACCAACTAATGAATAAACACCACCAACAGCAGCACAAGCACCAAGTGCCATACCCATTGCATCTCGTCTATTTACGTTATCAGACATATGATTTCCTTTTTTTTAGTATATAAATTTAAAAAATTTATTTGCGAAATTATAGTAAAATTTTACTTAAAATATGTATGGTTTTGGAATAAATTTGTTAAAAAAATATTAATAAAGTATCTTAATAATACTTTAATAAATAAAAAGTATAAGATATAATTATATATTATATTTTAAAAAAGAAAAACTAATAATTGAGATTTTCTTTTTTTAGAGCTTTTCTTATATTAAACATTTGAGTATGTTTATTATTACACCAAGTAGGGGAAAGTAGTGAATCATCTGATATTCCAGCAGTAACTCTTTGAACTGAAATATGATTTGGTAGAAGTTTTATAGACTTAACTAATGTATCTATATATAGTTCTTCTGTAATTGGTACAAATTTTCCATCTAGATAATCTTTTGTAAGTAATGTTTTTTTTACAACATATAAAGGATGAAATTTAATTGAATCTATTTTCATGTTAATAGATTCTTTTACACCTTCTATCATCATCTCTTGTGTCTCATCAGGAAGACCAAAAATCATATGACCACATACTAGAAGATTTCTATCTTTTGTTTTTTTTATCCACTCTTTTACATTTGCAATATCATGACCTCTATTTATTTTTTCTAATGTTTCATCATAAATAGATTGGATACCATATTCAACCATAATTTCATAAGTGTCTTGAGTAAATTTATCAGTAATATACTTTGAAGGTATTTTTCTATTTTTAAGTTCCACTAGATAATCTAATATCTCTTCAGTAATACTATCTGTTCTTGTTCCAATATTAAGACCAATAACATTATCTAAACTAAGTGCTTTTTCATAAAGAGCTTTTATAGTATCAAATGGTGCATAAGTATTTGTAAAACTTTGAAAATAAACTATAAATTTATTTGCACCAAATTTATTAGTTAATATCTCTTTGGTATTTTCAAATTGCATTTGTAATTGATTTAATTGTTTTTCAAGTAGTGGATTGCTTGGATTATTAGGATGTAGCTTAAATGATGAGTTTTTTACTTTTTCATTATTTGGTGAAAATGAATCATTTTCACAAAATGTACAACCACCTTTTGCTACTGTTCCATCTATATTTGGACAAGTAAAGCCAGAAATACTAATAGGTATTTTATAGACTTTTTCTCCAAATTTATTTTTATAATATCTTCCAATTGTTAAGATATCTTTTGTATTAGATTTATCCATTTAGTTTATAAAATAATCTCCATCAAAACTAACCATAGAATAATTTCTATCATTACCTAATGCATCTCTTAAATCATCAGTTGAAAGGTATGCTAAAGAATCAGCTTCTATATATTCTTTTACCTCTTCTACACTTTTATCAGACGAGATCAATTCACATTTTGTAGGTGTATCAATTCCATAATAACAAGGGTATTTAATCTCAGGACTTGCAACTCTAAAGTGTACCTCTTTGGCACCTGCATCAAGTAGCATTTTAACTATTCTTTTAGATGTAGTTCCTCTTACAATACTATCATCAATTACTACTAATGATTTACCTTCTATAAGGCTTTTCATAGGTGAAAGTTTCATTTTTACTTTCATATTTCTCATAGCTTGTGTTGGTTCAATAAATGTTCTTCCAACATAATGGTTTCTAATAATTCCTAATTCAAAAGGTATTCCAGATTCTTTTGCATAACCTAATGCAGCAGGTACTCCACTATCTGGTACAGGTATTACCATATCAGCATTGATTATATCTTTATCATTTTTTGCCAATATTTTACCCATATTTTCTCTTGTTTTATATACATTTTTCCCATCTATTACACTATCAGGTCTTGCAAAATATACATATTCAAAAGCACATGGTCTAAATTCATCTTGTTCTAATTGAATTGATTGTGGTTCACTTAATTTATCTTCAAAAATTAACATTTCACCTGGATTTACATCTCTTACATAAGTTGCATCAACTAAATCAAAACAACATGTTTCACTAGCAATAATCCAACCACCACTTTTTAGTTTACCTATACTAAGTGGTCTTACTCCATTTTTATCTCTCATTACAAATAGTTTTGATCTACTTTGAATTATAAAGTTATATGCACCTTTTATATGTTCTAAAGATTCTATAATTCTATCTCTTAGTCTATCTTTACTTGATTTAGCAATTAAATGGATAAGATTTTCTGTATCCATACCAGTTTGAAAAATACTTCCTTCATCAATAAGTCTTTGTCTAACTTCATCTTTATTAATTAAGTTTCCATTATGAACAATAGATATTTCACCAAGTTTATATTTAGCTTGAATAGGTTGAGCATCAAATACACTATCACTTCCAGCTGTTGAGTATCTATTATGACCTATTGCCATATCTCCTTGAAGTATTTTAAATGCATCTTCGCTAAATACATCTCTTACATAACCTCTATTTTTAACAGTAAATATTTTTTTACTTTCACTTCCACCACTACTAATTCCAGTTGCTTCATGTCCTCTATGTTGCATTGCAAAAAGTGCTGCTGATGCAAGTTTTGCTGCATCTTCATTTCCATATATACCTACTATTGCACACATATTATAATCCTAAACAATCGTTAATTGAGTAAAGTTTTGCTTCTTTACCTTTTATCCATTTTGCTACTTTTATAGCACCTCTTGAAAATGTATTTCTACTTGTTGCTGTATGGTTTAATTCTATAAACTCACCATCATTGTAAAAACCAGCTGTATGTCTTCCTACAATATCTCCACCTCTTAGTGCCATAACTGCAATTTCATCTTTAGTTCTAGCTCCAATTATTCCATCTCTACCTGATACTCTTACTTTATCAAGGTCAAGATTTCTTGCATTTGCAGCATGCTCTGCTAAAGTTAAAGCTGTTCCACTAGGTGAATCAACTTTATGTCTATGATGTTGTTCAACTATTTCACAATCAAAATCTTCTAAAGTTTTAGAAGCAAGAGCAACTAATTTATTTAAAACAGCAACTCCTAAACTCATATTTGTAGCATATAATATTGGAGCTATTTTACTAGCTTCAATTAGTAGATTTTTTTGATGTTCACTAAATCCAGTTGTAGCAATTACTAAAGGAGTGTTGTCATTATTATTTATTGTATTATTTAATAACTCTTCAGTAGCTTTTGGAGCAGAAAAGTCAATTACAACTTCACATGAATTTACCATTGTTGTTATATCATTTGTAACTACTGTTTCTTTTGGTAAAGTTTTTTTTACTTCATCAAATACATGAACACTTGCTAATTGTGTATTTTCATCTTCTTGAATATCATCTATTAGTAATGAACCAACTCTACCACTTGAACCTAAAATTCCTAATTTTAACACTTTTATTCCTTAAATTTTATTGTAAATAATTTATAGCTTGAATACCAGCTATAGCACCATCACCAGCTGCACAAACTACTTGTTTTGGAGCATTTATTCTTATATCTCCAGCTGCAAATAAGCCTTTTACTGATGTATTCATATTAAGATCTACTATAACTTCACCTGATTGGCTCATATCACATAAAAATGAACCATCATCTTGTTTTAAAGGAGCATTTAATACATCTCTTCCTACAAATACAAATACACCTAGAACATCAAGTGTTTTTATTTCATTTGTTTTTTTATCTTCAACTTTTAAACCAGTAACTCCACTATTATCACCTATAATTTCATTTGTATTATGATTTAATATTTGAATGATATTTGGATATTTATCCATTTTTGCTACCTCATGAGGAGATGCTCTAAAACTATCTCTTCTATGAATAATATATACTGTTTTACAAATATTTGCTAAAAATATAGCTTCTTCAACAGCAGTATCACCACCACCAATTACAGCAACATCTTTACCTTTATAAAAGAATCCATCACATGTTGCACAAGTACTAACGCCTCTTCCAAAAAACTCTGCTTCACCTTTTATGTTTGCTGCTTTTGGAACAGAACCTGTAGATATTAGTACAGATTTAGCTTGGATTTTTTCATTGTTTGATAAAGTAAGAGTAAATATATCATCATTTTTAGATACTTGTTTTACTTCATTCATATCATGTTTTAAACCAAATTTTTGACATTGTTGTGGCCATTTGTCCATAAGTTCTAATCCTGTAACAACTTCAAGTTGTCCAGGATAATTTTCAATTTCACTACTTTGAGTTATTTGACCACCAGGTAATCCTTTTTCAAACATAGTAACATTTTTTAAACCACCTCTTGTAGCATAAAGTCCAGCAGTAAGACCAGCTGGACCTCCACCTATAATTGCAAAATCTAACATAATTTCTCCTTTGGTTTTCTATGAAAATACCACTACATAATAAATTATTAGGATTTATTCTGTAGTACTATTTAAAAAGAAAAAAGGCTAGATACAGTGGTATCTAACCTAATTTTATTTATTATAATAAGAAACTATTATAATAAAGAATTTAATTTTTCAGCAAATGCAGCTTTAGAAGCAGCACCAATCATAGTATCTACAATCTCACCATCTTTTAAGAATACGATTGTAGGGATAGATCTAACAGCAAATTTAGATGCTAGTTCTTGTTGCTCATCTGTATTTACTTTACAAATAGCAGCTTTACCTTCAAACTCTTCAGCTAATTCTTCAATAACTGGAGCGATCATTCTACAAGGTCCACACCATGGAGCCCAGAAATCTACTAATGCAACACCTTCTTTTGTAGTTGCTTCAAAATTTTCATTTGTTAATTCAATATATTTTCCCATATTTTTTCCTTAAATTTTATTTTGTAAATTATATGTAAATTAATCTTTAAAATAGCTTTTATTGCATTGCTAATAAAAATAATTTAAAATATTTTATTACTAATGTTAATAACAATATAAAAAGACTAATTCATTTAACATCTTATTATAATAATTTTTGATATAATCGCATAAATTATATAAATATGGAATATTAACATGAATATTAGAAAAGAATTTTTAGATTTTTTTGCATCTAAAAAACACGATATTATAAAAAGTGCACCACTAGTACCAGATGATGCTACATTATTATTTGTAAATGCTGGGATGGTTCAATTTAAAGATATATTTACAGGTGCAATACCAGTACCTAGTAATCCAAGAGCTACATCATGTCAATTATGTGTAAGAGCAGGTGGAAAGCATAATGATCTTGAAAATGTAGGATACACTGCACGTCATCATACATTATTTGAAATGCTAGGTAATTTTTCATTTGGTGACTATTTTAAAAAAGAAGCAATAGCAAATGCTTGGGAATTTATTACTGTAAATTTAGAATTACCAATTGATAAGTTATGGGTTACAGTTCATAATGATGATGATGAAGCATTTGATATTTGGAAAGAACATATTAGTGAAGATAGAATTATGAGATTTGGAGACAAAGATAACTTCTGGTCTATGGGTGATACAGGTGCTTGTGGACCATGTAGTGAAATATTTTATGATCAAGGAGCTGAAAATTTTAATAGTCCTGAAGATAAAATGGGTGGTGAAGGTGATAGATTTTTAGAGATATGGAACCTTGTATTTATGCAATATGATAGAGATAAAGATGGAAACTTAAATCCACTTCCAAAACCAAGTATAGATACTGGTATGGGTCTTGAAAGAGTTGTTGCTATAAAAGAAGGTGTTTTAAATAACTTTGATTCTTCTACATTTAAACCATTAATAAAAACAATAGAATCTCTTACATATACAAAAAAAGATGATTCAAATATTGCATCATTTAGAGTAATAGCAGATCATGTAAGAACTGTTGCATTTATGTTAAGTGAAGGTATTTTATTTGATAAAGTTGGAAGAGGTTATGTTCTAAGAAGAATATTAAGACGAGCTGTAAGACATGGTTATTTACTAGGATTTAAAGAATCATTCATGGGTAAAATTGTAGATGTATTAGTTAAGCAAATGGGTGGACACTACTCTCAACTAGTAGAACAACAAGATTTTATTAAAGAACAAATAGAATTAGAAGAGCAAAGATTTTTTAAAACAATAGCTTCGGGAATGGAACTATTTAATGAAGAATTAAAAAATACTAAAGATATATTCAATGGAGAAGTTGCATTTAAATTATATGACACTCATGGATTTCCATTAGACCTAACAGAAGATATGTTAAGAGAAAAAAATATCAAAGTTGATATGAAAAAATTTGATGAGTGCATGAATGAACAAAAAACAAAAGCAAAACTAGCTTGGAAAGGTAGTGGAGACGATGCAAATGATGGTGATTTTAAAATATTAATTGATAAATATGGTATAAATGAATTTATAGGATATGATACAACAAATTCAAATGCAAAAATTCAAGCACTTTTAGATGATAAATTTAAAGAAGTAGATATTTTAAATAAAGACCAAAAAGGTTGGATAATGCTTGATAAAACACCATTTTATGCTACAAGTGGAGGACAAGAAGGTGATGTAGGTGCAATTGAAGATGATAATCATATTGCTATTGTAAAAGAGACTAAAAAATTCTTTGGATTAAATCTTTCACGAGTTAAAGTTATATCATCATCTTTAAAAGTTAATGAAGAAGTTAAAGCTGTTGTTGTAAAAAGACATGAAGTTGAAAAACATCATAGTGCAACACACTTATTACAAAGTGCATTAAAAATCGTACTTGGAGATACTGTATCTCAAGCTGGATCTTTAAATGATGATAAAAGATTAAGATTTGACTTTACTTATGCAAAAGCTATGAGTAATGATGAAATAAATGAAGTTGAAGAATTAGTAAATAATATGATTGCATCAGCAATACCAGGAAGTGTAGAAGAATTACCTATTGAAGAAGCAAAGAAAAAAGGTGCTATTGCTATGTTTGGTGAAAAATATGGTGATAAAGTAAGAGTTGTTGAATTTGGTGATGCAAGTGTAGAATTTTGTGGTGGAACACATGTTAAAAATACAGCACACATAGGAAGTTTTTATATAGTAAAAGAAAGTGGTGTTAGTTCTGGTGTTAGAAGAATTGAAGCTGTTGCTGGAAAAGCTGCTGTTGCTTATGCTAAAAGTTTTATGAATAAAGTTCACGAAGTTGAAGTGGAACTAAAAACAAAAGATTTAAATGCAGGAATCAAAAAACTAAAAACAACTATAAAAGAATTAAAAGAAGAAGTAAAAAAAGCTCAAAGTAGCAATGCAACACCTTTAAATGAACAAATGATTGATGATGTAAAAGTTATTGTTGATATAGTTGAAAATGGTGATATAAAAAATATTATTGATGATCTAAAAAATCAAAATGATAAAATAGCTGTAATGTTACTTCAACCAAAAGGTGAAAAAGTATTACTTGCTTGTGGAGTTAAAAATACATCAGTTAAAGCTGGTGATTGGATTAAAAATATTGCTCCAATAGTAGGTGGTGGTGGAGGTGGTCGTCCTGACTTCGCTCAAGCTGGGGGGAAAGATGTATCTAAAATATCTGAAGCAAAAGAAAAATCTTTAGAGTATTTAAAAGAGAATCTATAATAAATGACTGAAAAAATTTATGGAGTAATATTAACAATAGTAATAGCTATTGTTGCTTACTTCTTATCTTCTTATATTGCAATAGGTTCAGTTGCTATTGCAATTATTTTAGGGATAATATTATCTAATATTATTAAATTACCTTCAAAATTTAATTCTGGTATTACATATAGTGAGAAATCTATTTTAGCATTTGCAATTGCTCTAATGGGTATAAATCTTGATTTTTCTATTTTAGTAGATTTAGGAATAGGAGCTATTATTTTAATAGTTCTTGGTATGGTAGTTACTATATTTTCAAGTGTTATTATAGGAAAAGCATTTGGGCTTGATAAGAAGTTTGCTCTTATGTTAGGAATTGGAAATGGTGTTTGTGGAGCAAGTGCAATTGGGGCTACAAAAGCTATTGTAAAAGCAAAAGATGATGAAGTTGGTATTAGTATAGCTGTTGTTAATTTACTTGGTACTATAGGGATATTTTTAGTTCCAGCAATTGCATTATTTTTAGGATTTAATGAAGTTGATTCAGGAATACTTGTAGGAAATACTCTTCAAGCTGTAGGTCAAGTAGTAGCTGGTGGTTTTGCAATAAGTGATAGTGCAGGGCAAAGTGCAACTATTGTTAAGATGGG
>Ga0256843_1000875_pt1 | contig 24747 bp, 30 predicted proteins | sample AlvinellametaG_FD_191572 | JGI IMG/M metagenome (GOLD analysis project Ga0256843, IMG submission 191572) | Pompeii worm associated microbial communities from hydrothermal vent at the East Pacific Rise, Pacific Ocean - Alvinella | ecosystem: Host-associated > Annelida > Integument > Unclassified ... | reverse complement strand
CCCGATTTCATCGCTCTTTCTAAGCATCCCTTCGTTGTTGGGAGCAGAATTATATACAACTAGTGCTTAAAAGAAGCTTAAGTGGTGAGGGAATTCGCTTAATTTTTTATTTTTTTTCACGTGTAGTAATATTTTTATTTTTAGTCTAATAAAATTTAATTATTTCTATCGATACTATCTATATAGGCATAGCCTGTTTCAGGCTCTATAGCAATAGTTAGTTCATTATCATTCGTATCTGTCAAAGTGATTTTACAAGGTTCATCTTGAAGTAAATAGATTGTATCTGTATCCTCTTCTACATATACACTATCCAATGAAGCAGGATTTCCAGCCATCGGTCTGCCAAGATAATCAAAATAAAGTCTTTTCGACCCGTGACAATGAGAAAAGCTAATACTTTGAATACTATATGTTGTCGCTAACTGTAGTTTTTTGTTATGTTCTGCAAAACCGGATAAACCTGTTAAGACTTGTTTTGTTTCATTTAAAGGATCTCTTGCTATTTCATTTGCATTGACACTTCCATTTGCATTCTCATCTGCAAAGATTGAATATGAAAGTCTTCCACCGTCTGTTTGAAAAAACATTTGCCATCTCTTTTTATACCAATCCGGATCAGCAGGGTCAAAACGGTTATGAATCATAGCAAGATGTTGGGTATAACGAATATGATCTAAAAGTTGTTGAGCAGCTTTGTCTATTTGTACATTATTAACTCTTGGAACCATAACTGCTGAAATGATACCTATGACAACTATCACCATCACTAGTTCAAAGAGTGTAAATGCCTTTTTCACAAAATAGCCTTTATAGATATGTCGTTTAACTATATATATCGGCTTAAACTACCTTCGCTTTAACTTTTAAGATGGACATATCCTGTTTCCGGCTCTACAAGAACCGTTATTTCATCGCCTTTTCGATTTGTTAAGATGATTTCACATGTTCGTTTTAAAATTCTTGTACGTTGGTAAGGTGCTGTCGATGTTGCAAGATTTCCGACAATTGGTCTGCCAAGATAATCAAATGCAATTCTTTTCGCACTACTCCCACAATGATGCATCCGAACTTTTTGAATATTGTATTTTTTTCCTATATTTAAACTTTTGGTCGCTTCTCTGTCATGATACTTGACAAGTAAGTTCCCACCCATACCTCCGGTAAGAACTGCACCTGTATCTAAAGGGTTGACTGCAACCTCTGCGGGATCGGGGTTTCCTGTATGATGTCCTAGTTTATCACTAAATATAGTATAGGCACACAAGCCATCTCTTTCATCATGATAGACTTTGCAATACGAAAAATAGAGTTGCCATCTTGTTTTATACCAAGTAGGATCAGTAGCATCGAAACGATCTTCCATCATTGCCAAATGTTTTGTATAGTTTAAATGAAAGATAAGCTGTTGTGCGGCTTTTTGTAAAGAGTCATCTGAAAGTCTCGAAACTATCGCAACAGACAAAATTCCGACAACAATAACAACCAATACCAGTTCAAATAGTGTAAATGCTTTTTTCAAGAAGTACCTCTACCAAAATAGTATCTACTACTATTTCGGCAGAGTATAAAATAAGTTAAATGTAGATTATTTGATCTCTTCGGCTTTTTTAACGTCGTAGAGAATATCATCCATAGGATGTCTGTACATTGGCATAGCAAGACGTTTTTCATCAAGAACGTGACCAATGAAACCGATACTTCTACCAACGATAAAGAATGCATTAAGTGTACCGGACTCGATAAACTCGTCAATCTCTTCTTCAGTGTACCCTAGCGCTCTCCACATATCAACCATCAAGATACCGATCGTACCATCCACGTTGAGGATAAGGTTGTCTTTTTTAGATGTTGTCAACTGCTCAACAGTCAATGCATAATCCAAAAGTGGTGTTGCAGGGAAGTTTTCCGCAGCAAACTTTTTCAAACCTTCAACACGAAGATCAGGATTTCTCAAAGACTTGATTCTGTGACCGATGCCTGGAATCGGAACACCTTGTTTTTTCATGTATGCAAGGAATTCAGCCGGTGTCATATCATTGTCGTGTGCATATTTGAAATACTGTGCAGCACCGTCAATCGCACCACCAAATCTTGGTCCGATAGTCAAAAGACCTGTTACAAGTGACTCAACAACAGATTTACCGGCACGAGCCGTTACTTTTGCATTGTGTGCACCGGAAACTGCAGGTCCGTGATCTGCAACAGTTTTAAGTACTGTTTCGATGAACTCCGTAGCCCATTTCGGATAGACTTTTTTGAACCAAAGCAGTGAAATAACATCACCAATACCTTTTCCGGTATCAGGTGTAGCAACAGAGCTGATTGGGAAACCTGCATATGTTGCCTCTTCACCTCTGTCGTCAGAGATTGTACAGATAAAGTTTTTCGCTTTTCTGATTTTCGGAATCTCTCTGATCTCAGGCTCTTGGATTTCAAGAATCGTACCTTCGTTGTAAAGTTTTGTATATACTTCGTTGATTACACGTGGCAAGTCGTTGAAAGACTCCGGTACATGGATACCAGCTTCTGCCATCGCTTTGTTTTTCGCTTCTGCTGTTTCAGCATCTGCATTTGCACTCGCACCCGCATGACCGAACTGTACGCCTGAACTAAAGTGCTTCGCTATCGTACCGATACACCATGCGATAACAGGTTTTGTAATTTTACCGGATTTTACCGCTTCGATCACTTTGTACTCTTCCGTACCACCTACTTCACCAAGAAGGATCATATACTTCACATCAGGGTTTTTCTCCATACGAAGCATATTGTCGATAAATACGGAACCGACAAATCTGTCACCACCGATAGCAACACCTTCTGCAATACCGTCTGCATTGATCGCGATGATATTACAAAGCTCGTTGAAAAGACCACCGGAACGTGTTACAAGACCAGCACTACCTGCTCTGTGTAGTTTAGATTTTACGATGTTTTCGATTGTACCACCGATGTTTGCAATTTTAAATGCACCCGGAGCGATCGCACCAACTGTTGCAGGTCCGATAACTGTGATACCTGCATCACGTGCAGCCTGGTTCATCGTACGTGCTAGTCTTTCAGGAATACCCTCAGCCGTTACCATGATCACTCTAAACTGATTAGGGATATTGATCGCTTCCATTGTTACGTCATATGCCGTTCTAAAAGATGCGAAGTTCAAAAGCACGTCAGCATTCGGATGTGCTGCCGCTGCATCTGCAGTCGTTTTGAAAAGAGGAACCATGATTTCATCCGGTCCCCAGAAAAACTTCTCGAACTTGTTGTTGCTTGTCGGCGCTACGATTGCCGCAACAGAAGGAGTCTCACGACCGATTACATAATCGTAATCCAACATTCTCTGGATTGCACTTTTGTTGTTATTCCAAAAAATCGCCTGTGTATCTTTTGTAAATAGTCTTTCCATCGTTACTTGTCTCCTTCTAATGCCATTCTTACAATATCGGTTACGTGTGTTTCAGGTCCGTATACTTCACTGTAAAGACCTAGTCTGTCCGCTGCTTCTTTGATATCTTTAAGACCTTTTTCATAGTTTGGTCCACCACGTCTGACGTAGATTTTTGTGTTGTGTTCTTTAAGCTTGTCCGCCCATTTTTCCATCGCATTGATGATACCTGTAAATGTTTTTGCAACATCCGTGAAGTTTGCAATAGCACCACCGATGATCAACACTTTTCCTCTTGGATCAGGATATCTTGTCATAAGATCGAAAATCGTCTCTGCATAAAACTGTGTCTCACCAGTTGTCGGACCACCGGAGTATTCACCATAGTTTGCAAGATCTTCAACACCCGCCATATCTGCGATAGTATCGGCATAAACAACTGACGCACCACCACCGGCAACCATTGTCCAGATTCTACCTTTAGGGTTAAGTACCGTCAGTTTCAAAGAAGCACCTGACTTACTATCCGCTTCAGCGATCGCTTTTTCTTCAGGAGACATATCTTCCATACCAAACGCAGTCGGGAATTCGATATCGCCCCATTTGTCTCTCATCATGAAACCTGCAGTATCGTCAAGTCTCGCAACAAGGTCAAGAATATGCGCATCGTTTCCGACAAGTACGATCGGGTTGATCTCAAGATATGCAAAGTTCATATCTCTGTAAAATTTAAAGAAATCGATTGCAAATTTTGTAAACGCTTCTTTGTTCTCAGCAGGAATATCGGCAGGTACATTTTCAGCAATCGCTTTTTCCATATCTTCATCACTCATCGTGATAGGAATATGTACTTCGTTTACTTTTTCATCCCAACCTTCTTCAACTTCCATACCACCTTCGGCAGACATATAAAGAACGTCATCCTCACCTACAGTCGTTGCAGAGATGTAGTATTCCTGCTCTTGTGTATGTGGAGTGAACGGCTCAACGATAAAGTGCGTCAACTGCCCTTTTTCACCGGAAAGCAAAGTCACTTCACCGGACTGTTTCTCGTCGATCCATTTTGCAGCATCTTCAAGTGTTACGTCACCCGGTTTGTTTACTTTGAACAATACGAGGTCATTTTTACCACGCTTACCAAACAACATATCCGGTTTTGCAACCAAAGGCTCGTTGTTCAGCCACTCATAACCAGCCTCTTTCGCTTTCTCTCTCAACTCATCACCACTGGTTACCAGCACTGATTTAAACGGATAGTTAAACCCGTCAAAGTATTCGTTCCAGTGTTTAGCAAATAATGCTTTTCCGTCATACTCGCGTATAGCTCTTTGAGCCATTGTCTCTCCTTGTAAAAATTTGCTTCATTCTATCAATCACCAGATGAGATGGCGCTAAAACTAGATTGTTTATTTAAAACATAACAATTTATTTGTTTACTTTTGAAACATAATAACTTTTTACAGGCTTTTTTATGTAACTTATTGTAACTTTTTTTGCCGAAGAATCTTGAGGTTTATCCGTTAAAATATATGTATTGCCCCTGTTTATGCCATAAAACTTTAAACGTAGCTGCATTTTTTTATCTACTGTTACTTCATGAACATTCAATTGTTTCAATTTTTCCGCTAATTCTTTGGCAATATTGTACTTATAGGCAAAATGTTTGGAAGGTTTCTCCAAAAAGAGATAAAAGTACTTGTAAGTATAGGTAGCGATAAAGTTTACCAGTAAAATGGCAAATACCAAGATAAAAAGCGCTTTATGCCCTCTCCTGTTTTCAGGTAAACGCACGCGATAACTCGCCATAAACATCTTTACCATCAAAGGCACACTCACTACCACATACGGTGCAAAGTCGTCGATTAAAATACGTTGTCTGTAGGAGATAAGTATCGAAAATATCAATGCAGTAAAAGATATGAACCAGACAATATTTTTCTCCTCCTTCATCAAGATCCTATACAAGGTATAGAAGAAGTAGAGAAATATCAACGGTGAGAAAATCAAACTGTAGGAAATAAGCGTATCGATGATATAGCCTTTTGGTTTACCGTGCATCGGAAATCCATACACACCAAGCGCTACTAAAAACAACAGTCCGCTATAACCGGCAAACCACCACTCTTTTTTATATACGGCATAGGCAAATACCCCAAGATAGAGCACCATAAAAGAGTTATCCACAAAAAGCAATAACGGCAACAACGCCAGATATGCCGGTTTGTATCCATTTAAAAAGAGCCATATAAACAAAAGCGTAAAAAATATCACCATTCCGGCAGCATTGACCAACAATGCCGAACCTACCACACCCGGTAACAACATGAAAGTGATGACACTCAACATCCTGTCCTGTAAGCGTGGGAGAAAAAATTTACTGATTTTATATGCCAGCAAAATACTCAGTACATGAAATAAAATAAAAGGAAGACGTAAAGCATAGTCGTTTTGACCAAACAGTGAAGTAGAAAAACGTACTACATGATGTATAAAGTTATTTTGCTCGAAAAATATCACCGCTTCTTTGTAACTGATGGAAAGCGTACTCGCACCGTAGAAAAGAAGCAGTGTATCAAAAAGTATAAGAAGCGCTAAAAGAAGCCTGGTATTCATATTTTCAAAAAATTATCGATCATTTCATGACCATATTCACTCATGATAGATTCGGGATGAAACTGTATACCGTAAATCTCATACCCTTCTATCTCCAAAGCCATAATTTCATGATCGTCTTTACTGTATGCAGTAGGCTTGATGATATCGGGAAGATTTTGCTGATTGACCACAAGGGAGTGGTAACGTGTAGCGGTAAACTCTTCGGGAAGTGTATTAAAGACTTTGGTAGGTTTTGTCACCTCTATGCGTGAAGTTTTACCATGCATAAGATTTTTCGCACGGACAATTTCCCCACCAAAACTCTGCGCGATGCTTTGATGCCCCAGACAAATACCCAAAATAGGTTTTTTACCCTTAAAGTAGTCGATCGCATCCAAACTTACACCCGCTTCATTGGGAGTAGCGGGTCCCGGAGAGATAATGATCTTTTCAGGATTGAGTTTGTCTATGGCTTTGACATCCATCTCGTCGTTGCGAATCACCTTCAAATCGGCACCAAGTTCCAGGCAATACTGGACAATATTGTACGTAAAAGAGTCGTAGTTATCTATCATTAATATCATACAAAGATGATACTATGTATTTGGTTTGTTTTAGGTAAAATTTTTCTAGTAACTACCCTTTCGCATTAAAACAATCGCCGCTGTTTTTACCAAAATCATGATATCAAGCTCCAAAGACCAGTTGCGCACATACCAAACATCCAAACGCACACGCTCATCATAGGATATATCGTTACGCCCACTCACCTGCCAAAGCCCTGTGATACCAGGTTTGACCGCTGTAAAATATTTAAAATATTCACCGTATTTGGGTATCTCATCTTCAATGATAGGGCGAGGACCAACCAAAGACATTTTCCCCTGAAAAACATTGTAAAGCTGCGGTAACTCATCTAAAGAAGTTTTACGAAGGAACTTACCTATTTTGGTGATACGCGGATCATCTTTGAGCTTAAACTCCCTCTCCCACTCCGCTTTAAGTTCGGGATCGTTTTCCAGCAATTCTTCCAGCATTTTGTCCGCATCCACGCGCATCGTACGAAACTTGTAGATATGAAACATCTTTCCATCTTTACCGACACGCTTTTGTTTATATACAGGATCACCCTTTGTTGAGATATAAACAATCACATATAAAATCAAAATAAGAGGTAAAAAAAGGATAAAAAGAGAGATGGAGACTATCTTATCAAATATCGCCTTGATGTTGCGTTCACCTTCATGAAGCAACTTATTTTTGACATACAGCGCCATCCCCTTATGGTTGATGGAGTTAAAAAACTCCGAGTTAATCAAAGGAAGCTTGGAGATCTGCGGCAACACATACACCCGACTGACATGATGAAGCACATAGTTCATCATCTGAAAGGCCCTGTCCGTTTCCCGGCTGGCTATAGAAACCACCACAGCATAAAACTTATACGAGTCTATCACATTTTTGATATGCATCTCCAACTCCTTTTCATCTGCATTGTCTACAATGATTTTATATGCTACATTAAACCCGAAGGAATTATCCTTGACAAACCAGTTGTTGACATCCTCTTCTCCCTCTTTGTCACACACGACCATGATATCTTCACGAAAACGATCATACTGCATAAAATGCCGTTTCAAAAGATAAACCCAAACCGGCATCAAAAGATTTAAAATAAAAAAAGTCAAAACTACTGCACGGGAATAGTGCTCAGAAGTACGCGAAGCGAAAATAATCAATGAGATGATGATCAAAGCCAAGAAATTCGCTTTTTCTATATACATAAACTCCATGGACATCACCATCCGCTTGGACATCAAACGATAATATGCATAAAAAAGCAAATAGACAGGGATCATCCACAAATATCTCAGTAAATAATGATCACTGGGATTTTCAATATACATATATGCAATAAGCAAAGCCATCACAAGATTTAAAAGCAAAACAGCAGTAAAAATCGAAAGCTTCAGTAATGAATATTGCACTTTTTTCCCATAAAATAATGTATTTTAAAACAAACTATAGCAAAAAGGTGCTTTTGGGAGTTTTAGGAATGAAAATTTTTATGTAGAGAAAAGATTTTGACCAAATTTTTTGGAAGTTTATCGTAGTAATAACCGCATTTATAAGCAACATATTTCGTCACAGAGAAGAAAACAGACTTTGGGATAGTCCATAAACTTTTCCTCGCAAGATAACGCAGTTCCGCTTTAGCTTGTTGCACTCCGGTAGACTCTGTAGAGCTATATTTGTTCACTTCATCCAATATCCAACCATTTGTTTTAAAAAACACCCCGATATCAAAGTAGCGCTGAAAAAGATCTTTGGTCGTGTAAGTGTGTGAATGCCATACCTTCGCATCGGCACTATACGCCACCTTCCGCCCATCCAGCATCGCCCTGGCTGCAAACTCCATATCTTCGTTCATGATAAGCCCCTCCGTAAAGCCTCCAGCCTCTTTAAAATACGAAGCCCGATACATCGCACAGGAGTTGGAACAGAAAAAGGTTTTGATACCAAGTTTGGGCAAACTCTCTTTGGACTTCACAACAGAATACTCAGGGTAGTTGGTCATTCTGGCAAACTTCTCTATCTCATCCGCATCTTCGAAGGGTACTTGCCTGGCATAACTCACTACTACCTCTTTATCATCAAAAGGCCTGAGCAAATTTTCCACCAGCTTATCATCATACGGTAAAGCATCCTGTGTCATGAAAAGATAAAAGTCAACATCATAATTCAAAGCAATATTTCTGGTCGTGGCGTGATTAAAATCAGCGCGTTTGATTTGCACGACTTCAACACCAAATGAGTTGGCAATCTCCACCGTATTGTCTTCAGACGCAGAGTCTATCACCAGAACATCCGACATTTGGGTCAGTAAAGAAAGCTGCTCTGACAGAGTATCGGCGGCGTTGAGTGTGGGGATGATGGTAAGAACCTTAAACCGTTTCACAATAAATCTAAATCTTTTTTGATGTAGTCCAGATATTGTCTGATATCATCAAGCTTGTTCAAGCTTTTTTCACAAACCACTACATAATCAACTTTTTCATAATGATGCGCCAGAAAATTTCTAAAAGAAGCAATTTTTGCAAAATCATACGCAAAAGCAGCAGGAATAACACCATACTCACCAAGGGTATCGATACTCTCATAATAACTATCGGCAGACGGGAGATTTTTATACTTTATCACCATCTCGGCAAGGGCTATACAACTGTCTGAAATAAGGTAAAGATAATGAAGCAAGGCACCCTGATAAATCTTATCTGTCAAAAACTTCTCTTTACAATCTTTCCCAATCTCTTCAAGAAGCGTATGGGTGCTCTCTATCCTTTTTATCTTGTTTTCAACCTTACGCAGCATCTATCATCCGTTTGAACGTAAAATAGTCTATGATCTCATGCTGTTTTAGCACCTCAAACATTGCACGATCTTCATCATCTTTAAGCAAAATCCCTTTAGTAAGTATATCTTTCAATAAAGTATAATTTTTCACGTCATTCAAAACCACCACATCTACATCTTGGTTCAATGCAATTTCCAGTTTATGATGCACTTTCAACCCCACATCAAAAGTATCATGACCATCTTTCACATAAATAGCCACATCTACATCACTATGTTTGGATATGCTTTCATCCGCATAGGAACCAAAAAGATAGGCAAATGCCACTTCATCAAAATCGAACAAAAGTTCACCAAGTCTTGTAACCAATACCTCTTTCATCCAAACACCTTCATATGCATAACGCTATCTGCTTTACATTTTTTACTTTCATGAACTTCTGAACCCAAAAGATAGTTTTTAATAAAAGATATCAGAAAAGTCGTTTTGCCAGGTTCCAGTCTCATGAAATTCTTCTTTTTTATTTTAAATTATTATATTATAGTTCTGCCGGGAATGTCAAATAAATCAGCCTATGCTACAAATCTTTCAATACATCTCATCATGATGTCCTACATCAAGCAATATAAGCATACTGTCTTCTATGATAAAATCCAATACAATCCGATAGGTAATATTTATAGAAACACTATATATACCTTCCAATCTTCCTTTTAATTTATGCAGTCTCAATGAAGGATGATAAGGATCAAGTTCCAATAACTTCAACGTCTTTTCGTACTGTTTTTGTAAATCTTTATGTTTTTTCAGAAACTTAGCTGCTTTTTTATTGTAACTTTCAAGGTAGATGATCTTATATGTCATGCGTAATTCTTTTGATATGATCCTCCACACTTTCTGTTACATATTTTCCTTCTGCCAACTCTCTTTTTGCTTCTGCTAAAGCCGCTTCAAGTTCACACTCTCTCAAAAAATTATACCGATCCATATCCAACACAACATACTTCTGCTCTCCACGTACTGTGATGATCGCTTCACTCTCTTCTTTAAGAAGATTGTCAATAGCAGAAATACCTTTTGTTTTTAACTCATTTGCTGCAATGGTCATAACAACATCCTTTATAGTACTATTGAGAGTATTATATAGGGTTTTGCAAAAGATGTCAAGATAAATTGTATGTAGCTAATTTATTACATAGCAAAGAAAGCATATCAAGCTTTTGTTCACCAAAACGCTGAAAAAAGGCAAACTCTATTTGTGCTTTTTCTTCCCGTGAAAGCTCTCTTTCATCAACGATCAAAATATCTATATCTCCACCTTTTTTACGCTTATCGACTCATAAACCAAAAAGATATATCTCACTTTGAGAAAGATAGGTTTTGATAAGAGATGTCAGAAAAATCGCTTTGTCGGGATCCAGTCTCATATATACTCTTTTTAACTTTAAATTGATTTAAAAAAATTATAACATAAAAATATTTGCGAACTTCCTCTACTCTGTTTTTCTCTTTTTAGGTTTTAACCTCATCATCGGTTTTTCCACAAAATGCCATGACAATACAGCAAAAAACATCGTAACGATAAACCCGCTTACCAAATACCAAAGTGTCGAAATTGCGGGGAAAAGATAGATAATAGATTGTTGCACAGGAAAAGCATAGATATAAAATCCATACGAATAATCTGCTTTATTGAAAATCGAAAGATAATTGGCTTTTGAAAAACCAAAAGAAAGCACCAAAAAAGGTACCAAAATAAAAGAAGCAATAGCATAGAGTTGATGCCACTGATGCAAAAATAGCAATAGTAACAACGCTATAACAAATAACTCAAAAGAGAAAAATCGTTTTATATTCCAATGATACATGGTCGCACCAGCCCAAAAATAGGTACCGTCAATAATAATTTGTCTTAAATCTGTATTATATACAACAACCATATCTTGCGTAACTCTTGCCCAAGTTACTGTTAATATTGCAAAAACAATAAAGACTCCAAGTACAATATACTTAATATATTGCCTACCTTGTGCAAATAGAGCTACTAAAATATACATAAAAATTCTACAGGCAGTGACCACAACGATCCATTGACTGCATTGGGAACATGATTATGTTCAAAGACACCGGGAAGATAAAAACTGATATAAAAAAATATTTTTAAGATACATAGAAAGAGAAGGGCTATTAAAATAATCTTTCAAACTCCATGTTGTTAGCAAAGGTCCAAGCACAAAAACAGACAAAAGCACTACTACAATAAGTGCAGGAAAGATTCTAAGCGCCCTTTTAATAAAGTATCTTTTTAACGAGGGATCCATATCCCAACTCATAGAGATTAAATACCCACTAATAGAAAAAAAGATAAAAAGACCTAGTCCATGTGTCAAAGCCAACTCTTTAGGATCACCTTTTAACACATACGCATGTCCATAAAAGACTAAAAACGCAGCAAAGAGTCTTATAAAGTTGAAATGGTTGGCTTCATGTTTTAGTGCAATTTTCATTAATATCAACTTCGTTTTTGACGCATTTTGTTATACACTTTTTTGAAAAAGTTATAAAAACGGTACAAAAAAGGCAAACGACCAATCACATTTTTTACCCCTTCTCGTGAGACAGTAACCATATTGATTGCTTGACTAAGCTCTCTATAACATTCCACCACATCTGCTGGACTCATCTCCATTTTTAGAGATTTTTGTTTCTCTACTGCTTTTTGGTAATAGGAATCCAATTCCTCTTGTCTCTTTTTAGTATGTTCCTGATGGTAAGGCACACGGTATAAAGAGGTAGTTTTTTCAATGTATCTAAAATCATTTTCCATAGAGTAACGCGTCCATAGATTCCAATCTTCTAAATTATCGAGAGATTCATCAAACCCGCCATACCTATCATATAACTCTTTCTTGAACATGATCGCTTGAATAGGAATATAGTTGTTATACCACATCAGGCACCTAGAAAATGGCTGTCTATAAATCACATCATGGCTCATTTCCTTGTAAACAAGCGGATTTTTAGATTTTACATCTGTTGATACCTGAAAAGCAGACGTATAACAAGCCCCTAATGAGGTATCTTTCTCCAACGCATCGACTAAAACCTCTACATGATCTGCAAAAAAGAGATCATCGTCATCTAAAAAGACAATATACTTTCCAGTAGCGTTTTTCAACCCAACATTGCCACCCACACAACGACCGGCTTTAGGCATAGGAATATAAGAGATATTTTTTATATTTTCACTCTCTATAGTTGCAACAAACTCTTTAGCATCCTCTGTCCCATCTTCTACAATGATTAGTTCAATATTGTCGTATGTTTGGTTTTTGATACTCTCAATAGCCTCTTTCAAGTAACCAATCCTCTGACAACATGTCCTCACAATCACAGAAACCAAAGGAGGATTTTCTATCTCTTTTTTCGCATAGGTATAAAAAGCACCATCTCGTATAAACTCATAATCCCAAAGTAAAAATTTATAGTGTTCCTCTTTTCTTTTTTTGCGCGTAGTCAAAAAGTAAGGCGCTTTTTTCGCAATATCTATCAAATTTTTAAAGAGTTTCCAGCGCTGGGAATCAAACTGCTTGGGAACCATAAACAACCCAAAATAGAGAATTATCCCCTTCCCAATAGCCCGAATCCCACCATAGCGCATACGCAAAAGTACATTAGAAGAGGTACTGCCCAAAAATTGCAACTCTTTGACTTGATTTGCCACTTCATAAGTGTAGTGCCAACAAACCGCTTTAGGATAATATTTTAATTTATAGCCATGATCTCTAAGACGATAAGAGATCTCAACATCCTCCCCATACATAAATATCTTCTCTTCATACCCACCAATTTCATCTAACGCAGACTTTCGAAATAAAATACACGCACTACTTGACCAGTTGGTTTCCAATGTCACAGGATTATAATACTTTGGATGCTCATAAGGCTTTTGCCGTATTTCCCATGAAGCCACATCTTTGCTATCTTTACTTGCATAAGAGACAACTTTTTCCAAAGTATCTGCTTCAAACTCCAAATCAACATTTGTCACCAAGATAAATTCGGATTTTGCTTTTTTGATATTGTGATTATGCCCTGCTCCAAACCCAAGATTTTCTCTTTCAAAAATCTGAAACGATGCAAACTTATCGGCATAATCTTTTTTAACCTCTTCTAGCTTTTGTAAAGTATCATCAATAGAACTGTTATCCGTAATATATAGATTGATAAGCTTTAATGGATAGTTTTGCTTTTCTAAAGAACGAAAAAAATTCTCTATCCATTTTTGAGAATTATATGTCACAATGGAGATATCTATGGGTATCATACTTTTTCACTTTTTTTAAACTGAAACAAACTTTTAATCCTATTTTTGAGTCGCATCGACTGCGCTATTTCATGAAGTTGTTGGATTTGCTGGTCTTTTTGTTGCAGTTGTTGTTCTTTTTGCCGTAGTAAACTCTCTTTTTGTTCAAGTTGCTCTTGTTGCACTTGTAGTTGTGTTTCTTTTTTCTGAAGTTGTTGTTCTTTTATATTCAAAACTTCTTCAACTGGTAAAGAAGGCTTGAGGTATTGCAAGCGATATTGTGTGAATGCATTTTGATGCACATATAACTGAATAAACCTTTCTTCCCATTTTTCATAGCGATGATCTTTGATATACTCTTGCAAAAAATTGTATTTGAATGTTCGATATAACGTATACTCTACCGGCAAACTACACCCAAACACCCACTCATAATCGATGATATATATTTCATCCTTTTTTTCAATGATATTTGAAAAAATCAAGTCAATATTTGATACACCGTCAAAACAGATCTCATCTTTGAAATCTTCAGGCTCTATCTCTCCAAAAACCTCCCGACAGTGTACACTGATAGCGCCATCTGTACACTTTTTTGTTTTAAAAGAGTTCGTTATAAAGGATTCATACTCTTGTACAAATTTCTCCACCAACGCTTTATTATCTCGGATTCGATGCAGCTTTTTGGCAAAACTCTCCCCTTCGATATATTCAAATGTCAAACTCTTTTCATCAGAAGCGACAATCTTTGCCAACTTTACTTTGGAATTGACTATGTTTTGAGATAGCTTTTCATAATTCTCTTTCATATTATGAAGATGCGGTAAAGCCTCTTTTGTTAAAGCACTTTTTTTGACAAATTTTTGTCCATTCTCTTCATATATAAGCGTTTGCAACTGAAACTTTTTATTTCGCTCACTTCCGTTTTTCACATACAAAACTTTCATTTACACACCACACTCAACAAAAAATGAATTAGCAAAAAACGGAAACTGTCCATTTTCCACAATGCCCTGCATCGCCAAAGCTTCGCTGTATAATTTATAGCGATCATTATCATAATTTGGAGCTGACAAAAGCAGTGTATCCACAGACGGAAGGAACTCATCACTATATATCTCAAATGGCATCTTATAGTCAGGATGAGGATAGTAAAACGAAAGTGAACGATATCCCGCTTCATGAAGTAACTTTTCCAATTCAAGTTTACCAAACGTACACACACTCTCATTGCCCACATATCCTGTAATACCGTCAAACATTTTTGCAGTATGATCCTCTCTGGCACCGGCAAAATATTTCAAACCATACCTGTTCTCTATGGCAATGAGCAGTTTTCCATCCTCTTTTAGTAAGCTTCTTATCTTCTTTAAAAAGTCTTTATACGGTTGTTTTCCCTCCGTGAAACTTCCCGCATACTCCAAAACCCCTATAAGCGTGATATAATCAAACTTCTCTGAAAATGCAATATCATTTAAATTCCCCACAATAATCTCAAGATTATCACAGTGCTTATTTCTCTCATAGTTAATCATAGAGCGACGCTTCGACAACTCTACAACTTTCACATCATGAGCCTTTTGACACAATACCCCCGTAATAGCACCACAACCGCCACCAATCTCCAAAACCGAAGCGTTGTCTTTGAAAGGATACCAATTGAGGATATTTTGCCGTATGGGAGAAAGATGATAAAGTAATGCCCACCTGTTATCATTTACTAAAACATCTTCAATATTTTTTTCATTTTTTATAATATTTAAAAGTTCATCTTCGATAGCTCCATCGCTATACAAATCCTCTCCGGAATAAAATTCTAAATTCAATTTAGCGCTCATTTTGCCACTCTCTGTATCTCAAATTCACTCCTCAAATCATAAAACCCTACCATCTGCTCACTCCCCACCACATCAAAAAAGAGTGCATCGTAAATTCGCTGATAGACTTCAATCTCTCCGTCACATATATTCACACACCCCAGAGACAAGGCATACTTACCCAATTGAATATTTGCTTTTTGCCTGAATTTTACAAATGCCGTTTCCCCTTTTTGGAAACTTCCTGTTAAAACTTGCTTCATAAGGGTATTAGTCCCTGTTATCTCCAAACCCTTTGCATCTTTTATCGTAAAAGCAAAAATAGGATTTTCCACACTATCGGTAAACTTCGCTTTCAGATAGATAGTGAAATATTTATCAAACTCCAATACCGTCGCAGGTTTTCCATGCTCGTCAAAAATACAAAAATCTACAATATCAACTCTGTTATTGCCATATATCTGAGCATGCGGATTAGTTTCTATCTCATGTTTAAAAACTGTATCGATCTCTGTTTTTTCTTCTTCATAAACTGGTTTTTCATCTTTACTGAGATTTCCTGTCAAAACCTTTTTAAATATATCCACACCCTCTTTAGGTGTCGTGTCTACAACCATCTTACCATGATCAATCACAATCGATCTGCTACAGTAACGTATCACCGTATCCAATGCATGGGTAACAAACAAGATTGTTTTGTTTTGTGCCTGTAAATCTTCAAACTTTTTAAAACACTTCAACTGAAACGCCATATCCCCCACACTCAACGCCTCATCCACAATCAACACATCCGGTTCCACATTGATCGCCACTGAAAATGCCAGTCTCGCAAACATCCCGGAACTGTACATCTTCACCGGCTGGTGGATAAACTCTCCGATGTCGGCAAAAGAGAGAATGGCATCGACCTTTTCATCCATCTCTTCTTTGGTAAAACCTATGATCGTACCGTTTAGGTAAATATTTTCTAATCCCGTCATCTCAGGGTTAAACCCCGCTCCAAGCTCCAGGAGTGAGGCTATTTTGCCGTTTACCTGTACTTCTCCGCTTGTGGGTGTCAGCACTCCGGTGATGATCTTTAGCAGTGTCGATTTACCTGCACCGTTTTTACCGATGATCCCAACCGTCTCCCCTTTTTTGATCTCAAAGCTCACATCTTTGAGTGCGTAAAAGTCATGATGGTACTTCTTACCAAACGGATTGAGCGCTTCTTTGAGCCTGTCTTTTGGATTGTCATAGAGGTGGTAGACTTTGGTGAGGTTTTTGACGCGGATGGCTACGCTATCGTTTAATAGTGAATTTTTAGTGTTAAGTTTTGAATTATCTGACATTTACTATATCTTTCATATCAATATCTAATAATTTACAAACTTTTACAAAAAGTTGCTCGGCAAATTGTAAGAGTTCATGTATTTCATCTCTTGTCGGCAACTCATAGTTTGGATTTGGATAACGATCTTCTGTGTAATAATTCGTAGCAATTTCAAGCCATTCTAAATCATCATTCAAATTTATCACTTTTGAAACTTGACTATATATCTCTACAAGATCATGAGATTTTAAAATTTTTTTATTTTCATATGCCAATAATGATTTCATACATTTCTCTATAGACTGTTGCAATAAACTACCTATAGTATCCGTATAATGTTTCGCATCATACAAAATTTTTGCAGATGACAGGTCATGATAAGAGAGTCTCAACCACTCTATCGCGCTGGTTTTATTTGGCATATATCACTTTCCCTTTTTCCAAAATATCCACTTTATAAAAATAATCTTCCCGACTTTCTATAAACTCTTTACTTGCAACAATAAAATCAAACCCGGTCTGATATCTGAATATCAAATCCCTTACTCTTTTTCTCAGTTCTAGTTTGTACTTTCTCATCTCTTTTTTTTCGATATCCTTTACCAAAAAAAGGTCGATATCACTCTTCTCATCCGGCTCGCCATAGGCATAACTTCCAAAAAGAATAATCTTGTCGGGATCAAGAGGCTTAAGTCGCTCAACGATCTCTTTTTCAAGTGTTTGGATATCTATCATGTCCCATCTCTCATCATATAACTTTTCCCTGACATTATAACACATCCGCAAAATGGGGTTTAAGTCTTCTAAACGTACTAAAGCCTATCCAAAGCATCCCGATTGCCACTGTCCAGAAGTAAAATGTCAAAAGCGGTTTCTCCCAAAACCACACTTCATGAATCATACTGTCACGGTAGCCTTCCACGATGTAAAACAGTGGATTAAGTTTAAGAAGCCACTGATATTTTTCAGGGATGATATTGATCGACCAGAAAATAGGAGTCATCCAAAAACCAAACTGTAAAAGCATCGCCACCAACTGCCCCATATCACGAAAAAATATCACCACCGAAGAGGTAAAATAAGAGATCCCAAGTACTAAAACAATCGTTGCAAAAAGATAGTAAAAGATTTGCAACCAATAAAGGCTGAAACTATACCCGTAAAGTAAAAAAAGTATATACAACACACCTATAAAGAAAATATGCACCAATAATGCAGAAATAATCTTGATTATCGGCAAGAACGCCACTTTAAAAACTACCTTTTTAACCAGATAGGCATTTTCCAAAATGGCATTGGTTGCGTTTGAAAGTGCTTCGGCAAAGAAAAACCACGGAAACATCCCTGCTACCAACCATAAAACAAACGGAACGTCATTGACAGGCTGTGTTTTAAATCCCACCTGAAAAACGAACCAGAAAATCAACACCGTAATGAGCGGCTGTATAAATGCCCAGAGTATGCCCAAATACGATCCTAAATATCGCTGTTTGAAGTCATTGATCACTAAAGACTTAAACACCGCACGGTTTTGAATCATTTCATGAAGGAAAATACGCATATCCTGAACTAGTTTCAAATATAAACCTTGTTTTAATATATTAAATATTTTAACATTAGTTTACTAATAAAAAGATATTTTTATTTTTGTAATTTGAAATCCACCAAAGCCCGAAAGTTAGCTTTGGCTGATCATAAGAAGTTTTTAAAATTTTTGCAACTCTTTTACCATAAAATCAAGATGATTATTTTCATCCACAAAACTCTGAGAAATATGCTTGCGCACTTCCTCTTCAGTATGCATAATCTTATATTCAATAACATCTTTAAATTTGCCCAAATCTTGTTTGACTACATTCCAAACAGCTTCAGCATCTATCCCAAAATAATGATGTATCAATAAATTTCTAAAGTCTACAATAATCTGATTTTCTTCATCAAGAAGCCCCAATTTAATCAAATGCTTCGTCGCTTCTCCAATAATTTCAAATTCGCGTATTACACTATCCCATGCAAGATAATCATATTTTAAACTTTCCGGAGAATTGAAATTTTTAACAGTATATTCGATCTTGATGATCGCTACAAAGATATCAAATAGAAAAAAGGTAGGCTCTCTTTTAGACATAAATCAAATCTTTTCGTACTTCATCCTTTACATAAGGTTTTAAAGCATCAAAAAATCCCAAATCCACTTTTTTATGCAGCACTTTTTCCAAAAATACCTTCGCTTTTAAAAGTGTAAAATAATTTTTATTTTGCATAGAAATAATTACTATATCAACATCACTTTTCGAGTGCGCTTCACCTCTTGCAAAAGACCCGAAAAGTGCAATTTTATCTATGCCAAACTCTTGCCGGAGTCTCTGTTTACAGTTAGATAGTTCTTTGATGATATCTTTTTCCATCATTTCTCTTCCCTTACCTTCTCTATCTTAAACGTATTATAACATAGAAAAAACGATATCCACCAAAGCCCGAAAGTTAGCTTTGGCTGATGTTAAATACTTTTCTGAAAAGAAAATATGGCACGTAGTATGGCGAAAGAAGTAAAAACTGCGGATATCCAGTAATAATTTTTTTCAAAGAAGTATAATCTTTTTGTTTAAGCAGCTTCACAATAGATGCAGTCATCCGTTGAGAATTATTCAAAAAGATATGCATCTTCAGATAGGCAGAGAGATTGTTTTCATCGGCGTAGCGCTTCAGAAACTCAAAGTTTTCCACATCATAAGCGTATACTTTCGTACTGGTGAGGTTATTATCATGAACACGGTAGTAGGTGTGATACTCCGGTATGGCTATGGTCAGGTGATCTTTGGTCACTTTTAAAAGCACATCATAGTCTTCGGCATAATGCAGATCGGTATCTATTTTACCTACTTTTCGTAAAATATCGGTGCGAAAAATCGCCGCTGAGATAAAAACAAAATCCCCGTGGATGATAAGCTTATCATGTATCTCTCCGTCATAGTACTCTTCATACTTTCCAAAGGTTTCACCGTTGCCGTCGATGTATTCGGTGCGTGAGTAAATGAGTGCTACTTTCTCTTTTTGAGGGTGATTTGCTAATGCTTCGAAAGAGGCTTTGAGTTTGTCCGGGTGCCAGATGTCATCCGCATCGAGAATCGCAACCCACTCTCCCTGTGCTTTTTCGATGGCAAGGTTACGCGCCTCACCCAACGGGGTATGTTCGGGAGCATAAAAATACTTTACTCTGGGATCATCATATGACTTGACTATCTCCGCACTTCTGTCGGTAGACTGGTTGTCCCAAAAGATGAGTTCCCAGTTTTGATAACTTTGTGCCAAAAGACTATCCAATGTGATTTGTAAATATTCATCACTATTGTAACAGTTCATGATCACCGATACCAACGGTTGTTTATCCACGATAAAACTCCTTGACTGCTTCTATGACACGGCTTTGTTCTTCCTGCGTTAAATCAAAATGACAAGGCAGTGTCAAAATCTCTTCATATACTTTTTCGGTCACAGGTAAAGCATAACTTGTTTTATATTTACTTAGCAGATGGTTTGGTTTATAGTGTACACCACACTCGATATCATTTGCCAGTAAATGTTCACGAAGTTCATCTCTGTTTTTGGCTTTGATAACAAAGATATGCGGGATGATCTTTTCAAAATCAAATGCTAAAAAATCCACCTCATCCAAACTTCTCAATTCGTCAAGATAGCATTTGGCTATAGCCCTTCTTTTTTGTGCAAAATCACCCACACGTTTAAGCTGTTCTCTGCCGATAGCCGCCATAATATTGCTCATATGATAGCGAAATCCCTGATGAGAAACATCAAAGTCCCAGCTTCTTTGTCCGGCAAAACGTTTCTGGGTATCTTTTTCTACCCCTAAAAGCCGTCCGTCCTGCGCTCTTTGTACCACTTCCTGATCTGAAGAGAGGATCGCCCCACCCTCACCGGAAGTGATATTTTTGATACCATCGAAACTAAAGCAGATGATATCACCGTCCTGACCGACAAGTCTGTCACCTCTTGTACATCCAAATGCCTGTGCCGCATCCTCTATGACACGTAAATTATACGCTTTGGCAAAAGTATATACCTCATCCATTTGCGAAGCATTACTTGCATAGTGTACAGGCATGATCGCTTTGGTTTTTTCGGTAACACGCGCTTTAGCATCTTCTACATCGATAAAAAGTGTATCTTCTTTGACATCCACGGCAACAGGCGTCGCACCTGTTGCTGAAATCGCCTGAAACGAGGCGACATACGTCAGTGAAGGCACCAGCACCTCATCTCCTTCCCCGATATCCAGCGAAGCAAGTGCCAGATGCAGCGCGGAGGTTCCGGTATTGACGCAGACAACTTCTTTGTCGGTTTGCAGATAGGCTTTGATCTCCTCTTCAAAGAGTCTGACCTCTTCACCCATGCCCAGAAACTCTTTTTGCAAGACTTCTGCGACTGCTTTTTGTTCCGCTTCACCGATGCTTGACTTGGAGAGTCTTATTTTACCAGGCATAGTCTATCTCCTCTAACGAAATATTGACTGCTTCAGCAGGGTCATGCTCAAGGTTGGCAAGGTTTAGAAGCATATTGTTCTCCCCTATTCCGCGAAACGCCATCCACGCACCGGGTTTGACAGTGAGTCTTTGGTAGTTCTCTTTGGAGAGTGTCACGGAAAAAAACTCCCCGTTCTCTTCATCATACACTACAAACTCGATTGCACCGCTGACAACGATGAGATTGAGTGTCATTTGCGTATGTTTTTTCCATCCTTTGATATCGCCCTGATTGACCGTTGAGAAGTACGCTTCTCCAAAACCGGCATATCCGGGATCGGACTTTTTCATACCATGAAAGACATCCCCTTTAGGATTGAAGATCTGTTTCAACGGAGTGAGGATTACTTTGTCCATACCAACTCTTTCGCTTTGGCGATATCTTCATACTCCTGGATTTGATCCATCGTTTTGGTATAAATATCTTTATCACTTTTGTAAAAGTCATAGTACCACTCGCTGGTAAAACGGATGGTATCTTGATACTCCAGATTTGCCTGCCATTTGAGATAAAAGAGCGCTTTATCACAGTTGAGCTTCAAAAGCCCCGCTTCATGAAAAGGGATATTTCCCGTCACTTCATAGGCATCTTTGGGATCGTCAAAGTGCCAGTATTTACTCAAATCGATGAGCAACTGTTCTACGGTATGGTTTTGCTCCGCTTTAGGACCAAAGTTGAACGCTTCTCCGTGCAGACTCTCATCTTCATGAAGTGCTTTTCCAAGGTCAAGATACCCGCTAAGCGGTTCCAGGACATGCTGCCACGGTCTGGTCGCATTGGGACTTCGGATTTCTACTTTTTCTCCCTTGCTCCATGCCAGCATACAATCCACCACGATACGATCTTTCGCCCAGTCACCCCCGCCGATAACATTCCCGGCTCTTGCAACGGCAAGTTTGACATTACATGAAGGCTCTTTGAAAAAGGAGTGGTAGTAAGACTTGATGATCAACTCAGCCGCTCCTTTGGAACCGCTGTAGATATCTTTGCCACCCATTTTGTCATCCTCTTTATATCCCCAAACCTGCTCAACATTGTCATAGGCTTTGTCACTGGTGATGATCACTGCCGTACAGGTGTGGTTGGACTCTTTAAGTGCATGCAGGATATTTGCCGTTCCCATGACGTTTGAAGAGATCGTCTCTATCGGATCACTGTACGAAGTGGAAACGATAGGCTGTGCGGCAAGGTGAAACAAAAAGTCCGGTTTTTCAGCAGCGATGATCTCCTCCATTTTGGAAAGATCGCGTATATCTTCACGATAGTCGGTAATCTTTTCGCCAAGTGCAAGCTCTTCAAACATCGACGGACTGGTCGGAATCTCTTTGGATATTCCCACAACATTCGCCCCCATCTTCAAAAGCCACGCCGTCAGCCATGTCCCTTTAAACCCGGTATGCCCCGTCACCAAAACTTTCTTGTCTCTGTATATATCGTGAAACATCAATCCTCCCACACTTTCCATTTTGCTTTGCCCTCATTCCACATTTTGTTGAGGGTGTTTTTATCCCGGAGCGTATCCATCGGCATCCAGAAACCTTCATGTTTATAGGTAAATATCTCTCCGTCTTCGGCAAGATTGCGCAGCGGTGCCTGCTCGAAAACGGTTTCATCCCCTTCCGTGATATAGTCAAAGACTTTAGGCTCGCAGACAAAATATCCCGCATTGATCCAGCTACCGTCACCCTTTGGCTTCTCCTGAAACGCTTTGACACGCCCGTCATCGGCGATTTCCAAAGCACCAAAACGTCCGTCAGGCTGCGCAGAGGTCATCGTCATCGCCTTACCGTGTTTTTTATGAAATGCCAGAGTCTTTTGGATATCGATATCCCCTACTCCGTCACCGTAAGTGAGCAAAAACGGCTCGTCCCCGACAACACGCTGCGCACGTTTGATACGCCCGCCTGTCATCGTATTGAGTCCCGTATCCAGAAGTGTCACACGCCATGGTTCACTGCTGTTGTTGAGCACTTCCATTTTATTGTTTTGCAGGTCTATCGTCACATCGCTTTGATGCAGAAAATAGTTGGCAAAATACTCTTTGATATAGTACCCCTTATATCCCAGCAAAATCACAAAATCATTAATCCCATGTGCGGAATAGATCTTCATAATATGCCACAAAATAGGTCTGCCACCTATCTCCACCATCGGCTTGGGACGCAAATCGGTCTCTTCACTCAGCCTCGTACCGAATCCTCCGGCAAGGATCAATGCTTTCATTTTTCATACACTCCTTATTGTTTTTACAACTAGACTATTTTTGTTCTCATTTGTTCGGCTTGACGGTCTATTCTCTCACAGCAGCGACGCTCCGGTAAAGCGATGATCTCTGTTTGATCCCACTGCACACGTCTGTCCGCTTCAGCCAAATCTATAAACTCAAAATCCTGAATCAACTTTTCCAGTTTACACAAAGCGCCTTTTAAACCTACACTTGCTTTAAACTTTTTACGAAGGGGTAAATCATGCAAAATCGGTCTACCGTCATCAAAATCATGCGGGTGAAAATAACTCATGGAGTATTCCGTCTTTTGCATAAAATAGCGTATCACCGAATATGGCAACAAGCGAAAATACCCTCCTCCTGCAAACACGATTTTTTTCATCAACACTTCATCCAAACTCATGGGAAACTCTTTGATGATACCGTTATTGGCTGCAATACGTACAGGTTTTTCAGCACCAAACCTTTCAAAACCGCCATGGTCTCGTTTTGCAGGGAAAATAGAACAGTCAATCTCTATTCCATTATTGAGTAAAATATCAAATACCCATCTATTCTCTTCTCTTAGAGAAAACCCAGGTGCTCTGTACGCACGAATCTTCTTACCGGTAACATCCTGCAAACGATTGATAGAAGTTACAAGATCTTCTTCGAACTCTTTTATCTTCTGTTCATACACAAGTTGATGCAAATTTGAATGTGTTGCGATCTCATAACCTAAATCATCCAATCGTTTTACGATATGTGCATGATTTTTCGTTAACCATCCCAGACAAAAAAATGTTGCTTTTTGATTGTTTCGATCCAGTATTTCCAATACTTTATCGATGTTTTTATCCAAACGGTAATCGAAAGATGCCCATTTCTCCTCTTCTCTCGTACTCTCATGATCGAGAATATGAAACCACTCTTCCACATCAAACGTCAATATTTTCATTTGTCAAAACACTCCCGAAATGCATCTACACCCAAACACTCTTGTACCGTGTCACCTTTGACTACAACCGTTTTTTCCGCCATTTTCGCTATCGATAAATCACTATAACTGTCCGTATAAAAAAGCGCTAGCCTTTCAACTCCTTCTTTACGCAGTATCTCTTTCTTCGCATCTGCATAACAATTTCTTTCAAGTCCGTAAACTTTACCGTCTTTATACGCAAGTTTTGAGGCGACAACTTTGACATGTGAAGGAAAAAGTACTTTCA
>Ga0256843_1000874_pt1 | contig 24756 bp, 23 predicted proteins | sample AlvinellametaG_FD_191572 | JGI IMG/M metagenome (GOLD analysis project Ga0256843, IMG submission 191572) | Pompeii worm associated microbial communities from hydrothermal vent at the East Pacific Rise, Pacific Ocean - Alvinella | ecosystem: Host-associated > Annelida > Integument > Unclassified ... | reverse complement strand
AGACAAACAAGACCAGCTCAAAGACCTAGTAGCAGACCATCTACTAGACCGGTAAACCAACCAGGAAAAAGTCCTTTCAAACCATCCACAAGACCTGTAAACAAACCATCTATCAAACCTATAAACAGACCTGGTAATGGCAATAGACCTGATAGACCAAATAGACCTGGTAATGGTAACAGACCTGGCAATGGAAATAGACCTATAGTTATAACTCCTGGTAAACCATCAAGACCTGGTATCAATCCTCCACATAACCGTCCACCACATGGAAGACCACCACATCATGGGCACCCTAGACCACCACATCACGGACATCACGGACACCATGGTCATCATCACCACTATCATCCATACTATGGAGGATACTGGCCATGGTTCTGGGGTAGTGCTATCGTAGTTGGAGCTATAGTATCAACTATACCAGATGATGACTGTAGAGATTTAAGAATTGATGGCAAACTTTACAAGGAGTGTGAAGGTGTACTTTTTGAACCTGTTTATGAAGGTGATGAAGTAAGCTACAAAGTTATCAAAATGGAGAAAAAATAATCTTCCCTCAAAGTATGGGCTTTGGCTCATACTTTAATGATTATCCATATATAATGTAATATCAAGTATTGTTATAAATTTTATTACTAGATAACTCATTATTATTTATTGGCTGTTAATAAATAATAAAGGCTTTTTTATATACAACTTCAATCTCATAAGCAGGGACTAAAGTCCCTGTTCCAAAAATTTATCTTCTATCTTCTATCTTCTTTACAATACTTCTCAAACTCTTAACCTCACCCCAAACATCAAGCTTAGTGCGTGTTTCTTGTGGTATCTCTAAATTTGTTAGACTTAATACTTCTAAATAAATCTCTAGTAGCTTTTTAACCCCTTTGATAGGTTCATCACTCATATGAGCTATCATAGCTGAGAGTAGGGTATGAAGTACTTGGTTGTGTAGTGATGAAAGGTTAAGCATATCACTTACTACCAAATCTGTAAAGCGTTTGAGTGGAGCGTACTCGTTGTGTTCTAGTTTGCCTAGTGTTTTGCCTAGAAGATAGTGGTTGATGTTGTTTATCATGCTATTATGATAATAGTACTCTCCTATACTGTTTCTTATTGTTTGATTTTCATATAGCATAGAAAGAGCTATAAAAAGATTGATAACTTCACTATCTATATCTATATTTATCATAGAGATTGCATCTATTACAGCTTGTATAGCTTCAATATTTCCCGTTTTTGAAGTATATATCCTATGTTTTGTTTCATATAAAAGTTGATGTTTATAAGTACTGCATCTCATTATATGTTGTATCAATGAAAGAAGCAAAACTTCAAGATGATTTGGCATCCATAGTAAAATATTTTTTACCTCTTTATATGATATATAACCTCTGATATAGTTATAACGGTAAAATTCTTCATCATAATGTAACTTTAACACAGATATATCTATAGTAGTATCCTGATATGGTTTGCAATAAGTTTCTTGGACTATATCCCACTCTAAAGATATATCTATATCTTCTATCTTTGGATAACACTTTGAAGTTATGACTTCTTGTAGTTCTACTCTTATATCTATATTTCTTTTTTTGATAAGTGATAGTCTATCTTCATATATTTTAGTAGATATATATGTAGGAGTATGTGTTGCACTACATAACAATATAGGGTCTTTTTGAGTTTTTAACTCCTCTATCATAAATCTTAAAGGATATATGATATATGCATAAAATGGACTTCTTTGCATGATAACTTCCCAAAGGGATATCTCATAGTCCATTTTCCATAAATCACCTTGTGATATGAGATTATCTATATAACTACCATAACCATATTTTTTCAACCTATCTATTAGATAATTTCTAAGTGCCTGTTTTGATAATGATTGTATCGTAGAGTCATAATCATTATGTTTAAGTAGTTGTTCAAATAAAATTTTACACTTATCTATCGTACTTTTGTTGATAGCATTATGTAAAGGAAGAAGATGTCTTACAAAATCATCAAATGTAGTAGAATTATCTTTGTCATAAAAGAAATGCATATAAAAATATATAAGATCATCTATATCACTATAAACCTCAAGTGGCTTATATATGTTAGATTTTATAGTTATATCCAGCTCTTGTGATGCTATATCTTGTTTTTTTAGTAGAGGTAACATCTCTGTGACACTATGAAATAAAGACTCTTTATAAGGTTCTATAAGCTCATAGTCTTTAGCTGTATTTAGCAGTGAATGCTTTTGCAATATCTTGATTGCTTTTGTTTGGATTTTTTCATCTTTTATAAGTAGTACATCACTTAAAGCTAAAGCAAGTTGTTTTTTGTATTGAGATGTATGTTTCATAATCTTATCTATCATTATCAAGGTTGTAGATATGATACTTTTTGTTGAAGACATTACAAGTATAGGAACTTTATCTATAAACTCTGAAAGCATAAAGTCTTGATGAAACATAATGCGTTTGATATATTTCAATGACTCATTTATGGGTTTGGAATGCTCTGTATCTAGTACCTGTATAAGTTCATATTGCAAAGACAACAACTCATCATCTGTAGGTTCAAGATAAGCAAAAAGTTTAAAAAACCAACCTGTCATAGGCTTGTTAAAACCTCTTGTTGCTACTAAAAGAGACTCTTGTAAAACTTTCTGTCTTGATATCTTTTTTTGTTTGATAAAGCTTTGAAATCTATCTAGCCAAATATTATTGTTATAGATATTATTATCATATAAAAAGATATACCATATATGCTTTTTGAAGGCTATATCGGCTTGTATAGTATCATCCAATCCATATATAACAGATGTTACGATATATGATGGTGGTGGTTCAAACAAACCATCTTTTATAAGTTGTAAAACTATAGGATAGCGTATATAAACAAGATGTTCATCAAGGTATTTTTTGATGAATTCTTTTTTATACCATATAGGTATATGAAGAAGTATGTCATCTGTTGTCATAAAATCAGCTTGTAACTTCAAGTCTTTATAGCTGAAGCAACATTTTGTGATACTTTGCAGTATGTTGAGTTGTATATCTGTATATGATATCTTTTGGTTGATTTGTTCTGCTTTGAACTTAGCAACATAGTGCTGTAAAATTCTTCTTAGTTTTTTACACTTATGTTCTGTCAATTTTACGATAAATGTATCTAATACATCTGTTTTTTGATGTTCAATGATATCTAAAAATTCTTCTTCTAATGTCATATCTATATCCTATGCGTTATTTCAATAAGTTTTGGATTGAATTCTTTTACTTTTGCTTCACAAAATCTACTATCTACTATTTCTATTTAGCATTCAATTTTTGGATGTGCGATTTCAATCGCACCAGCAGGGACTAAAGTCCCTGTTCCAAGCAATCTATCTTCAAAAGTCTCTAAATCATACCACTTCTATCTTATCAGCCAATATATGAAAATAATCCCTAGACCAAAACTCTAAAGAGTGGCTATCATTTAAAAAAACCTTTACTTCATCTTTGGCTTTTTGTATATCTAAAGTATCTATTTTTGTATGAAGTAGCTCTTTTAATGTATCTATATTTAAATCAGTATCTTTTTTAAAATCACCACTATCAACCATCCTCTGTTTTAAATGTCTTAAATCTACTTTTGCTCCTCTTTTGATATACCATTCAAAATCATACCAATCTCGCCCCTTTACTCGTGTTTTCCAATTTCTAAACAACAAAGCATGTAGTTTTCCTGCATAAAGAGATGGTAGAGTCATAGCTAATATATTGAATGTTGTAGGCAATAGCATAGTATGGGATGAAGTTTTAAAATTAAGTGGTGGATTTGTATCTACTTCAAATTTTATCTTTAACTTTTTGCCACTATGTATGGTGTTAAGTATATTTGAAAGTTTTGGTACATCAATGCTTAGTGTATGTATAGAAGTATCATTTTTTAAAAATGCTGACTCTATGTCTGATTTTGTGGTTTTTCTTTTTTTGATAAGTTCTACTTTTAAATTGAGAGCTTCAAATTCATCAACTATAAAAGTAAAATACTCTTCTATATCAAACTCATTATCTTTTTTTAGCAAAGAAAAATCCAAATCTTCAGAAAATCTATCAAGATTGTGTATAATCCTAAGAGCAGTCCCACCATAAAAACAGGCTTTTTGAAAAAAACCACCCCTATATAATCCAAGCAAAGCTATCTCTTGATATATCTCTTTGAGTGCATTTATAACATCATCAGAACTTTTTATATCATATTTTAACAACATCTGTTCAATTATACTCATAGTAATCCTTCAACACCCTATACAAAAACTCAACTCTTTTGGATTTGGAAGTCTTGACATACTCTTGTACTACCTCTAAGTTTTGACTCTCTAATTCATCCAAATCTATCCTTAAATCATCTTCTAAAAACTCAAGCATAGCTTTTTTCGAATTTATCTTAACGCCCCTTAGTGTATAAATCTTATCACATAGTGCTTTTAGAGGAGATGCGATTATAAAATTACCACTGTTTGTAGTTTCTATCGTTAATCCTATATGATATAGTTTTTTATCTATATGTTTATATGAAAAAACTCCTATATCAGTATCAAAACTCTTTGCTCTTTTGGTAGTTGCAGATGTGATTTCTACTACCTTTTCAGGGATGATGCCATGATAGTATAAAGCATAATCAAAAGATATATAAGATGGTCCCAAAAGATTGTTTGCAACTATCTCTTTTGAGATGATATTTTTTACATATGGAGATTTATATATATACAAACCTCTTTTCAAAGACAAAAGCAAACCTTTTTGTTTCATATATTTGATCTTGTCATTTATATACTTATAGCCATTTTGAAGAAGTAAGCTTTTTAAAGTAGCATAATCAACAACAGGCATATTTTGTAAAGTTTGCTCTAAATTTTTAGTCAAAATATATCCTTTTTACATACCAAATAGAAAAAATTTCTATTATCTATACATAAGCATACCATATTTTAGCTCAAACAACTTTTAAAGATGTGCGACTTTAGTCGCACCAGCAGGGACTAAAGTCCCTGTTCCAAGCAATCTATCTTCTACTATTTATCTTCTTCACAACACTTCTCAAACTCTTAACCTCACTCCAAACATCAAGCTTAGTGCATGTTTCTTGTGGTATCTCTAAATTTGTTAGACTTAATACTTCTAAGTAAATCTCTAGTAGTTTTTTAACCCCCTTGATAGGTTCATCACTCATATGAGCTATCATAGCTGAGAGTAGGGTATGAAGTCCTTGGTTGTGTAGTGGAGAGATGTTTAGCATATCACTTACTAGCAAGTCTGTAAAGCGTTTGAGTGGGGCGTACTCGTTGTGTTCTAGTTTGCCTAGTGTTTTGCCCAAAAGGTGGTGGTTCATTGTGCCTTCAGTGGTGGCTTTGTACCATAGTTCAGAGGCTAGAGTTCTGATAGATTTATTTTCATCTATGAGACTTCGTGCTACAAATAAATAAGTAATTTCATGATTATCAATCAACCATATATCATTTAATAGTTGAAGCATAGTAAGATTATATTTGACTCTTTCAGGTTCTGTATCGTAGTTATATTCTCTGTTAGGATATTCAATAGCATCAAAAATATAATGTGGCATTGTAGGATAGCAAAGCAGTAAATATGGAATATCTGAAGAGGAGATATTTTTTAATGAATTATATTTAAAAATAGAATCAAAATTAGATTTTAAAAGTGTAAGCTTATGTTTAAATCTAATTTGGTTTGGATATTGATATTTTATATAATGCGAAAAGTATCCATAATCATTATATCGTACATGAAAGCTTGTTTTTGTTGTAAAATGCCATTGTGTTCTATTTAAAATATTATATTTAGGATTATCAGGGTAAAAAGCTTTTGTAAAAGTTAAAGCATCTTTTTGATTACCTTTACGCAATATAGCGATTTGCCAATATTCAGGTGTCTTGACTAGATTTATTTCAAACTTTTTATTGCCAAACAAATAATGTAATATATCACCTATTTCATTATCTATATTATGTTCTGTAGATGGGTTTGTTGATGCAATGACTCTATTTAATGCTATTTGCATATCAATATTTTCAAATTTTTTAGCATTTGTAATTCTGTCTATAAAGATAGATAATTCTATAAATGCAGGTGTATGTGTGGGTGTAGATAATATACTCAAACCTTGTGGTGTCATAATTTCATTCCAAATTGATTGTAGGCGTTTATGATAAAGGTATAGTATATTTTGATTTGGTTGAATATCTTTAAAATCTATGAGGCAGATATGTCCATAGCATGGTTCATCTTTTAATCTCTGTAAATGTCTTTCTCTTACAGGGTTATTTGTGTTTTGCACATAATATTTGCCATCAATAATGCATTGATACTCATTTTCTCTCTCTTTTTTAAGTCTGTTGAAAAAATTATCTAAAGAGAGTTGAGATTTTTGTATATTTTTTGTATTTTCTGGAAATTTTTTAATCAAATATTGTGCATAATGAATAAAAAAACTAATCATAGCAAATGTTATATCACTATAATTATTATGTTCCAACTTAATATAGCTTTTATAAGCCCTATCAAATGCAGGAGAAAGTTTATCGACATTATTTTTATTTATTTGTCTATTAAGTTTGGGTATCAGATATAAAAACAAATCAAAATCATACACATTATTCCCCTCAAACACTTGTGAAAAGAAAAACACCATATCTTCAAAACTCTCAGGATAGATGATACGGTTGTCCTCTCTTATATGCTTTGGTGGGATTATCTCTATATCTTTTGATTTGCTATCTGGTTGTTGTATATCAGGTAACATAGCTTTGGTACTACTATAAAGACCATCACTATAGATAGATATCTCATCTAGTATGGTTTGGTTCTCTAGCCATTTGTGCTTGGCTAGGAGTTTGATAGTTTTACTCTGTAAACTCTCATCTGTTTGGGCTAGAGCCTGAGTAGCTAGTAGTGCTAGAGACTCTTTGTAAGCAGGATAGGCTTTGATAAGCAAATCTATCAGACTCAATGTAGCATTGACTATACTCTTGACACTCCAGCTTAGTAGCAGTGGTATCTGCTCCATAAAGCTATCTATATCAAAATTTGGCTCTTTGTAGATGCGTTTGATATACTTGAGAGTTTGGTTGATGGGCTTGGAGTGTGGGGATTGTAGGACTAAGAAAAGATTGTTTTGCTGATTGAGAAGTGTAGTATTGTCAAAGTCTATATGCTCTAAAATTCTAAAAAAATAATTTGGTATAGAACGATTGCTAAAGCGTGTTGTTGTAAGTAAAGTTTCTTGTAAAAACCTCTCTTTATCTAAAAAGCCATCTTTGATAAGTTCTAAAAATCTTTTTGCCCAATATGTACTGCCATTTTCAAAGTGATTATGTATATTGCACTCATATTGAAACATATACCAGATATGCTCTTCAAAACTCACTTTTTTCAATGTTAAAAATTCAGGTTTTGTATGTGCAATTATATAAGCGATTATATCTTTGCTAGGTAACTCATCGTTTTTATCTAACTTTTCTAGCAGAGTACTGTATCTCATCGAAATATATGGATTGTCATAGTCAATGCTCATGTTTTACTTCCTTGATTATACCTTTGATATCCAAATCAATATTATAAATTTCAAGTTTTTTTTTCATCTCGTTAAAACTTGCTGACCTTAACTCAACAGTAGAACCATCATTTAGATATATAGTAAGATAATCCATAGGTGGGTTGAAAATAGTTTTTATCTCTTTTATCTGATTCCATGTGTAAAAAGCAATTTTCCCTTTTTTTCTTGAAAATATCTCTAATCCATCCTCTTTTACTTTAGCATTTAGTCCATTATATAACTCTAATCCAATTCCTATACAAGCAAAAAATATAAAAAGCAAATAGGCACCAATAAATGAAATCATGACTATAGCTATCCAATAAAAAATAGTACTCCAAGTTAACATCTCATGCATTTTTGCTTATCTCCTTCACAGCCAATATATGCTTACAATCCCCACGAGAGTTTTGGTATTTGCTATACCATTGACAAGTGCATCTAGCTTGGTTGTTTTGGATGATGACAAGATGTTCTACTCCACTGCCTTGTACTCTGGCTTCTACTTTGTCTTTTTCGTTGAAAGTGATTTGTACTTGGTTGTTTTCTATGAGTTTTTTAGCACCTTTTAGTCTAGGGTTTAGACTCCATATACGAGATGGTTTAAAAGGAAGTTGCCTATAAAAGTAGCTACCACTTTCTATATCATAACCTAGCAGTCCCATAGCTGAGAGTTTGGATGTTAGCATCATAGCTTCTTTGGAGTCTTTGCCTATGCGTATAGGTAACAGGGCAGGGTTAAAAGTCTCGTTTGCATAACCAAAGTTGCTAAATCTCTGCAAAGTCTCTTCATCTAGCTCTTGCAAAAGTGACTCTAGCTGAGTGCCTTCACCTGAAAATCCACGATAAGCATCCCTTGATATAGTAAGAGAAAATATAACATTGTCAAAATACAACTGCCATGTGCTAGATAGCCCATCTTGGTGTTGATAGACTTTTAGTTTGGTTATATGTGGTAGTAGTGGCTCTAAGAGTCTGAGTCTGTTTATCGCTCCTATGAGTAGGGTATGAGGCTGTGGCATAGGAGAGAAGTTGTATCTGTTTGCTCTTTTGATGAGGTAATAATCTGTTTTGATAACACCTTTTGGGATAGAGTTAAAAAGCTGTATGGCTTGTAGTCTGTTTAGTGTCGCATATAGTGTAGAGTGAGCCATATAGTGCTGTACTGCTGTTAGGGATTTGACCCAGCGAGTAGGGAGTTTGACCTTTTTTTCTGTGACTTTGTCATCTTTGGTCTCTACTTGCAAAGCTTTTGAGCCTACATGTAGTTTAAAAGGTGTGTTTTTACTGACTTTGCCAAGTGCAGATATCATCTCTTGGTTAAAGTCCACATTTGTCGTACCACTAGCCACAAAAGCATCTTTTTGACTAGACTCATCCACATCGACTCTAGCATACACCCCAGCACATTTTGAAAACCCCTCAAAACGGATATGCCCAGCACCCACAGTCACGATAGGATCACGCATAGCCTCAAGCTGAGCTTGTGTGAGTATGAAGTTTGATTTGACTACATTTGCAAGTGTTATCAAACATCTAGCAAGTATATAGGGATTTGAGATACTACCTTGAAAAAAACAAGGCAGATTATACTCAGGTAGTTCAGAGTAGTTTGCTAAAAACAACTCAGATGAGTTGCCACTATCTCTTAGCAGAGATTGAAAGCTATAGTTATAAGTAAGTGTATCGCTCTGGCTCATAAAAACTCTTTATTTGTTTATATCTTAATAGATTATATCAAGTTTTTATATGAGAAATATTATTAGATTTCTTGCACAACTATAATATATATGCTCATACAAGAAGTCTAATGCATTATTTGTTATGGGAGTGATAAGTGTTTTTTGATAGAGTCTTTTAATGCTATAGATAAAAATGTAGGAACAGCATTTCCTATCTGTAGGTTTTTAGAGCTTCTTGACCCATAAAAGATATAACTATCAGGGAAACACTGTATTCTTGCACCTTCTCTTGTTGTCAATGGTCTTGGAGCTTTTGGATGGATACATCTTGAAGATGATGGTGTACTTAGGTTTCTAGTTATAGTTGGTGATGGTCTATCCCACCATAATCTACAATATGTATTTTTAAATCCACTAGTTGGTCTTAAATCTTCTGGTAAATCCAATGGAGAACCACCATCAGGTAGCAACTCCATTATTTTTACAAGTTTTTCATTATTGTTAGGAGCATTATGATCCATGAGTTTTTTTGGAGCATTTTTTCTCATAAGTTTTTGAAAATCATTTTGTGGTTTTGTTGCATATACAAAACTCTCTTCACCACTTTTGATAAAAGGTAAATCACTTATAGCTTCTGCCAAAGTAAGATAAGGTTTTAAATCCGATTCAAATAGATTTATACTGCTTGTATGTGTGGGTGATGGGAAATTGTAGTCATTGTTTAGTTTAGTCCCTATTATGATAATCCTTTCTCTTATCTGAGGTACACCATAATCAGCAGAATTTAACACTTTATGATATATCTTATAACCTAAAGATTCAAATAAAGATATGATTGTTTTGAAAAGTTCACCTTTACTCATAGATAAAAGTCCTTTTACATTTTCAAATATAAATGTTTTAGGTTCAAACTCTTTTAAAATCCTATAATACTCTTGAAATAGCTGACCTCTTGGGTCGTTTAAAACTCTTTTACCTACAGTGGAGTATGCTTGACAAGGTGGTCCACCTATGATTATATCTATATCTCCTTTTTTCAGACCAAAATCTTGTTGTATGTTTTTTATGCCAAACTCTTTTATATCGCAGTTATAGACTTTTATATCTGGATGATTCAAACTATATGTTTGTGCCATATCAAACTCTAATTCATTTGCTCCAATGATTTTAAAATCATCATCATTTGCAAAGCCATAACTAAGACCACCAGCACCAGCAAATAAGTCTAAAACAGTATATCTATGCATCAATAGCTACCTTAGTTTAACTCAATATCAAGTTCTTCTATAGATGGTGGGGTATCTGTTAGTTTCCATATAAAATAGTTTTGGTTTATGTTAAATACAGTTTGTCCTTCCATCTGTTGTCTTGTTATCCAGTGAGCATCATTTTCTTCTATAGTATCGAGTCTTATAAAAGCTACTTGTCCATTAAAAAGGTCAAAATGTATAGCGATAGTTGGTATATGTTTTGTTTTGGCAATTTTTTGAGCTTCCAAAACTTTATGTTGTTTGATATCATTGATACCTTGAAAGCCTGATTGTACTTCAATACGGATTTTTTTGAAATTATTGATAGATATTTCCAAATCAGCAGTAGGTGTTCTTCTAAAAGAGTCTATATTTTCCAAATCATCATCACCTATGATTTTGATATTTGATAAATCTGTATCAAATATGATACTTAAAGCTTTTAAAAAATATGTTGATATGACATATCCTCTCATCCATGAGAAGTAAACCTCTTCAGGTCTTCTTCCTTGATTATTTAATCGTTCTATTATGTGATGTTGTTTTAACTTTTCAAAAACTTGATTGATATGTTCATCTTTAAATGATTCTAAATTATTTACTTTTATATCAGGAGAAACAATCTCATTTATTTTATAGATAATCTCTATCAATCTATCATTGAGAAGAGATATATAGTTGAAATCTACAGTTGGTGTTATATCTTTTGCACCAAAAAATTTTTTGACATTTTGTTGATTTGTAAATCCTAATTTTAATCTATAATCTTTAAAGTATTTTGTATCAATCATAACTATATAGTATCCTCTCTTTTACGCAAACTGATCAGCTAACATATCCTTAGCTTGTATCATATCTTTATCTCCTCTACCTGAGATGTTTACTATGATAGTTTGACCTTTGATATCTTGTGGATCTAGTTTCTTTAAGTATGCTACAGCGTGTGAGCTTTCAAATGCTGGGATGATACCCTCAGCTTGACTTAACCATACAAATGCACTCAAAGCTTCATCATCTGTGATGTAGTTGTATGTGACTTTGTTTGCTTCTTTGAGGTATGAATGTTCTGGTCCAATCCCTGGGTAGTCTAGTCCTGCACTGATAGAGTGAGCTTCTAGTATCTGTCCATCATCATCTTGAAGTAGATAGCTTAACTGTCCGTGAAGTACCCCTGGGCTTCCTTTGGCTAGAGAACATCCGTGTTTGCTATCCAATCCAAGTCCACCTGCTTCTATACCTATACACTCTACACTATCTTCTTCTAAAAAGTGATTGAAAATCCCCAAAGCATTACTTCCACCACCGATACACGCTATGACTCTATCTGGTAGTTTACCTTCAGCTTGTAATATCTGATCTTTGGCTTCCCATCCAATGATAGATTGTATATCTCTAACCATCATAGGGTAGGGGTGTGGACCTGCTACTGTACCTATGAGGTAGTATGTATCTCTAGCATTACTTACCCAGTGTCTGATAGCATCATTCATAGCATCTTTGAGTGTTTGGCTACCACTAGTAACTGCATGAACTTTAGCACCCAAAAGCTTCATACGAAATACATTTAACTCCTGTCTAGCCACATCTTTCGCACCCATAAAAACTTCACACTCCAGTCCAAAGAGTGCTGCTACTGTAGCAGTAGCCACGCCGTGTTGTCCTGCACCTGTCTCTGCTATGATTTTTTTCTTGCCAAGTCTTTTAGCAAGTACTGCTTGAGCTATACAGTGGTTTATCTTGTGAGCTCCTGTGTGGTTTAGATCTTCTCTTTTTAGATATATCTTGGCATCAAGTTCTTTGGAGAGGTTTGAAGCATAGTAAAGTGGAGAAGGACGACCTACATACTGCTTGTAGTAGTAATCCACCTCACCCCAAAAATCTTCATCAAATCTAAACTTTTCATAATCAACTCTAAGTTGTTCAAGTGCTGGCATCAATGTCTCAGGTACAAATCTACCTCCAAACTTACCAAAATGCCCAAGTTCATCAGGGTCAAAAGAACTAGGTTTTGGTATATATACTCTCTTATGCAAATCCATCTTTATACTCTTTTTAATTTTTTTATGATTATATCCTATGTGAGGTTAAAAACTTGGTTTTGAGTAATATTAAGTTGTTTATCAATATAATATAATAAAAATTAAAATAGATTATCATGAAAACAAATTTAGAATACGAAATGTTTCTAAGTGGTTACTTAGAAGCACTTAGTGATATAGATGGCAAACAACGAGAGTTTGGAGCTAGGGTTAGAGTATTTGATAGTGACAAACAAGATAGTCTCCAAGATATCAAAAAAGCCTTTCCCTCTTTGAAGTATGATGAGATTTTGGATAAAAAAAGGTTTTTTGGCTTTTACTCACTAGAGTATATACTCCAAAGAGTATTGCTTATCAATCCATTTGAAACAGATAAGATACCTAAAGATAATCTAGATAATGTCAGAGGATATGTTGTCTTTCATCTGTTAGATTATATAGATTTTGCGTTTGATGATGCCTCATATAGATTTGGACATAACAAGAGATTTGAACTTATAGCCATATCTTCACAAAGTGTCAATTATCTTTTTTTTGTTTTAAGCCACGATACTAAAAGAGTTATTGTCAAGTTTTATGTAAACAAAAAGTATCACTCTAACCAAGAGTTTATAAAATGGTATCAAGATATCATCAAAGATGAATATAAGTATAGTAAATCCAAGATAAAAAACTTAGGGATATCTTGTATATCTAATGCATTGGATAAATTTGTATTTAAAAGATAGTGATATTCAAACAAAAGTGCAAATTTTGTGTAAAGAGATGGTTGATGGATTTGAACTATGGAGCGATACTAGTGAATAGATATGAGATTTTAGATGCTTTACCTCCTTATGGTCAAATGGCAATTCCTATGGTCGCAGATGGTGAAGTTTTTGTATCAGAAGGTTATGTTATAAAGTTTTATAAAGATGATGGTGATTTTTGGATTGGTAATTTTCCTAAAGGTATGACTAATCTTTTTGATGTCAAATCATATCAAAATAGTCCATTGATACTTGTGATATCAGGTGGAGATGGCTATCTGATAAATCCAAATACACCTAAAGTATTAGGTAGATTTGAATATATGGCATTGGAATTGTTAGAATGGCAAAATAATCAACTGATTTTAGCTACTTATGATAAAGTAATGATTATAGATAGTAATGGTGCAACTGTATGGGATATAAAGCTAGATATATCTGATGGTATAAAAGATTTGTCCATACAAGATGATATACTATACGGCTATGCATACGATATATATAGTTATGACCAAGATAACCCTTGGATAAAATTTCAGATAAATTTACTTACTAGAGAACTACTATGGATAGATGAACCATTTATATATAAACCAAAAATTTCATGGATACAGAAATTGTATCGATTGTTTTATAGATAACCAAAACAAATTATGAGTTTCAAAAAGGTGGGGATGAAATGCTGAGTATCAAACAGCTGTAGGTGTGACCATGTCACACGACAAAAAGTCATTCAAATATAAGACAATGTTTAAATAAGACTCCCTCCAAACCTTACCAAACATTGCAACAGCATCTTTTAGTTCAGAGATAATCTGTTTTTTTATCTCTTCGTAGAGTTGTATATGTAGTGGTATTTTGCTTTTGGGATCCAAGATATACATAACTGTCCTTGTAAAAATAGTACAATTTGTCACTTTACTTAAGTACACTTTATCTGTATAATACCACAAAAATCCTCAGGAGAAGTTATGAATCCATATTTTGAGATTACCGATCAAAAGTGTATCGATGCACTTCTTGATAGTGTTGAGTATGGTACTTTGGCTCTTAGTTATCAGGATAAACCATATAGTGTACCACTTAATTTTGTGCGTATAGATAGGAGCATCTTTTTTCATGGTGCATTGCAAAACAAAAAGATGAAACTACTAGCACAAAATCCCAAAGTTTCATTTTCTGTTGTTAGAAGTTATGCGTTGATACCTTCTTTTTTTAGCTCAAATGATGCTCTGGCATGTCCTGCTACACAGTTTTTCGCATCTGTAAGCATAAATGGTATCGCAAAAGTGATAGAAGATAGAGATATGAAAGCCAAAGTGCTTGAAGCTTTGATGCAAAAGCTACAACCTCAAGGTGGCTACAAACCTCTAAGTGATGAAGCCTATACAAAAGCACTCAAAGCTACAGCAGTCGTAGAGATACAACCATCCACTACAAGATGCAAGTTCAAATTTGGACAGCACCTAAGCAAAGAGCGTTTTAGGATGATACTGAAACATTTAGAAGAGAGAAATGAGCCTAAAGACAAAGAGACTATAGATATGATGAAATCATATTATATATAGGTGTAACCATATCACATGATTAAATAATAATCACGATTTTAAAATGACCTATGATATTTAAACTGAGATTAGATGTGCGACATGGTCGCACCTACAAAAAAAAGGATTTAGCAATGGAATACAAAATAGCAACCCTAGAAGATATTGATGCAACACTTAAATTACATGCCAAATATCAGATAGATACGATAAAAGAAGAAGATAAAAAAGATGGTTTTGTTACTACAGCATTTACCAAAGAAGAGCTTAGAAAGTTGATCCTTCAAGAACAAGGGCTTTTTATAGCTAAAGATGGTAATGAAGTAGTAGCTTATGTGATGTCTGCTTCATGGCAATTTTGGTCACAGTGGGCAATGTTTGCATATATGATAAAAGATTTGCCAAATCTAAGCTATAAAGGTATGCAAATCGATATCAAAAACTCTTATCAGTATGGACCTATCTGTATAGATAAAAAAGTTAGAGGTACCAAAGTGCTACCAAGTATCTTTAGGTTTGCACTAAAATATATGTCTAAAAGATACCCTATACTCATCACATTTGTCAATCAGATAAATCCTCGTTCTTTTCATGCTCATACCCAAAAGTTAGGACTTGATGTTATCAAAGAGTTTGAGTTCAATGGCAATAGATATTGGGAACTTGGGTGTTTGACAAAGTCAGATTGAAAGTTAAAGCTATAAAAGTTTAAAATCTTATAAAAGGACAATACTTTAAAGCATTGTCCTTTTAGTATAACTCTCAAAGTATATGCAACTTCAAAGCTCTCTCCAAATCCTCAGGAGTGTCTATCCCAAAACTTTTTGTTTCAACTTCACTCATAGCTACTTCATATCCGTGATACAATGCACGAAGTTGTTCTAGTTTTTCTATATCTTCAAGTGGAGCAGGGCTTAGGCTACAAAATGTTTGAAGTGATTTATAACTAAAACCATATATGCCTATGTGTCCTTTGTAGTTGTCAAAGTGATGATCTCTTGGGTAGGGGATCTTGCTTCTTGAAAAGTACAGGGCTATATTATTGTCATCTGTGACTACTTTGACTATATTTGGGTCATCAGCATAAGGGTTTGATAGTATCTTATAGCATGAGTTCATTAAAATCTTTGGATTTGCAAGGTTGGATTTGGTTAGATCATAGATAGTTTGCACTACCTCTTTTTCGATAAACGGTTCATCTCCTTGGACATTGATAACTATATCATCATCTTTTAGTCCTAGCTTGGTTGAAGCTTCATATATCCTGTCTGTTCCACTGTTGTGAGCTGTGTCTGTAAGGATAGCTTTGATACCAAAAGATGAAGCTATATCTATGACCTCTTGGGAGTCTGTAGCGATGGCAACATCATCTATATCTTCTACAGCTTTGGCAGTACGAACCACCATAGGCATACCACCGATATCGGCTAAAACCTTGTTGGGAAATCTACTTGAACCTATACGAGCAGGGATTATTATCATAAAGAGCCTTTTTTTCTTTTTATTTTACTATCATTATGCTAAAATTTGACTCACTAAAGGAGTTTTATGAAAAAGGCACTACTACTTATCAATATGGGTGGAATCAACAGCGTAGATGAAGTTGAGCTGTTTTTGAAAAATATGTTTGATGATAAATATATCTTGCCTATGCCAAAACCTATACGCAAAGTCATAGCCAACAAGATCATCACATCCCGTATAGATGAAGTCAAAGAAAACTACAAACTCTTAGGAGGCAAATCTCCACTGACAGATATAACCAACTCTTTAGCTTCCAAGCTTTACAAAAGAGTAGGGATAGATGTATATCTAGCTATGAGGTATGTACCACCATTTAGCAAAGATGCTCTGCTAAAATGCCAAAAAGAGGGAGTAGAGGAGTTGGTTGTGTTTTCTATGTATCCACAGTATTCAACTACTACTACCAAATCATCTCTTGAAGATATATATGATATATGCAAACACATAGAGTACAACCCAAAGTTTACTGTTATAGAGTCATACTATGATAACCCTGAGTATATCAAGCTAGTAGGAGAGAGTATCATCAAAGCTTCACAAGGCAAAAATACATCAGCATATACCCTTATACTCTCAGCTCACGGATTGCCTCAAAGTATCATCAAAAAAGGTGATGTATATGAAAACCACATATATGCAACCGTAGGTGCTATCAAGACATATCTAGCGTGTAAAGGTGTAGAGTTTGCCGATATCAAGTTGGCATATCAGTCCAAAGTAGGCAATGCCAAGTGGTTAGAGCCAAACTTGATAGATGTACTCAAAGAAGATACCAACAAAAAAGCCATCATATACCCCATAGCATTTACTATAGATAACTCTGAGACTGTTTTTGAGCTTGATATAGAGCATAGGGAGATAGCCAAAGAGTGTGGATACCAAGACTACACAGTAGTCAAAGCACTCAATGACAGTGATGAGTTTGTAGAGTTTATAGCTAAAAAAGTAGAGTCTTTATGAAGTGTATAGATAAAGGGTATGTAGCCATTACAGAGGTAAACAAGTCAAAGTTTATAGCCCATCTAGTACCCATAGAAGAGTTTGACTCACTTCATCAAGAACTCAAACGAGACCACCCCAAAGCCAACCATATAGTCTATGCTACTAGAGAGTTAAACGAGTATGAACAAGTAGTTGAAAACTCCAGTGATGATGGAGAACCAAAAGGGTGTGCAGGAGTACCAAGCCTCAATGTCCTTAGAGGTGGAGAGCTTATCAATGCAGGTGTGCTTATAGTCAGATACTTTGGAGGTATCAAACTAGGAACAGGTGGTATGGCAAGAGCTTACGCACTAAGTGTCAAAAATGTCATAGAGAGTGCTACACTTTTAGCTTATGAGAAGATAGAGAGTTACTCTTTTGAGAGTAGTTACAATGATATCAACAAGATACTGTATAAGCTCAAAGTAGTAGGCATAGAGGATTTTAGTAGAGAGTTTGATACATACGATGTCAAGTGGCACATCAAAGCACCACTTGAAAAGATAGAAGAGTTTTTAAAAACAACTTCTAGTTAGCTTTTTTTGAATTGATAAACTTCTCGATGCGTCTGATACCTTCACGGATAGTTGTGATATCTGTCGCAAAAGAGAATCTAAAGTAACCGTCACTACCAAAACCGATCCCAGGTACTACAGCTACACCTACCTCTTTGAGTAACTCTTCACAGAATTTGATAGAGTTTGGTTCTATATCTTTGATATTGACAAACAGATAAAATGCACCTTTTGGCTCTATGACAGATACTCCATCTATCTCATTGAAAAGTTTTACAGCCTCTTTGGCTCTCGCTTCAAATGCTTGTCTCATACTCTCTATCTCTTCATCTACTTTACCAAGCAGAGCAGGGATGGCTGCTTTTTGTGTGATAGAGTTGATATTGGATGTACTTTGGCTTTGAAGTTTGTTCATAGCAGTTATAAGTTCTTTGTTTGGAGATGCAAGATACCCAAATCTCCATCCAGTCATAGCTACAGATTTGCTAAGACCATTTATCGTAACTGTTCTTTGGTACATATCTTCATTGATACTAGCAGTAGCTGTAAAGTCGATACCATATACAAGCTTCTCATACATCTCATCACTAGCTACAAGTATATCTGTGCCTTTTAGTACTTCAGCCAATGCTTCAAGCTCTTCTTTGCTATATACAGAGCCTGTAGGATTTGATGGAGATGTAAGTATAAGCATCTTTGTTTTTTCTGTGATAGCATTTTGAAGTTGTTCTGGAGTTATTTTAAATCCTGCTATATCATCTGTATCTATCACTACAGGTTTAGCACCAGCATACTTTACAAGTTCAGGGTAAGTTACCCAGTAAGGTGCAGGGATGATCACTTCATCATCTGGATTTAATGTAGCTTGAAAAAGATTAAAAAGTGACTGTTTAGCTCCGTTGCTTACGATGATGTCTGAAGGTGCATACTCCAAGCCATTGTCTCTTTTGAGTTTGGTAGCTACAGCTTCCAAAAGCTCTGGGATACCAGCTACAGCAGTGTACTGAGTAAACCCTTCATTGATAGCTTTGATAGCTTCATCTTTGATAAGTTGTGGTGTCCCAAAATCAGGCTCACCAGCCGAAAAAGAAAGTACATCTTTACCTTGAGCTTTAAGCTCTCTAGCTAGTGATGATATAGCTATAGTCAAAGATGGCGATAGTGTTTGTATCCTATCTGATAATAACATGATAATATCCCCTATATAAAATTTGGCAATTATATCCTAAAATAGCTTATCAATGATTTGTTTATCAATATAATAATAATCAAAAAATAGATTATTTATTTAGTATGATGATAAAGTGATTGTAATGTTTTTTCTATGCCAAGTAATTTAGGTCTTGTAAGATCAGGATATGAACCACCCAAACCTTTGCCATCCATCCCGTGACAACCTGCACAGATACTGCTATAAAACATTTGTGCATCTTTGGGATATGGTTCTTTGCATTCCCTGCCTGATAGACTCATTACATAACAAGCTATTTTGGGGGCATCTTCCTTGGATGCAAAACCACCCTCCATAATCCCACCTTTGAAGTTAAACTGTCTTGAACCGTTATTGATAACATCTATAATATAAGCTTTTAGATACTCATCTGAGTTTATATAATCTAGCTGTTTTTGTCTGCTTGTTGTGCGTTGTGGCATGCTTGACATTTGTCTTTTTGTGATATTGTTAGTTGATTTTGAAACTTGTTTGTTGTATTTTTTTAATATAAATGCAACTACAAGAACAACAACTATAGTGATAAGTGGTAAAAGTGTCAGTATATTTTTCATAAGTGTATTTTATATTATTTATAATTTTATTTGACTAAAATTCAGATAAAATATCTCTTAAATATCTCTTAAATATCTCTTAAATATAATGTAAATTGTAATTTTTATAGAAAAATAGTAAAATATAAGGATTTTGTTTATTAAAATATATCTTTATATTAATAATATGCTAATATACCAATATTAAAATATATAATCCAAATTAAAAATAGAGGGTGTTTTGTATAAAAAAATTGTATTATCTACTATATTAGTTTTGCCAGTAGTATCGATGGGATTGGATAATGTATCTATATATGGTTTTGGGACATTGGGACTTACATACCAAAATAATAAAGATATCATATATAGATCTAGTTTACGAATGAAAAGAGGTACAGATGGTGATGTCTCTTTACAAAATGATTCTAAATTTGGTTTACAACTAGATTGGCAGATAAAACCAGAGTTTAGTTTTACAATACAAGGTAGTGTTGACTTTAGTGGTGTTACTCTTGAATGGGCAAATCTAAAATACAATATCACGGATGAACTTGATATAAAAGTAGGGCAGATGAGGTTTCCTACAGCTATGTATTCAGATATATTGAAAGTTTCTTATTCGTATGATTGGGTTAGATTACCAGAAGATGTATATGGTATATTGCCTCTTACAAGTTATCAGGGTGCAGAGATAAATTATCAAGATATTTATAAAAGTATGGAATACCATATAAAATTTTATGGTGGTACATCTAAAGATACTATGGTAGGTAGTGAAGATATAGGTGATTATGATATAGAACTTAAGCATATCTTTGGTGTCAATCTATCACTGATATTCGATAATTTAGAGATTTATACAGGTTATACTCAAACTGATATTACTATAACCAATGATAGAATCAATAGTTATTTCAATATGCTTTATAAAAGTGATATATCACAACAAACAAAAGATATCTTAAAAGGCTATGATCCTAGAGATCAAAAAACCAAATATATATCTTTGGGATTTAAATACAACTATCAAGATGCTTATTTACTTGGAGAGTATGTAGATATAGACATGGATAACATCATTTCAGACAATTATGCATGGTATATGACAGCTGGTTATCATATAGATAAATTTACTCCTCACATAACATACTCGAAAGTTACAGGTAGAAGTAATTATACAACTAAGATAAATTATACTCAAATAGATAAAGACTTGGAGGAAATGTCTCAAAGAACATTGACTTCACAAGAACATATCACTTTAGGAGTTAGGTATGATATCAAAGATAATATTGCACTAAAAGCACAATATGACCATATCAAAGAGTCAGATAAAGGAATAGGTATAAGTATCCATAAAGAGGATCCTTACAAACCAACAGATATAGATGTATTGAGTTTGTCTATGGACTTTATATTTTAAAGAGGTTTGATGAAGTATCTAATTAGTATAATCTTAATCATTAATATTGTTAATGCTAAAGATATCAATATTATAGCTAGTAAAGGGTGTGACTTTGATACTATTACAACAAAATCTTTAAAAGATTTGTTTATGAAAAAAACTCGATACTATCAACAAAATCATATAGAAGTATTTGACAATGATGAGTGCTATAAGAAGTTTATATCTACATATCTAAGTAAATCACCCTCAAGAATGCGTATATATTGGACAAGGATGATTTTTACAGGTTCAAAAAAACCACCGAAAAAAATATCTGATGAGAATCTGATAAAATCTGATACAGATAGTTGTAAGATAAGCTATACTAAGTTAAATAATCTTAAAGGATGGAAAATATTAAATGTTATTCCATAAGATTATAGAAAAATATAAATCATATTCTATTATTACAAAGTTTTTGATACCACAAATTATTACTTTGATATTTGGTATATTTTATATACTTTTTACTTATAAAAATATATCATCTATATCACATAGTTATACAACGATCAAGCAAGATATAATTCCATCTATAGAGAAATCAACAACAAATATAATGCTTCTTAAGCAAATAGCCAATGATTTTACTTTTGCTACTTTGTCTTTAGAAGATGAGTTTTTAAATGGTCCTAAAAATTATAATAAGCAGATTTTAACAAACTTAAATACTATATCTAAGTTAACTCATATAGATACTAAAAAGTATGTATCTATATATAAAAATTATTTTGATTATACATATGATCTCATAGATAATCTTATAAAAAAAGGTGATGAAGAAGGTGAAAATGAAAACTCCAAAGAGATGGATAAAATACTTGTATTGTATAATGTTACAACAAAAAGTTTTGTAGAGTTAAATCAAAAAGTAAAAGATATCATATCTCAAAAAACAAATAGTGTATATGAAAAAATAGAGTCTTTTCATACCAATATACTTTTTTTTGGTATAGGATTATATGTACTTTTATCTATATTTACATTACTTATATATAAAGGTCTTCAAAAAAGTTTTACTAACTTGATAGCTGAGATATCCTCTATCCGTCAAAGTGGTTTGATCAAAGAAAAACTAGCTCAGTTTTCCAAAAATGAGTTTGGTATCATAGCAAATGAGCTTAATGCACTCTTTGAAGACTTTAGCCAAGCATATCAAAATGTAGTTGATATAGCTAACAAAGATAAACTCACTCAACTTTATAACAGAGTTTATATGGATAAAAAGATAGATGAGTTAGTAGAGCTTGATGAACCATTTGCTATTGTGATAGCAGATATAGATCATTTCAAAAAGATCAATGATACATATGGTCATATAGTAGGAGACAAAGTATTAGAGTCATTTGCTTCTATACTTCAAAAACATCTAAAAGACAAGGCTATAGTCAGCAGATGGGGTGGAGAAGAGTTTTTGATAGTGATACCAAAATGTAATGATATAGATGAAGTATATAAACTTATAGAAGAACTTAGAGAAAAAATTGAGAGATATGATTTCCCTGAAGTTCATAATGTTACAGCTAGTTTTGGGTGTACGATACACTATCCTAGTAATTCATTTAAAGACACTATGCATCAAGCTGATAAAGCTTTGTATAAAGCTAAAGAGTTAGGAAGAAACTGTGTAGTGAAGTTTTAAACTTCACTTGGTAAGTAGTAACTCATAGAGCTTTTACCAAACTTTTTGGTTTTACTCTTTTCTAGTTTGCCTATAGTATCAGGTAGTTTTAGTCCAGTCATATGCTCTATAGCTACCATCTGACACACTTTAGGCTCTATCATCTCTATGAGTTTTAGCGTCTTATCATAGATATCATCCATACCGTCTCGTATCGCAAATGGGGGATCAAAGTAAAAGTATGTCTTAATACCTTGCTTTTTGATAAGTTCATATACTGTTTTGAAGTTTTCAAAACTATCACCATATATCGCTTGTGCATCATTTGGTGCTATAGCTTTGATATTGGCTTCAAGAAATCTAAATGCTGTTTTGTTTTGCTCCATAAAGTAGCATCTAGCAGCACCACGGCTAAGTGCTTCAAGCCCAATTGAGCCACTTCCTGCAAATACCTCTACAAAGTTTTTATCCATAATCTCAAACTGTACAGTGTTAAAAAATGACTCTTTTAGTATGGATTTGGAACTTCTAGTTGTAGAGATATCAGGTATCTCTATCTTTTTACCTTTATACTTACCAGCTATGATAGTGGTTGTAAATGATTTTATCTTTTTGTCTAATCTTTTATCTGTTTTCATAATCGTATAGTACCCAAATTTGTTAAAAGTTGACTATGTATTTGAGAGTATTGATAAGTTTACTCTTCTCTTTGACATCTTTTCTTTCAGCTCCTGGTTCTGTTGTAGTGATGATAGTTCTAGCTGTGATGAGTTTAGAACCGTCATTTTTACGAATACCCCAATATGTATGCATAATGACAGGCTCATTTTTGTACCTACCTAGATAAAGTACGATATGCCCTGGTACATACAACAGTGAGCGAAATGGTTTTGCATTTTGTATGATGGCTCTTTTTTTCTTGGCTTTGCTAAGTCCTTTGATATACACTTGTGTACCATCCTTGGCCTGTTTGGATGAGTTACGATGTAAAAATACTCCAAATACACCCATAAAATCACGAGTAGTAGCCGAACAATCCCTACACTCATATCCACCACCCCATCCATAAGGCTCACCATAAAACTCTTTGGCTATCTTGGCTACATTTTTGGAAGTAAAAGGTAGAGGGATTTTAGCTATGATATTTTTGTGTTTGATTTTGATTTTTTTGATCTTGGCTTTACCCATATATCCTTTGGTTGCTACAAAGTAACTGTTACTTACACTACTATATGGAAATAATGCTCCAAGTTTCACGAGACTAACAGGATGATGCTTGTTGTCATAAAGCCTTAGGTTGTCTTTGATGCTCATAGCATACAAACCTATCTTGAAATGCCTTATAAACTTTCTATCTACCAAAGCTATATCTTGAACTTTGACCCAACCAAATGAGTAAGAAGCTCTGACAAATGCCCATCTGTGGTCTTTGGAGTAGTGAGATATATACAGTGGTACATTTATATGCAGTGAAGAGTTTTGGTTATAATCAAACGGAAATCCCTCTCCAACTCTTCTAGGGTCTCGATAAAACTTACTACTTGTAGGAAAAGCTTTGACATCAGTATGTCTTATGGTTATAGCATAAGCACCAACAGAGTCTTGTTTTTGCATTTGGGCATTTGCTATCCATCTTTTATAGATATATGATGGGATGATTTTGCCATTTTCTTTATATATGGGTTTTTTGGTGACAAATCTAACTTCCCATCCAAAATCCTGTGGTGGTATATCCAAAGAGTGCAGACTCCAAGGCATAAAATATAGTTTTTTAAATCGTTTGAAGTTTTGATATACTTCATGTTTAGAGAAAGGAACTATCTGTTTGGCATAATATGCGGGGTTTTGTGGGATACGCCACATGTCTGCCACTTTGCCTTTTGGTAGGTGGTCTATCCTGCTTTTGGCTCTTTTGGATACTTCAAGGGTATAATCCCCCATTGCTATGGTTGTTATCAGTATAAATAGTGTTAAAATATATCTCATCATAAGTAAGATTTTACAATCCTAGAGTTAATCAACGGTTACAAAA
>Ga0256843_1000873_pt1 | contig 24780 bp, 22 predicted proteins | sample AlvinellametaG_FD_191572 | JGI IMG/M metagenome (GOLD analysis project Ga0256843, IMG submission 191572) | Pompeii worm associated microbial communities from hydrothermal vent at the East Pacific Rise, Pacific Ocean - Alvinella | ecosystem: Host-associated > Annelida > Integument > Unclassified ... | reverse complement strand
TACACCAGTAAGTATCGTTCTCTTTTACATCAAACACCCACTCCATAGTCATCTGTGCCCAAAGAATATACCCAGCAGAGTTATGTTGTACCCCTTTTGGTTTACCAGTTGAACCTGATGTATAGAGTAAGAAGAGTGGATCTTCACTATCCATTACTTCCGGATCACAATGCACTTCTTGATTTTCAATGATCTCATTATAAGAGTAGTCACGTCCTGCAACCCACTCTACATCCTCACCATTTCTCTCAACTACAAGTACTTTTTCAACTGGTGTCTCACCCTCTAAGGCTGCATCAACAACAGGTTTGAGCATATATGGTTTATCTTTTCTAAATGCACCATCAGCAGTAAGAACTACTTTTGCCTCTGCATCTTCGATTCTATCACGAAGTGCTTCAGCTGAGAATCCACCAAAAACGATAGAGTGAATAGCACCAATACGTGCACACGCAAGCATTGCATAAGCAGCTTCAGGGATCATTGGCATATAGATAACAACTCTATCACCTTTTTTTACACCAAACTCTTTCTTTAAAAGGTTAGCAAATCTATTTACATTATAGTAAAGCTCAAGATATGTAATGATCTGTTTATCACCACGATCACCTTCAAAAATAATTGCTGCTTTATTCTTACGTTTGTCTAAATGACGGTCAATACACTGAGCAGAAACATTAAGTTTTCCACCTTCAAACCATTTTACAAAAGGAAAGTTTGAGTCATCCATTACATTGCTAAATGGCTCAATCCAGTCAAGTTTTTCCTTACCATAGTGTCCCCAAAATCCTTCATAGTCTTCTGTTGCCCACTCTTGAAGGTCGTTGTATTCACACATATTTTTTATTCTTGCATCTTTTGCAAACTCTTTGTTTGGCTTATATACCGGTTTTGACATCTCTATCTCTCCTGTTTTAATTTTAAATAAATCATAGCTGTCATTATCGCATCATTAACAGCATTATGGGCTCCCATATCTGGAACTCCACACTTTTGTAAGATTGTATCGAATCGTAAATCAATATTTCCTTGAGGAATTAATGGCATCATTTTATCAAAGTATAGCTCAGAAACCTCAATTTGTTTATTTGGTAAAGTTATACCCAACATCGGTTTTATATACTTGTTTATCATGCTGACATCAAATTCCAAATAGTACCCTACTAAATCCCGTGAACCTATAAAGTGTAAAAATTCTTTTATGCCCTCCTCTACTGGTTTTGCATTTTCTAAATCACAAGGTCGTATATGATGAATCTCTATACTCTTTGCACCTATCTCTTTATCTGCCTTTAAAAACACTTCAAAAGTCTTTGATGTCAAAATCTTATTTTTTTTGACTATCACAGCGCCTATTGAGAGAATTTCATCTCTCTTTGGATTGAGACCTGTTGTCTCTGTATCAAAAACAACAACTTCATCTTCAGGTGCATCATGAAATAAAAAAGTAAACTCTTTATCGTTAAGTCTTGTAAGCGCTCTTTTTTTTCTCCAAGATGAAAACCACTGTTTCATATCTACACAACCATATTGAGATGAAAATGAAAGCTTATAAACTTTTTAAATTTATTGACCACCTTAAAGCTATCTTTTAAAAGATCTCTTTGTGTTTTACTCAACTCTTTTGGATCAATGTAATTTGCCTCTTCTAAATCTTCTGCTTCTAAAAGAGCCTGCAAACGCAAAGAAGAGAGTGTATCAAAACTCTCAATAAGTTCACTCGCAAACTCTTTATCAATAATCCCTCTATTGTTTAACTCTTTTATTCGTGCAACTGTATTTGTCTCTTGTATCTCAAACTCTAGTGCCATTGTTCGCACACCATGTACTATTGCAAAAAGTCCACCTTTTTTTAAATCGAGTCTGTTTTTATGCTCTTTTTCTAAGACAAAACCACTAAAAATACTTAATGGTGTATCAAAAGCAAGTGTTGCTTTGGCAATATGTGCCAAAATATCCTCACGCACTGAAAAAGTTTGATAAAGATAAGTATGAACTTCTTCAAAGTAGCTACACTCTCCTGCAACACACTTAGCATCAAGAAAGATACTTAGGTTTTGGAGCTCTTTTTCATCTAAAGAACTGTTCCATTGATAGATAAGTTCTTTAAACTCAGACTGTTTTCTCCTCCAGTATGGATTAGTTACCATAACGTTACCCTTACAAGGTGGAAAGCCAAGTGTTAACAGATAACTGTTCAAGCATTGCATATGCTCTTCAAAATCTTCATCTTGCATACTATCATCAAATATCAGAGCATTGTCTTGATCCGTCTTTATGGTTTGTTCTGCTCTCCCTTCACTTCCCATTACAAGCAAGGAACATTTTTGTTGTAGCTCTTTTGGCATACTCATCTCAAAAACTTTTTTATATATCTTCTCATTAAGCGTTGAAACAAGTTTGGTGATATAACGTACTTTTACACCTTTTGCTTTAAGAGTAATAATAAGATTTCTTATATCTTCACTGATATCTTTTAGATCTTCTATAGAGTTTGCTTTATCAATCTGCACAGCCACAAGATGTGAATGATTTGCGAAGTAACTCAATAGATCTAACTGCTCTAAGATCCCAATTATTTTATCATCTTGTATAACAACTAAACGTTTAATTGAGTGGTGTGTCATCGATAAAAGAGCATTAAACAAAAAGTCATTACTCTTAATTGTAATAAGACTTTTTGTTGCGATTTTTTCAATAGCTTCATTTACACTAACACCACCAAGTAAGACTTTCTCTCTTAAATCTGTATCTGTCACTATTGCGTGAACATCTTCTATTTCAACAATAATCACTTTGGCTTTAAGCTCTTTTTGTTTTTGTAAGGCATCATATATCGTTATATCTTTATCAACGATACAGGCCTTATGTAAAAACATATCTGAGACCTTTGCCATTAAAAAAGGACTTAATTCACTCTGTACTTCATACTCTTTTAAGTGTCTATGACGGGTAATAAAATTTTGTAAGAAATAGCTCTGAATTGCTTTGTTTTGCATCAAATCAAGAAAGTCATCTTTTTTAATCTCATAACAAATCAAATCTTCATGTACGACAAATCTACTCTCAGTTTTTCCATAAATCAGAGCATTTGCATCAAAACTGTCACCTTCACTGTAAACATTATGAAGTTCATCTTCAATATACTCATAGACAGAGCCTTTTATAATGATATAAAAGGCAATCGATTCTAAGTCTTTAGAGATAAGCAGAGTATCTTTTGGATAGTAAGCAATATCCATCTTTTTTATCAAACTATCAAGCTCACGTGAGCTTAGATAGTTAAATGGATAAATAGACTCGATAAGTTTACGCTGATCTAAGATACTCATAGCTTAATCCTTAATGTTCACTAGCACCTTCAGCACCAATACCTGTCTGACTTCGAATATATTGTGCTTCAAATTTTTCTCTCTCCTCTTTTGCATTCTCAGAGTTATCTGTGATACTAAAGAAGTAGATAGCTATAAATGATACCGTTACAGAAAAGAGTGCCGGATATTTATATGGAAAAATTGCCTCTGCATTACCAAGTATCTGTACCCAAACAATCGGGCCAAGTATTACTAAAAGAACAGCCGTTGCAAGACCTAAACTTCCACCAATTACCGCACCACGTGTTGTAAGATTTTTCCAGTACATTGAAAGAAGCAGTACAGGAAAGTTTGCAGACGCTGCAATAGCAAAAGCAAGACCAACAACAAAAGCGATATTTTGTTTCTCAAATAAGATACCCATGATAATTGCAATGATACCAAGAGCTACCGTTGCAATTTTACTGACTTGCATCTCTTTAAGTCCATCAACCTCACCTTTTTTAAATACTGAAGCATAAAGGTCATGGCTAATTGCAGAAGCACCTGCAAGTGTAAGACCTGAAACAACCGCTAAAATAGTTGCAAATGCAACTGCTGATATAAATCCTAAGAAGAAATCACCACCAACTGCGTGAGATAAGTGAATAGCTGCCATATTGTTCCCACCAAGGATTGGATAACCACCACTGATAGCTTGTTTAGCAAGATCTAAATATTGTGGATTTTTATAGACCATAACAATAGCACCAAAACCGATGATAAATGTCAAGATATAGAAATACCCAATAAACCCTGTTGCAAAAAATACTGACTTACGTGCCTCTTTTGCATCACTTACAGTAAAAAATCTCATCAAGATATGTGGAAGGCCAGCTGTACCAAACATCAAGGCAACTGCAAGTGAGATAGCAGAGACTGGATCACTAACAAGTCCACCTGGACTCATAATCTCAATACCTTTAAGCTCTGTTGCGTGAGCAAATAGTGAACCAAAACTAAAGTCATAATGAGCCATTACAGCGATAGCCATAAATGTCGCACCTGAGAGAAGTAAGAATGCCTTGATAATCTGTACCCAAGTAGTAGCAAGCATACCGCCAAATGTTACATAAAGAATCATCAATACACCAACTAAGATAACAGCTACCTCATACTGTAGACCAAAAAGAAGCTGAATAAGTTTACCAGACCCAACCATCTGTGCAATAAGATATAAAATAACCGTTGCAATAGAACCAGATGCCGCTAAAGTACGGATAGGAGTTTGACGAAGTCTATATGAAGCAACATCAGCAAAAGTATATTTTCCTAAGTTTCGTAAAGGTTCAGCAATAATAAAAAGAATGATCGGCCAACCAACTAAAAATCCAATAGAGTAGATAAGCCCATCATACCCTTTTAGATATACAAGACCAGAAATACCCAAAAATGAAGCTGCAGACATATAATCACCTGCAATTGCCATACCATTTTGAAGACCTGTAATTCCTCCACCGGCAGTATAAAAATCTTTTGCACTTTTTGTACGTTTTGCAGCCCAATAAGTGATACCTAAAGTTGCACCTACAAAGATTACGAACATCACAATCGCTGGAATATTTAGCGCTTGCTTTTGAATCTCTCCCTCTATAGTACCAGATGCAAAAACTGCAACAGTTCCAAGTATTAAAAATAAAAATATTCTATTAAACATCTAGTTATCCTTTACCGATTCTTTGATTTTGTTTGCTAAATCATCAAACTCACCATTTGCTCTTTTTGTATAGATCCCAGTAAGGATAAAAGCAAAAATAATAATCGCCATACCTATCGGGATACCAATAGTTGTTACAGAACCTTCAGAAAGCGGTACTGCCAAGGCTGATGGATCAAATGCAATAGTTAATATAAATGCAAAATAGACCACAAGCATTGCTATCGTTAATTTGATAGAAAAACTTGTTCTTTTAGAAACTAACTCCTGATAATCAGGATTGGCCTTAATTTTTTCAACGATATCTTTTTCCATAATCTTTCCCCTTTTAGAAGTTGTAATTTGCAATGAACCTGTACTCATTCCAACCTAAATCACCACCTGCATTCTCATAAAATTTTCTTGGAAAATTTCCACGAAAACGAAGTTGAAGTTTATTTTTGAGTGCTGCTGGATAATATTTAATATCAAAACCTGGTTCTGTTGCCGTTCTTGCAATTCCATATCCACTGTTTTGATCCATATCAAATGAAGCATAGTAAGCTGCTGCTGATAAATTTACACCAAGCTTTTTAAATGAGTATGCAGCTGCTACTTTTGTTGCTTTTGTCCCAGCTAAGAATTGATGACGTGTGACCATACCTTGTGTTAAAGCTGGCATACCACCAAACTGTGTAATAATTGCATTTTTATATGAAGGATCTGTTAGACTGTTTGAACTAGTTTCAGAGTACGCAACATAGGCACTAAAACCTGCATATTTTGCTCCAATCTTAGCAGCCCAAAAAAGTGAATCGACCTCTCCAGTACCTCCAAGTTTAGAGTATTGCATATAGTTACCACCAACACTATCTTGTTTAATTAATTGTCCCTGTAAAAATGGATGAATATCACTGTTTAAGAGACAATTCCAAGAGACACCCGCATCTGCATAAATTGTATTGTAGAGATCCCATGCGTAATCATCAGAAACTTTTATATGAAAGTTTTTTGCTTTATAAGCAAAAAGAAGGTTTGTTACACCATCTGTTGCTTTTCCTACAGTTGCTAAACCTAAATTATGGTATTTCCCAGTCTCTGCTCCACCATTTGCCGCATAACCTGCAGTAGCAGCTAAAATACCACCACCAGCATAAATATTACTAAAAGTACCATAAGCAATTCTGTCAACATGTGCCAGCTGCATTGTTGCACCAGCTATATCATGACTTACTAACTTATAAACTCTAAATGTATTTGGAAGCATACGTGCATCATCAGAACCCATCATAGGTACATCATAACGCTGATATCCAAGTTTTAAATCAGTTTTATAGCCTAAATCTGCAAAATTATACCCCAGATATCCTTCCCCAAGAATAGAGTATGATTCAAGGCCTGTTCCTAAAAGTGACGGATCTTGTACATCATATGGATTCAAACCCGTATCTTGTGTTGTATAAAAAGATGCTCCTGCATATATACCATTTAATTTTGCAGTTTCAAACTTTACATGTCCACCAAGAGCTGTTGTTGCTCTATGTGTATCAACTCCCAAACTTCCCTGATAATGTCTATCAACATAGAACATACGGATCTGTCCACTAACCGTACCTTCACTAAACATAGAAGCTATATCATCAGCTGCATTTACAGAACTGAGAACACCCAATGCTGCTACACTCAATACTATTTTTCTCATCTAGATTCTCCTTGTATCCTAATGGAGCTATCATAGAACAGAAAAATAGCATGAATATAGCAATAGAATTTTCTGATGCTTAATTATCTCTTTTTTTCAACATATGTGAAAAGTTGTAACAAATAGTAATAAAACTTAAGATTTTTCTATCATATAACCCATGCCTCGGACATTTACAATGATATCTTCCTTTAAAATCTTTTTGAGTCTATTGATTTCAGCACGAATCGTAGCATTATCTACAATATAATCACCCCACACATATTCACTAAACTGCTCAAAATCAACAACCATACCTCTGTTTCTTGCAAGGATTTCAATGATTTGAGATTGTCTTTTTGTCAATGTCTGCACCTCTTTTTTAAAGAGTAATCTATTATGTTCTTGATCATAAGAGTAATTTTTTGAAAGTCGTAGATGAATCTGTGGTGTATCTTGTGCCAGCTTTACTCTGTCAATTTTTAAAGAGAGTTCTTTTAAATGAAAAGGTTTTTTTAGATAATCATGACATCCTAAATCATAAGCTCGGGATATATCTTCTATATCGACCAATGCACTAATGTAGATTGTAGGAATATGAATTTTTAGCATATGAATTTTTTCTAAAATACTCAATCCATCTATACCCGGAACATTGATATCTAATATCAAAAGATCATAATTACTCTTTTGTATCGCGTCAAAAGCTTCTACACCATTAAAAAAACTATCTATTATATGCCCATCTGACTCAAGAAATTCACAAATGGACTCATTAAGCATTACCTCATCTTCTAGTAAAAGTATCTTCATTATGCACCCATCATTTTAAATCTATATGTAAAGATAGTAGCATCTTCATTTGAATTGACTACTATCCTTACATCCTCTTCTTCACAAATTTTTTGCACCAGTTTTAAACCAAGTCCAAAGCCATCTTTATGTTGCGATACACTCTCTTCACGATAAAATGGCTCAAAAATTTTCTCTTGATTCTCAATAGTTTTGGATTTACTACCAACAGAGAGTTCAACATATGTTCCAAGCCGCTTTAGTTTTACAAAAATAGTCTCTTTTGGCAATGTGTATTTTATAGCATTTGTGAGTGTATTATCAACGATTCTTTGAAGTTTTGTTTCATTAAAATAGATATGTACATCCAAAGCTTCACTAAGATACTCAAAGTTTAAAAGTGAATGCTGGGCAACTTCACTAAAAAAGTCTATCCTACTTTGCAAATAGCTCTCTAAATTTATAACATTTTTTGGATACTCTAACTGATCTTTCTTTACCAAATAGCTTAGATCATCATAGATACTAAAAATATTTTTAACAGCTGCCTCAATTTTAGAGAGATGTTTCTCTTTACCATGTTTCATTGTATAGAGTTCTATATTTGTCAAAATAACACTCAGAGGTGTATTTGTCTCATGAACTGTATAACGAAGAAACTCTTTTTGAACTTTTAAAATATCTTCTGAAAATTTCTTCTCTTTTTGGAGGTTTTCATTGATAACCTGAAGTTTTGCAGTCTTTTCTTTGACTCTATCTTCAAGGTGTAAGTTTAACTCACGCAATGACTTTTTTTGTTCAGAGATTGTTTCCACCATCTCATTTGCATGACGTACCATGATCTTAAAATCCTGAAAAAAGATCTTATCTGGATCTATTGGTTTTTCTTCATGTGCTGCTTTTTCAAAAAACTCTAAAAACTTTTCAGTATCACTTTGTAAAATCATATTTAAAATTTTATAAAAAGCAAGTGCAATAGTAAAAATAATAAAAGAGAGAGTGACAATGACAAGGACTGTCTTAATAAGAAGTGATTTTAATTTTTTTGAATTTTGTTCAAGTTGCTGTTTATCTGTTTTTCCCTCTGCAGTTATTGCTACACTTTTTTGTAGTGCTACTTCATAATCTTTATACATCTCTTCAACAAGAAGTGTAACAAACAGTAAACTGAAAAAAAAGACAACAATGATAGTGAGTATATTTGCCTGTTTAATTGTGATACTTTTAAAAGGTGAAAACTGTTTCATTGAGAAATTATACTCAGATTTAAAAAATTTAACTATAATTGCAAAAATTAAAAAAAGGTTTTTCAATGTTTGGAAGAAGTACACAACTCAAAGAGTATAATTTAAGTGAAGATGAATTAGCAAAACTGCAATATGCAAAGATTGCAACAAATAAAGGTGATATCTGGATTAAATTATATCCAGAAGAGACACCAAATACCGTAGCAAACTTTGCTCATTTGGCACAAAGTGGTTTTTATGACAATCTTAATTTTCACCGTGTTATCCCTGGATTTATGGCTCAAGGTGGGTGTCCTACAGGAACAGGTACTGGTGGACCAGACTGGGCAATCGCATGTGAAACAGATAAAAATACACATAGACATGTAAAAGGAACACTTTCAATGGCACATGCCGGTCCAAATACAGGTGGAAGCCAGTTCTTTATCTGTTTTGTACCATGTCCGCACCTTGATGGTGTTCATACTGTTTTTGGTGGCATTGAAGAGAATGATGAGCAGAGCTTTGCAGTTCTTGACTCTATTGAAGGTCAAGATGATATCAATTCTATTACTATTCACGAGTCAAAAGAGTAATCATGTTAACAAAAAGTTTCATAATTCTTGCAACACTCCTTTTCTCTATATCACTCCAAGCATTTAGTCTTGGTGATGCAGCAAGCGCTATTTCAACAATTGATGCAGCAACAAATACACAAAAAAGTGCTTCATCAACAAAAAAAGATACAAGCAGTGGACTCATTGGTATGTTAACAAGCCAACTAGGTGTTAGTGATAAACAAGCATCTGGTGGCGTTGGAAGTATCTTAAGCTATGCACAAAAAGAGTTATCAAAAAGTGACTATTCTACACTTGCTAATGCAATTCCAAATGCTTCATCACTACTTTCTATGGCACCAAAAGCAAGTAGTGCTATGAGTGCTTTAGGATCACTAGGTGGTTCAAATGGTGGTATGGCTGCTTTAGCATCTCAGTTCTCATCATTAGGTTTAGATAGTGCTATGGTCTCTAAATTTGTTCCAGTGATTTTAGATTATTTCAAAAAATCAAATGCAACAGATGCAATGGGCATTCTCTCTAAACTATTTTAACAACTGATCTACAAAAGCTCTGCTTTTGTAGGTTTTGCAAAAAGATACCCCTGAAAAAGATTACATCCTATAGAACATAATTTTTCAAACTGTTCTTTTGTTTCAACACCCTCTGCAATTACCTCAAGACCAAATTTTTGACCTATTGAAATAATCGTCTGTGTAATAATCTCATCATTCTCATCTGTAATCAAATCATCTATAAATGATCTATCAATTTTCAACTCATCCATCGGTAATTTTTTAAGATATGATAACGAAGAGTATCCTGTTCCAAAATCATCAATAGAGAGTGAAACACCCAACTCTTTTAACCTATGAAGTTTTTGAACCGTCTTATCAAAATTCTCAACTAAGACACCTTCTGTAAGTTCTAGCATAACAAGTTCTGTCTTTATCTTATACTTGTGTAGAATTTTTTCAACAGTTTCAATGAAATTTTCCTCTTCAAACTGTTTTGAACTTACATTAATGGAAACACGCCAACTGCTTTTTTCACTCTCTTTACTCCATATCCAAATCTGCTTTACAGCCTCTTCAAGTATCCACTCTCCAAGCTCTAAAATCAAACCACTCTCTTCAGCCAAAGGAATAAAATCTGCAGGAGATATCATACCTTCTTGTGGATCTATCCATCGTATAAGAGCCTCAACTCCAATCACCTCTTCTCTTGTTTCATAGTGAATCTGAGGTTGATAATACAGAACCATATTTTTATTTTCAATCGCCTCACGCAATCTATTTGTAAGTAAAATTTTCTCTTCCATCAGTTTTTGAATTTCTGGATTAAAAAATTCAAATCTATTTTTACCACTAAACTTTGCATTATACATAGCGCTATCAGCATACTTCATCAAGGCATCCATATCTAAGCTATCATCATTAAATAGCTTAATACCTATACTTGCACTAATTCTAAATATATTTTCATGAATACAATATGGTTCTTGGAGTCTTTGTAAAATCTTCTCTGTTACAATCATAACACTATTGACTACATCATCTTTATTGATCTCATTTGTTTCTATTAAAATAACGAACTCATCACCACCTAAACGAGCAACTACATCATTTTTACGAATAGACATTTTTAACCGTTTTGCAGTCTCAATTAAAACCTTATCTCCAATATTATGACCTACCGTATCATTTACCATTTTAAAGTTATCAAGGTCTATAAATAAGAGTGCATGGTATTCATTTGTCCGTCTGCTTCTGTTAATCGCTCTCATAATGTACTCTTTAAAAAGTACTCTGTTTGGTAAAGATGTCAAAATATCATAATGGGCAAGTTTTAATATCTCCTGCTCATATTGCTTTCTCTGTGAAATATCCATGATTGCAGATACACGAACATCTTCTCCCGCAAGCGTTACATTATGACCACGTAACAATGCAGGAAAGCTTGAACCGTCTTTTCGTTTCATATTTGCTTCATAAGGTTCCTGAACACTATTTTTCATATATTGTTTAACAGTTTCAAGGGAGTCATCTGCAATAAAATCTATAGCACGCATACCTATCATCTCTTCTTTAGAATAACCCAAGAGTCTTGATGCAACCTGATTAACTAGTTTACATTGTCTCTGCTTGTCAAAAATGAAAATTCCTTCTATAGTGGCATCAAGTAGTGCTTCAAAAGAGGCTATAGCATTGTTCTTCTCCTCTAAAAGCTCTTTTTGGAGTTGATGCTGGGCTGTTACATCTATACCTATTTGGATCTTAACCCGTTTATCATTCTCCCATAAAGCCACTCTATCATTAAAAATATAATGTCGACCATTGATTGAGTTAATGTTCTCCCACTCAAAAGTATCCCCAAACTCTGCTTTTGTATCTGTTTTACCTACAGAACAGAATGAACATGGGGCATCTTCATTTTTTTGCAATACATGGTAGCAGGTCTTACCAATAATATCCTTTCCAAACTCCTCTTTACACTTCTCATTTGCATATACTATTTCATAACTCTCTAAATCAATAACATAAACAAGAACCCCTGTATCATTGATAATCATATCCATTGATTTAAATACGTTGTTTTCTACCATAGACCGTCTTTTGTTAGTTTTATATAGTATATAGCACACAGAATAAAAGTTATCTAAATCTTTGCTATAATTGCATGAAAAAAGGCATCCTATCTTAGTTCATATCTGCTGTAGTGTTGATTCACACTTCTTTTTAGAAAAACTCAAAAAAGATTTTCCGGATGAAAAGCTTACAGGCTTTTTCTACGATCCAAATATACATCCCTATTCAGAGTATAAACTCCGACTTTTGGATGTACAAAGAAGTTGCAAAAAACTTGGCATTGACCTTATCGAAGGAAAATATGACTACGAATCATGGCTCAAAGCTGTTCGAGGTTTAGAAAAAGAGCCTGAAAAAGGTGCCCGATGCGAAGTCTGCTTCGACAAACGTTTTTTAACGAGTGCACAAAAAGCTCTCGAGCTTGGAGAGAAGAAAATAACAACAACTCTTCTTGTATCACCTTTAAAATCTCAAGAACAACTCAAACGTGTCGGCGATGACTTTCATGCCAAACATGGTGTAGAGTTCATTGCCGTTGACTACAGAAGCGGCGGTGGAACGCAAGATCAAAGTCGAGTCACAAAAGAAGAGCAACTCTACAGACAGGACTACTGTGGCTGTATCTATGGACTTACGATGCAGCGCGAACAGCAGGAAAAACTGATGGATGAGATGTTCTCCCCTATCTCTGGCCGTATCATGCCCGCTTCCATTGAAGAGAGACTAGCGCTCTATACTTTACGCAACAGACTAGAAGATGAAGGTAAAGCCTATAAAATCATCAGACAAAAATTTCTTAACTACAGAGAGTTCTTTTGTAAACTAACAGCAGGTAAAAAAGAGCTTATTGAGACTTATGCTCTTGCATATTCAACACTACCGAGAAAACGTGCTCAGGGTCGAATAGAATTCAGCATAAATAATGTTCACTATATGAACCGTGAAGAGGTAAAATTTGTAACACTCTCATATTTTAATGCCTTTTTTAAAACTTCTTACAAAGATATAAAAGAGCTTATTTTCAATCCTTTAAGGATTGATGAAGAGCTTCGTTTGCGAGAGAATATATCTGGCTTTTCATATGACCTTAGCCCTATTTTAGTTGTTGAACAGATTCCTCAGGCTAAACTCACATTATCACTGGATGCTAAAACATATGAAGACACAAGAGAAAAGCTAATCATTTTATAATAAAAATTTTGCTAAAATATCCAAAATTATAATTATAAGGTTTTTCAATATGCTTATGGATGTTATGGACATACAAAAAATTCTTCCACATCGTTACCCTTTCTTACTCGTTGATCGTGTTACAGAACTTAATCCTAAAGAGTCAATTGTTGCATACAAAAATGTTTCAATCTCTGAACCTGTATTTGAGGGGCATTTTCCTGGTCACCCAATCTACCCTGGTGTGATGATACTTGAAGGTATGGCACAAGCTGGTGGAATCCTTGCTTTTAAAAGTATGGATGATGTAACTGAAGAGGAGATTCAAAATAAAGTTGTCTACTTTATGAGTATAGACAAAGCAAAATTTAGATCTCCTGTAAAACCGGGAGACAAACTGGAATATAAAATCTCTGTTATTAAAAACAAAGGTGCTATCTGGCTACTAAAAGGGGAAGCTTATGTTGATGGAAAATTAACAAGTGAAGCTGAACTTAAAGCTATGATAGTTGATAAATAGGTAAAAACTTGAGCAAGATATCTGAATTAGCCATCATTGAAGATGGTGCAGTTATTGGCAAAAATGTTGAAATAGCTCCATTTTGTTTTATCTCCAAAGATACTACTATCGGTGATGGTACGACTATCGCACAAAATACATGTATCTATGGAAAAACAACAATTGGAAAAAACAACAAAATCTTCTCTCATGCAGTTCTTGGTTCAATTCCACAAGATCTAAAATTTAATGGAGAAGATGTTGAGCTTATCATCGGTGATGACAATACTATTCGAGAGTTCACACTTTTTAATCCTGGAACAAAAGGTGGTGGGGGAAAAACCATTATTGGTAACCATAATCTTTTTATGGGCTATGTTCATTTAGGGCATGATGTGATTATTGGAAATCGCTGTATCTTAGCGAATGCAGTAACACTTGCAGGTCATGTAGAGCTTGGTGACTATGTAGTCATTGGTGGTATGACACCAGTACATCAGTTTGTTCATATTGGAGACTATGCTATGGTAGGTGGTGCGAGTGCACTTGCTCAGGATATTCCTCCATTTTGTATGGCTGAAGGAAATCGTGCTTCTTTACGTGGACTTAACCTTACAGGTCTTCGTCGTAATATTGAAAGAGATGACATTAATGCACTGAAATCTGCATACAGAGAACTTTTTGAATCTGGAAAACCTTTAAAAGAGAGAGCATCTGAATTACTTGAAGAGACAAAAAACCATTATGTAATTGATCTTTGTAATTTTATAATAAAAACAAAACGCGGAATTCCGTTTGAGAGGAAAAATATATGATACACAGACATTGTAGTTTTTGTGATGCCAGTGAGAGCGAAGAGAATCCACTCATAGCAGGGAATGGTGTTTACATCTGTAAAAACTGCGTTATTTCAGCATACAAAATTATGTTCGGTGATGAAAAAGCGATGGCTAGTGAAAAAGATGCCAAACTGACAGAACATGTTGAAAAACTAATGACACCAAAAGAACTTGATAAGTTTTTAGGTGACTATGTCATTGGACAGGAACGTGCAAGAAAGCTTATCAGTGTAGCTGTTTATAATCACTACAAAAGAATCTTTAAAATGCATAATGCTGCTGATGACGATACAGAAATAGCGAAATCAAATGTTTTACTTATCGGACCAACAGGTTCGGGAAAAACACTTATGGCACAGACAATTGCAAGAGTACTGAATGTTCCTATTGCAATTGCTGATGCGACAAGTCTTACCGAAGCCGGATATGTTGGTGAAGATGTTGAAAACATCCTTACAAAACTTATCCAGGCAGCCGATGGTGATGTAGAGCGTGCGCAAAAAGGTATCATCTTTTTAGATGAGATTGACAAGGTCTCACGTATGAGTGAAAACCGTTCAATCACTCGTGATGTAAGTGGTGAAGGTGTGCAACAGGCCCTTCTTAAAATTATTGAAGGCTCATCTGTAAATATTCCACCAAAAGGTGGAAGAAAACACCCAAATCAAGAGTTTACTGCAATTGACACAACAAATATTCTTTTTATTTGTGGTGGTGCATTTGATGGTTTAGAAGAGATTTTAAAACGCAAACAGGGTGAAAATGTACTTGGTTTTGGACATGAGAAAAAAACTAAAGATGAAGCAAAACCTACTTTTGATATGGTTGAACCTGATGACTTAGTACATTACGGACTTATTCCTGAACTTGTAGGACGTCTTCCTATCATTGCATCACTAAATGAGATCACAGAAGATGATATGGTTCGTATACTTACAGAACCAAAGAATTCACTTGTGAAACAGTATAAAAAACTCTTTGCTATCGATGATGTAGAACTTAACTTTGAAGAGGATGCTCTTCGTGCAATCGCACAAAAAGCGATTAAACGTAAAACTGGAGCTCGTGGACTTCGTGCAATTTTAGAAGAAGCTATGATAGATATTATGTATGAGCTCCCAGAGTATGCAGGGTATGAGCTTCTTATTACCAAAGAGGTAATAGAAGATGGTGAAAAACCTGTATATATTAAAAAATCAACACAAAAAACAGCATAAGGCAAGCTAGATGATATTTAACAAAATAGTAGGACTTTTTTCAAACGATCTATCCATTGACCTGGGTACTGCAAATACTATTGTTATTGCAAAAGGAAGAGGGATTATTATCAATGAGCCCTCAGTAGTTGCAGTAAAAACAGAAAAATATGGTCATACAAGAGTTTTGGCAGTAGGACATGAAGCAAAAGAGATGGTAGGAAAAACTCCTGGAAATATCAAAGCTATCAGACCTATGCGTGATGGTGTCATTGCAGACTTTGATATGACAGAAAAGATGATCAGAAAGTTCATAGAAAAAGCACATGGACGAAGTTCATTAATCTCTCCTCGTATCATTATTTGTGTTCCTTATGGCCTCACGCAAGTTGAACGTAAAGCTGTACGTGAATCAGCACTCAGTGCCGGTGCACGTGAGGTATTTCTTATTGAAGAGCCTATGGCTGCAGCTATTGGTGCAGGCGTAGATATCCGTGAGCCACAAGGAAATCTTGTTGTTGATATTGGTGGTGGTACGACAGAGATCGGTGTTGTATCTCTTGGTGGTTTAGTTCTGTCAAAATCAATTCGTACAGCAGGTGATAAGATTGATAAAGGAATTGTTGATTATGTCAAGAAAAAATACAATCTTTTAATTGGTGAAAGAGTTGCTGAAGAGATTAAGATAAATATCGGTACAGCAGTAAGCTTAGATCAAGAACTCTCAATGGTTATCAATGGTCGTGACCAGGTTGAAGGACTTTTAAGTTCTGTAGAACTTACCTCTGAAGATGCAATGGATGCAATGCGTGAACCGCTCAAAGAGATTGCCGAAGCACTCCGTGATGTCCTTGAACAGATGCCACCAGATCTTGCTGGAGATATCGTAAACCATGGAATTATTTTAACAGGTGGGGGAGCACTTATTCGTCAACTTGATAAATACCTCTCAGATATTGTTAAAATTCCTGTTTTTGTAGCAGATGAACCACTTCTTGCAGTTGCACGTGGAACAGGTCGTGCACTTGAAGAGATAGATCTTCTACAAGAACTCTTTGAGAATGAATAAGAAGCTATTTCCATACTTATTTATTTTGATTGCACTCTTTGTGGGTGCACTCTACTATACAAATACGATCCAATCACCACTTCTATCTTCTCTCAATTCAATAAAAGTCTTCTACCATAATACAGTTCAAGGCATTGAAAATACAATAGATAGACATTTTTTTCAGGCTCAAGAGATTAGTGATTTAAAAGCAAAACTCAAAGAATATGATAACAATCACCTACTATTACAACAGTTCGCTTCAGAAATATATGATATATATCAAGAAAACAATGCCTCTCTTTCTATGAATCCTAAAACAGAATTAGTTCGTACTATTTCATATGAAAAGTTTGGTAATCTTAATCGCATTTGGCTTGATATTCCAGACTATAACAGTTCAAAAATATATGGACTTATTTATAAAGAGCTTGTTGCAGGTATAGTGATCCCAAAAGAAAACAAGCCTTTGGGGCTTTTAAATTCAGATATGAAAAGTACGTATGCTGTTTATATCGGTGATGTAAAAGCTCCAGGAATAGCACATGGTAATAATGATAAGAACCTTGTTATCAATTTTATTCCGGCATGGTTTGATATAAAAGTCAATGATGAAGTCATCACATCAGGACTTGATAATATCTTTTTTAAAGGTCTTAAGGTAGGCAAAGTACTTAGTATATCAAAAGCACAGGGCTACCAAAATGCTGTTGTAGAACCCTATTTTAAAGCAAATGAGCCTACTTACTTTCACATTATAAGGAGTGTACGATGAGATATATTTTAGTTTTTTTACTCTTTTTTTCTTCTTTTCTTTTTGCAAATGAGAAACAAAAAGTTACTATTGGTGCAGGAGCATATATACAATCACAACCATATAAAGGAGCAGATGATTTTCTTCTTCCATCTCCTGTAATATTTTATGACAATGGAATTGTATATGCACGTTGGAGCCGTTTTGGTGTCTACTTTTTAGGAGAGAAAAAAGAAGATTATGCATGGGGATTTTCTTTAACAGTTCAACCTCGTACACTTGGCTATAAACCTTCAGACTCTCCTTACCTTTTAGGTATGCAAGAACGTAAATCAACATTAGAAGGTGGTCTGGCATTTTCTGCAAGTTATCAGAAATCAAAATATATTGAGATTATGCTTCTAGCTGATATGCTCAATAACTACAATTCATGGGTAGCAAGAGCAGAGATAGGTGATAAGTATGAACTTGGAAAGTTCACCTTCTATCCAAGCCTTATTCTACTTTATGAACCAAGTAAATTTGTAGATTATTATTATGGTGTAAAAACAACTGAAGCTACAATATTTAGACCACAATACACCGCAGGATCAGGCTTACAATATGGTGCACAAACATATATAAAATATCCTTTTACCAAAGAGCTCTCAGCACTTGTAAATCTTCGTTATGACCGTATACCATCAAGTGCAAAGAACTCACCTTTAGTAGATAAAGGCTATATTTACTCTGGACTTTTTTCACTAATTTATACATTTGAGTATTAAGCCTCATCAAATATTAAGTGCCTTTTAGCTATAATCTCTAAATTTTTAAGAGATTATTTAAGAGGTAACAAATGCCAAAACGCACCGACATCAAAACGATTTTACTTATAGGTTCTGGTCCGATTATCATCGGTCAGGCATGTGAATTTGACTATTCAGGAACACAAGCTGTTAAGACTTTAAAAGAGTTAGGATACCGTGTAGTTCTCATCAACTCAAACCCTGCAACTATTATGACAGACCCTGAATTTGCAGACAGAACATACATCGAACCTATCAAAGAAGATATCATTGAAAAGATCATTAAAGATGAAAATGTAGATGCTATTCTTCCTACAATGGGTGGACAGACTGCTCTTAATGTTGCTATGAGCATGCATGAAAAAGGGATGCTTGAGGGTGTAGAGTTTTTAGGTGCAGACCCACAAGCAATTAAAAAAGGTGAAGATAGACACCTTTTTAATGAAGCAATGATAAAAATTGGTATGGATTTACCAAAGAGTAGAAATGCTTACAGTGTTGAAGAGGCTATTGAAGTAGCTAAAGAGATCGGTTTTCCAGTAATTTCTCGTGCATCATTTACACTTGCCGGTGGTGGTAGTGGTGTTGCTTATAATATGGAAGAGTTTGAAAAACTAGCAGCTGAGGGCATCAGTGCATCTCCTATCAGTGAAATTGAGATCATGGAGTCTATGCTTGGTTGGAAAGAGTATGAGATGGAAGTTATCCGTGACAAAGCGGACAACTGTATCATCGTATGTTCAATCGAGAACTTTGACCCGATGGGTGTTCATACCGGTGATAGTATCACAGTAGCTCCTGCACTCACACTTACAGATAAAGAGTACCAAAGAATGCGTGATGCCTCTTTTGCAATCTTGCGTGAGATCGGTGTTGATACGGGTGGATCTAATGTTCAATTCTCAATTGATCCAAAAACAGGTCGTATGATTGTAATTGAGATGAACCCAAGGGTTTCTCGTTCATCTGCACTCGCATCAAAAGCTACAGGATATCCTATTGCAAAAGTAGCAACACTCTTAGCAGTTGGATTTACTCTTGATGAGATCACAAATGACATTACAGGAACACCGGCATCATTTGAGCCAGTAATTGACTACGTTGTTACAAAAGTACCACGTTTTACATTTGAGAAGTTCCCTGAAGCAGTAAGCACACTCTCAACTTCTATGAAATCAGTCGGTGAAGTTATGGCAATCGGTCGTACTTTTAAAGAGTCTGTTCAAAAAGCACTCTGTTCACTAGAGACTGGACTGTGTGGATTTGATGAGATCGATGCGGATGATGAGTTCGTTCGTCATGAGATTCGCCGTCCAAATGCAGACAGAATCCTCTATGTAGCTGAAGGCTTTAGACGTGGTATGAGCATAGAAGATATGTTCGATACGTGCCAAATCGATCCATGGTTTCTTTATCAACTCCAAGAGTTAATGGAGAGAGAAAAAACGATCACTGATAAAATTCTTTTTGATGCAGAGCTTATGAGAGCTGTTAAGGTAGATGGTTTTTCTGACAAACGTATCTCTCAGCTCATCAAGAAAAACTCTGGTGAGACTGTCAGTGAAGATCTTGTTTATGAAGCAAGAAAGAAACTTGGCATTAGTTTAGAGTACAATGAAGTAGATACATGTGCAGCAGAGTTTGAAGCACTTACACCATATCTCTACTCTACAACAAACATTACAAAACTTCCTGCAGTTGCACCACGTCAAAGTGATAAGAAAAAAGTTCTTATTCTTGGTGGTGGACCAAACAGAATTGGTCAGGGAATCGAGTTTGACTACTGTTGTGTTCACGCAGCATTTGCACTTAAAGAGATGGGTATTGAAACAATTATGTACAACTGTAACCCTGAAACAGTCTCTACTGACTATGATACATCTGATGTTCTTTACTTTGAACCTATTGACTTTGAACATGTACGTGAGGTAATCGAAGCAGAAAATCCAGATGGTATCATTGTTCACTTTGGAGGGCAAACACCACTGAAACTTGCAGACGGCCTTACAAAAATCGGTGCAAAGATCTCTGGAACGCCATCATCAGTTATTGACCTTGCAGAAGATAGAGAGCAGTTTAGCGACTTTGTCAATCGTCATAATCTTAAACAACCGGCAAATGGTCTTGCTCGTACAAAAGAGGAGTCTTATGTAATCGCTGAAAAGCTTGGCTATCCTGTACTCGTTCGTCCATCATTCGTTCTTGGCGGTCGTGGTATGCGTATAGTTTACTCAGAAGCAGAACTTAAAGAGTATATGGACCTTGCAATCTCTGTAAGTAATGAAGCACCGGTTTTAATTGACAAGTTCCTAGATCAGGCGATAGAACTTGATGTGGATTGTATCAGTGATGGCGAAGAGGTATATATCGGTTCAGTTATGCAACATATCGAAGAGGCAGGAATTCACTCTGGAGACTCTGCGTGTTCACTTCCACCAGTTAACCTCACGCAAGAGATGATTGAGAAAGTAGAACTTCAAACTAAAGTGATTGCACTCGGTCTTGGTGTAAGAGGTCTTATGAATGTCCAGTATGCAATCTTTGAAGGTGAAATCTATCTTATTGAAGTAAACCCTCGTGCAAGTCGTACGGTTCCATTTGTAAGTAAAGCAACAGGTATGCCTTTGGCAAAAGTTGCTACACGTGTTATGATGGGAGAAAATCTTCGCGATTCTCTTGCATACTATGATAAATATGATGTAGTTGAAGAAGCAAATGGCCTTCTTCGTCCACGTCTTAAAGGGCATGTTTCTGTAAAAGAGGCAGTATTTCCTTTCCATAAACTCTACGGTGCAGACTTAGTTCTCTCTCCTGAGATGAAATCTACAGGTGAAGTTATGGGAATCAGTAAAAACTTCGGTGTAAGTTTTGCAAAATCACAACTGAGTGCCGGCAATAAAATTCCAACAGGTGGAACATGTTTTCTCTCTTTTGTAGATTCAGACAAAGAACATGCAGCAGAAATTGCAGCGGGACTTGTTAAACATGGTTTTAAACTTGTTGCAACCGGTGGTACACAAAAAGCCATTGAAGAGGCTGGAATAGAGTGTCAAAGAGTTCTTAAAATCTCTGAGGGTCGTCCAAACATTGAAGACAGCATGAAAAATGATGAAATTGCAATGGCTATCAATACTTCTGATAATAACACAAGTAAAAAAGATGCTGTTGTTATTCGTCAAGAGGTACTCAAACGTTCTATCCCTTACTTTACAACACTCAGTGCAGCACGTGCACTTATCTTGGCTCTTGATGAGATGAAAGATGACAAATGGTCTCAAGCAACAGCACTTCAAGACTTTCTGCTATAAAAGAGAGTATTATCCTCACGCAGACCGACACGACTGTCGGTTTTTTATCTCAAGATGCAGCAAAACTGCGTGAGATAAAGTCACGACAAGAAAATAAACCTTTTATCAAGGTATTTCAAAACTTTAAAACGCTACAATCATCGCATGTTCGCATACCAAAAAATAGAAAAAAAATGCTAAGGCGTGCTAAAAGAACTACTTTCATTGTAAAAAACCAAGCCTTTAGAATCGCTTCCTATCCACTACACTCTCAAGTACTACAAAACCTTACATGGAGTTACTCAACATCAGCAAATGAGAGTGGTAAAAAGTTTGAGAGAGATTTTTGCGAACAAAAAGCTGATATAATAGTAGAGAATAAAAATAGACTTTATGAGGGAATAGCCTCAAAACTCTATAAAATCAATAATAGTACACTAAAGAGGTTACGATGAGCAAAATAATTCAGATGATACTTAGTGGGATATTTTTTACTTTTATATGTGATTTTTTTCTATTTTTAGGAATAAAACAAAACTATATTGATACCAATAACATTCAAATCTACTATAATATTCTCTTTGCCGATAATCAGTCCTTTATTATATTTCTGTTTTTTACCCTTATCACAGGCTATATTGTTATGTATTTAAGTAATAAAATAGCACTTATCAGCATTGGTACACTTTTTTTACTCTCAGCGTCTACACTTATACCACCTATTGGTAAAATGACAGGAGAAGCTCTATTTATGCAAAAAAATCGTTCTATTAAAACAGATAAATTCTCTTATCATGGAGATCTGCTCTATATTGGCAGAAAAAATATCTATTTTTACGATTATGAACTAAAAAAAGTTATAATTCTAGACAAAAATAAAATACAAGGTAGTTATTAATGAGACATATCTCTTCTTTAGCAAAAGGTGTTGCACTTGGTACTGCAGGTGTCATAATGATGAGTACACTCACAGGATGTGAACAAAAACAGCAACAAGAGGCACAAAATAAATTTTTAGTCATCGAACAGCTTCCTGATGGAACATACAAAGTTGTTGAAGAGATGCCAACTGAAGGTCCAACACGAGCAATCATTCGAGAACGTGATGCAAATGGAAATATTCAAGAACGTTTTATGAATGAAGCAGAGATGAAAGCGCTCGCAGAACAAGAGTACCAAAAAGTGCAAAATGGCACGAGTGAAACAGTTCAAGAGAATAGCAGCGGAGCTGGTATGGGATTAGCTGGAACAATTTTGGCAGTTGCAGCAGGAAGTCTACTTGGAAACATGATAGCGAACTCGCTTATGAACAACAAAGCATTCTCCCGCAATACTCGCAGTGCTTATACATCCTCTGCATATAAGAAAAAAACAGCACGTGCATCATCAAGCAAAAAGAGCTTTTTTGGAAGCAGTTCTAAAAAGAGTTCATCTTATAAAAAAAGTGGTGGATTTTTTGGAGGCTAAAGTATGATAAAGACTCTTAAAGTCAACCCGATAGATGACACAACACTTGAAGAGATAGGCTTTTCTTGGCATACAGACAGTGATGGCAGTAAGTATGTCAGTGATGAACTTGTAGAGATAACACAAGATGAAGCAGAGGCCTACTATAAAGCTGCCAATGAGCTTTATGATATGTATGTAGAAGCTGCAGAATATGTCATAGAGAACAATCTCTTTTTCGAGCTTGGCATACCATTTAATCTTATCGATATGATTAAAAAATCATGGGAGAATGATGTTCATTGGCATATTTATGGACGTTTCGATCTAGCTGGTGGTATTGATGGAAAAGATATAAAACTTATAGAGTTTAATGCCGATACACCAACAGCACTTTTTGAGACAGCACTCTTGCAGTGGGCTATCTTAAAAGCCAACAATATGGATGAAGCTAAGCAGTTTAACAACGTTTATGAGGCTATCAGTGATAACTTCAAACGACTCATTACACTCTTTGATGAAACAGAACAGTTTGATGAGCTTTATGATGGCTGGAAGATACTTTTTTCTTCTGTTGAAGGTAATGATGAAGAAGAAGCTACAGTAAAACTTCTCCAACAGATGGCAAGTGATGCCGGATTTGTAACAGGATTTGAATTTTTACAAAATGTTCATTTTGATGATGAGGGAATCTATGACAGTGAAGATAATCCTTATGAATACTGGTTTAAACTCTATCCATGGGAAGATATCGCTACCGATGAGCCAGAATTAGCTACTACACTCACACATATTATGGAGAATCAAAAAGCTATCATACTCAACCCTGCATATACACTTCTTTTTCAATCAAAAGGAATGCTTGCAATTTTACACCAACTCTTTCCAGATTCTCCATATCTACTAAAGTGTTCGTTTGAACCACTAGAGGGAGTAAAACAGGTTGCAAAACCACTCTTTGGAAGAGAAGGTGCAAATACAAAGATCATAGATAGCACTGGAGAAACACTCACACAGACTGATGGTCCATATGACAACTATAATAAAATCTATCAAGAGTATGTTGATTTTATGCAAGATAACAATGGTTCAAAGTATCAAGCAGGAGTATTTTTTGCCTATGAAGCTTGTGGCGTAGGATTTAGAAAAGGTGGAGAGATACTCGATAATATGAGTAAATTTGTAGGACATGTTATAGTCGACTAGACTATAACCCTACTGCAGTTTTTTCTTTAAAATAATTTTACCTGCTTCAACACCCGGTTGATTATAAGCATCGATATACATAAATTTTGCACAAAGTGATGTAAGTAGCTCATACTCATACATTAGAGCTGCTATAGCACTCTCACACACTCCATCTATCGTAATTACATCACATGGAATATCTTTGAGATTATTGATAGACTCTATAGTCGCATCTGCTTGCTTATTAATAAGGTCCGAAAAAGCAATACTATTTAAATAGTCCAAATCCTCAAGACCTGCTAACTGTACATCTGGAATTTTCAAATCATTATCAAAATTATCTACCTTGATAACAGTAACTGTCTTATCTCGTCTACCCTCTACTATAAGCTGTAAAAAAGAGTGCTGATCTATTGGTCCGATAATTCCGATAGGAGTTAATCCCTGTCTTGTACCATTGATATCTACTTTTCCAAGGCTCTCACCCCATAGCTGAATATACCACTTATTAAAGCCTTCAAGTCTTGAAGAGTATGAAAATACAACATTAATATTGAAGCTGTATTTATACTCCACTAAAAAACGTGCTTTTTTGAGAATTCTCCTATAAAAATCTTTTTTGGCAAAAAAATCATCATGTATCTTTTTTGCACCATCTAAAAGTTCATCAATGTTTATACCAACTATAGCTAAAGGAAGAAGTCCTACAGCAGAAAAGACAGAAAAACGTCC
>Ga0256843_1000872_pt1 | contig 24815 bp, 21 predicted proteins | sample AlvinellametaG_FD_191572 | JGI IMG/M metagenome (GOLD analysis project Ga0256843, IMG submission 191572) | Pompeii worm associated microbial communities from hydrothermal vent at the East Pacific Rise, Pacific Ocean - Alvinella | ecosystem: Host-associated > Annelida > Integument > Unclassified ... | reverse complement strand
ATTCTATTAAAGGTTTTAAATCTTTATCTATTTTTAATATCTCATTTTCTAATAATGTTACAAATTCTAAAGCTTCTTCTTTTGACTCTGGTAAAAATGATGCAACATTTATATATCTTAAAGCAGTGATTACGTTTATTGTATGATAAAGATGTGCTTTCATTCCTACAGGTAATAAATATCTAGCCATCTCTTGAGCTTTTTTATTTGCTATATGTTTTTGGAATTTTGGTAATTTTTCTTCCATTATAGGTTCTAACTTTTCACAAAACATTTCATAATAAGAAAACATTTTTTCATAATACTCATTCCATTTATTATGATCAGCATTTTTAGGTATATAAAAATTTTCTATTTTCATTTTTGCATATCTTTGAGATACTTGTTCACTATTATAAAACATATGAGAATGAAGAAGTCTCCAAATAAGATGTCTACTCATCCCTTCTATTAAAATAGTAAAATGGTAATGTTGAAGTGTAGTATGATGCCCAGCTTTAAAAATAGAATCTAAAAGAGAATTTTTTTTATCCCATTTACTTGCTGATTCAGGTGAAACAATATTTTTACCAAAATAACAACTTCTAGCACTTCCTACAGCTATATCTGTAGGTTTATGACTTGTTTCTAATATTTTTAACTCCATTTTCATCCTTAAATTTTTTTAAAATTATACTTAAATTTTAAATAAGAGAAATTTTATCTTAAATTTCATTTTTAATTCATTTTTATTTTTTATAATTCCACTGCCCGTAAAAAAATAGTTTTTTCATACTACGACTCCTTTTGAAATAAAATTATTTTTTTTCATACGACACTCCTTTGGCCCCTTTGGGGTTTATATTCAAAAGAATACACTAATTAAATTTTTTTTAAATCACATAAAAAACTAAAATATAAACTACTATACTAAAATAAAAAAATAATTTTTATTTAATAATAATTTTTTTCCATTATGTCATTTTAAATTCATTTTTATTTTATATAATTCCATTGCCCGTAAAAAATAGTTTTTTCATACGACTCCTTTAAAAATTATTTTTTTCATACGACACTCCTTTTTCCCCTAATGGGGATATAAAATCAAACCCTTTGAGAATGACAAATAGCTACAGCCATAGCATCTGTAATATCAAGAGGCTTAATTTCACCTTTAATGCCAAGTATTCTTTTTACCATAAATGCTACACTTTGTTTATCAGATTTTCCATTACCTGTTACCGCTTTTTTCACTTGTAATGGAGTATATTCACTAAAATTTCCATGTTTTTGAATAATTCTAAGAGATAAAGCACCACGAAATTGTGCTAATTTTAAAATCCCTTTTGGATTATAAGCAAAAAATATATCTTCTATAGCAACTTCATCAATATCATCTGTTAGAATAATATCTAAAGCTTCAATAAGTTCAGATATTTGATATTGAAGTTCTCTCTCTTTTATCTTGATTACCCCAGCATCTATTAGTTTTAATTTATTTTTCTCTTTTTCAATAATTGCATATCCACATCTAATACTTCCTGGATCTATTCCTAAAATTTTAATATTCACTCCTTTTCACATTTTATTCACTACTTATTAACATTTTATTTTATTTGATATTATCCTAAGTTTTGGTATAATACTTAATATACTAAATCAATTTCACAAAAGGATGTTTTTTGATATTCAATAAAATAAAATCAGCTCTTCAACATAGTGAAGATGAACTAAATTATAACAGATATCTAAAAAATTTAAAATTAGATAAAACAAATTCAACTTCAAACCACTTAATTATAGAAGCTCCAAATATATATATAGCTACCTATTTAAAAAGACACTATACACAAAAAATAGCAAATTTATATGCAAGAGAAACTGATATTACTCCTGAAATACAATTCACAACTCCAAATAAAACAACAAATAAAATAAATTACGAAGAAAGTATAAAAAAAGATATATCAAATACAACAGCTACTTTAATACCAGAATTTACATTTGATAGCTTTGTAGAGGGTGCAAGTAATTTATTTGCTTATAATACAGCTAAAGCTGTAGCCAAATCTCCTGGAACTTTATACAACCCTTTATTTATATATGGTGGAGTAGGTCTTGGAAAAACTCATTTATTACAAGCTATAGGTAATGAATTAAAAAATAAAATTAATATCACTTATGTTACAAGTGAACAATTTATGAATGATTTTACTTATAATATTAGAAATAATACAATGGATGAATTTCATAAAAAATATCGTCAATGTGATCTACTTTTAATTGATGATATTCAATTTTTTGCAGATAGGACAAAAACACAAGAAGAGTTTTTCCATACATTTAACGAACTAATTTCACATAAAAAACAAATTTGTGTAACAGCGGATAGACATCCTAAAAATATTCTTGGAATAGATAAAAGAATCTCTACAAGATTTGAACAAGGAGTTATCACAGAGATACAACCACCTGAACTTGCTACCAAAATAGCTATTATTAGAAAAAAATGTGAATTAAATAATATTACTCTTCCTGAAGATGTAATCACTTTTATAGCCACAAGTTTAAATAACAATATTCGCGAAATTGAAGGGATGATCACACAAACATATGCAATGGCTAATATGATAGGTACTGAAATAAGTTTAGATTTTACAAAAGAGATATTTAAAGAACAAATTGAAAATAAAGAGATAGATTTAGATACAATAATAAAATTAATCTCAAAAGAGTTTAATCTAAAGCCTAGTGAAATTACAGCAAAAAGTAGAAAACCTACTATTGTATTAGCAAAAAGAACCGGTATTTATTTAGCAAGAGAATTAACAAAACAATCAACCACAAAAATAGCTAAATTTTTTGGATTAAAAGACCATAGTGCAGTAAGTCATGCTATTAAAGCTTTTAAGAAAAAAATAGATGAAGATAGTGAATTTAAAAATAGAATAGATGAACTAATAAATAAAGCAAAAAGTTCAAAAAGTGAATAATGTGAATTTATTTTCACATTCTCTTCACATTGATAAGGCGCTAAATAGTGGGGGTTTGAGTGATAATTCACGTATTCACGCTTCTTACTATTATTACTATTAAATTATTAAATATAAAAGGAGAAAACATGTTTATCAAAATTTCAAAATCAATCATAGAAAATATACTTACAAATGCTATAAACTTTATAGAAAAAAAAGACCATTCTCAAATAACTTCTCATATATTACTTGAAGCTACAGATTTATTAACTATAAAAGCTACAGATACAGAATTTGGAATAGAATATACTAATAGTAATTGTGAAATTATTGAAAAAGGGAAAACAACTATAAACGGAAAAAAGTTTTATGAAATAATAAAAGCACTAAATGATGATTTTATCTCAATACAAATAGAAAAGAATATAGCAATTATTTCTCAAAATCATTCTATATATAAATTACCTACTTTCGATGCAAATGAATTTCCAGAATTTCCAAATATAAAAAACCTTAAAAAAATAGAATTAAATTCAATTGAATTTATAGATGGATTAAAAAAAGTTCTACCTGTAATAGACAATAATAACCCAAAATATGAATTAAATGGAACATTACTTGATATAAGTGAAAAAAATCTAAATCTTGTAGCAACAGATACTAAAAGACTTGCTTTATATAAAATAGAAGAAAATTCTCAAAAAGATATTCAAATTATTATTCCTAAAAAAGCAATTTCTGAAATTAGAAAACTATTTTTAGATAACTTTGATATTTATTTTGATGAGACAAATTTAATTATAAAATCAAATAACATTACATTTTTTACACAACTAATAAATGGAAAATTTCCTGATTATAAAAGAATTATTCCAAATGAATATAAATATATAATTAAACTAAATAAAACAACTTTTACTAAAGCAATTAAACAAATAAACATCATTTCAAATGAAATAAAAATAACAATTCAAAAAAATCAAATGTTATTTGAATCAATTTCAGATGAGACATTTGAAGCAAAAACAGATATAGAAATAGTTTCTGAAATAGAAAATTTTACTTTTGCTGTAAACTCTAAATTTATATTAGATTTTTTAAATGTTATAGATGATGAGATTGAAATGTGTTTAAATGAAGAAAATATTCCATTTTCATTAAGAGATAAAAATTTTCAAACAATCATAATGCCTCTTACTATTTGATATAATTATGAATATAAAAAATAAAAAGGATATAAATGTCTGAATATAGTGGTAGTAATATTAAGGTCTTAAAAGGGCTTGAAGCTGTAAGAAAAAGACCAGGAATGTATATAGGTGATACAAGTGAAAAAGGGCTTCATCATCTAATATATGAGGTTATTGATAACTCAATAGATGAAGCAATGGCTGGTTTTTGTAATAAAATAGATGTAAAAATTTATAAAGATGGAAGCGTTAGTATAAGTGATAACGGAAGAGGAATTCCTGTAGATATCCATCCAGAAGAAAAAATTCCAGCAGCTACTGTAGTTTTAACGGTATTACATGCAGGTGGAAAATTTGATAGCGAAACTTATAAAGTAAGTGGAGGTCTTCACGGAGTTGGTGTATCTGTAGTAAATGCTCTTTCTAAAAAACTTATAATGACAATCAAAAGAGATGGGAAAATTTGGGAACAAACTTTTGAAAAAGGAAAACCAGTTACAGATTTAGTAGTAGTTGGTACAACAAATAGAACAGGAACTACTATCCATTTTTGGCCAGATGATACTATTTTTGAAACAACTCAGTTTAAATCATCTATTTTAATCAAAAGATTTAAAGAATTAGCGTATTTAAATCCACAAATTACGATTAATTTTGAAAATGAACAAGATAAAACGAAAGAAAGTTTTCATTTTGAAGGTGGTATTAAAGATTTCGTATTAACTTTATCAAACAAAGAAAAAGTAACAGATGTAATATATTTCAAAGAAGAAACAATTACTGATGAAGATAGATTTGAAGCTGAAGTGGCTTTATGTTATGATACAGGATATGCAGAAAATAGTATTAGTTTTGTAAATAATATTAGAACTATTGATGGTGGAACTCACGAATCTGGATTTAAAGCAGGACTTTCAAAAGCTATTATAAATTACATCAATAAAGAGATGAAACTTAAAGAAAACATAAAAGTTACAGGTGAAGATGTAAGAGAAGGTTTAAATGCTATTATTTCTGTAAAAATAGGTGATCCTCAATTTGAAGGGCAAACTAAAGGAAAACTTGGAAGTAGTTTTGTAAAACCTATCATTCAAAAAATTACATATGAGGTATTAAGTAGATATTTTGAAGAACATCCAAATGAAGCAAAAATAATAGCAAATAAAGCTATAGATGCAGCAAGAGGAAGAATGGCTGCTAAAAAAGCTAGAGAGCTTACTAGAAAACAATCAAAAATGAGCATAGGAACACTTCCAGGAAAACTTGCTGATTGTCAAAGTAAAGATCCTGAGATTAGTGAACTTTATTTAGTAGAGGGTGATAGTGCAGGTGGAAGTGCTAAGCAAGGAAGAGATAGAGTGTTTCAAGCTATTTTACCTTTAAAAGGTAAAATTTTAAATACACAAAAAGAGACAAATTTTGCAAAAGTATTTTCATCTGAAGAGATTAAAAATATAATCACAGCACTTGGTTGTGGAATTGGTGAAGAATTTGATAGTGAAAAAATTAGATATAAAAAAATTATTATTATGACAGATGCGGATGTAGATGGTAGCCATATTCAAACACTTATAATGACATTTTTCTATAAATATCTTAGAGAACTTATTGCAAATGGATATCTTTATATTGCTCAACCACCTCTATATAGATATAAAAAAGGTAAAACAGAAAAATATTTAAAAGATGATAAAGAGTTAAGTGAATATTTAATTTCTCAAGGGATAGATGCTCTTGATATTGAACTTGGTAGACCAGAACTTATTGAATTACTTAAAAATATAGCTGAATATAAAATAGCTTTAAATAAACTTCAAAAAAGATTTAATTTACTTGAAGTGATTAGATTTTTAATTGAGGAAGAGGGAGATTTAGAAGAATATTTAGCTTCTATTGGATTTAATATTTTAAATAAAAAAGACAATCACTATTTTATTCAAACAAATAGAGGACTTGAAGAGATTACTATTGATGAAAATTTAACTAATCACTATCTATTCACAAGAGCAAAACAAGCTTATGAAAAGATAAAAGAGTATAAAGATTTAGTAGATGGTGATTTATTGGATTTACTTGAAATAGTAGAAAAAAAAGCAAGAAGTGGTGCTAATATCCAAAGATATAAAGGGCTTGGAGAGATGAATCCTGAGCAACTTTGGGAGACTACTATGAATCCTGAAAATAGAGTGTTAGTTCAAGTAAAAATAGAGGATTTTGATACTGCTAGTGAATATTTTGAATTGTTTATGGGAAGTGAAGTTGAACCAAGAAGAGATTATATACAAACACATGCTAAAGATGTTGAAAACTTAGATGTATAAGGAAAATAGATGAAATTTGATGAAATGGATTTAACATACAAACTTGAAAATTTACAAAAAGTACTTGCGGAAAAAATTCAACCAATGTTAGCAATGGATGGTGGTGGAATGGAAGTTATTGATGTAAAAGAAGCACCAAATGGAGATTTACAACTTTTTATAAGATATGTAGGTGCTTGTGCTACATGTAGTAGTGGAGGAGCTACTTTATTTGCAATTGAAGAGACTTTAAGAAAAGAACTTGATACAGATAAAATTAGAGTATTTAATGTGTAAATTCAAAAGGGGTTGTTATGATAAATGAGAACTATAAAAATAAAATAAAAGAGTCTATTAAAAATAAATTTTCTGTAATGGGAATAGGTGAAAGTGATATTAATGAGTTAGTAGAAGTTTCAATAGCTTCTTTAGAAGAAGAGATAGAAAAAGTAAAAGAGATTTTAAAAGGTGATGATATAGAACAATTAGGGTTTCATACACATACAATAAAAGGTATTTTATTAAATGTAGGATTAGATGAAGATGCTAAACAGTTTCAAGAAATAAAGCATTTAGTAAATACAAAAACTGTAGATGAAATCAAAGAGGTTACAAAAAAAAGGATTTCTATTTTTGATTAAAAGGGGTATTAGATGGAGGTTGAATCTTTTATTTATAATTATAGGGGGGAGTTAAAGTTTGGATTTCAGCCAAACTTAGTATTTTTATTTTTTGAGGGACAAAGAAAAGAAGTTGTATTAGAATGTTATAAAAAATTAAAACAAATAAGTCCTAAAGTAGAAGTTGTTGGTGTTAATGGTAAAGGTGGAAATTTAAACAACAATATTCCTTTTATTACTAATGAAAATCAAGTTTCTATTTTAGCATTTAATATTGAAAATTTTTTAGTTAGAGTATTTAATATACATGATAAAGATATTTTAAAAAAAGAGTTTACTAGTAGTTATTATTACTATAGAGATAGTGCTTCTATATTATTTTTTCCTTTTGAATATGATACTAATAGTTTTTTGGATTATATTCAAGATGAAAAAAATATGCATAATATTTATGGTGGAGTTTATACAACAAGTAATGATGTTGGTGTTTTTTATAATGGACAGTTTTATAGAGATAGATTAATAAGTGTGTTTTTTAATCAAGATGAGGTGGAATTTTTTTCTTTATCTATTCACGGATGGAAACCTATAGGGATTAGTTTTAAGGTAACTAAAAGTGAGAAAAACATTGTATATAGTTTAGATGATGAACCTGCATTAAAACTTATTGAAGAGTATATTGGAGAAATAAAACAAGAGAATATAGATATATTTTTACATCCATTTTGTGTTAAACATAAAGATGATATTAGTTTAGCTTCTATAAAATCTATAAATAGAAATAATAACTCTATAGAATTTTATAAATATATATATGAAGGTGAAGAGATAAAAATCACAATTCCTATAAATCAACAAAAAATGATGAAGTTAATAGAACAGAAATTAAAAGACATAAAGTGTAAAGGTTTGTTTGTATTTAGTTGTATAGGAAGATATGCATATTATAAAGAGTTATTAGTGTTTGAAATGGCTGAAGTATCAGATTTTTTAAAAGTTCCATTTGCTGGTTTTTTAACTTATGGAGAGATTGGTAGTAATAAAGTAGATAGTAAGTCTATTTTACAAAATCAAACAATGAATTTGATTTTTTTTAAGGATAAATAATGTTAAGTTGGTTTTTTGAAAACTGTGTAAAAAATAAAGGGGAAATTTTAAAATTTTTAGAAGATTTTTTAGTTTCAATGTTACCAAATAAAAATAATTTAGATTTAGAAGAGTATAAAAAAAAGGGAATAGAGTATCTTTTTTATAATAATGATGAATTTTTATATATTTTAAAATATCAAATATTTAAAGAAATAAATGGAGATTATTTAGAAAAGGTTTTTGAGATATTCCAACTAAAACATAGACAATGGATTGATTCTATTTTAAATAATTGTAATGATAAAGATAAAATTATTGAGGTTTTGAAATATTTAGGAAAGAAGAAATTAGAGATATTAAAAATAATTGTTTTACCTTCATTTAGGTCATTAGAAAATGATGTTAAAAATAGTGAAATAGTTACAAATATGTTAAACTCTATAGTAGAACATTTACAAAAAATGCAAAAAAATCAAAATATGATGCTTGCAAATATTTCTCATGAAATGAGAACACCTTTAAATTCTGTAATTGGGTATTTAGATATATTAGATTCAATAACAACTCTTTCTCCTGAAGAGAGGAAAAATATTATATATGCAAAAAATTCTTCAAAATTATTACTTACTTTGATAAATGATTTATTAGATACTCAAAAACTCTCTAATGCTACACTAGATTTAATAACACAACCTTTTTGGGTTAATAAGGTGATAAAAAATGCTGTTTTAATATCGAGTGTAAATGCTACACAGAAAAACATTGAATTTAATTATATAGATAAAACAGACTTATTGTATGAAGTTATGGGTGATGAAAATAGATTTTTACAAATTTTAAACAATCTTTTTTCTAATGCGGTAAAATTTACACCTAAAGGTGGAAAAATTGAGATAGTAGCTACAAATAAAGACCTTGGGGATAAAGTTGAGGTGAATATAAAAGTAAAAGATAATGGTATAGGAATTCCAAAAGATAAACAAACAGAACTTTTTAAACCTTTTGTAAGAGCTACAAATAAAGAAAAAGGAACAGGTTTAGGACTTTATATTTCAAAACAATTAGCAAATAGGATGGGTGGAGATATTTGGTTTGAAAGTGAAGAAAAAAAAGGAAGTGTTTTTTATGTAAAAGTTACTTTTGATAAAAGTCAAAATTTTTATAATAAAGATATATTAAAAAAGAAAAATATAGTTATTTTAAAAGAGAAATCTTTAGATTATTGTAAGAATATACAAAAACAATTAAAAGATATTGGTGCAAATATTACGATTTTTAGTGATGTAGAAGGTTTTATGAAATATACAATATTTAACAATACTATTGATATGGTAATCATTATATACCCAAATAAAATTGAAAAAGATAATTTAGATAAATCTTTTATAAAAACTTATAAAAAAATTTCTAAAAAAAACACAATATTTATTGCAGGAGTAGAAGATAGTTATTATTTAAAAAATTCTAAAGTATTTAATAAAGTTATAAATACCCCTCTTACAATTTTAGATATTATAGAACTTTTTTCATCTCCAAAGATAGAAAAAGTTTCTTATAATTATTTGATTATTGATGATGAACCAATGAATAGAATGGTTTTAAGTAGTATGATTAGAACTTTTGATGAAAATGGAAAAATAGATACAGCAATAGATGGTATTAGCGGATTAGAAAAAATAAAGTCAAATAAATATGACTTTATTTTTTTAGATAAAAGAATGCCAAAAATGGATGGATATGAGGTTTTAGAAAAGATTAGAGAATTAGGATTAAATATAAAAAATATATATTTATTAACAGCTGATGGAGATAATGAGACTATATCTAAAGCAAAAGAGTATAAAGTAGGGTATATTGCTAAACCAGTAACATTACAAACTTTAAAAAGTATTGTTTATAAAGGATAAATAATGAAGCCATTGTTTAAAGAAGTTTATTCATTAGATAACTTTTGTTATAAAAATGGACTTAATGAATATATACTTATGGAAAATGCAGCAAGAAGCATGTATGAAGAGATTAAACATTTTAATTCAGTATGTATAATTTCTGGTCCTGGAAATAATGGTGCAGATGGAATAGCTTTGGCTAGAATGCTTTTAGGTGAAATTGATGTTCATCTATTTTTACCTATGGGTGTAAAAAGTGAAATGGCTAAATTTCAATTAGAAGTATATAAAAATTATGGTGGTGAATATAGTGAGTATACTCCATCAAAAGTAAAAGATTATGAATGTTATGTAGATGCTATTTTTGGTAGTGGATTAAAAAGGGATTTGGATAATAAAACTAATAAAATAATAAAAGCTTTAAATAAAAGAAAAGGGTTTAAATTAGCATGTGATATACCTACTGGACTTGATGATAATGGAAATAAAAAAGGGGAAGTTTTTAAAGCTGATAAAACGGTAACAATGGGTGCAGCTAAATTATCTCTTTATAGTGATGAGGCAAAAGATTTTGTTGGTGAAATAAAAGTAGCAAATTTAGGTGTTAGTTTTAAAAATTATATATCAAAAACAAAATATTATCTACTAGAAAAAAATGATATACAACTTCCATTTAGAGATCAAAAAAATTCACATAAAGGCTCTTATGGACATTTAGGGGTTTTAGTAGGAGAAAAAGAAGGAGCAGGTATTATTTCATCTTTAGCTGCTCTTAATTTTGGAGCAGGGCTTGTTACTTGTATTACTCGTGAAAAAGTAAATATTCCATATGAATTGATGCATGATGATAGAATAAGTGATAAATTTAATACAATTGTATTTGGTATGGGAATGGGTAATTTTTATGATGATGAATTAGAAAAAATTTGTAGCTTAGATATACCTAAGGTTATAGATGCAGATATGTTTTATAAAAAAGAGATATTAAAGTGTTTAGATAAAAATGTTGTTTTAACACCTCATCCTAAAGAGTTTTCGTCACTTTTAAAAATATGTGAAATAGGTGAATATAGTGTAGATGAAATTCAAAAAAATAGATTTGAATTAGCTTTAAAATTTAGTGAAATTTATCCAAATGTTGTACTTTTATTAAAAGGAGCAAATACAATTATTGCTTATAAAAATCAACTTTATATAAATAATTTTGGAACACCTGCATTAGCAAAAGGTGGGAGTGGAGATGTTTTAGCTGGAATTATAGGAAGTTTATTGGCTCAAGGATATCATCCTTTAAAGGCTACAATTACAGCTAGTTTAGCACATGCTTTTGCTGGAGATATAACCCCAAATTATAGTTTAACTCCATTAAAACTAATTGATAATTTAAAGTTAATATAAATCTTTTAAATACTCTGGTGGGTATTTAAATTCAAATGTAGATGGTTTAATGTTTTTATTTATATTGTTTTCTATATCTGAAGCTGTGCTTTCTATATTATTAATAGCTGAAGAGATATTTTTATTTGATTTTATTTGATTAAATTTTATAGTATTAGGTTCTATAAAATTTGGTTTTATGACTATTTTATTTAGATTTGTATTAAATATTAGTTGTTCCCCTTTTTTTACTTCAACTGTTTTCATTGTATTTAAATTTGTAAATGTTGTTATACCAGATAGCATACTAAGTTTAACTATATCATTTTTTGTTTCTACGATAAAATATGTTCCTCTGATTCCTATAGAGGCATTTTTTGTTCTGATTTTAAATCTTTTAGGAGCAAATTTACCAATTTTACCTGTTAGAGTTTTCATAATACCATGAGATAATCTAAATTTAGCTTTAGAATTTTTGTCATCAAATAGATAATCAGATATTTTAAGTAAAGAATTTTTTCCTATTGTAATAATTGTATTGTCTTTGAAAATAATTTGCATTTTTGTTTTATCTAATGTTTTAATATTATCATTTTTTTCTAATTTAAATCCAACTTTTGCTGTTAGAGTTTTATTGTTTCTAATAATATTTGCTGTACCTTTTAGAGCAGTTATTTCTCCTACCCATCCAAAAACAAAAGAAGTTAATATCCCTATTATAATAAATAATTTCATTTTATAATCCTTTAAAGTTTTTTATTATACCAAGGTCTATTATCCATTTATCATATGAATATGGTTTGATATTAGAATCATTATTTATATATTCAATTTTTGTTTGGTATTTAATAGAACCTTGTGTTGTGATAAATAGTTTACAATCAAATTTATTATCAATTTGTTTTTTTTGAAAGTATATATTTTTATCTTTATATCTTTTTATATCATAATTTACTATAAAATCCAAAGTTTTTTTTGAAATAATAGTTTTATAGTCTATAGCTGTTTTGAATGAAGTATATGAAATGTTTTTATTGGTATTTTTCTCTTCTATGCCATTTTCTAAACCTAATGTGATTTGTGTTGAGTTATTATAAAAATATTTTTTTAATTGGTTTGATATTGAAATGGTATAATGATTATAATCACTATCTTTTATATATTTATTTGATGTTAAAGATAAATTTAGAGTGTTTTTATAATTATTAAATATTTTCTCTATCCCTTCATTAAAATTAAATCTATTTAAGTAACTTTCATTGGCATATTGTACATAGTTGTAATTAAAAGAATGTTTTATAGTAAAATTGTTTTTGTTTGTGATTAGTATTGGATTATAACCAAATACATCTATATCTTTATCAGAATTATCTATTACCTTTTTTGAATAAATAAAAAAATTGTTTAAAAATTGAGGTTTTATATAGTTTATAGATAATATTCCATATATACTAAAAGCACTAGTTTGATGTTCAGAATTAGAGACAGTAGTTGAGGTGTTGTCAATTACAATATTCCATGTATCATAATCTGTAGTATTATTGATATTACTATCAAATAAAACACCTGTTTTTAAATAAATTTCTTTTTTATTTGAATGTTTTTTTAAAAAATCATTTATCTTTTTTTTCATAGTTGGAGTTGGATTTTTTATAGAACTAAAATATTTTTTTGCCAAGTTTATGTCATTTTGTTTTGCAAAAATTACGCCCAAATAAAATTTTGCTGTATCATTATTGGGATCATATATTAAAACTCTTTGAAATGCTGCAATAGCTAAATTGATATTGTTTTGTTTTAAATATTGTTTACCTTGTTTAATGTCTTCTAAGTAATTTGAAGATTCTATTGCTTGTAAGGATATAACGAGTATAAATATAAAAGAGAGGTTTATTATTCTCATATAAAGCCTTTTTTATTTTTAGATATAATTATTATAGCACAAAAAGGAATTTGATGAAAAAAAGCTTATTGTATCTTTTATTTTTTATTATGACATTTATTTTCTTTGTTTTTATATACCTTTTTTCTTCTGCTGATGTTTTTGATAATAAATTAAGAGATGAGATGTTTTTATTAAGAGGGGAAATAAATACTACAAACAGTGTAGCTATTGTAGATATTGATGAAAAATCATTAAAGGTTTTAGGGCAATGGCCATGGAGTCGTGATAAAATAGCTAAAATTTTGGTTAATCTTACACAAGCTAAAGCTTTGATTATAGGACTTGATATGTTTTTTGCTGAGGTTGATACTAAATCTCCTGCATATCTTTCAAAAAAATATAATTTAAATATTAAAAAAAATAATTATGATAAATATTTGTCGCATATATTGGAAAATACACCTACTATTTTAGGATTTTATTTTAATTTTGAAAATAATATCACAAAAAATATTTTACCTAATATCCCAGCTATTTTTATACAAAAAAATCTTAAAGAAGAGTATTTGTTTCAGGCAAAAGGGTATATAGGTAATATTCCTATTTTACAAAATAGCGCATATTCTGGTGGTTTTGTAAATATGATTCCAGATGTTGATGGAGTGGTAAGGCATGTGCCTTTGGTTTTAAAATATGATGATTTAATATACCCTTCTTTAGCTTTTGAGATGTTTAGAATAGCAAGTGGAGAAAATAAAATTATTATTAATTATTCTGATGCAGGTGTAGATAATATTCAAATAGGTAATTATAAAATAAAAACAGATAGATTTGGAAGACTTTTTATAAATTATAGAGGTGATAAAAAAAAGTTTAAATATATTTCTGCTATAGATATTTATAATAACGACTTTAATAAATCTTTAATAAAAGATAAGTTTGTTTTGATCGGAACTAGTGCAGGTGGACTTTTTGATTTAAGAGTTACACCATTTAATACTGTATTTCCTGGAGTGGAAGTGCATGCTAATATTATAGATAATCTTATAAAAGGTGACTTTTTATACCATCCAGATATAGCGGAGATTATAGATATATTATCACTATTTATAATAGCTAGTTTAGTGTTTTTGATATTTTATTATTTTAATGCTATTATTTCTTTGTTATTTTTGATTTTATTATCTATTTTTTATTTTGGATTTGTTTATTATTTGATGTTTTATGAGGGGTATATTATCAATATATTATTGCCATTAGTAGAGATGGTTATTTTGGCGATAATTTTTGGAACTATAAATTATCTTTTAGAAGCTAAAAAAGCAGAAGCACTAAAATATGCATTTTCAAAAAAAGTATCTCCTAAAGTAATGGAGGAACTTTTAGAAAATAAAGCAGATACTATATTAACACCTAAAAATAAAGAAGTAACTATATTTTTTAGTGATATTAGAGGGTTTACTTCAATTAGTGAAAAACTTTCAGATCCTAAAAAAGTGATTGAACTTTTAAATTTTTATATGATACCAATGGTTGATAATATCACTTTTCATAAAGGAACTGTTGATAAGTTTATAGGTGATGCAATTATGGCTTATTGGAATGCACCAGTTGATATTAAAAATCACGCAGATGAAGCTGTGAGTAGTGCTATTGAGCAAATAGAAATGTTAGAGAAGTTAAATCTTAAAATAAACAAATTGTTTGGTATAACATTAAAAATAGGAATAGGAATAAATAGTGGAATAGCAACAATAGGAGAGATGGGAAGTAGAGGAAGAGCAGATTATACAGTAATAGGGGATAATGTAAATCTTGCATCACGTCTTGAAGGATTAAATAAAATTTATTATTCTTCTATTTTAATTTCTGAATTTACATATAATTTACTTACAAAAGAGTATATAATTAGAGATATAGATTTAGTAAGAGTAAAAGGGAAAAATAAAGTTGTTAAAATTTATGAAGTTTTAGGTTTTGGAAGTGAAAATTTTGAAGAATATCATATTGCTTTAGAGTTATATAGAAGTGCTAATTTTAAAAGGTCAAAAGAGATTTTTGAAAAAATATATAAACAAACAAATGATCCACTATATAAAATGTATTTAAAAAGATGTGAATATTTGATCCAAAACCCACCTAAAAATTTTGATGGTGTGTGGAGTTTTATATAGAAAATAAAGGAGTGTTATGATTAAAGTTTTAGGAAGTTATGGTAATAGAGCTAAAGATTCTTATACATCTTCTTTTTTAATAAGAGAAGATATTGTAATAGATGCAGGAAATTTAACTAATGGTCTTGCTGATGATGTAATAAAATTAAATCATATTTTTTTAACTCATTCCCATTTTGATCATATTTTAGATATCCCTTTTGTAATAGATACTTATTTTAATAAAAGAAAAGAAACATTACATATATATGGTTTAAAAGAGACGATTCAAAATGTTAAAGAGTTATTTAATAATCAAATTTGGCCAGATTTTTCTAGTATAAGTCTTTCAAATGGAAAAAAAGCTATAGAATTTATAGAAATAAATATAAATCAAGAGTTTAAGTTTAATGAAATAACTTTAGTTCCTATAAAATCTAATCATACTGTACCAACTATTGGATATAAAATAATAAAAAACAATAAAGTTGTAATTATTACAGGTGATACATATTTGCATGATGATTTAATAAAAGAGATAAATAATACTAAAGAATTAAAAGCAGTTATAATAGAATGTTCGTTTCCTGATGAATTTGAAAATTTAGCTAAAACATCAAAACATTTAACTCCTAAGCTTATAGCTACATTAAAAAAACAAATTCAAGATATTCCTCTATTTCTTTATCATTTCAAAAAAGAATATAAATCTAAAATTATTGAAGAACTTAGTGATTTGGAAATTATTAAAGATTCAAATCAAATTTTAGATGATGGAATGTGTATTAAAATATTTGATGATTATAAATGTGAATTTAATGATGACAATATTTATAAAACAGAGCTTAAAAAACTAATGAAAATAGGAGTAGAGCTTTCTTATCAGGATAATATCCATTATTTATTAGAAGATATATTATCTGTAGCTAGAGAGTTTACTAATGCAGATGGAGGTAGTGTATATTTAAAAGATAAAGATAAATTATATTTTACTATTATTCAAAATGATACATTAAAAACTTTTATGGGGGGAAGAAATGAGGAGATAAAGTGGCCCCCTTTAGAACTATTTATTGATGGCAAAGAAAACAAAAAAATGGTTGCACCTTTATGTGCTTTGACACAAAAAATTTATAATATCGCTGATGTATATAAAAATAAAGAATTTGATTTTAGTGGTACAAAAAAATTTGATAATTCTACAGGTTATCGCTCAAAAAGTATGCTTGTAATTCCTTTAATAAACCACAAAAAAGAGACAATAGGTGTTCTTCAACTTATAAATAAAAAAGATAAAGATTGTACAATCCCTTTTAATAAAGATGATGAAGATATTACTATGAGTTTGGCTTCACAAGCTGCTATTTCTATCACTAAAAATAAGCTTATTGAGGATTTAGAAAACTTTATAGAAAGTTTTATCAAGGTGATAGCAAAGGCAGTCGATGAAAAAAGTAAATATACAGGAAAACATGTCCAAAAAGTAGCTATTTTAGCTGAACTTATGAGTAATGAAATAGATAAAGATAATGAATATTTTAAAGATATTAAATATGATGATAATATGTTAAAACAGATAAAAATAGCAGCACTCTTACATGATATAGGTAAAATTACTACAGATACGAGAATAATGGATAAAGCTACAAAGCTTGAAGATGTTGTAGATAAAATAGATATTATTCAAGAGAGATTTGAAATTATTAAAAGAGATATGTTATTAAAAGGGATAAATGATTTTAAAGAATTATATGAAGATTTAGAATTTTTAAAAACTGTTAATATTGGTGGAGAATATATGAGTGATGATAAAATAAATAAGATAGATGAAATTGCACAAAAATATTCTTATTTGTTACAAGATTCAAAAGTTAGTGTATTAAGAGATGATGAAATAGAAATGCTTAAGATTAAAAAAGGTACTTTAAGCAAAGAAGAAAGAGAACATATTAATAGACATGCTTTAATGACTTTAGAAATGCTTGGTGGCTTACCATTTCCTAGTGAATATAGTGAAGTTACACATATAGCTGCAAATCATCACGAAAAATTAAATTGTAAAGGATATCCAAGAGGATTATGTGAAAATGAGTTAACTTTAGAGGATAGAATGCTTGCTATTTGTGATATTTTTGAAGCTTTAACAGCAAGTGATAGACCTTATAAGACTCCAAAAAAATTATCAGAAGTATTTAAAATAATGAATTTTATGGTAAAAGATGGAGAAATAGATGAAAAATTATTTAAATTTTTTATTCAAAAAGGGATTTGGAAAAAATATTCAAATTACCTATTACCTGAACAAATTGATATTTAAATTTGCATAAGCATTTGAATAATTTGTTCGAATGTGTATAATTCATCTGGATTTTGTAGCATAAATTCTTTCATTTTATCCATCTTCTCTACAGCTTCATCAAGCTCTTTATCCATCCCTTTTTGATAGGCTCCAATTCTTATTAAAACTTCATTTTCCTTATATAAAGCATACAGTTTTTTAAATTTCATTACAGCTTTTTTATGTTCAGGTGATATTATATCTCCCATTACTCTACTTGCGCTATTTAATATGTTAATAGGTGGATAAATACCCATATCAGTAAATTCTCTACTTAATACTATGTGTCCATCTAAGATACTTCTTGCTTGATCAGCAATAGGATCACTCATATCATCCCCTTCTATTAAAACTGTAAAAAATGCAGTAATACTTCCTTTATTTTTTTCTTTACCAGCTCTTTCCATTAGTTGAGGCAATATCATAAGAGAACTTGGTGGATATCCTTTTGAAGTGGGAGGCTCACCCATAGCAAGTCCTATTTCTCTTTGTGCCATTGCAAACCTTGTGACAGAATCCATCAAAAATAAAACATCATGTCCTTTATCTTTGAAATATTCAGCTACAGCCATAGCACTAAATGCACCATATTTTCTCATTAAAGCAGAATCATCACTAGTAGCTACTATCATTATAGTGTTTTCTAGATTACCACCTAAGTTTTTTTCTATAAATTCAGGAATTTCACGACCTCTCTCACCAATAAGTGCAATCACTTTTATTTGTGATTTACTTCCTTTTACTATCATACTCATTAAAGTAGATTTACCAACACCACTACCAGCAAAAATACCAAGCTTTTGACCTTTCCCACAAGTAAGTAAACCATCTATTGTTTTAACTCCAGTAGGAAAAACTTCATTTATCAAACCTCTAGCAAGTGGACTTATAGGTTTTGACATAATAGGGTATTTTTGTTTACAAAAAATACCCCCTTTTTCATCAATTGGATTCATAAAAGGATCAACAACTCTACCAATAAGTTCTTCACCTACAGGTATACTCATTCCATCTTCATCTATGTAGATTTTATCATTTATTTTAAGCCCTTCTACAAATCCAAAAGGAGTGACAGAAAAATGACTTTTATCTAAGCTTGTAACCATTCCTAAAGCAGTATGATTTTCCCCTTCAATTTTTACAATATCTCCAATACTAGGAGTTATTCCCGTTGCAATTAAATTTGTTGGGTTTATTTTTGTAACTACTCCAAATGGTTTAGATAATTGTGTATTTTTTAACTTTTCTTTTAATGATTTTAGAGGCAATAGTTTCCTTTTTGTAATGGACTTTTTTTATTTTTTTTGATATTATACCTAATTAAAAACTATATTATAAAGGTAAAAAATGGCAGTTGAAAAATTAAATGAAGCAAATGCACTAATTAAAATTGAAGTAGATAATAAAGAAATCGATGCAAAAAAAGAAAAAGTAGCAAAAAAATTTGCTAAACAAGTAAAAGTGGATGGATTTAGAAAAGGAAAAGTTCCTGTAGCAGTAGTTAAAAAAATGTATGGTGAAGCAATTGAAAAAGAAGCTATTGATGAACTTATCAAAGAAGAATATGAAGCAGGTCTAAAAGAACTTGGAATTAATCCAGCAGATATTATTAGTGAGCCAATTTTCACTAAATTTGAAAGAGGTGAAGATAAAACTGAAATCGAAATTAAAGTTAGCTTAAAACCAAAAGTTAATGTGGATGGATATGAAGATGCTATCCCAGAAGTGGAACTTCCAAAAGTAGATGAAAAAGAAGTAGAAGAAAAAATAGCTGAATATGCTAAAAATTTAGCTGAGCCAACTGATAGTGATAAAGAAGTTGCTGAAAATGGTGATATTGCTGTAATCGATTTTGAAGGTTATATTGATGGTGAAAAGATGGAAAATGGAAGTGCTGAAAATTATCCATTAGAACTTGGAAGTAACTCTTTTATTCCTGGATTTGAAGAGCAAATCGTTGGTATGAAAGTGGGAGAAGAAAAAGAAATTACAGTTAAGTTCCCAGAAGAATATGGAGCTAAAGAAATCGCTGGAAAAGAAGCTACTTTTAAAGTAAAATTAAATAAAATCCAAGAAAAAAAAGTTCCAGAAATTAATGATGATTTAGCTAAAAAATTACTTCAAATGGAAGATGCTACAGTTGAGACTCTAAAAGAAGAGATTGAAAAAGAACTAATCAATGCTAAAAAAGCAGAAGTATTCGCTCCTAAAAAAGCAGAATTAGTAGAAAATTTAGTAGCTAAATTTGATTTTGATTTACCTGATAGTGTAGTAGAAAAAGAAGCTGAAATGGTAATCAATCAAAAAGTACAAAATATGAAAGAAGAAGAAATTAAAGAATTAACTGAAAATCCAGAAAAATTAAAAGAATTCCAAGAAGAAGCAAAAAAAGAAGCAGCTAAAAAAGTAAAACTTACTTTCATTATTGATGAATTAGCAAAAAAAGAAAATATTGATGTAAGTGATCAAGAAGTACTTCAAGTTATCTATTTTGAAGCTATTAGAAGTGGACAAGATGCTGAAAAAGTATACGAATATTACAAAGAAAACAATCTTTTACCAGCTGTAAGAATGAGTATGATAGAAGATAGACTTTTAAATACTTTACTTGATAAAAAAGCTAAATAAGTCTTTTTGACTTATTGCTTTTAAATTTAGTGAGAAAATTTTGTTTTTTTACTAAATTTAAAACAAAAGGATGTAAATGTTAATACCTACAGTCATAGAAAAAACAGGAAGAGGTGAAAGAGCTTATGATATATATTCAAGACTTTTAAAAGATAGAATTATTATGCTAAGTGGTGAAATCGAAGATCATATGGCAAGTTTGATTGTTTCACAACTTTTATTTCTTGAAGCTGAAGATCCTGAAAAAGATATTTATCTTTATATAAACTCTCCAGGGGGTGTAGTAACTGCTGGTATGAGTATTTATGATACTATGAATTATATTAGACCAGATGTTGTAACTATTTGTATGGGACAAGCTGCTAGTATGGGAGCATTTTTATTGAGTAGTGGAACAAAAGGTAAAAGATATGCACTTCCTCATGCAAGAATTATGATTCATCAACCATTAGGTGGTGCTCAAGGTCAAGCTACTGATATTGAAATTCATGCTAAAGAGATTTTAAGAATGAAAAAAGAACTTAATGAAATATTAGCTAAAAACACAGGGCAAAGTGTGAGAAAAATAACAAATGATACTGAAAGAGATAATTTTATGTCAGCAAAAGAAGCTGTTGAATATGGACTTATCGATAAAGTATTAGAAAAAAAAGAGAGTTAAATGATAAGTAAAAAGGATATTAATGTGACGGGCGTAGATCTAAAAGAAGCTTCTACTGAAATAGAAGTATTTGCTAAAAAAGTATTTGATAAATTATTAGAAGAAAATGTTTATCCGATTCCATATTATTATAGTATTTATTTTTTTAATATGCTTGAAGATGAACCACCAGAATTTAAAAAGTCTGTAATGGAACTTATTGAACTTGAAGGTAGTAATGAACTTGAAGAAGATTTAAAGTTTGAACAAAAACTTAAACAATCTTTTAAATATTCTAAAGAATTAGTTCAACAAAGTGCAATGATTTATAAATTAACAAATATGTTAAAAGAAAAAAATAAACATTATTTAGCTGAAATAGAAAATGTATCTACTCCTCAAGCATTTAAAAATATTCTTTTAAACTCTAAAAAAAATATTGAAGTATTAAATAAAAAAATCACTCATTCTTTACAATCAGTAAAAGAATTATATGCTAAAAATGTAACTACTTTAAAAGAGATAGAAAAAGAATCTATTTTTGATTCTTTATATGGACTTTATAATAAAAACTATTTCTTAAGAGAGATAAAAAGAGAAATTGCTCAAATAGAAAAATTTAAACATACAAGTAGTTTGATTGTTTTAAGAACATCAAAAGAAATCCAAGAAAAGTTAAGATCAGATAAAAGTAAAATAGTAGTAAATAGATTTATTGCCAAAATTTTACTTAAAACATCAAGAAGAACTGATATTATTGCTCATTTGGGAGATGGTATGTTTGGCATGCTTTTAAAACATACTGATAGAATAGGTGCTATGAGAACAAGTGAAAGACTTAGTGATATGATAAGTAATTCTGCTATGTTTATTGAAGGTGATGAGCTTGAAGTAAAAATTGTAATAGGTATTAGTGAAATTTTCCCTGAAAAAGATGAAATATCAATTATGGATTGTGCATATAAAAAACTTGAAGAAGCAGAAAAAGAAAATCAATTATATAAATTATGTGAGGATGAATAATGATGGAGATAGTAACTTATCCAAATAAAATATTAAAAAAAGTTTCAAAACCAGTTGAAAGATTTGATGGTGAATTACATAAATTACTTGATGATATGTATGAAACTATGATAGCAAATCAAGGTGTAGGACTTGCTGCTATTCAAGTAGCAGTTCCAATTAGAGCTTTACTTATTGATATAGGTGATGAAGAAGGGAACCAGTCTAAGGATACACTTATTGAAGTAATCAATCCTGAATTTTTAACATGGGATGGTAGTATTAAAGATACAGAAGGGTGTTTAAGTGTTCCAGATTATTTTGATGAAGTTGAAAGATATGCAAATGTAAAAGTTAAATTTTTTGATAGATTTGGAAAAGAACATACAATGGATGCTGATGGACTTTTAAGTGTAGCATTCCAACATGAAACAGATCATTTAGATGGGCATCTTTTTGTAGAAAGACTTGATTATATTAAAAGAAAAAAATTTGAAAAAGAATGGAAGAAAAAACTAAAACAAAAAAAATAAATTCTGCTATTTTTGATGGAGAGGTAAAATTAGTAGAAGTTGAAACTACATTTATTAAAGCATTACCTGGCTTTAGTATAGTTGGGCTTGCTTCTAGTGCTATTCAAGAAAGCAAAGAAAGAATAAAAGCAGCACTTTTAAATAACGATTTTGAATTTCCTCCACTTAAAATTGTAACAAACCTTTCCCCTGCAAATTTGCCTAAAAAATCTACAGCACTTGATTTACCAATAGCTTTGAGTATACTTTTTCAAAATAGAGATATTGATTTGGGTGAATATTTAGTTTTAGGTGAACTTGGACTTGATGGAAGTATTAAAGAAACAAATGATATTTTTGCTATTGTTTTAGGGAGTGGATATAAAAAATTTATAGTTCCAAAATCAATTTCTGAAAAATTAGCTCAAATTCCTGATATTGAAGTGTATGGATTTAATAATATTTCAGAATTTTTTGATTTTAAGCCTAAAAAAGAGATTTCAAAAAAATTAAAATATAAATTTATTGAAATTGATAATAAAAAATATTTTTATAATGATAGGTTTGAACTTGATTTTAAAGATGTAAAAGGACAAAATATTGCAAAAAGAGTAGTACTTATTAGTGCAGCAGGATTTCATAATGTTTTATTAGAAGGTAGTGCAGGTGTAGGGAAAAGTATGATAATAAATCGTTTGAAATATCTTTTACCACCTGTAAGTTTAGAAGAGTTACTTGAAATTGAAAAACAAAATTCACTTGATAATAAAGAGATCACTTTTAATCCAAAAAGACCTTTTCGCTCTCCTCATCATACCTCTTCAAAAAGTGCTATTTTTGGAGGAAGAGGAAAGATTGGTGAAATTGCTTTAGCAAATAATGGAATTTTATTTTTTGATGAATTACCTCAATTTAGGAAAGATATTTTAGAAGATTTAAGACTTCCTTTGCAAGAAGGAAAACTGCTTATTTCAAGAGTTGATAGCAAGATTGAATATAAAACTGAAATACTTTTTGCAGCTGCGATGAATCCTTGTCCTTGTGGAAATTTATTAAGCCAAAAAGAATGTAGATGTACAGAAATTGAGATAAAAAGGTATAAAAATAGAATAAGTGAACCTTTGATAGAAAGAATAGATTTATATCTTCAAATGACAGAAGATAGTGATGATAGTGTGATTAGCTCAAAAGAGATGTTTACTAAAGTGTTAAATGCATTTGAAAAACAAATAAAAAGAGGATATTTAAATTCAAGACTTCCAGAAAATTGGGAGTTTGATATTGAAAATGAAGCAAAAGAGATTTTAGAAAAAGCAGTGAATAGTTTTAATCTTTCAAAAAGAAGTAAATTTAAAATCCTAAAAGTTGCTCAAACTATCTCAGATTTAGAAAATTATGATAAAATAAATAAAAAAGCTGTGCTTGAAGCACTTAGTTATAGGAGAAGATAATGGCTTATAAATGGGAAAATGGGAAAGTTATTAGAGTCAGTATGCCCAAAAAACTTTCCCCTGAAAATGAAAAAGCACTTGAGGAGTATTGGAAGAATACTGATACATCTAATCACCCGTGGAGAAATAGATTAAAAAAATTAAATATTAAAATAGAAATAAAAAATGCAGAATTTTAGTATTTTAAAAGTTGAAAAAAAAGTAGTTGTTCCTACATTTTTAGATTATTTTCAAAATCAATTTAAAAATGAGAGAGAAAGAGAATTACTTTTAAATCTTTTAAAAGATTGTAATAATAAAAAAAATACAATTTATGTGTTAGAAATTGATGATAAAAAAGTTGGATTAGTTGGAATTACATTTGAAAGAGTGATGGATAGCCCAGTTTTAAGTATTGATTATTTATTTGTAGCAAAAGATTATAGAAAAAAAACTTTTAAAGAATTAGGTAATATAATAATTTCTGAATTTTTATTAAATTTTACAGTTGAAGAAATTATTCCAAAAATTCAAGAATATGTAATGATAAGATATTTAGCACTTTATCCAGATATGCAAAATGAAAAATTAGCAAATTATTATCTTGATTTAATTCCACAATCTTTTAAAATTAAAGAAAATAAAGATATATGGATTTTATTTAAATTATAAGGAGAAAAAATGAAATATGGTGAAAAAGAGATTTTAGAATTTAATGTAGATGATATGGAAATTTGGCCAAATAAACATAAAAAAGATTATTTAATTAAAGTAACTTTACCAGAATTTATGGCAAAATGTCCTAGAA